>Ga0209174_10000011_pt1 | contig 168231 bp, 145 predicted proteins | sample JI91814BDNA_FD_187505 | JGI IMG/M metagenome (GOLD analysis project Ga0209174, IMG submission 187505) | Wastewater effluent complex algal communities from Wisconsin, to seasonally profile nutrient transformation and Carbon sequestration -... | ecosystem: Engineered > WWTP > Effluent > Algae...
CCCCCAGTAAATACTATACTTGGAGTCATAACACTTCCCTAATAAGCAAACTTAAATCTATTGCTTTGATTGACTTAGTAATGGAGCCTACAGAAATAAAGTCAACGCCTGACTGGGCAACTGAGGCAATATTCTCTAAAGTAATACCACCAGAGGCTTCGAGTTCACAATACTTAGGCTGATTCATTTTTACCGCTTCAATCAGCATATCCGTACTAAAATTGTCTAACAAAATACGATCTGGATGCGCATCAAAAGCTTCACGCAATTCGCTTAATGACTCCACTTCGATTTCTACCAATAGGTGCTGATTTGTTTGGCGAGCTAAAGAAATGGCATGGCCAACTGAACCACAAGCTTTAATGTGATTTTCTTTGATCAAAAAGGCATCATATAATCCCATGCGATGATTTAATCCACCACCACACATAACGGCATATTTTTGGGCAGCTCTAAGGCCAGGTATTGTTTTTCTTGTATCTAATAAACGCGTTTTTGTCCCTTGCAGTTTTTGAGCATAAAGCCTCGATTTAGTTGCAGTTGCAGACAAAGTTTGTAAGAAATTTAGTGCTGTACGTTCTGCTGTTAAAATACTACTTGCAGTACCATGAATAGTACATAAAGTGGCAGGAGCATCTAACCATTCTCCTTCAAATACGCGCCAATCCACCGCAATCTTAGGATCAATTTGTTTAAATACTTCGTTAACCCAAGGTTGGCCGCAAACTAACATTGGCTCCCGAGAAATAATTTCGGCCTCTGCTATTAAGGACTTCGGTAATAAGGCCGCGGTCACATCGCCCTCACCCACATCCTCGTATAGAGCACGTGCTACATCGTCGCCGACTATTTTTGAATCAATTTTCATGCTCATTTTCCTTTTTCTTTACCGCATAACGAGCCTTCAATAAAGGCGGTGCAATGAAGGTAGTAATAATCACCATTAAGACAATTGCAGAGAACAAGTCATCAGATATTACACCTAAGGTACGACCAATGGACGCAAAAACCAAACCTACCTCACCACGGGGCAACATCCCAATCCCAATGAGTAATCTGTCATCCTTGGAATTGGCTCCTAAACCACTCACTAATTTGCCAATAATTGCAGCCACAACCAAACCAGATGCTAAAAAGAGCACCTGCCAATTAAAGAACGTTTCTAATTTGACTTGAATACCAATAACCATAAAAAACATCGGGGCCAAAATGGATTCGAGAGGTGATACCAAATGTTGAATGCTTAGACTTTCTTTGGCAGAACTCTTATCGGCTTTGAAATACCCATCATGCAATATTACCCCGGCTGCAAAAGCGCCAATAATTGTGGCTAATTGAATATATGAAGCAAGCCAAGCAAGGGACATGACAAACAAAAAACTAACAAATAACTTAGCCTCCCAGGGCTCTAGGAAACGGAAAAAATAGATTGCCCTTCTTAAAATTAGAGGTCCTAAAAATAATGTGCCTGCAAAAAAGAATATCGAATAGACAATGATTCGTCCGACCGTGTAAGCGTCCACTGCGCCGTTAATTACGACACTACTAACTACTGCAAGCAAAATTAAGCCTAAAATATCGTCTAACATTGCTGCACCAAGAATGGTTCTTGCCTCGCGTGTTCGTATTTTTTTTAATTCTTTAAGCACCCGCGCAGTGATACCAATACTGGTAGCACTAAGAGTTGCGGCAATAAAGAGATCTGCTTGTAGTGTTGAACCAGGCATCAATAAATAAGCAACGCCAAACCCCAAAATCATGGGCGCTGCAATACCAATAATAGCGACTAAGATAGATTCTCGACCGGTATTTTTTAATTCGCCAACCGAGCTTTCTAGTCCAACCATGAACAACAAGAAAATCACCCCGTAGCGCGAAAATATATCGACCACATAGGCAATTTTGAGGTACTCAGTACCGTTTGGTCCACTTAAGGCTTGGGTAAGCTGGCTAGCATAATAAGAGTTAGTCAGTACCGCATCCACTGCTTGACCAAGAGTTTTACCCTGCAGTACCTCTTTTAAAACATCAAAAATAGAAGACCCTTCACGCAGGATAATTACCAGTTGTGAGCCAGCAAAATAACAAAGATTCCCTAAGATAACGCCCATTAATAATTCACCCAAGACCCCGGGTTGATTAAAACGTTTGGCAATGTATCGGCCCATGATTGCAAAAAATAGAATGGTGGTTACAACGAGAATGACGGAAGCAACTGGATCCGTATGACCCTGAGCTGCCAAAGCAAACGGCGAATATAAACCTACACCAAGAAACCACCATTTTGAAACGCGCATATCCTATGCCTCTATTTCTGTTTCGCTAAAAACAGACAAGTTGCTAAAACTGAATCCGGATTTAAAGAGACTGAGTCTATCCCTTCCTTCATTAACCATTGAGCAAAATCCTGATGATCAGAGGGCCCCTGACCACAAATTCCAATGTATTTCCCAGCTTTTTTACAAGCCGTAATCGCCATATGCAATAGGGCTTTAACAGCAGGATTACGTTCGTCAAATTGTGAGGCCACTAAACCTGAATCACGATCCAGGCCTAGAGTTAGTTGGGTTAGATCATTAGAACCAATTGAAAAACCGTCAAAGTATTCTAAAAATTCTTCCGCCAAAAGTGCATTCGAGGGAATTTCACACATCATAATAATACGTAAACCATGCTTCCCACGTTCTAAACCTTCTTTTTTCAAGACATCGATGACACCACTCGCCTCAGCCACTGTCCGCACAAATGGAATCATTACCTCGACGTTATCGAGTCCCATCTCTTCTCTTACTTTGCGCACCGCTTTACATTCTAAAGCAAAGCAATCCGCAAAAGAGGAGGACACATAACGTGATGCACCACGAAATCCTAACATTGGATTTTCTTCATGGGGCTCATACAGCTTGCCGCCTACTAAATTAGCGTATTCATTCGATTTAAAATCCGAGAGTCTCACAATCACAGGTTTTGGATAAAAAGCCGCCGCAATTGTTGCGATACCTTCTTTCAAGCGCTCAACATAATAGTCAACAGGTGATAAATAGGCTGCCGTTTTTTCAGTAATAAATTTTTTCAGTTCTTTATCTTCAAGCTTATCGAAATCCAATAAAGCACGGGGATGAATACCAATAGTATTAGAAATTAAAAACTCAAGTCGGGCAAGACCAACCCCAGCATTGGGTACTGATTGAAAAGAAAAGGCACGCTCAGGATTTCCGACATTGAGCATGACCTTCATTGGTAATTCAGGCATAGTCTCTACATCAAGACGCTCTTGTATAAAAGGCAGTATTCCTGCGTAAACAAAGCCGCTATCCCCTTCAGCACAGCTAACGGTTACTTCATCACCGTCTTTAATAGTCTTTGTAGCATCACCACAACCCACGACAGCAGGTATACCTAGCTCACGAGCAATGATAGCAGCATGACAAGTTCTTCCACCACGATTGGTTACAATCGCCGAGGCACGCTTCATCACCGGTTCCCAATCAGGGTCGGTCATATCAGAAATTAGCACATCGCCAATTTCCACTCGGTGCATTTCGCTAATATCTTTGATAATCCTTGCTCTACCTTGGCCAATACGCTGACCAATACTTCTACCTTCCGATAATACTTCACCTGTACTTTGCAAAGTATAACGCTCTAAGACTTGCTTGTTGTCTCGGCTTTTAACAGTTTCAGGTCGCGCCTGTAGTATATACAGCTGACCATTAAGTCCATCTTTCGCCCATTCAATATCCATTGGACGACCATAATGTTTTTCAATGATTAATGCCTGGCGAGCTAATTGCTCTACTTCTTGAGCCGTTAACGAAAACAGTAACCGTTGCTGTTCATCCACTTCTTCAGTTTTAACACGTTGTTCTAAAGCCGGATCGTCACAGTAAACCATTTTGAGTGCTTTACTACCGATATTACGGCGAATAACAGCAGGTTTACCGGCTCGAAGTCCGGGTTTATGTACATAAAATTCATCAGGATTAACCGCACCTTGAACGACCATTTCACCCAAACCATAGGACGATGTAATAAACACCACTTCATCAAAACCCGATTCAGTATCCATAGTGAACATCACACCACTAACCGCCAAATCACTACGAATCATTTGCTGAATACCAGCAGATAAGGCTACATCATGGTGCGCAAAATTGTGGTGCACACGGTAAGCAATAGCTCTATCGTTAAATAAGGAAGCAAAGACTAATTTAATGGAAGACAATACCGCATCAACACCTTTGATATTTAGGTAAGTCTCCTGTTGCCCAGCAAAAGAGGCATCCGGTAAATCTTCCGCAGTGGCAGAAGAGCGAACCGCAACACTAAACTCATCATGACCAATAGCATCCGATAAGGCTTGGTAAGAGTTTCGAACGGCATTTTCAAAATCAGAAGTAAATGGGGTCTCAGTGATTAAGCTACGTATTTCTTTACCAACAACAGCTAATTGACGCACATCATCGATATCCAGATTAGCTAACTTGGAGTAGATTTTCTTATCTAAACCATCACGAGCAATAAATTCTCTAAAAGAATCGGCAGTAGTAGCAAACCCACCAGGCACAGCAACCCCAGCATTTGACAAGTGACTAATCATCTCCCCCAAAGAAGAATTCTTACCACCCACCTGCTCCAGATCGTTCATACCAAGCAACGCTAAATCAATAGTATGCGCTTTGACCGTCATAACCACCCCAAATACATAAAGTGACAGCCATTCTACTTAAAATGTCCTCCTATTGGAATTAGAACCTACCAATAAATGGCATTCAAAACAGGTTTACTCGGTAGTTGCCATATTTATTCGCAAAAACTGCCTTAGTTTCATTCACATCTTGGCTCGCATCTAATATCATATATGGTTTGATGATACCTGCTTTAGCGCTGAGGCATGCCAACCATGATTCTTTCTACACTTACGCCACTTAATGCCATATCACCCATCGATGGGAGATACATTAATAAGACTCGGACCTTAAGTCCGTATTTTAGTGAATTTGCGCTTACCTATTACAGGCTCATGGTCGAGGTGCGATGGCTAGAATCGCTGGCAGCCAATGAAGGTATTCCTGAAGTCCCTACTTTAGATAAAACCGCTAAAGAGTTTTTAAACAAGCTCATTACTGAGTTTGATGAAGCTGAGGCGGAAAAAATCAAGGTTTTTGAAAAACAGACCAACCATGATGTGAAAGCGATCGAGTATTATTTAAAAGACAAGTTCCAACAAAATGACAGCCTCAAATCAATCGTTGGCTTTATTCACTTTGCTTGTACTTCAGAAGATATCAATAATTTAGCCTATGCTCTAATGGTCAAACAGGCAATTGCGCAAGTAATCCAGCCTACTCTTGCTGAAATCATGGGTGGGATAACTCTGTTAGGTAAGCAACATTGCGACATTGCAATGCTAGCCAGAACCCATGGTCAACCAGCAACACCAACAACTATCGGCAAGGAACTCGTTAATTTTGTGGCACGTCTTAAACGTCCCCAACAACAATTGGCCGAAGTACTAGTACCGGGTAAATTTAATGGAGCAGTTGGGAATTACAATGCTCACCTAATAGCCTATCCCGAAGTGGATTGGCGTAAACATTGCGCAGCTTTTGTCACTTCTTTTGGCCTATCTTTCAATCCCTATACAACACAAATTGAACCACACGATGGGATTGCCGAAGTATCGCAAATCATGGTCCGTATCAATAATATCCTCCTAGACTACACCCAAGATATTTGGAGTTACATTTCTTTAGGTTACTTTAAACAAAAAACGGTTGCTGAAGAAGTCGGCTCATCAACCATGCCGCATAAAGTCAATCCTATTGATTTTGAAAATGCGGAAGGAAACCTTGGAATGGCTAATGCTTTGTTTATCCATTTTGCTAACAAGCTAACGCAATCTCGCTTACAACGCGATCTATCCGATTCGACGGTGTTAAGAAATCTAGGTGTCGCCTTCTCTTACAGTTTGATAGCTTATTATTCTGTAGCTAAAGGTAATGATAAATTACAAATTAACAAACAGGCCTTAGAAGACGACCTGAATGACAATTGGGAAGTATTGGCTGAAGCAATCCAAACAGTAATGCGTCGTTATAAACTACCTGATGCCTACGAACAACTGAAAGCTCTAACACGTGGCCAAGGCATAGACGCTACTAGCCTCAAACAGTTTATTAGCACTCTTGCCATCCCTGAAGAAGCAAAAGCGCAGCTTGCTAATTTAACACCGCAAACCTACACGGGCCTTGCGACACAACTAGTTAAGGCCTTTTCATGACACAAACCCAATCACAGCAAGGGCAAAGTTATGAGTACGATGTACTAGTTATAGGGACTGGTCTTGCTGGTTTGTATTATTGTTTACAGCTCATAGCCTTACAACCTAATCTCAAAATCGCCCTAATTTGCAAAGCAGAAGCTATAGAAAGCAATAGCCGTTATGCACAGGGTGGAATTGCTGCAGCCATGTTACCTGAAGATTCACTGGAATCGCATATTGCAGACACTATAAGCGCAGGAGATGGACTGTGTTATGTTCCTGCAGTTGAATTTATAGTTCGTCAAGGACCTGAGGTCATTAAACAATTAGGCGAATACACTGTTCAATTTAAAAAAGAAAATAATGGAGCATTCCACCTCGCCCAAGAGGGGGGCCATACTCATAGAAGAATTTTTAATTGCGGAGACCAAACCGGTTTGACTGTCACCCAGACTCTCAATCAACTCGCGCAGCAAACGAAACAAATCCACTTTTTTGAACATCACGTAGCAGTAAACTTAATAACGCACTACCATCCCCACCGCACAGATACGCAAGGTGAAGTTTTGGGTGCTTATATCTTAGACTGTAACAGTAACAAGATTCATACTTTTTTAGCCAACTGTGTCATTCTGGCTACTGGCGGCGCTGGTAAAACTTACCGCTACACCACCAACCCCATGGTCGCTACAGGGGATGGGGTAGCTATGGCCTATAGAGCAGGAGCTCGTGTAGGTAATATGGAGTTTTATCAATTCCACCCTACCCTTCTTCACCATCATTCGCTCAATAATTTCCTGATTTCTGAAGCGGTGCGTGGCGAAGGAGCTTTACTGAAAAACCCTGATACAGGCGATCGTTTCATGCAACGTTACGCGCCCGATCAACTAGAGCTTGCAACCCGTGATGTGGTAGCCCGTGCTATTTTTAGTGAGATTGAGCAAAGTCAGCAAGGTTTTGTGTATCTGGATATTAGCCATCAATCAAAAAGCTTCCTTCAAAAACGATTCCCGCAAATTTATAACACGCTTTTATCAATAGGCATTGATATGAGCCAAGACATGATCCCAGTTGTACCAGCGGCGCATTACCAATGTGGTGGCGTATTGACCGACATCGATGGTCGAACTGATTTAAAACGCCTTTATGCCATAGGTGAAGTCGCTTTTACCGGTTTACATGGTGCTAACCGCTTAGCATCAAATTCTTTGCTAGAAGCACTCGTGATGGGCTCTAACGCAGCGCGCTGCAGTTTAAAAGATATTGCCTCACCTTCGAAATTCTTCACCAACGTTTCAGGCTGGTCGGAGCCTGGTGAAGTAAACGCCAGACGTGCGAGTCAAATTAATGCCCAATGGCGCAGCCTACGTGGTGAGATGACTTCTTATGCCGGTATAGTCCGAACAGAAGCAGGATTAAATGATTTGCTACAATTAATTATGAAGCGTAAAGAAATTATTGAAGAGTATTACTGGAAGCACTGCATTACTCGTGATTTTATCGAATTAAGAAATATCGTACTCAATGCAGAATTAATAGTAAGAGCAGCTTTAGCAAGACGCGAATCACGCGGGGGGCATTTCCGTGAAGACTACCCCTTTAAAAATGCAAAAGCGCAAGAAAGTATCGCTAAACTTGGGTCCATAGAAAGTTCTAATGGTTAAAACCAAGCAAAAGCCAGCAAAAGAGGTCACCTGATGTTTAAAGATTCTGTACCCTACCAACCTGAAGCTACATTAATGTCGATTCAAAACGACATGACGATTTGCCAGAGTGATTACCCCTTAGACTGGTATCAGGAAGATTTTATTCCCTATGCTGAGGAATATCAGGCACTGCCCGATCGCAAGCTAACAACGGTTATCGCGTGGATGCAGCCCTACTTAAAAAAAGCCCAAGACCATTTTGGCGATAAACTCCTACTTTTAGCCCACTATTATATGGGTGGAGATATTGTCAGGTTAGTTGAACAATTTGGTGGTAAGGTTGGCGATTCTTATCAACTAGCATTGATGGCTGCTGAGCACCGCGAAAAGTCAGTCATTATCGAGTCCGCTGTTCACTTCATGGCAGAATCGATCAGCATCTTAGCCAATGATAACCAACACGTTTATATTACCAATCCCAAGTCAGGCTGTACCATGGAAATGTTAGCCAAGGACTTTATGGTCGAACCTGCATTTATTGATCTGAACGAACGCTATGGAGCTGAAAACATTCTCCCCGTTTGTTACATGAATACCTCGGGACGTGTGAAAGCCATGACTGGTGCCCAAGGTGGAGCAGTTTGCACTAGTTCAAACGTTAAAAAAATATTTCAATGGGCGCAAAAGCAAAACAAGAAAATTCTCTTCATTCCCGATCAACACATGGGCGAAAACGTTGCCTATTGGTTAGGTATTAAAAACTTAGCGTATTGGCCAGGTGGAACTGCTGGCGCTCAATACTCTTTACAAGCTCAAGACAAGAAAACACTAGAACAATTTGATAAGTCAGAACTTATCCTTTTTGCTAGCCACTGCGCTGTTCACACCCACTATCAAGCATACATGTGCGAATATTGGCACAGTCAAGGCTATACCACTATTGTCCATCCAGAGTGCCGTAACGAAGTCATCAAAGTAGCACAACATGCGGGTTCGACTGCTTTCATTTGGGATTATGTCGTAAATGACCGGGCAGGTACCAAGCAATACGCCATTGGCACTGAAAACCATATGGTTGAGAATTTAAAACAACACTGTAAGGCTGCAGGAATAAAAGTAGTTAACTTAGCCGAAGCGCCAAAAAAAGACGATGAAAAAGGCGTTGGTTGTGGTTGTGCAACTATGTCGCGCAACGACCCACCACATTTAGTTGCTTTAGTTGATCTATTAAGACAAGGCAAAAAAATGGCCTATAACGAAGTGAAGGCTGGGGATGTAGTCAATGAGTTTACAGGTATTAGAAACAGATTGCCGCATCAAGATCAACAATGGGTAATTGATAATGCAAAAAAAGCCTTAGAAATGATGATTAATATCACTGAAGATCGGCTGTAAAAAGTAACCTAAGTATCTGATTTTAAAGAAAACGAACAAAAAAAGACCAATCGGTTGATTTTACTTAGAGTTTCATGGAATTATCTAAAGTAGTTACCACATCTGCCGACTTGGTAGATACAACTATAAGAATAAAAAATTCCATGAGCCTAAAAAATAATCTCCTAAGCAGTTCGATAATCTTGAAAAGTTATGTGAATCGCTATGCTTATATAGGCTTAACAATTGCCATTAGTAGTATCTTCATAGCCTCCCTCTTTGTGGCCTATCAAATTACTGGCTCATTAACACTAGAAGGTTTTGTCAAAGCGCAACTAACCAATCCTGCAATCTGGGTTCTCGATTTAACCCCCTTCCTTTTTGCCTATTGGGGACAGTCCTTTTGCCATGGTTTGGTCAATAAAGCAGAATCCATATTAACGCTAAGAACTAATGAATTTATGAACAAAAGTGGTGATTTAGAACAAAAATTACGTTATGAAAGCCAATACGATGGTTTAACTAATTTACCCAATGGACGGCTATTTAGTGAACAAGTAACCCAGGCTATTGCCCAACTTGGTAAATTCAATGAGTTAGCAGTTATAGTGCTAAAAATTAATGACTTTAAAAGCATTCTTAGTAATTTTGGTAATTTCAATGCTAATAGTGTTCTTAAGCAATACACTAAAAAACTCAATGAAATACTGGTCGAACCCTTCATGCTGCAAGCAACAATGGGCATGAACCTTTTAGCCCGTATAGATAGCGATGAATTTGCCTTACTTTTACCTCGTCTCAATAAAAACCTAAATCTTAATGAATTGCTTTCCGCCATCATTAACTCTAGTTCAGTAAATTTCATGGTTGACGGGATAAACATCAATATCACCACTACTGCGGGTGTAGCCGTCTACCCTCAACATGGTGAAGATGAAGAATCACTTATCGACCACGTGCGTATTGCTGTCTACCACGCCAGGAAAGACGCAAAACCCTACATGGTTTACAACTCGAACATGAAGGAAGATTTAACAACGAACCGAATCGCGATGAATCAGTTGAAAAAATCAATTGAAGAAAACGAATTAGAAATTCATTATCAACCCGCTGTAGAGTTTGCCACTGGTAAAATTATAGGCGCTGAAGCATTGGTTCGCTTTGACAACGCAACTTCGGGTTTAATTAGTGCCGAAAAATTTATTCCCATGATTGAAAATACCGATTTAATCCATCATCTAACTGCCTTTATGCTGAAAAACGTCATCAAACAATTGGCACAGTGGCATGAAGAAGGACACATGATCTATGCTTCGGTAAATCTATCCGCTAAAGATGCAATAGACAGAGAGCTACCCGCCTTTATTGAAAAATTACTCCAAGAGAACAAAATTGCCCCGAAATACCTTAAACTAGAGTTTACCGAACGCGCCTGTTTAACCGACCAGTCTAAATCAGTGGAAGTACTCAATCAATTATCCAAACTGGGTGTAACCCTTGCCATTGACGACTTCTGCAGCGGCTTCTCGTCCTTTATTTATTTGACTAACTTCCCTATCAATGAAATTAAAATTGAAAAATCATTAGTCCTTAATATGGGTAAAGACCCTAAGAAAGCGAAAATCGTTGAAGCGATCTATAAACTGGCCCAAACCTTCGATATCAAAGCTTCGGCAGACGGTATCGAGGATCAAGCTATTTTAAAACAACTTATGGTCTTCGGTTATACGTATGGCCAAGGATTTTATTTCTCACGCGCTGTGAGTATTAATGAGTTTGAGGTTTTGTTGAATAAATAGTCTTAATTGTATCCCCCAAGAGATACCATCCGAGCCGCGACTGTAAAGGAGAGGACCCTTAATTCCAATCACTATTCCTTGCATAACCACAACTGCTCCGCTCCTTTACAGTCGCGGCTCGGATTGAACGTATTTTAATCATAAGCCGCAGGGTTGCAACTAACCCTTAATTTTCCTGAAACAAGGTCAAAGTCATAGTCTGATTATGTAACTCACAATCCTTCAGCCCACTAGGTGACAACTCACCGTAAGAATAAAATCCTACTTGGGTCGATCCATCAGGCAGCGCTTCTAAGGTCGATTCTGTTTCTTCTTCAGTTCGCTCCCCTAACAATAAACGGCGCCCAACACAGCTCACGCTTACAGCGACCACTGGTTTATTTTTAGCCCTGTCTGGGCCAATCATACTTGACAATGCATCTTCAGCAGCACCACTAGCACTATCGATTAATCGGTCAAAGTTTGCTCGCATTAACTGAGCATAATATCCAACAGGTACATCACCGGCAAAGGTTAATGACTGGTTCTTTTCATCAACTGCCAGAATTGTCCTTACAAGCTGTACAGGTTCTTTTGCATTCAAATCACTAATGGCTAATGGATATAACAAACCTGATGCAGGTAATCCGGCTGCCCTTTCGCCTAAATACTCTTTGTAGAGCTTTAATGCAGGTTGATCGTCCAACTCATAAAGAATATTGCTATTGGAACCGGTAATGCGGCGTAAAGGGCCAAAAATGTCCCAACCACCCTTTGAAGCATGGCCAATTTCAATAGATTCTCCATAAAAACCAACTGCAACCACATAGTTTTCCAGGATTTCACCATTAAAAACGGTCCATGTTTGCTTAAAGTTGCTCCCATCACCTGCTAAGCCGCCTGTAACAACTAAGTTGTCTACCGCGTCTTTATTTATTCCTTTAACCAACTCTGAGCCATTAACACCTAATCCATCCGATAAGACAAAAATAGCCCGTAAATCGTCTTTTTTGAGTTGTTGCAAGATACTTTGTCCTGCTTGAAATGACTCGCTTACATTAGTTACCTGAGCTTTTACGAGCTGCAAGGGTGTTTTATTAAATTTAACAACCACCACCGACAGGCTTTTATCAACAATATGGGCACCGAAAATCTCACCAGCACTAGAACACCCAATGATTTTAGACTGTTTAAAGGTTTTAGCTAACTCAACTATGGGTTCAGGATTATCGCGAAATAATGGGGAGGCAAATACTAGAATAAGGGTCTGTTCGGAATCCAGCTCCTTGGGCAATTGATCAATAGTCCATCCCTCATCTTTAATGTATTGAAACGCTTTGCTTTCCATAGTTTTTCCTTAATATGCGTTTTTTTTAGTCCAATATATTTAATATAGTCTATAATCTTAAAGTAAAAAGAAAAAAGTGCTAAATCACTGATCACATTGGATTAATAACATTAATAGAAGACAGAATGAATATGGATATTCATAAGTTATTAAAAAGACAACTGGACAGAGCACATATCAAAGCGGATGAAAAGCCAGACAGCAACGAGCACTGGCAAGTTTTCATTTCTCGTATTAATCAAGCCTATATTGAAGCAGACCAAGAACGCTATCTACACGAGCGCTCAATGGAGATTTTTTCCCGGGAAATGATGAGCCTCAACGAAATGTTACAAAAAGCTCAGCGTATAGCTTGTTTGGGCTATTGGACCTACGATGGAATTAACGATGTTGTTCTGTGGTCAAAAGAATCTTATTCACTATTACATATTAATGCCTCAGAAATGCCGACCAACTATGACCAATTCATGAAGTTAGTACATGAACAAGATAAAGAAGAATTAATTCAAAAAGTTGAAAGAGCACTGAATAATAAAGAATATTATGAATGTGATATCAGAGTTTTAGGCTCTGATGGCAGTTATCACTGGTTCCAAACTATAGGGCATTGCTCTAGTAGTGACAAACAGTTGACTGGGGTTATCCTTGATATTCACAAAAAGAAAGAAGCCGATGAGAAAATTAAAGAACTCAATCAAAAAATAGTGTCTACAGCCCGCCGAGCAGGGATGGTGGAAGTTGCTACCTCCATTCTGCACAACATTGGCAACATTTTAAATAGCTCCAACGTATCAGTTAGCCTTATTAAAAAAAGTATGACGCAAAATTACCAAGAAAAATTTGTCAAAATTGCGCAAATGATCAATGAACAAGGGGATAATTTAGCTGAATTTTTAATCAATGATCCTAAGGGCAAGGTTATACCGCAATATTTAAACAGCCTTTCCAAGCACATTATTGAAGAACAACAAAAAAACAACACCGAAGTTGATAATTTAATGGAAGATTTGAACCATATTAAACAAATTGTTGCTATGCAAGAATCAATAAGTGGCGTATCCAGTATTAAAGAAAAAGTCTATATCCCTGAGATACTCAATACTGCGCTTAACATGAGCATGATAACTACCGATGATAAGCAGGTTGAAATTATCAAACTCTTTGATCCCTGCCCTCTGATTAACATCGACAAATCAAAACTTTTACAAATCATAGTTAATTTAATTCAAAATGCACGTGATGCCACTTTTTTAAACAATGACGTGACTAATAAAGAAATTAAACTCCACATTAACAAATTGAATGAGGACTCTATACGAGTAATTGTTGAAGACAACGGAATTGGTATAGAACAAGCCAACCTTAATCGAATTTTTGCCTTTGGATTTACCACAAAAGATAACGGACATGGTTTTGGTCTACATAGCGCAGCCCTCTCAGCACAAGAAATGGGAGGTTCGTTACAAGCTGAAAGCTTAGGTACAGGACATGGGGCAAAATTTGTACTAACGCTACCTATTGAAAATAGTCATGGATCGAAAGGGGTATTCAATGAATGATATCAAACTGCGCATAATGATTATTGACGATAATATCGCCATCCATCAAGATTTTATAAAGGTACTAACTACTTCAACGGTTTCTGACGACTTGTATGGTCTAGACAAAATTCTGTTTGAAGATGAGAATGCTGAAGATGATACACATTCTACTGATTTTAATTATGCCCTACCAAAATTCATATTCGATACTGCCTCTCAGGGTAAAGAGGGTGTTGAAAAAATTAAAGAAGCATTCAACAAAGGTGACCACTATGCGTTAGCTTTTGTTGATATTAGAATGCCTCCTGGATGGGATGGTATTGAGACCATCAAAAGAATGTGGGAAGTTGATCCTGATATTCAGGTGGTTATTTGCACAGCTTATTCAGATTACAGCTGGGAAGATACCGTTAAAAAATTAGGAATGGGTGATAATTTTCTTATTCTTAAAAAACCTTTTGACTTGGTAGCTGTAAGGCAATTAGCTTGCGCCTTAACCAAAAAATGGATTTTAGCGAAAGATTCAAAGTTACATACTGAAATCTTGAAACAAACTGTGCATGATAAAACTGAATCATTGCAACAATCACTGTCTTTATTGCGTTCAACGATAGAATCTTCAACCGAGGCAATTCTGGTGGTGGATTTAGAAAAAAATATTATCGACTGCAATACAAAATTCCTTTCCATGTGGAATATTTCTAAAACTATGATTGACAGTAAAGATGGAGCACTCATTTTTGAATACATGCTCAATCAATTGGCCAAACCCAAGAAATTCGCCGACCAAATTACTCAATTGGATAGTAAGATCAATGATGTTTCTAAAGAAGTTGTCAGTTTTAAGAAGGGTGAAATCCTTGAATGCTGCTCACAACCTCACCGCATGAATGACGAAACAATAGGTCGAGTTTGGAGTTTCCGCAATATCACTGAACAAGCGAATTTGGAAAAGAAACTCGAATACCAAGCATCCCATGACATGCTAACCGGTTTACCCAATCGCGTCTTATTAATGGATAGAATTGAAGTATGCATTGATACGGCCAAACGAAACAATGAGAACTTTGCCATTTTATTTTTTGACTTAGATCGTTTTAAATTAGTAAATGATAGCTTAAGCCATAAAGTCGGCGATGATTTATTACGCCTTATTGCCAAACGTTTATCTGCGCTGATCCGTAAAGAAGATACCTTAGCAAGACTTGGTGGTGATGAATTTGTGATGGTAATCCCTGAGTTACGCCATGAAGAGGATATTATTAAATTTGCGGATAAAATAACCAACTCGTTTAAACAACCCTTTAAATTGGCGAAGCGTGAAATTACTATCTCTACAAGTATAGGAATAAGTCTTTACCCTCGTGATGGAACCACTGCGAATAAAATGTTGAAAAATGCTGACTTAGCTATGTACCAAGCTAAAGAACACGGCGGAACACAATTTCAATTTCACACGAAGAATCTAAACAACCAAGCAAGTAAACGCTTCAAATTAGAGGCAGAATTGCGTAAGGCGATAGAAAATCAGGAATTCCTCTTATATTTCCAGCCCCAGTTTGATATGGACAAAACCAGTGTGCAGTCAGCAGAAGTGTTGATTCGTTGGCAGCATCCCGAAAAAGGATTAGTACTACCCTTAGATTTTATCCCAATTGCAGAAGAATCAGGGTTAATTGTACCTATTGGTGAATGGGTTATGAGAGAATCATGTCGACAAATTAATGAATGGAAAGAGAAGGGATTTCCCCCTATACGGCTGGCTGTGAATATCGCCACCCAACTGTTAAAACAACCGAATTTTGCCAGGGTTGTGAAGGATATTTTGACCGAATTTAATATTGATCCTACCTATTTCGAGCTGGAAATCACCGAAAATGTCATCATTATGCACCATGATATTATCGATATGATTAATAAGCTAAAAGAAATAGGGGTAAAAATAGTGCTTGATGATTTTGGTACTGGCAACTCAAGCCTCAATTATCTCCGCCAAATTAATATAGATCGCTTGAAAATAGATCAAACATTTGTGAAAAATATTTCTACTTCTCGCAGCGATGAGGTGATTATTGAAGCCATTATTTCAATGGCGCGCAGCTTTAATTTTAGAGTTTTGGCAGAAGGTGTTGAAACGCAAAACCAAATGAACTTCCTCAAAAAACAAAACTGCGACGAGGTACAAGGCTACTTATTAAGTAAACCTTTGAGTGTTGGGGAAATAGAAGCCTATATTAAGGGTACGCTACCGAAAACTGACACAAAGTAAGCCCTTGGGTACAGGTGAATCCACCTACACTATCAATCCAGGCGTAATCCGCTGGAGCTGGTATTTTGGTTAATACTTGCCACCAAATTGAATACTCACCTAGAGAATTTTTATAGGTACACATCACACCCTGCCCCAATCCAGCAACTAAGATGTTAGCACGTACAAATTTTGTACCCGCTTCACCTTGAGGTTTATGCTGCGAAAAGGGATTCTCAACCCAAGGGCTAGGCACAACACCCCATTGCAATGAAGTAGTTTCTGGATCTGGACAGTTAGTTGCGTGAGAAATACTGGTAAGTATCACCAAGAACAATCCAAGCAGCGTCGATACATATTGATTCATAATTATCCCCTAATAGTAACTATTATAGACCTTTCAACCCTCTTTAACTCAGCAGTATCTGACCAGTACTCATTAAATGTCAATTATTAATTCACCTACGTACCGTGCTCCCCTCCCTCAACGTACCGTGCTTTATGCACGGTATCCAGGCGATCTTCGATGAAGAACGGAGCTAGATTCCGCGCATAAAGCGCGGAAAGTAAGCGATTTGGATTTATATTTATTCATTAGATGCGTTTGCTCTGAATTATTAATGATAATAGTGATATTAAGCATTGTTTGAATCCATTTCTTTGTTATAATGGCCTCGCGTGCCGGGGTGGCGGAATTGGTAGACGCGCCGGATTCAAAATCCGGTGGTGGTGACACCGTGTCGGTTCGAGTCCGACCCTCGGTACCATTGAGACATTTTACAACAGCTCTCAATGGTTCATTCAAATACAAATATATCTGATTAAAACAAAAAAATATCAAGAAGAAACAGTTACACTCTCAGAAGTACAAGTAATTTCACTGTGCGCATTTTCTTTAGTCCACGCTTTAATCTTTATCAAGAAGGGAATAAATGCCAAGGCAAAGACAATAGTCAGCTGGTATAAACCTACCCAACCTATACTCATTTGAATACTGGCAGCGACTGGTCCAGAGAATACCCGTGGCAAGGCTGAAAAGGCTACAAGCATCGAAAATTGCGTTCCGGTGTACCGCTTATCTACTAAACGCATAAACAAAGCCACTAAGGCGGTTGAACCCAAACCTGCGGCAAAATTATCGAAAAATACTGCTACAGCTAATAGGATAACATTCTTACCTGTCATCGCTAAAGCAACAAAAAATACATTGGTTAGCGCTTGCAGGAGTCCAAAGCACATTAAAGAGCAGTACAAAGAATAACGCATGAGGATTAGACCGGCAGTTAAACCACCCAAGAGAATAGAAAAAACGCCTAAAATCTTGTTGACATAACCTATTGTATCTAAAGAAAATCCAAGTCCCTGAATTAGAAAGGGCATTACAATACCGCTAGTAGTGGTTGTAAAAGCTTCACCTAATTTGTAACAAAAAATAAATACGATCAAGTAGGCCACACCTGGTCTAGCTAAAAGTTCCCTGACAGGCTCAATAAAAGAGACTACAAAATTGTTGTTTTCATTTTTTTCGTAAGCGGGTTCTTCGCTAAACAACACGGCAAGCATACCGATTAGCATGGCAAAACCCATAAACCGATAGGTAAAAGCCCATCCCATCTTTTCTGCCATAATTAATGCCAAACCACCAGACATTAGTAAGGCTAGACGATAACCAAAAACTGCTAATGAAGCACCTAGACCATGTTCGGCAACTGGGAGATACTCCGCACGCTGCGCATCAATTGCAACGTCTTGCGTCGCAGAAAAACAAGCCAAGATAAGCGCTAAGAAGGCGAGAAATTTCGGATATTGCTCTGGTGTAAACCAGGCCATCACATTAAAACCGAGGAGTAACAAGACTTGCATCGTAATGATCCAACTGCGTCTCTTACCCAAACTAAACAAAGAGTACCTATCTAAAACAGGACCCCAAAAAATTCGATAGACGTAAGGCAAACTCACCAGACTCAAGGCACCCGTTGCAAGCACCGACATACCGCTGTATGCATACCAAGCTTGTAAAGTGCTACTGATTAAGGCCATTGGCAAGCCAGAAGAAAAACCTAAAATGAAGACGATAAAGAGACGTTTATTCATTTTTTAAAGATCACTCTTGGCTAAGTTGAGGTTAAAAGAAATCACGCTGATTCAATATTATGGTGGAAGCACCACAAACTATCCTCAGCGTGAACAGGAATTAATTAAGCAGCTGTTTTCTTAACAGAGATCAAATGAATTTTGAAAATCAAAGTTTCATTTGGGCCTATTGGTCCACCAACACTACGTGGGCCATAAGCTAGACCTGAAGGAACATAAATTTCCCAAGTAGAACCTGCTGGCATTAATTGTAATGCTTCGGTCCAACCAGGAATAACTTGTGATACTTGGAATGAAGCTGGTTTGCCAGTCTTCTCTGTGCTATCAAATACAGTACCGTCAATTAAATGACCAGTGTACTCAACAGTTACAGTATCAGTTTTACCAGGTTTAGCACCAGTGCCTGCTTCAATAACTTTATATTGTAGGCCACTTGGTAGTACAACTATGCCAGGCTTACCTTTGTTTCCACTTAGGAAAGCTTCACCTTTAGTTTTGTTCTCATCTGCTTTCTTGTTGAATTCAGAAGTACGTTTTGCCATTAGATCTTTTTGGAATTTGTTCAGAACATCTTTCATTTGTTGTTCAGTCAAAATCAGCTGGGTACCATTCATCCCGTCTTGCATACCTTTGGTCAATGCTTCTGGGTTAATTTCGATACCTTGGGTTTTAAAATTCTTGCCTAAATCAGCACCAATACTATAAGACAATTTATCCTTGTCAGTAGCTAACGATGTAGCATCGGCTGCAACTAAAGCTGTTGACATTGAGAGTCCTAACACTGCCGCAGCGACCAATTTCATCTTCATACACAATCCCCTTTTAGTCTTTCTTAAGTACATATCTTCCTGTAATAACCTGAAAGATATAGAACATTGTAAAAATGCAATGTCATTCTGCCTAAATTCACTTAAAATTACCAGTATAAACGACTGTTTTAATTAAAATAGACAAATCAATAAGATCCTTCTACACTTGCTGTTATTATGAACAAGAGAAATTACTCGCATGAATATCAGTGTATTTGATTTGTTTTCGATTGGAATTGGCCCGTCTAGCTCCCATACAGTAGGTCCAATGTCCTCTGCAAATGCCTTTTTAGTCTTATTAGAATCAGACAACCTCTTAGAAGCTACTCAACGCGTTAAAATTGAACTCTACGGCTCTTTAGCCCTTACTGGCAAAGGACATGGTACGGATAAAGCGATTTTAAATGGCTTAGAAAATAAAGCACCAGAAACCGTGATACCCGAATCTATGATTCCACGCATGCATGAGATCCTTGCTTCAAATACACTTAATCTTGCTGGAAAAAAATCAATAGCCTTTCACGAAAAGACCGATTTTTTATTTTTACAAAAAGAATTACTGCCTAAACATACCAACGGCATGCGTTTTTCTGCTTTCGACAAAGACGACAACTTGTTAATTAGCCAAGTGTATTATTCTATCGGTGGTGGATTTATTACCACTGAAGAAGACTTCGATCATGCAACTGAAGATGCTAACCCACCGCCCTACCCTTTTTCTACTGGCGAACAGTTATTAAACCTCTGTAAAGAACACAATTTAACGATTGCTGAATTGATGATGCTGAATGAACAAACCTGGCGCGACACTGATACCATTCATAAAGAAATACTGGCCATTGCTAAGGTTATGGATGAATGTATAGCTAGCGGCTGTAAGAACGATGGAATATTACCAGGTGGACTGAACCTTAAAAGACGCGCCCCCGATCTATATAAGAAATTGATGGACAAACAAGGTGTAAAAAGTATTTTTGAACAATCAGACATAATGAATCATTTAAATCTCTTTGCAATGGCAGTCAATGAAGAAAATGCCGCAGGTGGCCGAATAGTAACGGCACCAACTAACGGTGCTGCAGGTATTATTCCCGCGGTATTGAAATACTGCCAAGAAGCCCATGACAAAATGAGCAGTAATGATGTTTTTACCTATTTCCTCACTGCAGCAGCAATTGGAATACTCTATAAGAAAGGTGCTTCGATTTCCGGTGCCGAAGTGGGCTGCCAAGGGGAAGTTGGAGTAGCTTCATCGATGGCCGCTGCAGGACTTACTGCCGTTTTAGGTGGAACAGTTGAGCAAGTGGAAAACGCTGCAGAAATTGCCATGGAACATCACCTGGGTATGACCTGCGATCCGGTATTGGGCCTTGTACAGATACCCTGTATTGAACGCAATGCCATGGGTTCGGTAAAAGCTGTTAACGCTACTAGGATGGCACTCATTGGCGATGGGCAACACCAAATATCATTGGATAAAGTGATTAAAACCATGAAGCAAACCGGAATGGATATGCAAAGTATTTACAAAGAAACATCCATGGGTGGCTTGGCGGTTAATTTACCCGAGTGTTGAACAAACCACGCCGCGAGCGTAAGGGCATATCCGAACGGCACCAAGTTAAGAGCTACGACGTACCGCGGTTCGGATAGTATCGAATTGAATCAGAGATTGGATAGTTTCAACTAGAGTCGCGGACCATGTTGCAAAACCAACTCCCAAACATCCTCACCGTCTTGGCAATAAAACAAATCACTAACCGCATACCCAACCACTACAGCCAGCTCATCATCTACAAAAACCAAAGGAACCCTATCTCGCAACCAAGGAGGAACGCCCCAAACCTGCAATAATTTTTTCAAAGACTTCGTCTGCCCATGCCACGAAAACAGCTCACCACCCGCTCTAAACTTCACCTCAATGATCGCGCCATTAGGTACTTTCAAACCTTTTTTTGATGTAATAGCTACTAACTCACCCAATTCACTAACTCGTAAAGCTTCCGGAAAATCTGACCAAATCAAAGAGTTTGGTAGTGATAAATTCTTATCCTTATCTAAATAAAGACAAGATTGATAACGCCGAACCACTACATCATCAAAACTCACTTCCGGAGTCGCATCCTCACGAGCATCAATCATTTCAGTGACTATTCGTTGCAATGTATTCGAGCCTGGTAATTGAACCTTGTTCATACGCAACCATTGTCGTAATACATTAATAATTCTGTCAAAAGGTAATTTCGTTAAGGACTCAGTATTTAAAGTTTCGTTACTTTCTAATAATTGTGGACAATCGATATAAGCCAAATCCTCTAAATTATGTTTTGCCTGCTGGCAATGCAGGGCTGCCCTTGCCATAGAATTCGCTACAGCTGGCCATTTTTTTTCTAATAAAGGAAAGATCTCTTGCCGTAAAAAATTACGTGAGTATTTGGTGTCTTCATTGCTTTCATCTTCAATCCAACTTAGTTGATGCAAGTTGGCATACTCTTCAAGCTGCTTGCGAGAAAAGCTGAGTAAAGGTCTAAACAATGCACTTTGATTAATCTGACACAACTCAGCCATCGCTGCTAAGCCATCAATGCCCGCACCACGAACTAATTGTAATAATAAAGTTTCTGCTTGATCATCTTGATGATGAGCTAAAAGTAAACAATCGGAGGGAGACAGCAATTGGCTAAACGCTTGATAACGGGCATCCCGTGCCCTTTCTTCGATATTGGCCGAACGATCAAAATCAATTGAAACAACCTCAAAAGCTACACCTAGGCCATCACAGAATGCATCACAATGTTGTTCCCAAGCTTTAGCATTAGGGCTTAATTGGTGATTGATATGCACCGCAAGCAATTTGCTGCGAAGCACTGGCATTGTCGACAATACATGCAGTAAAACCGTAGAATCGAGTCCACCACTATAGCCAACTACTACTTTATTATACGTCTCGATCCTTGAAAGCCATTGGGAAGTTAACAACTGCTTAGTCACAAGCCCCCATCGCCATAAATTTCGTATACCTTTGCTCAATCAATTGATCTAAAGGCAATCGGTTAAGGTTGGCTAATTCATCGATTAAAATTTTCTTCAATCTCAGAGACATCTCATCCACATTACGATGCGCGCCACCTAAAGGTTCGGGTATCACCCCATCTACCAATTTATTTTCAAAAATTTTATCTGCAGTAATACCCATTGCACGAGCGGCATCACTAGCTTTGGCCGCATCTTTCCAAAGAATAGATGCACAACCTTCTGGAGAAATTACGGAATAAATGCCAAATTGGAGCATTAACACTTTATCGCCGACACCAATTGCCAAAGCCCCACCCGAACCAGCTTCACCAGTCACTGTACAAATTATGGGAGTTTTTAAGCGAGCCATCGTAAATAAATTGCGCGCAATAGCTTCCGATTGATTACGTTCCTCTGCACCGATCCCGGGATAGGCGCCTGCAGTATCTATAAAAGTAAAAATCGGCATTCTGAATTTTTCGGCCATACGCATCAGTCTTAGTGCTTTACGGTATTCCTCAGGTCTTGCCATACCAAAGTTGCGATAGACTTTTTCCTTTGTGCGTTTACCCTTTTGATGGCCAAGCACCATTACTGGTTCACCGTTTAAACGGGCCATACCACCTATGATGGCAGGGGCTGAGGAATAACTGCGGTCGCCATGTAACTCTTGAAAATCGGTGAAAATGCGCTCGATATAATCAGTCGTTTGCGGTCTAAGGGGATGTCTTGCCATCTGCGCTACTTGCCAAGGCTCTAAGTTTGAAAAAACATTGGCGGTTAATTCCTTGCATTTAGCTTCAAGACGCACAATCTCTTCGCTTAAATTCACTTCGTTATCGCTACCCACCATACGGAGTGCTTCAATTTTTTGATTCAACTCTTCTATAGGTTGCTCAAAATCCAAAAATTGTCGGCTCATTATTACTCTTTGGTAAATTAAATTTCATGGTATATGATACTCTTAACCGTTAATTGATGCCAGATTCAAAGCACAGCCTATGACAATTACAGGATTTACACCGTTAAATACACAAAATTGCACCCTAAATGACTCAAGAATTGACCTTTGGCAATTCTCTTTAGAGCATGAGTTACCCAATGCCTATCAGCTATTAAACCCCGATGAGCGAGCTCGAGCCGACCGGTTCTACTTTAGCCGCCATAAACGTCGCTTTAGCACTGCGCGAGCCACAATGCGGATAATCTTGGCTCGTTATCTTAATACTGCCCCAGAACGCCTAGAATTCACTTACAATGCCTATGGCAAGCCCGAAGTGGTCAATTCGCAAAAGTTACAGTTTAATATAAGCCATAGCGGTGATATAGCAGTGCTAGCCATTGGCAAAACCTTTGCCCTAGGTGTTGATATAGAAAATTATTCTGCCCGACCTTATGAAGGCATAGCAAAAAACTTGTTTTCTCAGCAAGAGTATCAGGAATTCCAAAAAATACCCAAGGCTCTAAAACCAGCAGTATTTTTCCACATTTGGTCGCAAAAAGAAGCCTTTATCAAGGCAACAGGTCTAGGCCTGTCCTATCCAACCCAAGAATTTAACGTCCCTACTAAAATACCCACTAAACAAATAGTAGACGACCCATTACACAACACCACCTGGCAACTCCGCTCGTTCATCCCCAAAGTCGCCTGCAGCGCCGCCCTCTGTCACCATCCAACCATCAGAGAAATCCGCCACGGCATGATCCAGTTGCATCAAAGTGCAAATACATCCTTGCGGTTCTAAGTCAGGACATTTTTTATGAAACAATTATCACCAATACAATACCAATTGCTAGAAGTGCTTGGTGATGGCACTTGTCATAGCGGTAACGCCTTAGGCCAAGTGCTTAAGGTAAGTCGTACAGCGATATGGAAACAAATAAATCAATTAATTGCCGCTGGAATACCCATTAATCGCCATGCCCACAAAGGTTATCAATTAAACAATCCACTAAAATTACTAGATTTGGAAGCAATCAATAAGCATCTAACTACCAACCAATTTCCCGAACCTTTCAATGTCCATTTATTCAGTACTATAGACTCAACCAATCGCTATTTAAAAGAACTCCCAAAAAGTCAAAACCTAGAAATTTGCTGTGCTGAACAACAAACCCAAGGCCGAGGCCGCTTCGATAGACAATGGCATTCGCCTTTCGGCGAAAATATTTACTTCTCCGGCCGATGGAGCTTACATTGCGATTTAAATAAACTATCAGGTCTGAGCCTTGTAATCAGTTTAGCGACTTTAGCCATGCTTAAAGAGCTAAGCCCCAATGAAGAAATTAAAGTAAAATGGCCCAACGACATACTTTGGCAAGATAAAAAACTATGCGGCAGCCTCATTGAAATCCAAGCAGAATCCAACGGCCAAATTCATGTGATAATAGGAATAGGTCTCAATGTAAATTCCGATACAAAGAACAATCCACTACCTGATAAACGTTGGTGTTCCTTGTACGAAATCCAGTCTAGACAGTTCGACCGCAATCTTTTGATTGCCAACCTATTAATCAAACTACAAAATTACTTAACTCTATTTATCAACAACGGTCTCGCAAGCTTCATAGAAGAATGGAATAAATCCGATTATCTGGCAGGAAAACAAATAACCGTAACGCAAAGCGGAAATTCAATCGTTGGAACGGCATTAGGAATCAATCCTCAAGGCCAATTGCTTTTGAAAGATGAGCAAGGGATAGTTCACCACCTATCCTCAGGAGATACGACCTTAAAAACAAAATAGCCTCGTTATTCACAATCGGAACTTCCTTACAGTAATTGTAAATTACCCCCCAATAGAAACTAACCCCTGCTTTTTAGCACTCTCTATCGCGGGTTGATTAAAGGGTTTGATATCCCAGATCACCGCTTGTACATAGGTAATCCACCCACAACTGAATCATTGAAGTTAATAATCCCCTTCCGGTTGAATTTGTTTGTTCTTCAAGCGTTTTGCTATCGGTTACCAGTTCAAATTGATAAGACATTTATTAATCCTCTTTTCATCGTTATTCGAACCCACTGCTTAAGTTTATTTTTGAAGATCAGAGTGAAACAAGAAAAATGGAACGAAAAACCACTCTAAGGCTTGTTAACCCCCAAAATGATCAAGAAACCCGTTATAGTTTTTCTGCTATGACATCCAATACATCCCAATTTACAACCTCGCCATTTAATCCAGTTTGAGTATATTTACGATTTAAGAAAAATTTAATTTGAAATTCATTGGTTTCCAACAGGCTATATATTTCATCTTTAGTAATTCCAAAGGCCTGAGCATTGATTACAAATGTATGCTCATTACCAAAGAACGTGGCTGCAAATACGGCGTTTGTGTGCGTGTGTTGGCTAATACGTTTAATGACAATAGGTAAATTATTCTTGTTACCGAAGGGTAGTGAAAAAAAAGATAGGATTAAATCATAATTACCTTGTAATTTCGTATGTTCAAAGTCCGATAACTGAAAATTAAATTTCCCATGGATATATTTCATTCGCTCACTGATTATTTCACCTGATCGTGGGGAATTATCAACACTAGTGACATCCCAACCTCTCCCTGCAAGATCGATATCGATATCCCCAGCACCAGCCCCTAAGTCTAAAGCTCTATGATTTTTATTATCTACAAACGATTTAAGCATTACTTGCTGATATAGGTAATAAGAGTTCTTACCCACAGAGCCATCAAGGTATGAACGCCATTCATCTTGACTGGCAAATGAAAAATGGTAAGTTGCCAATAACAATAAATAGATTGTTAAACGGATTTTTTTATACTTCATTGCACACCTGAGTTTTAGATTGGATTTATTTTTTTCAAATTTACACTACAAAAAGATTATTTATATTTTTTTATGCTGTATCTAATTTATACCTTCTGCATAACAAAATCATAAGCATTGTTGGCACTTATTCAGATCCCGATCGTTTGTAAAATAGGATTTACAAATAAGTAAACCCCTAGAAATTTATTGTATAAACATACACTTTATTGACCGAGGTCATTGGAGTACCCCTGGAGAAAAAGGCCAGACACACTCCATACAAGAGTATGCCCGAATTACATCTTATTAATTTTTTAGTATTTGATGGTTATTCAAAACTAAAAGCTGTTAATTGACCTTTACTTGATACGATATACAAACCAGAGGCATTTATAGACAAGGCTCCTCCTACAGAAGACTCCCATACAATCTCATGTTTTCTAGTTTTAGTGTAAGCTTTCGTACCTTTATCTGTTGAAACAAATATAAGATTTTTAGTAATTACAATATCACTCACATTGCTATCATACTCGTTGGTTAAATCACTCCAGAGTAGCTCGCCTGAATCTTTATCAATAATGGTTAAGTGATGGTTTTGAATCACATAAATATTATCTAGATCCACAGAAGGATTGCCTTGAATACCATCAAATACGAAATCAATTTTATCCTCTTTCAAGTTAAATTTAGATAAATAATGGTTTGTACTAATCAGAGCACTGTCTTCGCCTATCAATACGGGAGTTGCGTCATCATATCCATTCCATTGCCAGCTTGTGTCTTGTATCTTAGAGATAACCTGCCCATCTGCTTTATTTAATTTATATAATTTACCTGCGTTATAATACAACGCATACTTTGTACTAACCGCAGCCGTTGCCATGTTAGATAACTCATTAAAACTTCTGCTCCATGAAGCACTACCCATAAGACGGTCATACGCTGTCAGGCCACCAATATAACCCGCACACGCTATCACTTTATTACCATCTATAACGGGTGCTTTATAATTATGCCACTGGGCTGTAAATGGGGTTTCAAAAAGAACCTTACCTGTTGCTACTTCAAATGCTCTAAGTAAGGTACCACCTAATGAATTATTGACCGTCTGAACATAAACAACTCCATCATGATAAGCTGCAGGTTGAATCGATAAGTCGTTAAAGTTTTTAGACCAGATTTCCTTGCCAGTTGCGATAGAAAACACTTTCAGGCTATTAGATAGCCTGTCATAATTCCGGGTGACAATAACGTATTTTGGGGTAACGGAAGCGGGGTGAATATTATAAAAAGGTCCCGTAGAGGGTTTTTCATCAATATTTTTTTGCCATACCTGAACAATTTCTTTCGGTTTAATTTTTAGTGGTAGATACCCTGTGTGTGCTGCATTTCCTTGATACATCCCCCAAACATCCTTTTCTTTTAAGGGCATTGCTTCCGCTTGACTTACAGACAAAGCGCCAAGGAAAATACTAGCTATCAATGACTTTTGAAGGTTTTTATTTACTACCATTTTCTACATCCTTATTAACTAATTATAATGACTAACTTGACCTCTGGACGATAAGCTTGCTGAAACGTAACGGAGCAAGGGGTAGTTCACCACTTATCCTCAGGGGATGCGACCCTTAAACCAATTCCAAACTCAGGTCTCCAATAGAAACTAACCCCTGTCTCTTAGCACTCTCAACCCCGGGCTGATCAAAAGGATTGATATCCCAGATCACCGCTTGTACATAAACCTTATGCTCATATAAGGCAATTAACTGCCCAATACTGAAAGGACTACAATCATCAAGCCTTATATGATTTACAGGTCTATTTCCCGGTATAAAAGCGCTTAAATCTGTCGGATGAAGAACCCCATGAGTTAAGACCCGTTTATTAGACTCAAACATTTCTTGGATAGGTTCATTAGCAAAACTGTTAAGGGTTAACAAATCAAAACTAACTTGATGCGTACCCTGACACAATAATTGGTAATAGCTATGTTGGGCCTGGTTGCCCATACCACCCCAAATCATCTGACCAGTAGCGTAATTAACCGCCTGACCTTGATTGTTGATAGATTTACCATTGCTTTCCATATCCAATTGCTGAACATAGGGAATTAATCCCTCCAATTGCTGAGCATAAACAAGAATCAGTAAATTATGGATATTGAGGAAATTGTTATTCCAAACGGCTATAAGTGCTAGAAGAACAGGTAAATTCACAGAAAAATCAGCTTCCTGGAAATGCTTATCCATACTATTGGCACCAAGCAGTATTTGATGAAAATTATCATAACCTATTGCTATCGCCGTAATTAAATTAATTGCCGAACAAACGGAGTATCGGCCACCAACCCAATCCCAAATTGGCAATACTAGGTCAATTCCAAATTCAAATGCCTTGTTCACATTGGCTGTAACTGCAATAAAATGTTTGGCAGCAAAAGAAGTGCTCTCATAAAAAGCCATTGCTTTTTTTGCATTGTATAGGGTCTCTACCGTTGTAAAAGACTTTGAAGAAATGATAAAAAGTGTTGTTTCAGGATTTAACTTTCTGGTGACACGCTCGAATGCATTGGGATCGATATCTGAAATAAAATAGTAGTTCAAATGATCAGCCGCATAGTCAGCCAAGGCATTGATGCAAAACCGCGGACCTAGATCCGAACCACCCAAGCCAATATTTACAATATCCGTAATTGGCTTTCCAGAATAGCCCAACCAGCAACCAGAACGAATTTTATCTGAGATCTCCCTCATTTTATCTCGTGTGGATAAAACTTGAGGAATGATATTGTGGCCATCAACGATTATAGGCTTATCATCCATGTGTCTAAGTGCAGTGTGTAAAGCAGGTTTGGATTCGCTAAGATTAACCTTAGAGCCATTAATTAAAGCGTTAATTTCATCCTGCAGATTGCGTTCGTTGGCAAGATCTATAAGAAGATCAATAGCGGTTTTATCGATTAATTGACTGCTTAAATTTAGCTGAATATTACTCGAAGAAATTATTAACTGATCGTTTTTGTCATCTGTGCTACGGATATTTTTAAAAGCGGTTGAACGCAAGGTATCTGCGTAGTTTTGTAACTTAATCCAAGAACTAAATTGTGAAAATTGACTCATGTCGAACTACTTATTATTTTTTCGACAAAAATACCATACAATGTAATTGCTATAAACTTAATTCAGGATAATAAAGGAATATTACTGAGGGGGTTCGTCCCGAGCAGTATTAAGTGCCCGGAACTGGATGAACTGCGCGGAAAATGAACTATACTACTTCTTCAGAATCATCAGATTCTTTTTCTTGCTGTATACGTAAGTAAATTTCTTCGCGGTGAACTGAAACATCTTTTGGTGCATTTATGCCTAAACGAACCTGGTTACCTTTTACACCCAACACAGTGATATTAACATCATCACCAATAATAAGTGTCTCGCCTATACGTCGAGTCAGAATTAACATGAAAATCTCCCTTATTTAGCAGCCACCTACTCCTCCATAGAACGCATCCATGGTGTTCTTAATGACTACTTATTGACTAATATTTAAACAAAAACAAAGTGTTTGGATCACAGTATACACTACGATTATTAAGGGAGTATTAAGAAAAGTAGGTTTTTACCACATTTATTACCCTTTTTACGTCATTTTCTGTCATATCAAAGCGGCAAACGGACTAATTTTTGATTTCTTTGATCAATAAGGCGAGTATTATAGTCTATAGCGCAAAAAATTTGCGTTAAAATAACTGATAAAACGACTAAAAGGACACTAAGAATTATATTCATTTTGATACCATTTTACTGTCTTAGCCAAACCATCTGCAGAAGAAACTGGTGGCACCCATCCTAATTGAGATTTTAACTTATTATTGTTAACTTCTAATGACCCAAATAACCTCTGTGTTTTACTACTTAAACCCAATAATTTCAAAATAAATAACATACCTGGCACACAAAACAATCTAAGGTTAATATTCATTTCCTTTGCCAAAAAAACAAGTAAATCGCTTAAGGACCAAGAGTCATCATCTGCTACTAAATAGATTTGATTTGCAGCCCTAGAATCAATTGTAACAGTGCAGATAGCAGAAATTAGGTTATCTATAAAAACAAAACTACGCTTATTATTTACTCTTTTAAAAGGTAACGGCCATCCTTTATTGACCAATTTGAGCATTTTTAAGAAGTTCGCTCTTACACCAGGACCAATAACAAGCGGTGGTCTTAAAATAACAATATCCATTGTTGTATTTTCACTTATTGTGAATAGGTGTCGTTCAGCTTGTAACTTACTTAATGCGTAAGGATCATCTGGTTTCGCGATACAACTTTCTGTAAAGGGACAACCTTCTAAAGTAGATTCTCCATTAACTTTAATGGTGCTCATAAATATAAATCGCTTTACCCCATATTGAGCTGCTTGCTCTGCAAGATTTTTGGTTGCTTCAGCATTTATAGTGCAATAAGTATCTAAGGAAGAAATTTTATTTTCAGTCATTACATGCACTTTCGCTGCCAAATGAATAACTACATCTACATCTTGCAAAGCTTCACTCCAATCAGGAGTAGACTGCAAATTGTTAACAATTACTTGTTCGGCTTGTAGCCATTCATTTTTTTTTGATACTGCGCACTTTACATTATGACCGGCCAATATGAGTGCTGGTACTAAGCTACGACCAATAAAGCCCGTAGCACCCGTAACTAATACTTTGTACATAGTAAACCCATAATGAAAATCCTATGTAAGAATACCTTTAGAAGGTTTTCGCCAAACATTCTGATTTATATAATCTACATAACTGACTACAACTCGTACCACCTGCTTTGATACACTTAATGATTGATAATCTTCAACAGGAGGAATTGTTCGAGATTCAATATTATGTTGCGAGGTCACTACTCTGACTGCATCTAATATCCTCTCCTTTCCTAAGCCACTCATCACAACGGTTCCCATATCCATACCTTCAGGACGTTCATGTGAGTTTCTTATCGTTACAGCAGGTAAATTAAGTATTGATGCTTCTTCAGTTATAGTTCCACTATCTGAAAGCACGCAAAATGCGGCTTGCTGTAATTTAATATAATCAAAAAAACCTAATGGATTGGCAAATTTTATTAGAGGATTAATTGCATCTTGAATAAAAGACTCAATACGCTTGCGAGTTCTAGGATGTGTTGAAAAATAAACAGGATAATTATACTCTGTTGCTAAAGCTTCAATGCTTTTTATTAATTCTCTCAGATTTTCTGGTGAATCAACATTCTCTTCGCGGTGAGCACTAACAACAAAATATTTTCCTTTTTGTAGTTCACATTGATCCAATACTTTAGAAGCATTAATTTTTTCTTTATAAAAATCTAATACCTCTTGCATGTGAGAGCCAGTTTTAATAATTGTTTCTGGCCTTACACCTTCAGAAATTAAATAGCGACGTGCATGCTCAGTCAACACCATATTAATATCACTTAAATGGTCAACAATTTTTCTATTTAATTCTTCTGGTACTCTTTGATCAAAGCACCGATTACCTGCTTCCATGTGAAATACCGGTATTTTTCTACGTTTTGCAGCGATTACAGCAAGACATGTATTTGTATCACCATATAACATTAAAGCATCTGGGTTGTACTGTTCAAATACTTCATCTGATTTAGATATAACATCGGCTATTGATTTGGCAACGGAATCTCTTGAAATGTTCAAAAAAACATCTGGTTTTCTAATATCCAAATCATCAAAAAACACTTGATTGAGTTCGTAATCATAGTTTTGACCAGAATGTACTAGTAGATGTTCAACTTGATTATCAAGCTCTGAAATGACACGACTCATTTTAATTAATTCTGGGCGTGTTCCTACTATTGTCATTACCTTAAGCATCGAATGCCTCCTGAATAAAATCTAACTTTAAGAGCACTTCCTTAATTTCATTAATATTGAGTCTATGTGTGTTATGAGAGGTATAATCCTCCATTGCTGAAACGCGTTTCTCACCCTCAATAAAATATTTTTTATAATTTAAATCACGATTATCAGCTACAACTCTATAGTATTTTCCCATGTCTTCTACTTTGGTCATCTCTTCTCGCGACACCAAAGTTTCATATAATTTTTCACCATGACGAGTCCCAATAATTTTTATTTTGCTTTTGCTTTCAAATAACTCAAGCATAGCCTGAGCAAGATCGGCAAGAGTGGATGCGGGAGATTTTTGAACAAATATATCGCCTGGTGTTGCATGCTGGAATGCATGCAATACTAAGTCGACAGAATCTTCGAGTGACATGAGAAAACGGGTCATTGCAGGATCAGTTAAAGTGATTTCTTGATTAGCTTTAAGTTGTTTAACGAATAACGGTATAACGGATCCTCTAGAAGCCATAACATTTCCATAGCGTGTAGCACAAATAATAGTATCATTCTGTGTGGAATTCACACGAGATTTAGCAACAACTATTTTCTCTGCCATCGCCTTTGAAATACCCATTGCATTGATGGGATAGACCGCTTTATCTGTGCTTAAAACTACAACTCTGTTTGTTCCATTCGCAATAGCGGCATTCAAAACATTTTCTGTGCCTAAGATATTAGTCCGGACTGCTTCCATAGGATAAAACTCACAAGAAGGCACTTGCTTGAGAGCAGCTGCATGGAATGTAAAATCTACTCCCGACATAGCCTCATTTATAGATGAAAAATCGCGAACATCACCAATATAAAATTTAATTTTGTCATTATTCAATTCTAAGCGCATGTCTTCTTGTTTTTTTTCATCCCGACTAAAGATACGAATCTCTCTAACATTAGAATTGAGAAAACGCTTAAGAATTGTATGACCGAAAGAGCCTGTTCCACCAGTAATTAAGAGCACCTTATCATTAAACATCTAATGCTCCGACCACTTTTTTTGATTGATACATTTTTTCTATAAGCGTTGGCCAATCAGGCGCATGATACCCTGTCTTGTCTTCAAATCGTTTGGCACATAATGAGCGATCTATAGAAACATGATGCACTGGCTCAATAGTAATTTTTTTATCATAGGTTTCTGCAATTAATTTCAATAAATCATATTTTCCAATTGGCTTGGCTGCGACATGATATAATCCTTTTAATTCAACATTAGGGATTACGTAATCACGAACTACTTTTGCAAGTTCTACAGTTGGTAACCCAGAAAAAATAGCATTAACATAACCATTCACTTTTTCTTCTTGAGAAAGAAACCAGTCGACTAAAGCATATTTGGTATTCAACTCATGTCCAATTGTTGAAGTTCTGATTGTAATAGCATTTAATGAATCACACACTTCACCCATATATTTAGATTTACCATATAAATCTTCTGCATCAGAAGGATCAGACTCAAGATAGTTCCCTTTCCTTCCAGAAAATACACAATCTGTACTCATGTGTATTAAGCGAGAGTTAGTTAAGGAACAGAGTTGCAATAAACGATGGGGGAATAATGCATTTATTGGAATAATAGCTAAAGGATTATTGGCACTGGCTAATTGTTTAATCAGACCAACGCAATTTATCACAACATCTGGTTTTACACGCTGAAATAGATTTATCAGCGCATCCAGATCTAGAACATCAATCCCATGAATAAGCTGCAATTGATTTTTTTTAGGAAAATGTACCAACTTACTGGAGTTTCTAAAGGTACCCCATACGTCATAAGTATCAATATCTTGTAAAGAACTCCAAATTGCATGCCCTATTATTCCTGTAACCCCCATAACTAAAATCTTCACCTCTAATTCCCCTCTCCACTTATCTTGCGTTCAAAAATTTCAAGCAATCGTTGCGTTTGGCTTACCATTTCAAAATGTTCTAAAAAATATGAGCGACCTAATAGCCCCATTTTCTCTCGCTCAGATGAAGGCAAATCATAAAGGTGTTTGATATTTTTAGCTAGTGATTCAGCATCCTCTGCTGGAGAAGTGAAGCCAGCCCCAGCCTCTTGAACAATCCTGGCCCCTTCTCCATTAAGCCCAGCAACAATTGGTTTTCCGGCCGCAAGGTAGGACTGTATTTTACATGGGATAGTAAAGGTGAAAATATCATCTTTTTTTAGTGTAACAAGTAAAGCAGATGATTTAGAATATATGAAAGGCATCAGTTTAGATGAGAACCTACCAGGCAGAATCAAGTTGTTTATTCTGTTATCAATTGTTTGCTGCTGAACCCACTCACTTTTACTCCCGCTACCAACAAGCACCAATTTTATGTTTGGAATCTCTTTTAACAAGCTTGCAACTTCAACGATTGTTTCTACAGATTGTGCAATCCCAATATTTCCAGTAAAAACCACACAAAAATGCGTTTCTAACAAACATATAAAATCTAAAGGCAAACCTTCATAAATCTCATTTTGATAAAATTCATCTGTTACCGAATTAGGGTAATATGTGATTTTGCTTTTTGGTACAAAACGTGAAACATTAGGAATAAATGCCTTTGATTGCACTAATATGGTATCTGAGCAGCGATAGATTCCTTTAACCAACCAATTTATACTGGATATTAAATATCGATTGCGAATGAATCCGGTAGCATGAATACTCTCGGGCCATAGGTCCTGAACCCATAACACCAAATGAGATTTTGTTAATTTTTTTAGTAAAATTGCAGGTATTGCGGAGGTAATCGGTGACACTGCAAAAACAAAGATCAAATCAAACTCTTTGTTTTTAGCATAACTAAATGAATGTTTTAATCCCGATAATACAAAAGATAAATAATTTAAAATTAAATTTTTTCCACTACCATTTTTTCTTGGGATTATTGGGATCCGAAATACACTAATATCCTTGCCATAAGTTTCATTTTTAACACCACGACTAATATAATCAGGATGTATAACTCCATCAGGATAATTAGGCTTACCAGTGAAAATTGAAACAGTATGACCCTGTTCTCTAATTTTTAAAGCCAGATCATTGATAATAAACTGTTCTGGCCAAAAATACTGGCTTACAATAAGTATATTCAAATACTACCCCATATTAGTGCATTGATCGCTGTAAAATCGATATATAAAAAAGATTAAATTTGATCACTCATGAATCATTTGAAAAAAACTATCCCAATTATACTCAAAATTAGGTTGATATGAATCATATTGTTGATTCAGAGAAATTGATGTTAAAATCGCATTCTTCCAACATTGTGGAGAATTCTGCTCTACTAAATTAGCCCCGGCATAATCAGAAATTACCTCACGTGAACATTCTGTATCCAAAGCTATAAGTGGTTTTCCAAACAAAGCAGCTTCTAACATTGGTAAACCAAAACTTTCAACATAACTAGGGAAAAGAACTGTGGTACTAGACTTATAATAACGTAAGACTTCAGCATAACTAATCGAACCCAAAAATTGAATATTTTTTTCCAGATTAAATTGCGCAATCAGATCTACTAATTCTTTGTCTTCATTCTCATTTATTGTTAAATATAAACCAATTGAAGAGATATCTTCACCGCTTTTGTTAATTTCGTGAAGAGCATAGATAATCTCTTGATGATTTTTAAAAACCATGCTAGTTGCAGGATAAAAAAGAATATGCTTGTAAGGTAAATTTATAGACTTGATTTGTGCAATATCTACTGGTACTAAATTAGGCTTAAATACATAGATACTATTAGCATCCCGATTAAATTTAGTGCATAAAGCATTTTTCATCCATTGTGTCTGAACAACAAATCGTGTTTTCTTATCTGCAAATATAAAAATAAAAAAAGGATAGATGTATTTATAAAATGCTAGAGAACGTTCTTTAGATTTTAAAAAAGACCAAGATTTGGAATGTAATGAAATTCCTTGGTGGAGGTAAATAATTTTTTTTGAATCTTTATTTGACGCTATAGAAGTATTCTGCAATGAAATGACTACTTCTGGCTTAAGATTGCGAGATTTAAACCAATAGCTTAAACCATACCAATCCCAAATTATGCGTTTTAAAAGGCTTGAAGTCTCCACCTTGATTAAATGGACATTCTTCAAACCATTACTATCAATAATTACATCTTTATTAATAAAAATATAATAGGTGCTTTGGTCTGGAATATTTAATAAAAACTGTCGCAGGATAGTTAGAGCACCACCGCTCTTTAATGCAGTTGCACTCACCGCAACTATTTTATGTTTACTTAGGCTATTCACGCGATCAATAACCCGATTGATATTTTGATGTTAAAACATAAAAAGAAACTTAGCATCAAACAACCTCACTTTGATCTTTCAGACTCTCAATTAAAGTCCTACCGTATCGATCTTCGAAACGAACGATATCATCCTCACCTAAATATGATCCCGATTGAACTTCAATTATTTCTAAAGGAACTTTGCCTGGATTTTCCAGAGCATGAATGACTCCTAGAGGAATGTAAGTTGACTGATTTTCACTGAGTAAATAAGTTTGATCACCATTAGTTACACGAGCCGTACCTGATACGACTATCCAATGCTCTGCTCGATGGTGATGCATTTGAATAGACAGTTTCTCACCTGGCTTAACAGTTATTCTTTTTACCTGATAACGAGCACCCTGATCTATAGAGTCATACTTACCCCAAGGTCGATAAACTTCCCGGTGTAATTTCGCCTCATTTCTTCCATTTTCCTTGAGAATCTCTACGACCTTTTTAACATCTTGAACTTTGTCTTTTGCAGCAACTAAAACGGCATCTTTTGTATTGATAACTACAATATCATTTAAACCTATGGTAACAACTAATTTTTCATCACTTCGAACAAAGCAATCGTTGGTATCTATACTTAAGACATCGCCTTGATGAACGTTCCCTTGAGCATTTTTTTCAAAATTATCCCATAGAGCTGCCCACGAACCAATATCACTCCAGCCAGCATTCATAGGAACAACAATCGCATTTTCAGTTTGCTCCATTACAGCATAATCAATTGAATCAGCAGGACAAGCGATAAAAGCATCTTTATCGACAGTTATAAATTCCAACTTCTTTTTCATTCCTTTTATTGCATTCACACACTGGGTATAGATTTCCATTTGATATTTTTTTAACTCTTCGAGATATAAACTAGCTCGAAACATGAATAATCCACTGTTCCAGTAATAATCCCCACTTTCATAGTAGGTTTCCGCTAGTTCTTTACTCGGTTTTTCTACAAAGGAATCAATAGGGTATCCATTCGCGGCTGTTTTAACCGCTTTAATATATCCATATCCAGTTTCTGGATTGGTTGGGGATACGCCAAATGCAACCAGTTTTCCTTCTTCTGCATAAGGAGTGGCTCGCCTAACTGCATCATGGAAAGCCTCAATGTCAGAAATAACATGATCCGCAGCCAGTACTAATAATAAAGGATCTTCTCCCTTTTGAGTGGCTTTTAAAGCAGCTAAAGCAATAGCAGGTGCGGTATTTCTACCAACAGGTTCTAAAATAATGTCGCTATAGGATTGATTTATAAGATTTAATTGTTCATTTACAATAAAACGATGTTCTTCATTACAAATTAATAAAGGATCTTTACAATTAAGGCCCCTTAACCGTTTAACAGTAGTTTGAAGCATACTATCTGGACCTTGAATATTTAAAAATTGCTTGGGATACAATTCTCTCGATAAAGGCCATAACCGACTTCCAGTCCCACCAACCATAATTACCGGTAGAATCATTCAGATAGCTCCTATAATTTAGAACAATAATTTTACAGCTTATATAAATTCTTAAGTTACTGAAGTTCAGTTCGAATTAAATTAGAAATACTTTCTAGTTCGCTACTGATATCGTAATGATGATTACCAATAAAAAAACCACAGTCACTAATAAACTCACTATTTTTTAAATCACCTTGAACAGAATAATCAAAATATTTTATAACAGGATTTCTAACAAAATTACCCGCAACTACGGGACGACAATCAATACCTTTTGAAGATAACAGTTTGACTAGATGGTCTCGCTTTGTTTTTCCTTCCGCGATCATTAATGCAAATCCGAACCAGCTGCTATCTCCTGTTTCTTTTTGAATTGATAAACCGGGAATTTCTGAAAATAGCTTTTGAAATATCAGAGCATTTTTACGGCGACCATCAACAATAGATTGTAATTTTTTAAGTTGAATTTTACCTAGAGCACCAGACATTTCCAGAGGCCTTAAGTTATAGCCGGGTAACACAAAACGAAATGATTCTTCGAAAGGATTGTCACTTTTAATACATACTTTATTATCAATTGGTAAATTTCTGGTCCAACCATGTGCCCTCAATGATAACATGATGTGATGGAGTTCCTCATCATCAGTTACAACTACGCCCCCCTCCATCGTTGATATATGATGGCTAAAAAAAGTGCTAAATGTGCCCATTAGCCCGAAGGTGCCAGCTTGCTTTCCATTAAATAATGCCCCCATGGATTCACAGTTATCTTCAAGCAATACAATATTTCTATCTGCAATTAATGCATTTAACTTATTAAAATCCATGGGATTTCCCAATAAATTAACTGCAAAAATAGCTCTTGTTTTATTGTTTATTGCCTTAGAAACTTCATCAATATCCATATTTAAAGTATCTTTATTCACATCTATGAATTTTATTTTAAGGCCATACTGATATAAAGGATAATAAGTGGTTGCCCAAGAAACAGCAGGAACGATTACTTCATCACCCGGCCGTAATGCATTTTTACTGTGGTAAAATAAGGCGGCAATTGCTAACAAATTAGCAGAGGATCCTGAATTAACCATCACGGCATAACGACTACCAAAAAAATCAGCAAAAGACGCTTCAAATTCTTGGACATGTTTACCCATAGTAAACATACCACTCTTAATTACCTCTTGAAGCGCTTCATATTCTTGTTCATCCCAAGTGGAAGTTGCTAGTGGTAGCATCTTTATTTGCCCTCTGTAAGAAAAAATTGATAGGTATGTTCTATGCCCTTTTTTAAATCTGTCTTAGGATACCAGCCTAAATCTTTTTGAATCGAAATATCAACCAGTTTTTGTTTCATTCCTATCGGCTTTTCCAGATTATGCTTAAAGTCACCTTTATAGGCTAGAACATCTCTTATTACTGAATAATACTCATTAATTGAATAATCAAATCCTAGGCCAACATTCATCTGATTAGGAAGACAATCGAAACGTTCTAAAGCAAAAAAAATGAAATCGACAAGATCTTCAGTAAATAAGAACTCTCGTCTAACAGTTCCATCACCCCATATTTCTACATACTTATGATCTTGTAATTTCGCTTCATGTATTTTACGAATAACGGCAGGTATCATATGAGAGTTTGTAACATCAAATTTATCCCACAAACCATAAAGATTACATGGGATTATTGTCTTATACGCCACACCATATTGTTTACTTATATATTCCGCTAATTTAGCAACAGCAACTTTTGCAATTGCATAACCTTCATTTGTGGGCTCAAGCTCACCAGTCAATAAGCTTGATTCACGTAGCGGGTTTTGAGCTACTCGTGGATACATACAAGAACTACCAATATTTAATAATTGTTTAATCCCTGCATTATATGATGCTTGTACTAAATTCATCCCAATTTTTAAATTGTGAAAACAATAATCGTAAGGAGCCGCGATATTAGCTTGTATACCTCCAACTAACCCTGCAGCATGAATTACAATATCCGGAGAGGATTTTATCAAATAATCTTCAGTTGCTTTGGCATCCAGAAGATTTAACTCATTTCGAGTCGGTGAATCAATACAATGCCCATATTTTTGTGCAAAATTATGAATATTCCTGCCAACCATTCCATTACCACCACTAAGAAAAATTCTCATATCAATGCTCAACTGATAACATTGGTGAAAAACCATGATCACGTAGAACAGCATGTTGTTTCGCTTGCTCCAAATCATTTTCAACCATTTCAGTAATCATCTCATAAAGCGTAGTCCTAGGAACCCACCCTAGTTTTTCCTTAGCTTTAGTAGGATCTCCCAGCAAGGTCTCTACTTCCGAGGGTCTAAAATATTTTGAATCTACTTCAATCAAAACATCGCCCTCTTTAACAAAAGGAGCATTTAAACCTGTCACCGACGTTACAATGCCTCGCTCATTAATACCATGCTCTTCAAATCTTAAATTAATACCAAGTTCATTAGCCGCAAGAGTAACAAATTGTCTCACAGAATATTGAACTCCTGTTGCAATTACATAATCCTCAGGATTATCTTGCTGTAGCATAAGCCATTGCATTTCGACATAGTCCCGTGCATGTCCCCAATCGCGTAGTGAATCCAAGTTCCCTAGGTACAATTTAGATTCAATCCCTTGTGCGATGTTACATAATGCTCTGGTTATTTTTCTAGTAACAAATGTCTCACCACGCCTTGCGGATTCATGATTAAATAAAATACCGTTACAAGCATACATACCATATGCTTCACGATAATTTACAGTAATCCAATATGCATAAAGCTTCGCTACTGCGTAAGGTGATCGTGGATAAAAAGGTGTGGTTTCGGTTTGCGGTGTTTCTTGCACTAAACCATATAACTCAGAAGTAGAAGCTTGATAAAACCGGGTTTTTTTCTCTAATCCTAAAATACGTATTGCTTCAAGTATCCGTAACGTTCCAATGGCATCTATATCAGCAGTATACTCGGGACACTCAAATGATACAGCCACATGAGATTGAGCCGCTAAATTATATATTTCATCTGGTTGAATTTCAGAAATGAGGCGAGTTAAATTAAGTGAATCGCTCAGATCGCCATAATGTAAGAAAAATTTTTGATTTTCAACATGTGGATCTTGAAAAATATGATCAACACGGTCTGTATTAAAACTTGAGGAACGACGCTTAATACCATGAACCTCATAACCTTTTTTTAATAAAAATTCAGCTAGATAAGATCCATCTTGACCTGTGATGCCAGTAATTAACGCTTTTTTCATAGTAAAAACTCTTATTTTTTTTCAGCTTATTATATAGGGCAAACATATTACCTCAATCTAAAAAGGACTAATTTTTCTTCAGTATTATTCAGCATTATGAATATTTATTAGGCAACGTCTAAACTTTATTCAAACTGCGGGAATTTAAATGGTGACTTAAACTTAAAGTAACGTAAATTGTTAGACTGAATAAAATATAGTAATAAACAATACCCAAAAATCAATATAAAATGTTTTATCATCATGGAGGGAGCCACTCCAAACTGAGCGACGGTATTTGCAACATCCATTCCATAAAGCGAGCATAAAAAAACATTTTTTGTAAGATAACATACTATTGATTCACTTATAACCATAAAAACAGTAAAAATAAACATTCCCAAAAATACCACTACCAGAGAACCACTATAGTATAAGAATCCAATAGGACCCGGCATAGTGGCAAAAGACCAACGCTTAGAATCCATATTTTTATAATGAGAGTTAGCAATAGTTTGGTACATTCCCACTTCCCCAATAACTGATTTCTCTAATAACCCTTTTTTTAATAATTCTATACTTTTGTCTTGATGAGCAGATAAAGTCATAACTCCTTCAATTCCTAACCATCTATCTATTACTAAGCCACTAAAAATTGTGATTGGTGAAGGAGAATCCTCTTTAACTTGTATATCTGGACTATTTTTTGTGTTTGGAAGAAAATTATTTATTATTTCAGAAGGTACATCAGAGTAATAGTAACTTCTCAATAATGAAACCGTTTTAAAAGAAACAATAAAGGAGAGTCCTATCAAAATAAATAAAATTAAAAGTGTAGAGTTTTTTATTTTAAGTTTATACTCATTACGATTTATTAGGTAAGAAAATACTAATGGAATTACTCGAACAATGTATACAGCTCTACTTAAAATAGAAATTGATATAAAAAAAGGTTCAATTAACAACAAAAGAAGAAAACTAACACCAGACTTTTCATATTTTGTTTCCCACCATAAAATGGTAGTAATTACTAAAGAAAAACCAATCCCCAATGAAAAAGAAATTAGCGCATTCATGGGCCAAAAAAGAATCGTCCGAGGCACGAGCCCGACTTGAAAAATACCCATTTTTAAATTTAATATACTAACTACCATAACCAATATAATTAGCGAATAGATAATAAACATTCTATATTTTTGATAAAAATTAGGTGCGGTTTTGGATTGCTCTAATCCATTATTTAATGTTGTCTTAAAATTAAGAAATGATAAGAAATATCGGGCGGTTATCACGCCCCAACAGCCTGTTATAGCGATCAAAAGAACCTTATTTAATGATTGTGATGTTTGAATAAATAATCCAATAGGTTCATTATAATCGTATTGATAAATTATATGAACTGATAACTTTAACCAAAACCCTAACCACAACATAATACTTAAGAAAATATAACTATAGCTTCCATTTTTTTTAAAAACAGAAAAAAATAAAAAGAAATAACTTATGGAAAAAAGAATATAATACAATTTTGAATCTTCAATTTTAAATAAAGCCTGATAAAAAATAAATAAACATATCATAAAAGATATAAGAAGAATTATTTTAGTCGACTTTGAATTGATTAACATCAATTTATCTCCCGCAGATATAAATTATTTTTGTTCGATTTAAAAATGGATTTGAATTTTATTCCAATTTTATTTTGAATAATAAATAACCCTAATATAAAAACATATATTAAGAAATATTGTTTCAGTAAGCCTAAGGGAGTTAATCCAAATTGGGCAATAGTATTAGCAGCATACATTCCATACAATGAGTTTAATAATGGATTTTTAATTAAAAAAGAAACCATCAATTCACTGAAAATCATTAAACCTGTGAAAATGAACATTCCTAATAAAACTATTCGTAATGAGCCACTATAATAAAAGAAGGCTACAGCCCCAGGTATAGATCCAAATGAATAACGGGTGGCATCCATTTTTTCATAGTGGGCTTTTGCAATTGGTTGATACATCCCAACTTGACCAATAATAGATTTCTCTAACGCAGCCTTTTTTAATAAATTGAGACTTTTTTCTGGATATGATGATATTGCCATAACACCTTCAACGCCTAACCATCTATCAATAAGTAAGCCAGAAAATATTTTTATGCTTGAAGGTAGATGTGATTTATCTATTTCCGATCCTGAATAATAACTGCTAAAATCAACCCCAGAATAATAATGACTTCTCAATACAGAAACACTATGCAAAGAAACAACAAATAAAAAGCCGCTTAGAATAACAGTTTTAATTAATTTAACCTGACTTACAGGAATTGATAGTTTTTCTTTGTTTATAAGAAAAGCTAGTAAAACTGGTACATAATGAAAAATATAAATGGCTCGACTAAATAATGAAATTGAGCAAAAAAAAGGGTCGCTCAATGCATAAGTAAAAATTTTGGTTACACTTTTTTTATAAAGCATTTCCCACCACAAAACAGTAGTAAATATTAGGGCGAATCCGATGTATAATAACCAAAATATTAATGCATTTAGGGGCCACATCAATTTAGTTTGAGCAACTAATCCACTTTGAGCCACACCTAATAATAAATTAAAAATGGCCAATGAAATAATCGATAAAATTAAAAGAGGTAAAATAATGCTTCGATGTTTTTTATAATAAGATGGAACTATTTTATCATTTAACGAGTCGATATAGATGGTTGATTTAAATTTAAACCAAGATAAAAAATACCATGCCAACACAGCTCCCCAACATCCCATACTCGCAACTAGAAGAGTATGATCTAAAGAATCTCCAGATGTTACAAATAAACCTATTGGTTCAATATATTGATAATTGAAAATTGTATGTACAGTAAACTTCAACCAAAATCCAAGCCATAAAAATACAGCCAAGAATAAATAAGTATAGCTTTTCATATTTTTTAGTGACGAAATTAATAATATGAAAAAGCTAAATGTGTACACTAGATAGTAAACTTTCGAACCTTGATATAATGTAAAAGCCCAACAAAATAAAACGGCGCAAACCAAGCTAAACAAAAGATAGATGCTCAGAGAAATTATTTTGGTTTTATTCAACATAAAGCTACCTCCTGGACGGATAGGGGATCAATAATATTTCGAACTGAATCATAATATTTCATCCCTTCGTCACTTTGGATAAAATAATAAGCTGCCATTCTAAAATCATGAAGTTCTTGTGGTGTAATACAAGCCAAATAATTGGTTAACTCTTTAATATTACTGAATTTTTTAAAATCTATAAAAGCTGCGGGAGTTATTAGTTCATCTATATTTTTTGCTCCCATATATATAGGTACTGTTCCCGCATAAAAACAATCAAAAATTTTTTCCGTAATGTAACTGTTCATATACATATTTTCAAAACATAAACAAAAATCATACTGACTTAAAACATCAAGCTTAGATGTACAAGAACCTTTATATACCGACATTAAAGCCTTACGATTTTTCCAATAAGGCAACCACATTGACGATCTTGACCACCATTTTTCCCAATGTCTACCATAAAGATCTACGAAATTTAAATTTTTAAGCTGAGATATCACCTCTATTCGATTGCTATATAATTCTTCAGTATAAGATTTAGGTTTATGATTTCCATTGATAACTACTATACGTCGTTTTCTTTCCAATCGACTCCAATAACTTTCTATCACGTTATTATAGGGCTGTGGCCAATATAGTTTCTTTAATTTACTAGTCTCAACTCCTTTTAAAGAGTAACCATCACCAATAGTATTATGTAAGTAAACTGATTCAAACTTCTTTGTCAATCTTGGCAAAATACTATAGAGCTCCGGGGAGACAACGGGTGGTTCCAGAACAATAAACGACTTTAATTTTATATTTTTTCTTTTAAATAGAGCTTCAAAATTATCCAAAACACCAAAGGAATAGTAGTCACCCCTAATACTATCATCCGAATTATTAATTAAGTAATCTGCTGTTTTAACAGTTACATTCCTTTCTTCCAAAGATTTTCGCATTCGAATGAAAGGACTCAAAGTATCATCCCGATTTAATATTCTATTTTGAGCATTAAATAATTCGTCTTGATAATATGCTTTATATGCTGGGTCAATGAATATATTCATTTGTTATACTTCATGATTAATCCCTGAATCATTTTTTTCCCGGCGTTTTGTAAATTTGTTAGAATACTTAACTTAATTATTCCACCAAATATTAGAGTACCTTTGCCTCTTTTATTGAATATGGCTTCTTTTAGTGCCACGAAAGAAAATACATCACTACATAATGAGTAGGCTTCATTTGTATTATTTTGCAAAAAAAGATTTACAGCTCTCATTACCCTGTCTCTTCTATCCAGATTGCTATAGTTTCTCAAATCAACTTGTGTAATATTTTTTTTAACGTAATCTTGATTTAAATAATAATCCATTACCAAAAAGAAATCAGCTCGTTTAGAACTACGTCGCACCTCAGCGCTCCATTGACTATTACTAATTCGATAATTAATTAATGGTAACGGTATTATACCGACGCTATGATTTATAGCGATTCGAAGCCAAACATCCAAATCGCCACTTGAGTAAAATAACTCCTTACGCCAAACCACTATTTCCTTTTTATAAATATCAGTTTTAACCATGGCACTAGGGCAAAACAAAAAATTGGAATATTTCAAAATTCCTTTAAATAATTGAGTAAAGTTATAAATATCATCCTTTGTTTTTATCGAGCGGGGTATCTTGCTATAGCTAATAGTATTAGAACCGTCATCTATTAACTTTGCTTCTGTCAGAACTACACCAACGTTGGGGTTATTTTGTAAAAAATCAACTTGCTTTTGAACTATGTCATGCTCATAGACATCATCTGCATGATAAATTGCAGTATACGGACCAATGGCTAATTGAATACATCGATTAAAATTACCTTCACCACCTATATTTATTTCATTTTCATATATCTTTATTCTTGGATCAGAGAAATTTCGTACTATTGCCAGAGTATTATCTTTTGAACAATTATCAATAACTTTTATAACCAAATTCTTATAGGTTTGTTTTAAAATAGAGATTAGAGTTTCTTCTATTGTAGCTTCGGCGTTATAAGTGGGTATGCAAATGCATACACAAGGATTATTTAAATTTAATGTCATACCAAGTCCATTCTTGAAAACACAGAACTAAACCGGCTTTCAAAACTGTGATCCTTGATACTCCGTTCGTAAGCATTCTGAGCTATATCGTCCCTTAGAGAGTCATTCTCTAAATAAAACTTAACTTTTTGAATTAGATCAAACGAGTCAACATAAATTCCAATTTCCTTACCTATTGCATAATGACGCTCTAAACCTTCTATGTAATAAGACAACTGAAATGCACCACAACTACTAATTTCAAAATGACGAGCCTTGATCTGCTCAATATTTTTAGGAGAACGTAAAGTATTTATCAATGCTCGAGGAGAGGATTTCAAGTAACGCAAATCCCAAGATGTTGAGTTTGACATATTTAAATTAATTTTACTTTCATTAAATAATTGCACCATACTCTCATGGGTTAAGGGACCCTTAGGCCATCCAAATCCAACGGTCTCAACTGAGAAACCAGCTTTTCTCAAGCTATTTGCTAACCAATTTCTGAAAGGATGCCACGCACCAACAAACGACACATCAAATTTCTTTTCAATATTTAGTTTCTTAAATGTAGTTTTATTACAACCGAATGGAAAATATATGGCTGTATTTAAACCCAATTGTTTATATTTATACTCCCCATAGACATCTGGGGTTGTAAAAAAGTCAAATTTATCAGCCCAATACCTAGTAAACTCAATTCGCCAAGTATCATCATGGAAAAAACAAAGAGTTTTAGTGTATTTTTTTAATTGTTGAATTATCGATGCATCAAACTGATCCGTAAAGAGGGTAAAAAAAGTTAAATCAGGTCTCTCTATTTGAATGAGATCCACTAATTTATTCTGCATTCCCCACTTACCTAACTCCTTAGTCTCTGACATAAAGTCAAATAGACTAACCTCATAACCCATATCTTTAAGAACCTGGTAAAAATTTATATACTCATAAGACAAACCTCTTTCAGGAATACCATAATCATATTTCATACAAACTATAAAAATCTTCATATTAATCCAGTAAATAAAAATTATTTAGAAAACTAATCATTGGAAGTCAATAATATATTTACTCCGGAATTCTTCGCACCATTTTCTTTGAAAAGGAGGGTTTCCTTTAATAAGGAAAACTCGAAAATCAGCGCAAGTATACCAGTTAGGAATAATTTTACGATACTAAGAATAATTAAATGATTATTCGAAAATAATAGGGATAAATAATAGTTACATGCCCAAATAATTAATCCAAAACCTAAAGCTTTCGCTGTATAGAGCACAGGAACTAATATGGGCAATTTTCTGTGTATACTTAAGTGCAAAAAGCACGTTGCTGAAAATCCCGCAGTAACCAATGCTAATCCTATACCAGCTATACCAAAATATGGTGTTAATATATAAATTAGAGTGACAGAAAAAATTGCACCAATTAAATTGGGTACTATTAATAATTTTGTATCTTTTTTAGCATGAGCCGCCATACTATAGACATTAACAATAACGCGAAATGTCTCAATTAAAGCTCCCCAAACAACAAATTTTGCAGAGTCTGCATACCCTTTTGCGAGCATAAACCCAGTCAACTCAGGTGCTAATGCTGTAATAACGAAAAATAAAAGAACCAAAGAAGGAATAATAGCTATAGCATAATCATTCCATGCTTCTATTTCATTATTACTTTCTTCAATACTTAGTTCTTTATAAAACAATGGCAAAAAATATGTTGTAAAAACCCCCTCAAAAGCAGCGAATATACCGGCACTGATACCATAACCTGCAACAAATAATCCCAGAGCGTGTAAACCAAATAAATGTTCAATAAAAAACCGATAGCTTTGACTTTGAAACCAATTAAGACCTACGGCAAAAGCAAGCGGCCAGCTAAAATGGAAAATGGTTTTTAGTGCATCAAAAGAAGGTTTTATTCGCATGTTTACTTCTGAATAGTTTATTCTAGAATAAAAAATTTTAGTTCCTATAATGGCAAATAAAATTTGGCCGCCTAACAATCCAAGGAGCCAAAATTCAGCAGTACTATCAAAGCAAGCAGTTAATGTTAGAGCAAGCAGAATTCCAGAAAAAATTGTAGCTATAGATAAGAGTGTAAAGGATTCTCGAAATCCTAACATATTCAATGAGGGAATTGTTGTCTGATTAATTGTATTAAAAAAAAGAGTACAAAAAATAAAAAAAATAACAAATGGAGTACTAAAGTGTGAGTCGATCAATCCCAAATAATTAATGAGTGCGAGACTTAAAGTAGATAAGGAAGCTATGATAAAGATATAAAACCAATGATAGCCTAAATACAACCGTACTACCCCACTATTATTCCAATGATGTAATCGTCGATTTACATACATGCCAACAGGATTAACCAGAAATAAAGAAAGAAAGGCGATAGAACTCATAATTAACGCCATTTTTCCTATTTCCGCAGGTAATAACAAGTAAGTGGAGACCTTTAAAGTGATCAGCATCAGCAAAAATTGGGTAATACGTCCGAAAATTATAACAAGCATTTTTTCTACTTCTCATATTAATTAGCTCATGTTGTACATGAGGCCTTAGGTACAATTATACTTATTACGCGTACAAATATACTCAGAGTTTTGTGTATGTTGATTTATAAACTATAAATTTATAATGCACTACCTAACCCAAAATCCATTAGCATACCATGCAGTCTTCCTGTGACCACCGTAAATACTGTAAATAAGTCCCTACCTAAAATATTATATGAAATTGGAATGGTTGCGAATTGAGAAACTGAGATAATGCATTTACTAAACCCAACCCAATCCGGTAACGACCAAATGATTATGATTTAGAAAAAAATATCATAGTAGTAATCAGAATCTAGGTAACATTGTTATTTGCGTTTCATTAAATCAAAACTCGTAATAAACAAACAATCTATATACGGAATATAAATAATATAAGGATATTTATTTAGTATTCAATTAATTTTAATAAACCCTGCTGAAGTGAATGCTTTGGTTTCCATCCGATTTGATTTAAAAATTTAATATCTGAAGTACTTATATCAAACTCTCCTTTCCGCAATGGAATTTCGCCAAAACGCAATTTTGTTGAAGAAATAGCTAATTTATGAGCCAATTTTACCAATTCGCAAATAGAAATTGGATCCCCAGTTCCAACTCCAATGTTTTGATAAAAAAAATCATATGAATTGAATTGTAAAAAATCAATTAAAACCATATAAGCATCTACTACATCCTCTATATAAATAAAATCTCTTTTCTGAAGCCCCTTTGTCAATTTAATTTCACTAATATTATCTTTAAATGATTTCACAATATTATTTATAAACTTATCTGAAGCATCACCTGGCCCATACATGTGTTGCAATCGTAGATTAAAAAATCTAATTTTATGTTGGAGAGCCAAACTCTCTCCCCACATTTGAAATTGCTTTTTACTTAAAGCATAGTTATTTAGATGAGAATATTGTATGGTCTCTGTATTAAAGAAAGTGTCTGTATTAAAGAAAGCATCTACTTTATAGTTTATTGCTAACTCTAGTAATTTTAAGGGAAAATCAGTGTTGGCTGAGAAAACTTCACTTAATGTCTCATCTTTTCTACCATAACAAGTTGCTGTATGTAGTACCAAATCTATTTTAAAAAACTTAAAGGCTTTCTCAAGAGGTTCTTTATCTATATTAACTACCCAAACATGATCTATAATTTCTTTTATTCGTTCTTCATTTGAAGTAGTTCTTTTTAATACAATGACTTGATGTTTTAGATCCAACAAAACTTTCAATAAATGGCTACCTAAATATCCAGTTGCTCCAGTTAATATAATATTCATTTCAGCTAAAACCGATTTAAAAATAATAAAGTAGACTCATATACATGTGAAACCATTTGATCCGTCAATCCATGATGACAAGCCAATAAAATACCACCTCTCATTACATCATCTGCGTTCTGATACCCTTGTTCACATTGTCGTCTTGCTATCGTTTTAAAGCCGGGTTGGCGCAAAATATTCCCTGTAAATATTGTTCTTGTTTGAATGTTTCGCTCTTCTAAAAATATTTGCATTTCCGTTCGTGTAAAAGGGGCTTTAGAAGTCAATGTTAATGGAAACGCTAGCCAACCTGTTCTGGAATTGGGAAGTTGTTTAGGCAGTATAAACCAATCTTCAAAGGTTTTAAAAAACTCCAAATGACCTTGAAACCATTTCTCCCTTAATTGAATGTTTAAATCCAATTTATTTAATTGTACCACGCCAAAAGCTGCACCCATTTCAGATGGCTCAATGTTATAACCTAGTCGTTCAAAAATAAATTTCGCATCGTATTGAATTCCTTCTAAATTCACATTAAACCGATTTTCAATAGCCTCAGACTCTACAAAAAGTGAGGAACTCCTCCCCCAACTCCTTAATAGTTTTGCTTCTAGCATATCTGCTTCTTTATTAAAACAAACCATTCCACCATTCCCGCCGCAATTAATAACGTGGGAGCCATAGAAACTTGTTGTGCTAATATCAGTATAAATACCAACTGATTTGCCATCGATCGTTGCACCTAAGGTATCTGCTGAGTCCTCTATCACTAAAAGGTTAAATTTATCAGCTAATTCACGCAATTTTTTCCAATCAGGAAGATTACCTAATAAATTAGGAATCATCATTGCCTTTGTGCTAGAAGATATCATTGCCTCAACTTGAGCTGCATCAATATTGTAAGTACCTGGTTCAACATCTACAAAAGCGGGAATAAGATCGTTTTTCAACAAAGGTGCAACCGTAGTAGAAAATGTTAGCACAGGTGTTATAACTTCTGATTGGGGAGGAAGTTTGGCAATTTCAACTGCAAGATAATTTGCCGAAGAGCCCGAATTAACCATTACTCCGTATTTTTTATTGAATTTTGCAGAAACACCTTCTTCCATAGCAGCAACATTCTTACCCATTTGGGTAGAAGTGTGCAAGACTTGAGTTACAGCAGCAATTTCTTCTTCACCATGAACTGTGCAGCCATAAGGAACTCGAATAAAATTTGTCATACATATCTCCTAAAAAAATCCTGTATTTGGGTTGTAGTAACTTTTAGCATATCTTCATTTTTTTGCCAGGCTTCATACCAGCTAAAAGTAGTTTCTAAAGCTTGCTCAATAGTTAATAGTGGCCGCCAATTTAAACCAGCATGTGCTTTTTGTATATCTAATTTAAGAAGATGCGCTTCATGTGGATGATTATTTAAATCGGGCTCCCAACTCCCTTTACCAATCTTGTCCATTAGTAGCTCCACTATTTCAGAAACTGTTTTTGTATCTTGTTCATAAGGTCCAAAATTCCACGAGTCCGAGAATCGGTTAGGGTTTTTATATAATTGTTCAGCCAATAAAAGATATCCGGTTAATGGCTCTAATACATGTTGCCATGGGCGAATTGCTTGGGGATAACGTAATTTAATCACTTCATTATTTTGAATTGATCGAATAATATCTGGGATCAAGCGATCTGTAGAAAAGTCCCCTCCCCCTAATACATTGCCTGCCCGAGCAGTCGCGACACCTATTTGATTTGTATCATAAAAAGATTTACGATATGCAGCTGTCACTATTTCAGCACAAGCTTTACTTGAACTATAAGGGTCATGTCCACCTAAAGCTTCATTTTCACGATAGGGCCATATCCATTCTTTATTTTCATAACACTTGTCCGTTGTAATAATAACTACTGATTTTATGGATCGAACTTGTCGAACTGCTTCTAAAACATGTGCAGTGCCTATTACATTCGTCATGTATGTTTCTAATGGATTATTGTATGACTCTCGGACTAATGGTTGCGCGGCAAAGTGAAATACAACTTCGGGGTTGAAGGATTTCATCGATGCTTCTAGCTTTTGATATTCATTAATATCTGCTAGTTCACTTTCAATATATTGGGATATGCCTGTAAGCTCAAACATATTGGGCTGATTTAAAGGAGGTTTTGCATACCCTTTGAGTTTAGAACCAAACTGGTTCAAGCATAGACTCATCCATGTACCTTTAAATCCAGTATGACCAGTGAGAAAAACTCGTTTCCCCTGCCAAAAGCTTCTATTAACCATTATTACTCCCAAACCTTCCAGGGTGCTTTGCCCTCATTCCAAAGAGACTCTAGATAGATTTTATCTCTTAAGGTATCCATTGGCTGCCAAAATCCATTATGTTCGTAAGCCATTAGTTGTCTTTCTTCTGCAAGTTTATTCAAAGGAGACTGTTCCCATATACAACTATCGCCATCAATATAATTTAAAACATCGGGCGATAGAATAAAAAAACCACCATTAATTAATCCACCATCACCTTTTGGCTTTTCCTTAAAATTTTTAACTAAATTGTTTTCTATATCTAAAGCCCCAAAACGGCCGGGTGGGTAAGTTGCAGTTAAAGTGGCCAGTTTTCCATGCGAGTAATGAAATTTAATAGTCTGAGAAATGTCAATATCGCTTACTCCATCACCATAAGTAAAACAAAATGCCTCTTCATTTCGAACATATTCTGCAACGCGAGCTAGCCTTCCACCTGTCATTGAATTATCACCTGTATCAACTAATGTGACATTCCATGGTTCTGCACGCATATTATGAACTTGCATTTTGTTTTGCTGCAGATCAAAGGTCACATCAGACATATGTAAAAAATAATTAGCAAAATACTCTTTAATTACATATCCTTTATAACCACAACAAATAATAAAATCATTAATATTATGAGCAGAGTATTGCTTCATAATATGCCAAATTATAGGTTTGCCGCCGATTTCTACCATAGGCTTCGGCTTTACAATGGTTTCTTCACTCAGACGCGTTCCTAATCCACCAGCGAGAATAACAGCTTTCATACTCTACTCCACTTAAAATATTATTTACTTTGAACGAACAAATTTAGCTGAACAAAGTCCATAATCACCTTTATCTATAAAAAGCTCTAAAAATGCTGTATTTGCCAAAACAACCTCAAGTATTGTTACCCATTTGAGGCGAAATCATTATAGTTGCGGGCTGAACTTCATGCGACAGATCATTAATTGAACGCACATTTAAATTGGATTTCGAATAGTAATATCACTTTTGAATTAAAACAACTCATATTAATTCACAATAATTAAGCAACAATAAAAGGAATGAAATCTCCCCTGCTGCCTAGACCAGGATCTTAAAAATATTAAGGAAGTTTTAGTGTCTTAAAAGATATAAAAGAATCCTGTTCTTGAACTTGTGGGTTTTTGGTCGCGAAACCAGCTAGTGAGCTCAACGCGGGTGTTATGCTGCCACATAATATTTCTGAATCAAAAAATAAATTACTAATAAAAAAGTCATTACTGATATAAATAATTTCGTTGTATCCAATCCATTCAAATGAAAATAAAGTAACAGTAGAAAAAAAATACTATTACAAATAGTTTGATAAATTAGGATAGTACTTGTCTGTATCCCGCTTTGTTTCAAACGTTGATAAGCATGTGTCTTGTGGGGCTCATACCATTTTTCACCTTGTGCAACTCGTCGTATTAAAGTAAGAGATGAATCAACAAGAAAGATCGAGTTAAGTATAAACCAGTATAATAGTGGTATGTCGTATAAATTTTGTGCGAGCAATGCTAGGCTAATAGTAATAAATCCTAGAGTCGCACTTCCAACATCACCCATAAAAACTTTTGCAGGCGGGAAGTTGAATATCAAAAACCCCATCAAGCACGATATAAGAACCAAACAAAATTCTTGGTAAACAATTCCATCAGTTATATTAAAAAATATTGCATAAGCAGTGAATAGAAAAATGGCCTGTATTGCGCAAAAGCCATCAAGTCCATCCATAAAATTAAAATGATTAATAGCCCAAACCACCGTCAGCACTGTAAAAGAAAAAAGCATATATTTGTTGGATAATGAAAACCAGCCTAGATCTACCACATTTGGATTGATAAACATTACTATTATTGCAGCAAGGCAAAAATGAATTAGAAAGCGGAATTTACTGGATAAGTTTAATAGGTCATCAAAAAAACTAACACTTGCTAAAATTGTAACAGAGGCAATGAATACACTCTGCGCTAGTAGAGGTGTATTTGTAAAATAGCAGATGAATGGCATTGCAATTATTGATAAAGAAATAAATATAAGGCCTGCCCCTCTAACCGTTGGATTAGAATGCATTGATCTTTCATTTGGAATATCAAGTAATTGATAGTTTTGCGCAAGATATATGAATAGTTTTGTTAAAGATGCAGAAAACACGATTAGAAAAAAACTAAGAATTAAATTCATCAATATTCCTCGTATAATTTAACCTTATCTTTCTAAATGAGGTAAAAAATTTAGGAATTTATAATTTAAATGTTTAACTATGTCAATTTTTTAAAACATTGTCTGTGCTATAAATAATTTATTCTAGCTACACCAGTCGCATATCCCCCCAATTTAGATATATACTAAGCAAATACCATAAAACAGGAATCCTGCATGTCCTTGAAGGCCATGTATAACCAATTTGCTGAAACCTATGCTACTGCTAATCGCTTTGGGGCGATTAGTGAGAGTCATTTTATTGCTATTGAGCAGATGAAGCGGCTTCATTTGGGGATGAAACCTAACTATAAGGTTCTTGATCTCGGTGTTGGCGATGGCGCTTTTTTGCAAAAATTGCATACGGTGATGCCGCAGGCTGAGTTTAGTGGGATTGATGTTTCTTCTGAAATGTTGAAGCGTGCGCGTGATGTGTTGGATATTAAAACTATTGAGGCTAGTGCTGCGGATGCTAGTAAGTTTTTACCTCCTCATAGCCAGGATTTGGTTTTAGCTCATTTTATTAATGCGTATATTCCTATTCATATTTTATTTAATGAAGCAAAAATGCTCACTCGGGCTAATGGTCATTTTTCAATGATCACTACTACTTATGATTCCTTTCCTGTTGCGCAGCAACAATTAGCGGAGTTTATTGCTCAGGATAGTGTTTTGAGCAGTGTGGTGGGTCATTATTACAAGTCTATTGTAAAAAATACTACGGTTGCGGCAAATCATGATGAGTTGATGTTGGCTTTTAAACAACATCAATTTGAAATCGTTGAGCAACGACGTCTTGAGATACCAATTACTTTGAATAATATTGATGAGTTAGCACTTTTTGGTATCGAAGGAACTTGGTTTTTGAATACCTTATCTATTCGTATGCTGCCAAAAAACTTTTTAATTCAACGACTTAAACGCTTGTTTACTCGTATTTTTACCTTTCCCTACCATGATACTCACATTATCGATGTGGTTTTGGCGCGTAAGTAATTATCCTTCAAAAATCCTTATAAAAACTAATGTAGTTCCTCGCCAGAAATGCTAATCTGATTTGGTATTCGTCTTGAAACGGATTTGTTTAATAGACTTATGGATGAGGTGCAAATGATTTCACATGCTGTTAAAAATTATCTTCCTGAATTAAACCTACGCCAAAAACAAACCAATAATATTATCTTTATTACCTTCTGGAGTCAGTTTTCTGTTTATGCTCTAAATACTATTCTGGTCTTGTTTTTAACCCGTCCTCTGATATCACAGGGTTTAGGTTATAGCCAGGCTAAAGCCTATGCATTCATGGGTGTTACACAGGCCATGGGTTATTTGATGCCTATTTTAGGCGGTTATATGGCGGATAATATTGTCGGGGTTAGGCGGTCGATACTCTTGGGCAGTGTGATGTTGGCTTTCGCTTATTTATTGGTGATGCTAAGTGGATATACCATTGGGGCGACAGGCGATTTATTATTTATAGCTGCTTTTGCTTTTGTGCCTGCGACAAACTCTTTGCTTATGGGCACCGCCTCCAGCATGGTTTCTCATATTTATTCGGATGATGCGATTAAAGCCAAATCAGCAATGACCTACTATTATATGGCGATAAACGTGGGGGCTTTGTTAGCAACTATTATTGCACCAGCTCTTTTAGACAGTCGTTTCGGTCCATTGTCAGTTCTAACGGTTACCTTTGTTGGGAAATCCATTGCCGCGTTGAACTTTGCAAAACGTTATGCCATTTATGACAGTGTTGCTTGGGGCCAGGATACTGAGAAATTTTCAAAGCAAGGTATGTGGCGTTTGACGACTTATATCGCGGTGATTTATTGCGTTACTTTGTTTGCTTACTCACATGTCTATATTGCTAGTACCCTAATTAGTATTGGTTGTAGTGTAGGTATTTTATGGTTTTCCATGAAAACTGTTCAGCTTTCTGGTGAAACTCGTAGCAAGCAGATGATTGCTATTTTATTAATCATTGAGGCCGTTGTGTTCTTTATTATTTACAATCAAATGAACAGCACTTTAGTTTTATTTGCGGAAAATAATTCCAATCACAATTTCTTTGGTATGAGCATATCTGCTGCGCAGTATCAAATGTTAAATCCGCTGCTGATTTTGATAATTGGTAGTCAGTTGCCACGCTTTTACCGTTATTTTTCTCGCTTCACTATCCCTTACCAATTTGCTGCAGGCACCATGCTTGCGGGTTTAGCTTTGTTGGTTATGGCTTTTGCAGCATCGCGAGCCACTGATGGTATTGTTGAAGGGAATTACATTGCCTTGACCTATATTCTTATTTCTATTGCTGAGCTTTGGGTTAGTGCGATTGGTTTGAGTATGATTGGTTTGTATTGTGATAGTCGTGCTATTGCGTTTGCGATGGGGGTTTGGTATTTGGCAAGTTCCATGTCGAATGCTATTTCTGGTCGTGTTGCGGCTTGGGTAGCAATCCCTGATACGATTACTTCTGCTGTTGAGAGTTTACCGTATTATCAGAGTTATTATTTGATGATGGGTGTTGTCGCACTTAGCATTGGAGTTTTGATGTTGGCTCTAGCGTATTCAGTGCAGAAAATAATGCGTGCTCGTGGGGTTGTCTTGGCGTAGTTACTCGCCAAGACCTAGATTATCTCGTTTAAACACTCGGTCTGCTCGGTAACTTGAGCGGACCAATGGTCCAGATGCCACTTCAAAAAATCCTTTCTTTAAACCTATTTGTCTTAGTTCTGCAAAAGTCTCTGGTGTGATGTAGGCTTCTATGGGTAAGTGGTTTTTGGTTGGTTGTAGGTATTGTCCTAGGGTTAATATATCAACATTGTGTGCGCGTAAATCATCCATGGTTTGGATAATTTCTTCTATAGTTTCACCTAGGCCTAACATTAGACTTGTTTTAGTTAGCACATCGGGTCTGTAGCGTTTAGCGAAGGCTAGGACATTTAGGGTTTGTTGGTACCCTGCCCTATTGTCGCGTACTGGATGGGTTAGTCGTTCTACTGTTTCTACGTTTTGTGCGAAGACATCTACGCCACTGTCTAGTAGTGTGGCGACGTCTTTTTCTACGCCTTGGAAGTCTGGGGTTAGGGCTTCTATTTTTGTTTTTGGTGAACGTTGTTTGATAGCAAGGATGGCTTGTGCGTAGTGGTTGGCGCCTCCATCGGGTAGGTCGTCTCGGTTCACTGAAGTGAGCACTACGTAGTCTAAATTCATTAGGGCGACTGTATTTGCGGTATTTGCGGGTTCTTCGGCATCTAACCAGCCTCGTGGATTGCCGGTATCAACGGCGCAAAAACGGCAGGCGCGGGTACAGACGGCCCCCATTAACATGATGGTTGCGGTTCCGTGGGACCAGCATTCAGCGATATTGGGGCATTTGGCTTCTTCACAAACGGTTGCTAGGCGGTGTTTTTGTACTTCTTCTTTCACTTTGTTGTAGGCGGGTGTTGTTTGGTTGACTATTCGTAGCCATTTGGGTTTTGCAAGGCGTTCGTGGGTAGTGCCGGTCGATTTAACGCCGTCTTTAATGGCAGTGACGCCGTGGGTTGTTTTGTATTTTTGTCCACTTTCTATAACGACAGGGATGTCTATGAGCTTACTCATGGTATTACCGGGAAAACAAAGTAGAAGAATGATCCCAAATCATGGGTATAAGATCAAGTCGTATTCAAAATTATCGTATAATGAGTAATTTTCGTATTTTATTACGGAATTTTAAATTTTTCTAAATTGGGACCCTAGATTGCTTTTTAAAACTCGCTAGTAGCATCCATGCCGCTCTTGAAAGTCATCCATGACTTTCAAAGGTTTTAAAAAGCAATCCAGCCCCCAATTCCAAAAAATTTGAAAATTCGCAAAAAACACGAAATTAGATCGTAGGTTGGGTTATAACCCAACACCCAGTTAATCATGCGCTCCAATGTATAATCGTTGCCTATGCGTATTAGAGATTGTATATGTTGGGTTTTAACCCAACCTACTTATAGTCGTGGCCTGTGCTATTCGTCGTTACAAAACCTCAGATCGGTTACGGCCTGCATTTTTGGCTTTATACATTGCATTGTCAGCCCGTATAAATAAGGACTCTATATCGTCGCCTTCGCTTACCTCAGAAAGACCGAAGGAGACGGTGACACTTACTTTATTTTCTCGATAGTAAAACTGGCATTCTTCGATTAATTGGCGGAGTTTTTCTAGAATACCTGCAGCCACTTTGCTAGAAGTTTGTTCAAAAACAATTACAAACTCCTCGCCCCCTATTCGGGCGATGAAATCGATATTACGTATAGAGGAGTTTAGTAGGTCAGCTACTTTTTTCAATACTTTATCTCCAGCCAAGTGGCCGAAGGTATCGTTTATTTTTTTGAAATGGTCAATATCACAAACGGCTAAAGCAAGGGTTTTACCACTACGCTTCCATCTTTGGAAGGCTTCTGAGATATGTTCTTCATAGGAGGCTCTATTGGGAAGACCCGTTAAAGTGTCGTGGTTTATTTTGTATTTTTGGGAAGAAAGAATGGATTTAATTTCATCCGCACTTTGTTCGGAGTCTGCAAGCTTAGTCTTTAAGTCTACTATTTTACTCTCTAGTTCTTTTTCACGTAATGCCTCTTTTTCTTTGAATTGTTTTAAACGTTCACCTATTCCATCCAGGTTTTGTTTAACCTGTGAAGTTAGTTCTTCAATACTGCTCGAAGAGTCTAAGTGGGTTTTAATTTGGTTAATGTTGTCTTGTATTCCATGTTCTAATTGATTAGTGTTTTCATTGGCAAGCTTGCTATTATTTGATGCAAGTTTCAGATAGACGTCAACATCTTGTAACTGAGTGGTCACTTGTTGTAAGAAGCCTTTGAAGCGAGTTTGCTCTACGTTAAAGGCATCTACTACAAGATCAGTTAGGCCATCAATGATCTTACTGAGGTCATCATCATGCATTTTTTGGCTTAGGTTAGCCTTAATTTTTTCCTTTTTAGCGTCTAAATCTTTAGGGATGGCTAGATGTTCTAGTAGTTGTTGTAAGCTCTCATTTACTTTTGTATTAACTTCGCCAGCTTTATAGTTGGTATTTTTTATTTGATCAAGCTCTTCGCGTTCTTTCATTACTGAAGAGACGCATTGTGTCAGAACTTCGTTAAAGTTTATCAGTATGGAATGGCTTTCAAGCTTGTCATCCAGCATTTGTTGTAGTTTGCTGATGGCCTTTTTGTCTTTTGATTTAGTAGCCAGGCGCCCTATTGATTCTGCACTTTGTTTAATGAGATTTGAGATAGCGTCATTGTTGGCTTTTTTCTTTTTTTGCAATTTTGCAAGCAGCGTCACTAAGAAGGTAACTTTTTTGTCTAATGTGTCAGGATCTATTTCTTCGTCGAGTTGCTTTTGAAATTGTTCAAGATGGCCATCAACCTCTGAATTAGTTCCCATTGGGGATAGTATTAGTTGATTAATCACATTTTTTAAAGCATTAATTTGTAGCTCTAAGTGGTCGCATTTGACTTCATATCGACCAATAGTATCTTTAATTTTATTCTTTAAATCCTGATTTATCATGACTGAGGTCCCTTTCATCATTTACTTGAGCTTCCTATTTTTTAAAATATCGATCAAAAATTTCGCATGTGAACCATCACAAAAAGGAGGGGTTTTTGTATGTTTGCAATTACAAAAAGTGATCTCCTCTGACAGTGTTGACACAAAGCTAACAGCTTTTTCTCCACAGCATTTTTTATCACAAAACGGTTGTGTTTGGCTCTCCCCACAACTACACCAAAAGTATTCTTTTCCAGCTTCAACTTCCACTGTAATGGGAAGCAAATTTTTATATAGTGCTCTGTCTTCCATGGACTAAAGTAACCCTATTTGCTAAGAAGCTGATTTAAAGATGTAATTTAATTATATTATATATAAATAAATTCGCTTATAAATTGCGATTTATTTTTTTAGTCATAATTATTCCAATTATCAACAAAGTCAGCATAACTCCTAGTGATAGAAGAAAATTAGCTAATAAATAGGGGTAAATAACTAATAAAATGGCAACGATTGCAAAGTATGCTGCGCTTACTCGTTGTAAACCCGGTAGAATTTTTTTGTAAGTCTTGGTCCCAGCCGCAATGTGAAAGAAGATCAATGTAAGCACTAAAGACACTAAATATAAGCTTTGGTAGCTTAATTGATAAAAGAACTTTTGAGTTTCTGTAACTTGTTGATTTGAAAGCCATTGTTCGAAAACATAGGACCAATTCATGACACAGGTTTGTTGGTAGGCAGAAATTACCACTGCTAGTAGAAAAGCTATTGGAAGGAATGCGGGTCTAAAAATGGGTTTTTTATAATATTCATAGGCCATATAGAGACTTAGCAATCCAATAAATACCGCTGGTAGGCGTAGCCATGGGAGATAGCTGAAGTAAAGGTTTGCATAGACCTGTTGTAGATAATGCAAGGTACCTAAGCCAAGAAGAAAGATAAGTCCGATGAGTAGGATACCTTTACGTTTGTCTTGCATAAATAACACTGCAAAAAAAGCGATGATGGCAAATAAAGCACAAGGATTGGTAGCATCAATTAGGGCAAGAACAGTGATGTATTTACTGACGGAAGGATTTTCATCCATGTTGGAGTCAAATAAGCTGGCATTCGCCCAACGCTTTAGGACTGTAACTGCCTCAGGGGTTAACGCCTCTTTTTCTTCGATTTGTTTTTTGCAGTATTGTAATGCCAAAAGCAGGTCTTTTCCGGTTGTTTCATCTGACACATAACCCACCCAGCGTGAGTTACAGAAAAATAAAGACGGCACCGAGAAATCAGACATTTGCTGTTCATTGAGTAGTTTATTAAACCGGATTAGTGCGTCTTTATCTTCATTAATTGTGTAGCGTTTTACGTGGAGCCAGGGGTTTTGGGGTTCTATTTTATGGAAATACGCATCCATTTTATGGCAATAGGGACAGGTTGATGAAATAAACATTTCAACATTAATAATTACGTTGTTATTAGGCTCTAGGGTATACCAATTTGTTACCTCCTCATTTGCCCAAAGGTTTGAGCTCAGCGTAACTAAAAGTAGGAGGACGCGAAAAAGTATGGTCATATTTATCAAACTATAGAGTAAAAGAATACTATAGCATTGTGTTTGACATGAGCGATAGAGATTCGTTGATCGCGAATTTCTAATAGGTATGGATATAATTTTCTAATTGCTCAATGACCCGAGCCTTGTCATCCAGCAGATGATAAAGTAAATCACCAATGGATAAAATGGCTAGGTATTCTTCATTTTCGCAAATCAACACATGCCTTCGTTTTGTGGAAGTCATTGCCTGCATGGCTTTTTCAACTGCGTCATGAGGGCTAAGAATGGTAATATCACGAAACATGATGTCCTGGGCTGTAGCAGTATTTAAATTACTATTTTTGTTTAGGCATGAACGGACAATGTCACGCTCACTCACTATGCCGAGTAATTTTTGATTATTATCAACGACAACTAAAGCACCTATATCCAGCTCAACCATGGTATCAACGCATGCTTTCACGTTGGCTTCAGGATTAATAAATGCAATTTTTCTCGGAGGCATAGGAAGTACACTATGTATAAGGTGAGCCATGTTACTCTCCATGAGAATGATTTTTGGGTGTTATTGTATAAATATAGCACAGAATTGGGTTTGAAGGTGGGAGTTTTGAGGAAAACCCGGATTGCGCTGTAGCGTAGGTTGAGTTGCAACCCAACATAATCTTGATGGTTAAAAAAGATTGTTGTTGGGTTATAACCCAACCTACATTACATGTAATCTGGGTTTCTGAAGATGCCTTTAATATTAGCTGACTACACGCCATGAACCATCTGATTCACGACAGGCTCTACCATGTATTTGTTGTGTTTTACCGCCGATGATTGCTTTGGTGATATATTCACGGCAAGCTTGTTGTGAACGGTAATAAGTTCTTGTTGGTTGCACAGTGTAGCGATTGCCGTTGTCTGGATTTGACCAAACTACTGCTCTACCTGTAGGAGCAGTTTCTAAGGCGCGCTGCATTTCCATGCGATCTTGTCTGTCCATGGTTTTACCAATTTGACCACCAAGGTAAGCACCAACGAGTGCTCCACCTGCAGCCGCTAGAACACGGCCAGAACCACCGCCAAATTGACTGCCCAGCAATCCACCAACTACGCCACCAGAAATAGTGCCGACACCTTCATTATTCATGGGCGCGCAGCCAACTAATAAAAGCGACAAAGATACGGATGCAACAGTTATTTTTTTCATTTCTATACCACCTGATTTATGGGTTATATTTTACAGCCAATCCAGAGTGCAATTTTGTCTGCAATTGGACAGGATTCTACAAAATCGGTTTTCATTCTACCACCACGGACAGTTATTATCCACAGGGGCTCAAGCTGTCAATTATGTCTCACACGCTCAGAAAGTTGACACAACAATTCGTAACCAATCGTACCGGCAGCCTCTGCAATGCGCTCTACTAGAACATGGGTTCCCCAAAGCTCAACTGGGTCTCCTAAACGAACGTCTGGGTGGTTAGTTAAATCAATTGCGAGCATATCCATAGAGACTCGGCCTACAATTTTAGCTTCTTTGCCACCAACCCAAACAGGTGTGCCTTCCTTTATGTGACGGGGATATCCATCACCATATCCTACTGCTACGATGCCGATGACAGAGGCCTTTTCACTACTCCAAGTTCCTCCATACCCAACTTGAGCTGAAGGCGGATTATTATGAATAGCACTAATTGCTGACATGAACCGCATAACGGGTAATAAGCCCAGATCAACGGCTGTTTTATCTGCAAAAGGGGAAACTCCGTAGAGCATTATCCCGGGCCTGACTACATCACCATGCGCTTGCGGAAAGGAAATAATGGTTGCTGAATTAGCAAGGCTTCTCTGACTAAAGCCAGGAAAGTTTATTTGTTTAAATAGTTCAATTTGCTGTAAATTTTCAGTACGTTTAGGCTCATCTGCACAGGCTAAATGTGTCATTAAACCAATCTCTTTATGTATCCAAGAACAGGTCTGTATGGCATTCATAACGCCTTGTAGATCTTGGAGTTTAAAGCCTAATCGATGCATTCCAGTATTCACTTTAACCCAGATTTTTATCGGCTTGGGTAATGGAGTACTTAAAAGCCACTGCAATTGTTCTAGTTGATGGATAACACAGGCGAAACCATTTTCAGATGCGGTTATATATTCTTCTGGGCTAAAGACACCTTGAAATAGGATACAAGTCGTCTGACAACCGATAGATCGTATAACCATGGCCTCTTCCAGGCAAGCCACACCAAACCCGTCAACCAAGCCATCCAATTGGGGCGCAACAATAGGCACACCACAGCCATAAGCATTGGCTTTCACCATTGCTATTACTTTTTTTCCTGAAGCCAATTGCTTTATACGCGTTAAATTATGTAATAAAGCGCTGGGCTCAATGACTACTTTGGTCGGTCTTGACACGCTAGTCTACCCCTTGATAACCATTAAAGGCTAAATCTTCAAATCGCGTGAATTTCCCGATAAATGCTACTCGTACTCTACCTATAGGGCCATTTCTTTGTTTGGCGATGATAATTTCCGCAGTACCTTTGTCTGGACTGTCTTCATTGTAGACTTCGTCTCGATAAATAAAGCAGATTAAATCCGCGTCTTGCTCGATTGCTCCTGATTCCCGCAAGTCAGACATAACGGGTCTTTTATCCGCACGTTGCTCAAGGCTACGGTTTAACTGGGAAAGTGCAATCACTGGCACTTGAAGCTCTTTGGCTAGTGACTTCAGACTGCGTGAAATTTCCGAGATTTCAGCGGTTCTGTTGTCTGCACTAAAGCCTGGTGCTTTCATCAACTGCAAATAGTCGACAACAATTAAGCCTAAAGCCCCATGTTCTTTAGCTAAACGTCTTGCTCGGGCACGCATTTCACCAGGACTTAGTGCCGGAGTATCATCGATAAATAAAGGGGCTTCTGACAACATGTGTACGGCTGAGGTCACACGTGGCCAATCCTCATCGTCCAATTTACCAGTTCTTATACGATGTTGGTCAATACGACCTAGCGAAGACATCATCCGCATTGCCAGTGAATCGGCGGGCATTTCCATGGAGAAAACCAAGACGGGTTTTCCGGCTTTAATTGCGGCGTGTTCGGCCATATTCATTACTAAAGTGGTTTTACCCATAGAAGGACGACCCGCAACGATTACTAAGTCCGACGGTTGTAGACCTGAGGTCATTTCGTCCAAATCGGATAAACCAGTAGCAAGGCCTGTGATAGCGTCACCGCTGTGATAAAGGGCATCAATTTTCTCGACCGCACGCACTAAAATGGATTTAATATTTTCAGGACCGCCGTCACCACCAGTTTGTTCACCAATAGCGAATACTTTACTCTCAGCTAAATCTAATAATTCTGGTACTTCCCTGCCACCAGGGTTGTAAGCCGAGTCAGCTATTTCAGTCGCCACCCCAATGAGCTGCCTTTGGACTGATTTTTCCCTGACAATATCAGCATAGGCGGTAACGTTGGCAACGCTGGGGGTATTATTGGCGAGTTCAAATAAATAGGCTTCGCCCCCAGCATCGTCCAAATCGTTATGCGTTTTTAAAGCGTCTAAAAGAGTAACTACATCAAAAGGCTGATCGCGCTTGGCAAGTGCGGCAATGGCGCGAAATAGAATACGGTGTTCAGTACGGTAAAAGTCTGCTTCACAGAGTTTTATGTTAATTTTATCCCAGACTTGGTTGTCTAGCATTAACCCACCAATAATGGATTGCTCTGCTTCAACTGAGTGCGGTGGTCGCTTTAACGGATCAACTGTTTTTTTCGAGGCTTGTAGATCGAGCATAGGCCTTACACGGATTATAAAATGATAGGTCTATTGTAATAGGGTTTACTAAAAAAAACAGGGTTTCGTAAGGAGAATTATTTATTTAGGTTAACAAGGTTATTTTTTATAAAGAAAACCCGGATTTACTTTGTTGCCTAAGGTGAAGGTATCTAATGAATTCCCACTTTCCGCGCTTTATGCGCGGAATCCAGCTCCGATCTCAATCAAAGACCCCTGGATACCGTGCATAAAGCACGGTAAGTAGGCAGAAGTGATGCGTTAAGGCAAAAAGTGATCTGGGTTAATATGCTATTGCTTATCTTACCCAGGTTTGTGTGCGACCTAGAGCAGAGATGCCAATATAACCTCTGACAAGGAGTTTGTTACCTTGTACAGTGATTTTGGCTTTGTATATTTTGCCGGATTTAGGATCAAGAATTGAACCACCACTCCAAACGCCGTTGCCTTCATCTTTAAGGCCCCAAAGGATACCTAGACCTAGGATTTTTTTATCTTTAAACGCGCCTGGGCATTTTGAGCAAATGCCTGTATCGCCAGCTTGAGGATATACTTTTACAATCGTACCACTTGCAGTATTTCCTGATACAGATAAATTAACAACAGCTCTTTTGGCACCGGTCTTATCGTCGATAGTTGTCCACTTTCCAGCCGGTGATTGGCCTGCGATTGCAGCCGGGATAAAGCAAACAGCAAGAATAAAACTTAACAGTGCTTTCCATTGGTTCATTAATTATCTCCATTATTGAAATCTCTAAAATCATAAGCGATGCGTGCTGAGATTACTAGTAGTTAGTTGAATTATAAGGTAAATGGGGATATTACATTAATGAAACCCGGATTTCGCTGACGCTGCATCCGGGCTACATGTAAATATAATCAGGTTAAGGGTTGGAAGAACTGTTCTAAGTCTTCTTCGCTTAGGGCTACGGTTTTGCTGGCGTCGGCTGAAAGTATCCCGTCGACTAGTTGTCTCTTGCGTTCTTGCATTCCTAGAATGGCTTCTTCCACTGTGCCGGCGGTAATTAATTTGTAGACAAAGACTGGATTTTCTTGTCCTATTCTGTGGGTTCGGTCGGTAGCTTGGTCTTCAACTGCCGGGTTCCACCAGGGATCATAATGAATTACGGTATCAGCGCGGGTTAAGTTCAAACCGGTTCCCCCTGCCTTGAGACTGATGAGGAAGATGGGTACTTTCCCTTCTTGGAACGTTTCTACCAGAGATTGGCGATTTTGCGTTTGGCCGGTTAGTTTTAGGTACTCATAATTACGGGCCTTTAATTCTTCTTCAATGAGTTGAAGCATGGAAGTAAATTGAGAAAAGACCAGCACTCGCCTACCCTCCTCAACTAAATTGTCCAACAAGTCCATTAAGGCATCAAGTTTGGCGGAGGTCTCATGCGCAATTTTGGCTTCAGGTAGCGATAAAAGTCTAGGATCGCAACACACTTGGCGTAATTTTAATAAAGCATCTAATAACAGTATGTGACTTTTGCCTAAGCCCTGTTTAGCAATCGCATCACGAACTTTTTTCTCCATACTCATACGAATAGCCTCGTAGAGATCACGTTGCGGTCCGATTATTTCAATAGTACGGGTCATTTCCGTTTTAGGAGGTAACTCGCTGGCTACTTGATTCTTGGTCCGCCTTAACATAAAGGGTTTAACCCGTTTAGCGAGTAATTCTCGGCGATCAAGATCGGAGTATTTTTCTATGGGTGTTCTAAACCATAGTCTAAATTGTTTACTGTCGCCTAGAAGTCCCGGCATTAAAAAATGAAACAACGACCACAGTTCACCTAAATGATTTTCTAAAGGTGTTCCGGTTAGGCAGAGTCTATGTGTTGCTTTTAGTTGTTGTATTATTTGCGTAGTTTTTGTGCGCGCATTTTTAATAAACTGGGCTTCATCCAAAATTAAATAATAAAAATCATAGTCAATAAATTTCTCTTTATCCCTATGAATTAACCCATAGGTAGAAATAACTACATCAAAATTATCAAAATTGTCCTGATGTCTATCCACCCCATGAAAAACCAAAACCTTCAATTCAGGTGTAAACTTAGCAGCTTCAGATAACCAGTTACCTACCAAACTCGTTGGCGCTACTATCAAGGTTGCTTTTTTTAACCTTCCCTGTTCTTTTTCATATTGTAAATGTGCCAGTGTTTGTACTGTTTTACCCAGCCCCATATCGTCCGCTAAAATACCGCTAAAGCGACTGGTTCGTAAAAACTGAAGCCAATTTAAGCCATATTGTTGGTAATCTCTTAAATTAGCATTCAACCCGCGGGGTTTTTCAATTTCTGGAATATCCGTTAATTTAATTAAGCGCTTTAATTCATTTCTTAAATTTTCTGCACCTTGCCACCTAGCTTTAGTAGCCGCAATCGCCAATTCAGCCTCTTGCATAAGAATTAACTGATACTTATTAATCTGTAATTGCTGGTTTTCATCGATATGTCGAGTACCAAATTGCAATAATAAACGCACTAAGGGTTTGATCCGACCCAACTCCAATTGCAGCACACGCCCATCATTCAAGGGAAGTTTAACGAGTTGTTCATCCGCTAGATTATCAAGATCATTGCCTTTGTAACGCTGAATTAAGTCGGCAACTAAAGGCACAATACTTACCGGCCTGCCGTCTACTAAGATTCCCAATTGATAGGAGAAAAAATCATTAGATCCTTCATTGACCTCAGAGTACCATTCAACATCCTCTGCGCTGACAATTTCTTGGTACAGTGGACTGGCAAATTCAACCTGCCAACCCAACTCTTTTAATTGCGGTAAAGCATTGCTGTAGAGAGTTTCCAGATCAGAGGCAGTTTGTATGTTCCTTAAAACAAAGACACTATTAGCCTCAATATTCCAATTATAGTTTTCCCAAGTTTGTGTGCTTCTTAAGCTTAAAATCTCTTTTAATTCAGCGACTTTATTCTCTTCATATTCCTGTGCCCGTTTGTATTCCAGTAAAACACCTTCACGCTCTTGGACAACTTTCTCGCATTTTTCCGAATTGGGTATTTTTAATCCCGCATAATCGAAGTTAACGGAAGCGACAAATAACACATTAACCTCTTCATCGTCATCTCTATGCCTAAAAGCGTCTTGCGCACCTTCATCAATCACATCAAGGATTAAAATTGCACCAGGTTGCACTTCTACTGTTTGTCGGTTTTTAAAAATTTGCGGTGTAGGAAATTCAGGGCAGGTTTGTAGCATTTTTTTGGTGAATAATTCGGCCTGATCTAAGGGAATGGGGGGAGCTTCCATTAAATGTCGCAACTGTTTAATAGGGTATGGGGTATTTAAACGGCCCATTAGCGCTTCAGTGCGTTGAAAGTACCAGGTTTCATCCAAGAGTAAGGGTTCAATTATCTCATTCCCTTGCCTCAATAAGAGTGTCTGATTGCCATTGGCAGAGAGCACCCATTCACAGGTGCCACTAAAAGCCTCGCCCATTTTTATAGGCGTGAGTTCATCATCGACAAAGAAAGCTCTATTAGTAGCAATAATTTTTTCTAATAATTCACTGTTTCGCATGCTCAAATGATCAAACCAGCCTGTGACACCGCATTTGAACAGTAATTGTGCGACTATTTCATTGTCATTATCGATGAAATGCTGTTTTTTTGAGTCGGATAAAGTATTGAAAGGCACTTTTTTGCCATAACCGCCTCTTTTAAGGATTTTAGCCAATGCTAATTCTATCGATACCTTGTGCTCGTGACCTTTCAGTCTTAGCTCGATTAAGTAAGTTAGATGGTGGGTTGCCACTTGCTTTTTTACTACTGCAGACTCTTGAACACGTAGGTTTTTTAACCAGGTATCCAATCTTCTATCAAGCCTATCAACCGGTTGCTGCTCATCAGTACCTATTTTCTCTCTTTCTCGTAAGGCAAATAAGCAAGCTGCAGCGTGTTTGCAGTTGAGTTGATAGACGCAATTGCAATTTGCAGGTTTTCCAGGCCAAGATTTCAAATCCATATGAATATCATAAATTTGGCTAGAACTGCCTTTGACACGTCCTTTTAACAAGCCATCGCTCAAACGAATGTTGAGTACTTGTCCTCTTTGAAAGTAATCTTGCCCTCTTAGCAATATTTTCGACTCAAAAGCATCTGGCATTTTTGATATTGCTTCATTTAGCATAGGATAGATTGTTCCAGGCAAAAGGGTCTATTGTAGTCAATTTTTAGTCTATTTGACAATCCTATCTTTGTTTTCTTACTGGGTTGTCCCGTACAAAAAGCATTTTGTTTGAACATAAGTGTTAATTGTGGCACGGAATGGCTCCCTTATACCTATGAGATGGTTATTGTGCACCGAGCCATAAAACGCCAGTTAATATTTCGATAATATTTATACACTATACTTATGATCATTAATTTTACGGTTTAATTCATCTACCTAAGAGTCGGATACGCAATGAGCGATGCTGAAAGTGCGAAAAAACTATTAGTTAAGTATCTTAAACAAAAGTATAAGACCTTTATACAAAATGACGAGCCAAGTCTTACAGTACCTACCTCATCTTATGCTCCAGGCGTGAGTGCCAGTCGCCGTGTAGATGTCTACGAAAAAATAACATCACATCCTTCTAATCAGTCACACATCAAACATATTAGTAAAAACGGCAATCCACATAGCTTTGTTTGGCAAACTCAGCCTGATAAACTGAAAAAAGCGGTTCGTTGGGGGATAATACCCGCACATTCTATTACTGGCAAAGTCATTGGAAGTCTTGGCAGATACCGTATGAATGCTTATTCCGGCATTGCCAAAGGAATGGTAAGCAACTCCCACTCGGTTAAAATCAAATTGCTAGATCTCTATCAAGATCGCTTCGAAGCCTTACAAAGTATTGAATCGATGGTGAATAAACCGAACTCTCAGGTCGATTTTGAACGAGTTTTTAATACTTACATTCAAGATCTTGAGCAACTCCAAACTACAATTGATAACTTATTTGCCGAAGACTTGGATGAAGCAGGATTAACCCAACAAACTCTTGAACAGCTCAAAGAAGACTTAAGTAATGACATTGCCAGGGCTCTTGAGTACAAAAACTCTATTCCTAAGGAAGGTTCTCTCAAATCTTACAATCAAGCCCGTGGCACAAAATCAGTCTTGGAATTTGTCAAAACACAAATGCTTCAAAACCTGCACGAATTTGAGGGCATCAATCAAGATAATAGTTTTAGTTTGGACAGAAATGTAGTCATGACTCGCGGTAGAATGAATGATTATATAGTCGATGCAATGTTTCAAATCAATGAGAATAAGGCGGATTTTTGTAATGCAGTCACTGACAAACACCACGGTCTGTTTAGTCAAGATCCTAATCAACCGGTTTGTTATGATTTTGAGGAGTTACAACACTCCCCACAGCGTGATTATGAAATCAAATTAGCCATCAGCTTTATTGAAGGCTGGGACAAGTTAGAGAAAGTAAATAAAAAGTATTATGTTAGTAATAGTTCTGGCCGTGAAAAATTAGATACTATTACCGCTACTAGATGGCAAACTCACCGAACTATAGGCGTCTTTTTTAAAAGTATGGGTTATTATTTTTATAATATTATCAAAGGCATATTTGTACCTACCCTACCCTGGGATGAAGAAACCTGGGAAAACGAAGACTTTCATCTGACTGCACATGGCTTAAATCAATACGCCAGAGGTGGTGAGCCTTTGCGCCTGGTCCTCTACCGATATTTGAAACAAATTGCTTATATATTCATTGATTTTTTTACTGGCATCTATGATTTTGGTACCGAGCTTGTGTGGAAATTGCCTAAACATATCACTGATGATTGGGAATCAGTCAAACCCTTAGCCACCCTTGACGATATTTATAAAGAAGCGAATTATGAAATTTCCCAAATTTCCCAACAAGAACAGAGCACCCTTGCTGAAGTATTCAAAGAATGCCAGTACAAGGATGTTAAATACCCCGATCCAAAGAGCATTTTGGCCTCGATTGAGTATGAACTTAGCAGTGGTGAGGAGAACGATATTCTCACAGCTCTCGCCCGAGGACTTAATGAATTTGGCTCGACTTTCACCCATAATTTCTATGCCAAAGACCCCATAGCGGGTCTAATATTCACCAGTTCCTTGGCCTTAGGATTTGGAGCTGTTTATTTACCCAGCTCAACGGCTGCAGTTTTCGGTTCCAATTATGTCAATTGGTTCAACAATACGGCCGTTAATTTTGGATCCACCAAATTAACCTGCGCCTTTTCAGCGGCCTCTTCACAGTCACAACTCATTGCCACGACTTTAGATATAGGAATGCACGGTGCCAATAGTGGATCAATCGGTGCCTTGCACCAAGTGGGGGAAAAACCCGCAACAGTTGCTACCTTCCTCGCTACTACTTATGGAATAGGCTATCTCCTGGCGAATGGTATCGCTGGGTATACTATCCCTTGGTTGAGTGATTTCCTTAAATCAGATTTAGGTGCTTATCCTGATGCTTTTTATCCACTGGTAGGAACAAAAGTTAGTATTTTGGTCTATGAAGCTTTAACAACGCATAAATATCAGCCTTTTTCCAAACCGGCTTTATCCAAAAACAGCCATCCGGTGAGTGGTGTTGACCCAGTTCAATTAAAACGATTTAATTTTGCAATTTGGCTCTCTCAAAATGCTTCTTTTTTACCCCAGTTAGATGCCAAGTTGCAATTGAATATCTCAAGGCAAATAGATTCTCTTTATACTAAAGAACAGGCTAAATCTTTGAAGAAAATCCTTTACCCTGAGCCTCACCACTCTATAGCTTATCAATTAATTTTTATCCCATTAAGTTATATTCCAGCCACATTACGGTTTTTAAGTGTCTTAGTATTAAGTATGTACTCGCTAGTCACGGGACAAGCTAATCCCTTTGCACCCATTGAACGTGCTGGGAGTGAATTTGTCGATAAAATTAAAAAAGATTTAAGCAGGTTATTGGTGGCAATTACTACCCTATTGTATTTCCCCTATAATCTCATCACCTCTTTATTCAAAGCAATTGCCTATGTATTTACGATGTTGATTGGTCGAGTTGCAGCCCTAATTGGTGAAAAACCCGCTCATGCCCTGCATAAAGCCATGGCTGCTGTCGCTGTTTTTTTTCGCAGTATAGGCGAGGCTCTATATCCTTTCGATATAGTGAAAGATTCAGCGTTGCTCAACCCTCACATACTATTAAAGAAATAGAAACAGAATTTAACAGGTCCGCAAAAAGTGATGATGATGAGAGTACAAACGAATCCTCTTACAACAAATTTCGCCCACTTTTAGAGGAAACTGAAATCGTTGAAACCTATGAGCATGTAGATGCTCAAAGCCATCCTTCTTTGTTTAAATCAACAACAAATTCTAAGAGAACTGAGGTCAACTCCCAAGAAAATATAGACACTAATAAAAACAGCTATAGCTAAACTTTCGCTGGATTAATGTCCATTTCATTTATCTTAGCCCTTATTTAAGCTACACTTATCAATAAATAAACAATAAATTCCGGATATCATGCAAGAAAATCTAAAAATTCTGATGGCGCAAATTAATCCACTCGTTGGAGCAATAGCAATTAATTGCGATAAAATAATTAACGTAATCAAAAATGCCCAACAGACGCATGATCTCATAGTCTTTCCTGAACTTGCCTTAAGTGGTTACCCTGCTGAAGACTTGTTATTCCGCAAAGAATTTCATGAGCAAATCACCAATAATCTAAAGCAAATTGTCGCCGCAACTGGCGATTGCTATGTTTTAGTGGGACACCCTATTGTAGAAAATGAGCTTTGCTATAACGCTTTAAGTGTCATCCATCAGGGTCATATCATTAAAGAGTACCGTAAGCAGAAATTACCTAATTATGAAGTCTTTGATGAAGCACGTTACTTCACTCCAGGTGAGCACCATCCCTGTATCCTTGAACTTAAAAATTACAAGATTGGGATTTGCATTTGTGAAGACATTTGGCAACCTGGGCCAGTACAAGATCTAGTTGACAGCGGCATATCCGTCTTAGTTTCAATGAATGCTTCACCCTTTGATTACGACAAATATTACCGTCGCGAAGAGTTGCTAAAGGGTTACGCCCTACAAGGTTTATCGGTTGTGTACGTAAATCAAATCTGTGGCCAGGACGAGCTCTTATTTGATGGACAATCTATGGCTTTGGATAAAAATGGAACGGTTTGTGTTAGAGCTCCTGCTTTTGAAGAGGACTTGTGTACGGTTGAAATAAGTGGGGACAAAGTCACAGGGTCAATTACTCCGTACTTAAGTATTGAAGAATTAATATACAAAGCCCTAGTTTGTGGAACCAGGGAGTATGTCGATAAAAACGGCTTTCCAGGGGTTTTATTAGGTCTCTCTGGTGGAATAGACTCTGCGCTTACTTTGGCAATAGCTGTCGATGCCTTGGGGGCTGAACGGGTGCATGCGGTGATGATGCCCTCGCGTTTTTCTGCGCAAATCAGCCATGATGATGCTATGGAACAATTAGCAAGAATGAAAGTCGCCCATACCACTTTATCTATTGAACCTGCGTTCGAAGCTATTTTGACTACTCTTGATCCTGTTTTCAAAGGGACTGCGCCAGATATTACTGAGGAAAATATACAAGCCCGCATAAGGGGATTGTTATTAATGGCCTTATCCAATAAAACCGGCAAAATGGTACTGACTACAAGTAATAAAAGTGAAACTGCAGTTGGCTATTCGACCCTTTATGGTGATATGGCAGGTGGTTTTGGGGTTTTAAAGGACGTCTTAAAAACCCAGGTCTATTCTTTAGCAAAGTATCGAAATACCTTATCAGAAGTAATACCAGAACGTGTAATTACACGTGCACCTTCAGCTGAACTAAGAGCAAACCAAAAAGATCAAGATAGTCTGCCCGATTATGCGGTGTTAGATACGATTATTATTGCCTATGTAGAAAATAATATGAGCCCAGCTGAAATAATCCAGCAAGGTTTTGATCCTCAAGTTGTGCAGCAAGTTATCAAACTCATTAAACGCAATGAATACAAACGTCGTCAAGCAGCGCCTGGGATTAAAATTAGCTCTATTGCCTTTGGCAAAGACTGGCGTTATCCCATTACCAATGGGTTTTCAGAGAATTGAATCTACTGCAATTAGGGCTGAATCTCTGCACTTTCTTCTAAAGGTGCAGTGTCTTCATTGTCAAGTTCGGTATGTGCAAACAACCCCGCAATAGCTGCGTAGTTTTCTAAATTAATACGCCCTACCTGTATTTCTTTACGAGTTACCACTCTGCCTGATAGACAATCCTCTAATTTCTTGTATTGATTCAAGTCTATGCGTTGTGCAGGTTTAACTACTTCTGGAGTCGGTAGGCTTTCTTTAGCACTCAACAATTGTTCACCTATTTTTCGCACACTTTGACTTGAAGATTTGGTTTCTAAAGCACGACTTTCCACCGTTTTTTTATTAGCATTAAAATGGGCGATATAGAGGTCAATTTTTTTGATCATTAAATCGCGCAGTCGTAGCATATTCTCTTTAATTAATTCTTCATTGCGGCGCTCGTAACCGGGGATAATTTGAATAATTTCGCGGAATAAATAATAATTAAAGGAGCCGTGTTTCCATTCACCTTCGCTCACTAGTGATTTAAACTCTTGCAATCTTTTTGTAGGATCGGGGACTTCTTTTAGTCCGCCTATTGCTTGTTCGACGGCTTCACCCCGGAGTCGGGTATAATAATATAAGGTTTTCTGAAACCAATTACCGTTTGTTTTTTGGTAATGCTGCTTTGCTGTATCGAGGATGTTAATAAAAAGATCACATCCTTCTTTAGACTCGTTAGCTATTAATTGTACTGCTTTTCCTGCAAAATCTTCTAAATGGTCAATAACTGCTAACTGTTCTGTTTTCGCCCTCGACATTGTGAAACTCCATTTTCTTGACGCATCGTTTATAGTACCTTAATATCATAATTTTATACAAGAAAGGGATTTCATGAAAATCACACTACTTACTGCTGCGTTATTTGCCTCAGGTTGTGCTTCTGCCGCTACTCCAGTTGATGGTTGGTACACCGGCGTTTTTGGTGGTTATACTTATTTCCCTTCTAACGTTGACTATACAACCACTGGCTTGGTGTATGATCATACGGGATTTAACGATGGATACAACGCAGGTATCCGCGTTGGTTATCAAAGCAATCCAATTCGATATGAAGTGGAATATACCTACCTCTCTGGTGCAACGCGGTTCTTCAATATCAACGCTGTTCCCAAACAGATGTTAGTGGTTCGACTGTAGGAAATTTAATTATGGCGAATCTCTATTTTGATGGTCCAGAATTTCTTCCCTCTGTCGTGCCATTTTTAGGTGTAGGTATAGGTTACTCTCAAATTGAAACCACTCTAAACAGCCTGGGCCCAGATGCGGTTACTGGCTTCAAAGCTGATGGTAATGAGTTTGCCTACCAAGGAACTGTAGGTCTTACCTACAACTTTGCAGAAAATTATGCGCTGAATCTTGGTTACCGTTATGCCGCAACGACTAAATCAGATAATTTTGGTAGCAATTTTCAAGCACACATGGTTAATGCTGGGGTAGTCTACCATTTTGACAGAGGCAATTATAAATAAGGATTATTATCAATGAAGTCATTAAAGCAGCTCAGCTTATTATCGAGTTTGGTATTAAGCACCTCCGTATTTGCATTAAATCCCGTTCAAGGACCTTATTTAGGACTAATAGCAACTGGTAGCCATGGCCCTAACATCGATTTCAATTTTCCTTACCTTGGCGTTAATTATCCAGGTCAATTGAAATATAACCCTTTGGGTGGGGGAGCCGGACTTGCTTTAGGTTACAAGATACAAAATTTTCGTCTCGAAGCGGAAGGACTATTTAATTACATCGGTTACGACAAAATTACTGTAGGTGATTGCAGTATTGTGACACCCAACATTATCACCCCAATCGGCATTTGCCCTGCAATATTCACCGATGCAGGTCTGGGTGTGCGTGGACATACTACTGCAGGCTTTGGTATGTTTAATGCGTACTTTGATTTTCTCACTAGCGAAAACGAAACTGGTGTCGTTCCCTTTGTTGGTTTAGGAATTGGTTATGCGCAATTGCGCTCTTATACCCAGTACACTAACAAAACCGCTATGACAACCTTGGAGATTAATGAAAAGTCCACTGGTTCAGCAGCTCAAGGAATATTAGGTGTCAGTTATTTTATGGATGACTATGTCTGGGGTTCTTTTGATGCGCGTTATTTATCGACAAAAAGCATGGAAGCCTTCGGCGACTCACGCTACTCTCTAATCACACTTAATATCTCTGTAGATTTAGCCTTCGATAAAGGCTAGTAGCAGTACTGTTTAGCTAGGTTGGTAGAGAACTACCAGCCTAGGCACGAACATGCTTCTTACCCTGTGGTTCTTGCCATAGAGTGACAAATAGTACTAATACCATCGGTCCTAAAAACAATCCTAGTAATCCTAAAGTCTCAACCCCACCCAGGATACCAAACAAAACTGCTAAAAAGGGCAATTCAATGGCTCCTCCGATTAAGACCGGCTTTATGAAGTGATCGGCAACAAACATCACAAAAGTACCCCAAGCCAAAACTACAATGGCACTTATCATATTGCCAGCAGAAAATAGCACGATAGCTACGATGACAAATACAAAGGGCACAACAAAAGGAATCATTGCCGCGAGTGCCGTTATAAATCCGGTTAAAGTCGGTGCCGGGAAATCAACTAGGGCGTAGCAAACCCCCATCAGAACACCTACACCAATGCCAACAACTATGGTGCCATTGACGGTGGCTCTGAGTGCTTTGGGTAACCGGTCCGCATAGCGAAACCACCTGTCTCCTAAACAATACTCACCTATGTTATGCACTTCTTTGAGTAACTTGTCGCCATCTCTATAAAAGAAGAACAAACTTAATAAAGTGAATCCAACTTGAAAACTACGGTGCGCTAAGTTAAAACCAATTTGTTTGATGTAATAACTAGTAGGCGTTAAAGTTAAATGTAAATTGGATAGAAAGCTGCGTACGTTTCCGGGTTTACCAATATTAGCATCCCAATAAGTAACTAGCTCATTCCCAATAAAAGGAAAATTCTTAAAGAAATCAGGAGCCGCACCACCTTCTCGGTTTACTTGCTGAAGAAAATTAATAAAGAGCTGTGATTCCGTAATGAGAATTCCAACTAACCAACTCAGGGGTAACAAAAACAATAAACCCATTAATGTGGTGAATAGTAGCGCTGAAAGATTATGCCAATCACCAAACAATTTACCCCATTTTTTATAGAGTGGATAAGTTGCAATGACAATTATCGCCGCCCAAATCATAGAGGGAATGAATTTATGGGTAATGAATAGGGTAAGTATAATAATGCCTACCGTAAGGCTCATGCTAATCAACTCTTTGTGATTCTCATTCATTAGACAAAACTCCAGGCAAGCAATTGCAGAATTATCCAAGCGGGAACGGCAGCCAGGACATCATCGAGCATAACTCCTAATCCATCTTTCACTTTTTCGTCGATCAATCGTATAGGCTGTGGTTTCCAGATATCAAAGATGCGAAACAAAATAAAACCGATGATCATCCAGGTAAATCCTTTTGGCGCTAGGAACATTGTTAACAAATAACCAACCACTTCGTCCCACACTATTCCTTTATAATCTTGTACACCCAAATCATGCGTGACCTTGTCACTTACCCAAACACCTAATAAAAAAGCCAAGAAAGTGAGTGCAAGATAGACTGCCCAATGGCAATTAATAAGCAGCAAATAAACAGGCATAGCTGCAAGTGTGCCCCAAGTTCCCGGAGCTATTGGCATTAAACCACTACCAAATCCAAAAGCGATAAAGTAGATGGGGTCTTGCCACACACGTGTTGCTAAGCCAACTGGGTTCATCATTACTCCGTTAAACTGATTTCAACTGCTCGAACTTGCTTCGCTAGATTATTTAAGACGCCATTGACGTACCGATATCCATCCTGTGATCCAAATTCTTTAGTTAAAGTGATGGACTCATCTAGTACCACCTTATAAGGTATTTCAGGACAGTGGAATAGTTCGAATGAACCAATACGTAATACTGTCAATTCAATGGGATTTAGGCCGCTTAACTCTCTATCGAGAAAAGGGGTAAAACTACTCTCTAGCGCTTCAATATTTTCAGGTACACCGTGCAATAATTTGCTGAAGTAGTCGCTATCAATGCGTTCCATATTATTAATGGCGCGAAATTGTGCTTCAGTTTCATGGAGATCTGTTCCTGCCATTAACCATTGATATAAAGCCTGCAAAGCTAATTTACGTGCTCGTCTTTTGCCACTAATTGATTTTTTATCCACTATGACCTCAAATAATTTATAACCTATCAAATCCTTCTATTCACAGGGGCATGCTCCGAGCACAATGCCTAGAAACCGACAATTCGGTTACCACTTTTTATCGTCTTTCATTTGATCTATTGTTTGCCTGAAATCACTCACATCTTTAAATCGCTTGTACACCGAGGCAAAACGAACATAGGCTACATGATCTAGGCTAAACAATTCTTTCATAACTAACTCACCAATAAGCTGCGAGTCCACTTCGCGTTCACCACTTCTACGTATTTCTTGAGTAATTGAAATAATAGCGTCTTCTAATGAGTCGACACTTACGGGCCTTTTTTCTAAGGCACGCAACATACCTGAGCGTAAATTATCAATGGCAAAAGGTTCACGTCTACCGTCGCGCTTAATAATTAAGGGCATAATTAATTCAGCTGTTTCAAACGAAGTAAATCGCTCATGACATTCCAGGCATTGTCGTCTGCGGCGCACTTGGGCGCCATCAGCGACTAAACGTGAATCAACAACTTTCGTATCTTCGGCATGACAGAATGGACAATGCATAATTAACCATAAACCGGAAATTTACTACACAAAAGCAAGACCTGAGCTTTCACCCTTCTTAACGTGATTTCATCATTCAAATTATCCAACACATCAGCTACCCAATTGCTAAGCAACGCAGCTTCATCTTCCTTGCAACCCCTTGTGGTGATTGCTGGAGTTCCTAAACGCAAACCACTGGTCACAAAAGGCGAGCGTGGGTCATTAGGTACTGTGTTTTTGTTAACGGTTATATTAGCTTTATTCAAAGCCAAATCCGCGTCTTTGCCAGTAATATTTTTATTAATCAAATCCACCAGAAGTAAGTGATTATCGGTGCCACCGGAGACTATCTCATAGCCTCTTGAAATTAATACTTCACACATGGTTCTAGCATTAGATAACACTTGTTTTTGATATACGGTAAACTCGGGCAACAAGGCCTCAGCAAAGGACACTGCTTTTGCTGCTATCACATGCATCAAAGGTCCACCTTGCATACCGGGGAAAACCGCAGAATTTAACTTCTTCTCTATTTCCTCATTCGAACGGCAGAGAATCATTCCACCTCTGGGTCCTCTTAAAGTTTTGTGCGTAGTGGTTGTTACGACATCAGCATAGGGCACAGGTGAAGGATACAGTCCAGTTGCGATTAAACCTGCAACATGCGCAATATCCGCCATCAAATAGGCGCCAACTTTATCAGCTATTGCTCTAAACTTTTGCCAATCTAATGTACGCGAGTAGGCAGAAAAACCTGCAATGATCATTTTAGGCTTATGTTGTATTGCGAGTTTTTCTAAATCATCGTAATTGATAAGACCGGTTTGAGCATCAACGCCGTATTCAACCGATTGATATAGTTTTCCAGAAAAATTAACTTTAGAGCCGTGGGTTAAATGTCCACCATGCGGGAGCGCCATACCTAAAATAACATCGCCTGGTGACAATAAAGCCATCATCACAGCAGCATTAGCTTGCGAACCAGAATGAGGTTGTACATTCACATAGTCTGCAGCGAATAATTTCTTAGCACGAGAAATCGCTAATTCCTCAGCTATGTCAACGTACTCACAGCCACCGTAGTAACGTTTACCTGGGTAGCCTTCAGCGTATTTATTAGTGAGTACTGAACCCTGGGCTTCTAAGACACGAGGACTTACATAATTTTCAGAGGCAATCAGTTCAATATGATCTTCTTGTCTACGTTTTTCATGAGCAATGGCTCTAAACAATTCTTCATCAAAATTTTCTATAGTGTAACTTCCATCAAACATGAATAATCCTTAGCTTTTGGTTTCTTCTATCTATTTTTTACTACTATATCATTACGTACGCTTTTGACACCGTCTACACCAGCAGCAACTGCGCCTGCCCTTTCTTTGATTCTCGGGGTATCGACAAAGCCACTAAGTTGCACTTCATCTTTGTAGGTTTTTACTTTAACAACAAATCCACTGGTACCAAGCTGATCTACAAGACTAGCTTTAACTCGGGTTGTCGTCGTTGAGCTGTCTAGATATTCACCCGTACTTTCAGTATTTGGAGAAGCTGAACAAGCAATAATATTTACCGATAAAAATCCTATCAACAACATTTTGAGTGAGTGAGGCATCAAGGCTCCTTAACATAAAAAACTGTATTAGAGTAACATATTAATTAACCCGAAACGAAGGGTAAATTGATGTATTTTTAGTTCTTTTGGTAAGATTGAATCCTAACGCAGCGACTCATTGAGTCTGAGGATACAAAGACACCCTCTTTTGAGCGCCCTGATAAAGTTTAGCATTATCAGGGCGAGGCAATAAACGAGAAAATTGCTATCCTAGTTATGCCCATGTCGAGTAGTTCGACTGTCCTCTGAAGAGGCCGTTTGCGTGGGTCTTCTTATTTGATTGGTTGTATCGGCATGTCCGTGTACATTTTGTGCTGCTGGTTCGTGTCCATGCACATTTTGCTGAACTTGTACTTGAGATCCCGTTGATTGGGGATGACCATGTACATTGTTGGCATTAGTGTGGCCATGAACATTGCTTCCACCTGTGTGACCTTGAACATTATTTCCGCCATTGTGCCCATGCACATTACCTTGGCCGCGATAACGAGGATGTACTACACCTCTATTTACCACAACGGCCCCTGAAGCACCCTCTTCATAGACCCTAGCTCTTTGTACCTGACGGTATCCAGGATGGCCATAATAACGATCACGTGGATAGTTAGGTACAACTTCCACACGTGGTGGTGGGGCATAGTAACCACGACCATAATATTCATCTTCAACAACATAACAAGATGTGAGTGACAATAATAAAACTACAGCTACGAGGTATTTCATAAAATACTCCTCAAAAAAAAAAGAGGCAAACTAATGCCTCTTTAAAAAGAACAATCAATTAACGAGCTGACAATTCAGCCTTAACTTTAGTATTCAAGTAGGGAACGATACGGATAGTACTGTTTACGTTAGTCCAACCTGAGTAAATTGTGTAGAATGGCGATTGAATAGTAATGTACATGCTGTTATGACAATAGAAATTGTAGAACAAGCTGATGTAGTGTGGTGACTCAAAGCGATAAATATTGAAATCTACAATACTACCATCGTCAAATGTACCAAATACTCTAACGTCTGTGAAACTATCATTAATTATTTCAATTTGGCAAAAACCTGGAAATGTCACGCCCTTAGCAATCGATTGCTTATCAGCAGTATCAGCTTTAGGATGTAAATGCATATTTGCTGCAAATACGTTCGTAAATAAACTGAAACAAGCTATAAACAACAGTGACTTCAACTTCATGGTTTACCCCTTATATAAGATGGAACCCGCATAGTAACATAGTATTCAATTTAGTCAATGGGTTTTTTTTATAGCCATGTAAATAATTTAAGCAATACTGCGTAGACCTTATAAAGCAACCTGAGATCATGCTGAATTTGCTTCAATTTACCCTCCCATTCGCAATTTTCCAAGGTGAATCTTCCTATTATTAGTGATATATTGGGAAATTATTTATTTTAGACAATTTTTGTAGGGGAAAATAATGAAAAAGCGTATGACTATCATGGGAATAGCCTTGTTGGTTGTTTTCGGAGGGATCATTGCTTTCAACCTGATCAAAGCAGTCATGATCAAGCAATTTTTCTCTACTTACCAACCTCCTGCTGTTACGGTCTCATCAGCTATTGCAAAAGCCGTCGATTGGCAACCAACAATTGATGCAGTAGGTAATTTTGTTGCAATTAACGGGGTAGATATCAGTTCTGAAGCCTCCGGGAATGTGATGCAAATCGACTTTGAATCAGGCCAATACGTTCAGAAAGATAGCCCTTTGGTAACTATCGATGACACTGTAGACCAGGCAGTTCTAAAATCGAACCAATCTGAACTTACATTAAAAGAACTTAACTTTAAGCGCCAAACTGACCTCTTCAAACGAGGTGCCACTCCAATTTCAAGTGTCGATGAAGCCAAAGCAAATCTGCAACAAGCTCAAGCCAAAGTTGAGCAGACACAAGCACAAATTAAACATAAACACATAGTTGCGCCTTTTGCAGGTCGAGTCGGTATCCGCCAAATTAACCTCGGTCAATATGTAAGTCCCGGCCAAACATCTATAGTGTCACTACAATCGCTAGATCCTTTGTACTTAGAATTCTATCTTCCTGAGCAATTGTTCAAAAGCATCCGCTTAGATCAACCTATCACCTTTTCTCTAGAAGAGTTTCCCAATTATTTATTTGAAGGCACTATTACTGCCCTGAACTCCAAAATTGATTTGAGCACTCATAATGTCCAAGTTCAGGCAAGTTTACCAAACTGTCCGGCTGCAGGAATGAAAGATCCGACCAAATCGCCTTTGATGAAAACAGCAAAAGAACCTCGAGGCAGCAAATTAATCATTACCTGTAGCACAGATATGAACACCAAAAGTCAAATAAGGGATTTTGTTTTTATCCCTGGCATGTATACGTCAATTGAAATCGGTCAACCCGTTACACCAAACACTGTCATTGTCCCATCAACTGCAATTTCTTACAGTTTGTACGGTAACTCTGTGTACCTTATTGAAAAAAATAAAGACGGTAAGAAAAATGATGATGGCAGCGATATCTTGACGGTTAATCGTATTTTTGTGAGCACCGGTGAGCAACAAGGTAACTTCACGGTCATTAAAAAAGGGATTAAACCAGGACAAACAGTAGTGTCTACTGGTGATTTAAAATTACAAAATGGTACACAAGTAGTTGTCAACAATGAGGTAAAACTTGATGAGGTCAGTGATCCAGATAATATTGGAGAATGATAAAGCAGGTTTACGTTATACGATCCATGATTGCTAGTTTTTGCAGGAAACTTTATGAAATTTACTGATCTTTTTATCAAACGTCCGGTATTGGCTCTTGTTGTGAGTATGCTTATTTTTCTATTTGGTCTCAACTCCATTTACAAAATGCAAATTCGACAATATCCAAGAATGGATAATACTGTCATTACTATTATGACTGCCTATCCCGGTGCTGATGCAGATCTTATCGGTGGATTTATAACCTCTCCCTTAGAAAGCTCGGTGGCAAGTGCTGAAGGGATTGATTACATGACCTCTTCTAGTATCCAAGGTCTAAGTACTATCACCTTAACTATCAAATTAAACTTTGATCCTCAGATAGCCTTTACGGATGTAATGAGTAAAGTGCAACAAACACTGAATCAGCTCCCTAAAGAAGCGCAACAACCTGTAATTCTCAAAAAATCAGATGCCTCTACCGCTTTAATGTATATCAGTTTAGACAGTACAGAGATGACCCCTCAACAGATCACGGATTATGCAACCCGCGTTGTGCAACCGCAATTACAAACTGTGGATGGTGTCGCAAAAGCGGAGATTCTAGGCGGCGCGACCTATTCTATGCGAATCTTTATTAACCCCATTAAAATGGCAGCGCTCAATGTCAGTGCCTCAGATGTTTCAGCAGTACTAGCAAGTAATAACTTTTTAACCGCAGCGGGCAGCTCCAAAAGCGAGTACGTTGCGATTAACATGACAGCTAAAACTGACCTTAATGATGCAGAACAATTTAGCAATTTAATTGTGTCCAGTAAAAATGGTTCCATTGTGCGCCTACGCGATATTGCAAAAGTAACTTTAGGCTCTCAAAACTATGACACCTCTGTAACTTTCAATGGCAAAAAAGCAGTATTTATATCCATTACTCCAACTCCCACAGCTAACCCACTTACTGTAATTAGTGATGCAAGAAAACTGATGCCTTCCATAGTCAAAGAGTTCCCACCCTCTTTAACTGGGACTATTGTTTATGATGCCACTGCCTTTATCCGAGCTTCGATCAGTGAAGTAATGCATACTATTGTGGAAGCAGGATTAATTGTAATTATTGTAATCTTCTTATTCTTAGGCTCCCTGAGATCCGTATTCATTCCCGTTGTAACTATCCCACTTTCCCTGGTGGGTGTTTGTACTCTGATGCTCATGTTGGGCTATAGTATAAATCTGCTTACCCTCCTAGCCTTCGTTCTAGCTATTGGACTGGTTGTGGATGATGCGATTGTAGTGGTGGAAAACGTCCATCGGCATATTGAAGAAGGTGAAACACCGTATAATGCCGCGATTATTGGGGCAAGAGAAATTGCTACACCAATTATTGCCATGACTATCACCTTAGCCGCTGTTTATGCACCTATAGGATTTATGGGTGGCTTAACAGGTGCATTATTCAAAGAGTTCGCTTTTACCTTAGCCTGCGCGGTTATTATTTCAGGCATTATAGCACTTACCCTGTCGCCGATGATGTGTTCTAAAGTATTGTCCAAGGACATCAGTAGTGAAGGCTTTGTGCATTTTCTAGATAAGCTTTTTAACAATCTCAAAATTAGATACCAAAAGGCTTTGCACAGTTTATTAGATACCCGCGCAATCATGTTAGTTTTTGCCGCTGCGGTGTTATTCATGCTCCCTTATTTGTATACCCACACTGCAGCAGAAACAGCACCCGATGAAGATCAGGGTTTCTTTTTCGTAATGGCTGTTGCGCCACAATATGCAACTCTTAATTATATTGAGGCTTACACTAAACCTTTTGATAACATTTACAAAAGTTTCCCTGAAAATGAGAACTACTTCACTATCAACATGCCGCAACCTATATCAGGTATGGTTCTCAAACCTTGGAATGAACGTTCTACCAGTCAGTTCAAGATGAAACAACCGCTGCAAGATAAGCTGTCAAGCATCGCAGGACTAAACGCTTTCGCAATAGTACCACCACCGCTACCCGGTGGTGGTGGCGGACCGCCTGTGCAATTTGTCATTAAAACGACTAATGATTTCCAAAGCTTATACGACGTTTCCTCAAAATTGACCGATAAAGCTAAGCAAAGCGGATTATTCATCTATGTGGATAACTCCCTTAAATTTAACCAGCCAGAAGTGCAGTTAGCGATAAATCGCTCAAAGGCAGCGGAAATGGGCTTAGATATGCGTGCAATTGGTAGTAGTTTAACTAGCGCACTCTCTGGTAATTACGTGAACTATTTTAATCTGGAAGGCCGTAGTTATCAGGTAATACCCCAGTTACAACGTAAGTACCGTTTAACTCCGCAGCAACTAGGCCAAATTTATGTTAAATCAATGAAAGGTATAATGGTTCCTCTCTCCACAGTCGTGTCACCTGTACACAAAGTAGAACCTAACTCCGTTACTCATTTCCAACAGTTGAATTCTGCAACTATCCAAGCAGTAATGATGCCTGGTAAAACGCTCGGTGAAGGCTTGGAGTTCTTACAAACGGCATCAAATGAAACTTTACCTAAGGGTTTCTCCTATGACTATGGCGGCGAATCTCGCCAGTTTATGCAAGAAGGCAGTGCCTTGGTTTTTGCATTCCTCTTCGCAATTGTCATTATTTTCTTGGTGCTTTCTGCCCAGTACGAAAGTTTCCGAGATCCACTCATTGTTTTAATCAGCGTTCCCATGTCTATTTGTGGTGCTCTGATACCACTCAACTTAGGTCTAGCTAGTATCAATATCTATACCCAAGTTGGTTTGATTACCTTGATTGGTCTAATCAGTAAACACGGAATTCTAATTGTTGACTTTGCGAACCACTTGCAAAGAGAAAAAAATCTAGACCGAAGAGCGGCGGTTGAGGAAGCTGCGGCTATTCGATTAAGACCCATTCTGATGACTACAGCAGCAATGGTATTCGGTGTTTTCCCCTTACTCATCGCTAACGGCGCAGGGGCTGTAAGTCGTTTTGATATTGGTTTGGTCATTGCAACTGGTTTATTAATTGGGACCTGCTTTACCCTGTTCGTAGTTCCAACTATGTACACCTATATAGCAGAAGACCACCGTCGTAAACCGAACACGATTGCCGAGTAATCGGCAAAAATGTGGTGAGCATGATTATATTAAAACAGAACTCTGTGATAATATTACCGGTTTTACAGTGTGGGCCAAACCATGGATAAAACCTATTCCCCCGAAGCAATCGAAAAAGATTGTTATAAAAAATGGGAAAATCAGAATTACTTTCAACCGCGTGGTGAAGGCAAAAAATATTGCATTATGTTGCCTCCACCCAACGTTACCGGCAGTTTGCATATGGGGCATGGCTTTCAATATGCCATCATGGATTCCCTAACACGCTACCACCGTATGCTAGGCGATAAAACTCTCTGGCAACCAGGTACCGATCATGCGGGAATTTCCACCCAACTAGTCGTAGAACGACAACTTGATGCTCAAGGGATCTCCAAAAAAGATCTCAGCCGAGAAGAGTTTCTCAAAAAAGTCTGGGATTGGAAGCACGAATCCGGTAATACGATTACCCAACAAATGCGCCGTCTGGGCACATCAGTAGACTGGAGTCGCGAACGCTTTACTATGGATGAGGGTTTGTCAGCGGCGGTACAAAAGGTGTTTGTACAACTCCACGACGAAGGCTTAATTTACCGTGGGGCTCGCCTAGTTAATTGGGATCCTAAATTAGGTACAGCGGTTTCAGATTTAGAAGTATTGTCCGAAGAAGAAGATGGGTTCCTATGGCATATCAGCTACCCCGTCGTTGATTCCAAAGAAGCTCTAGTTGTAGCTACTACTCGCCCTGAAACATTATTAGGTGACAGCGCAGTCGCGGTTCATCCTGACGACCCTCGTTTCAAACATCTCATCGGTAAAGCGGTACATTTACCACTTTGCAACCGAACCATACCTATTATTGCTGATGAGTACGTCGATAAAGAATTTGGAAGTGGCTGTGTAAAAATAACTCCCGCTCATGACTTTAACGACCATGAAGTAGGTAAACGCCATAATTTATCTGTTATAAACATTCTAACGAAAACAGCAACAATCAATACCAATGCTCCGGAAAAATACCAAGGCATGGACCGTTTTGAGGCCAGGACTTTAGTTATTAAAGATCTTGAAGCCATAGGTGCTTTGATCAAAACCGAACCCCACAAATTAAAAGTGCCCCGCGGTGAAAAATCAGGCGTGGTTATTGAACCATTGCTAACAGATCAATGGTACGTGAAAACCAAACCCTTAGCAGAACCCGCAATTGCAGCCGTTAAGAATGGCGACATTCGCTTTATCCCTGAGAATTGGGATAAGACCTACTTCCAATGGATGGAAAATATTGAAGATTGGTGCATTAGTCGTCAACTATGGTGGGGACATAGAATCCCTGCTTGGTATGATGAAAAGGGATCTATTTATGTAGGTTACAGTGAAAATGATGTACGCTTTAAACACAAGTTAGATGACTCACTTGTTTTAACGCAAGATGAAGACGTTTTGGATACTTGGTTTTCTTCCGCATTATGGCCATTTTCTACTTTGGGTTGGCCAGAGCGTACCACCGAATTAGAACAATTTTATCCAACCTCAGTTTTGGTCACCGGATTTGACATTATATTCTTCTGGGTCGCCCGCATGATCATGATGGGCTTAAAATTTACTGGGAAAGTACCCTTTAAGGAAGTATTCATTACCGGTTTAATTCGCGATAGCGAAGGACATAAAATGTCTAAGTCCAAAGGGAATGTCTTAGATCCCTTGGATATTATTGACGGCATAGATTTAGAATCCTTAATTACCAAACGTACTTCTAATCTAATGCTAACGTCTGCCCGTAACAAAATTATTAAAGCGACAGAAAAGGAATTTCCTGAAGGAATTAGAGCATACGGTACTGATGCCCTACGTTTTACTTACTGCTCTCTGGCATCAACTGGTCGTAATGTCCGTTTCGATATGGGAAGAGTAGACGGCTATAGGAATTTTTGTAACAAACTATGGAACGCAGCTCGTTATGTCATGCTCAGTACTGATGAAGAACAAATTGACTTCGGTGATGGGGCATTTCAATATAGCCCGGCTGATCAATGGATTCTATCTCGCCTTCAAAGAACTATTGGTAAAGTGCATCATTATTTTGAGAGCTACCGTTTCGATTTACTTGCCAGCACCTTATATGAGTTTGTGTGGCACGAATACTGTGATTGGTATTTAGAACTATCTAAACCTATTCTACAGAATGAAGAAACCTTGAGTGCATTGAAACGTGGCACCCGTAAAACGTTGATCCATGTATTAGATCAAATTTTAAAATTACTACACCCGATTATGCCTTTCATTACTGAAGAAATTTGGCAACGCGCCTCAAAATTCACTAGTGAAAACGGTGGTAGTATCATGTTGAGCGCTTATCCGAAGGTAGATGAAGCTTTAATAAACCCAACAGTGGAAGAAGAGATGGAATGGTTGCAAGCAGCCATCCAAGCACTGCGGACCATTCGCAGTGAAATGTCTATTTCGCCAGGGAAACTCATTCCTTTAAACATTCGCAATATTACCCCTGACTTAAAAGCGCGCGTTGAGAAATACCAGCAAACTTTTATGGCATTGAGTAAATTAACGCACATTAATTATTTAAGCAGTGACGATAAAGTCCCTGTTTGCGCTTCTGCTGTTTTGGGTGAAACAGAGCTACTTATTCCCATGGCAGATTTAATTGATAAGACAGCGGAATTGACTCGCTTAGCGAAAGAAGTAGGCAAGTTAGAAAAAGATATCAGCCTCGCTGAAGGTAAGTTAAACAATCCTAAATTTACCGACAAAGCACCAGCCGATATTATCGCTAAAGAACAGGAGAAATTGGCCCAGGCTCTACAAGCGAAAGATAAATTATTACAACATAAAGAACGGATTGAAGCCTTATAGAAATAAAGAAGGGCTCCATTAAGGAGCCCTAAATTTTACTGCATGTTAGTAAGAAGGATTCTAAAGTTATTTTTTCCCGCAAACTCGATGTGTAATCCACCAAGCTAAAAATAAACACGAGCCTATCCCTAGGTAAACCCCATTATTTTTCCAAGACGGGCCTACAAGCTGCAATGCATCTGGCGATTGCATAATAGAAAAAGGAATGGCTAGAAGGACATCCATTAGCGCTGAACCTGCCACTAAGCCGCAAGCGATTAGAGTTCCTTTTTGCTCCCTAAAAGTTATATCTTCTTTGCTTTCATTTAAGCGTTGCAATCTTTTTTGTACGAATAAAGCCATCATTCCACCTAAAAATAAGGGGAAGGAAGAAGAGATTGGCAAGTACATTCCTATCGCGATGCCTAGTATCGATAAATGCAAAAATCTTGCTAGCTTTAAGATATGGTTTAAACAAATAACCAAGAATATAATACCAGAGCCAATCAACATCATGGTCCATGGTAAAGTGTTCCTAAAAACGGCCTCAGTGATCGCTGCCATCAATGCCGCGGTAGGTGCCGGTAAGGATTGACTAATGTCCATACCTGCATGTGGCATAACACCAGCAATACCATAGACATTAAATAACAGTTGCATTACTGGAGGGATGACCAAAGCGGAGATCACAACCCCTAATAAAAGCATCACTTGTTGCTTCCAAGGCGTTGCACCTACTAACTGCCCCACTTTTAGATCCTGGGTATTATCATTGGCAATAGCTGCAATCCCGGTAACTACAGATCCAATAACAATAGTAATAGCTTCTGCTGCTTGAATTTGCGATTGACTCAAAGGCAAGGGTAACAGATGATCGATAGCGGTCAACAATAACCATGCTGCGAATAGCATGCCTGATATAACTACCGAACTACCAGGACTTGCAGTAACGCCCACCATTCCCGAAAAATAAGCAGTTATCACTGAAAATAAAAAACCTATAAACAGGACATACACTACCGCGAAAAATAATATCGACATGGGATAACTGTGATCTAAACCCGATTGGCTTAAAGGTAAATTATGCTGGAAGAATATAAATAATAAGGCCGCAATTAATGCGACACCAGCCAAAATATAGGGTAGCGGGATATCTTTATCAGTCCGAGGCAGTTTCTGTACCACCTCCCCCTTAGATCGGTAGGCACTTAATGAAGTACGAATACTTTTGGACAAAGGTCTACTAAGTTTTATAAAGGTCCACATGCCTGCAAAAAGCATAGCTCCAATACCCAAATAACGCATTTCGCTATTCCACAACAGCGTTGCTGCTTGGTCAGCAGGATATTGATTTAAAAAATCCGGATAAAATTGACTGACTAGGGGTAAAGCAATTAGCCAGGAAATGACAGCCCCTAAGAAAATTGAAATAGCCATATCATGGCCAACCAAATACCCTGCCCCAATCATAGTAGCAGAGAAGCCGGCGCCTAAACCAAATAAAGAGCGTTTAACCACAAACCACTGAGTCCAGCTACTCGCGATTACCTTGAAACCCACTTGCAACAATTCAATAGAAGCACCGATAGCACCCCCAATAAAAATATCTTTGATGCCCGCTTTTTCTGCCGAGGATTTTAAAACCTCAGCAATCGCTCGCCCTTCGGGAAATTTTAAATCCGGCTCATTAACTAAAATACGTCGGAGGGGAATAGAAAATAAAACACCTAGAATCCCGCCACTGACTGCGATAAAAAAATTGGTGAAATAATCAAAATGATTCCAAAAACCAATGATGATAAGTGCAGGAATCGTATAAACAATCCCTCCCGCTACCGCTTCCCCCGCAGAAGCGGCGGTCTGCACAGCATTGTTTTCGAGAATAGTGGAATCTTTAAAAAATCGCAAAATCCCCATAGAGATAATTGCAGCGGGAATAGAGGCCGAAGTTAAAATGCCTAACTTCAACGCTAAGTAAGCATTAGAAGTTGCCAACAAGATTGTCAGTATAATTGCTAAAAAAATAACACGAACACTCAATTCAGCAACTTTTTGACCGGCTGCTATGTAAGGTACATCAGCCATTAATTACCCCAAAGCTGTTTTGCTATCTCAGGCTTTAACATAGCAGAAAATATAGAAGTAGGAATGGCAACAACTTGTTCGCCATAGACGTAGGCTGCAACTTGATAGGTATTAAAAACCACATCAATACCTTTTTTGGTAAAATACCAGGTTTTATAGTTCTTGTTTTTTGCAGCAGTTCCTTCGCTAATCAATTCGGCATCAGATATATTTTTTGCAGTTATTTCTTTTGCGCTATAGGCAGCTATTGGTTTGAGAAATTCCGCACCGGGTTTAAATAGATCAGCTAATTTAACGCCATGCCCGTTAATAAAATTCAGCACTTTCACTTCTTCTGCGGGATGTGCAGCTCCACGATGATAAGTGGAAATAATGAAACGAACACTCAAGGCATTTTTGGCTTGATAGGGAATGTTATATTTGATGGTTAAAGAGGTTTTCCCGGGTGCATCTGCAGGAGTTCCAGCATCTTCAATCAACTCACCCATAAAACTATTTTCTGTTACGGTAATAAGATCTTTAATCGCAGCGTTGACTTCCTTGGATTGAAAATCCTGTGGGTATTTGTAATCAAGAATGTATTCTGTAGTTTCTGTTTTCACTACCACTGGTTTAGCAGCGTCAGCTAACAGGGAATTACCTAGTAAGCTGCCTAATAAAGCTATTTTCAGCGCTAAATTGACTATCTTCATATCTATCACTCCTAATTGGATATCCATTGACCAGCGATCATCGTTTTATGCGCAATGGGACTGGCAAAATAATAACAAAGGTCTGCTGTATCACTTACTGACCATAATACCAGATCAGCCACTTTACCTTCTGCAATGTCGCCAATTTCATGCTCTAAGCCTAAAGCTTTAGCAGCATTCGCAGTGACCGCTGCAAGTACCTCGGACACGGTTAGAGAAAAAAATTGACAGGCCATACTCATCATTAACAGCAAAGAAGTTGTTGGTGAGGAACCTGGATTAGAATCGGTTGCAACAGCAATTGACACCTGGTTTTTACGCAATAGCTCTATAGGGGGTTTGCTCTGTTCCCGCAAAAAATAATAGGCCCCAGGCAACAATACAGCGACAGTTTTTGCGCTTGCCATAGCCTTAGCACCCGCTTCGTCTAAGAATTCCAGATGATCACAGGATAAAGCCCCTAAATTTGCCGCCAAGGCACTGGCACCTAAATTGGACAGCTGCTCAGCATGGCATTTTATTGGTAAATCTAATGCTTGTGCTGTTATAAATATTTGTTCTGTTTGTTTAAGGCTAAAACCTATACTTTCACAAAAAACATCCACTGCATCAGCTAACTTTTCACTTTTAACCGCAGGCAGCATTTCCTTACACAAATAGTCAACGTAGAGCTGACTATTGCCATTAAACTCTGGGCCAATCGCATGGGCACCCAGGAAAGTGGTAATAACTCTTACTCCAGTTTCTTGACCTAAACGCCGGGCAACCCGCAGCATTTTAAGTTCATTGTCTAGGTCCAAACCATAACCCGATTTGATTTCTACCGTCGTCACCCCTTCATTGCGCAAGGCAAGAAGTCTTGGTAAAGATTGGTCGAATAGCTCTTGTTCAGAAGCCGAGCGTGTTTGTTTTACCGTAGAAATTATTCCACCGCCCGCTTTGGAAATTTCTGCATAACTATGGCCTTCGAGTTTTAATTTGAATTCAGCAGCTCTGTTACCGGCATAGACCAGATGCGTATGGCAATCAATTAACCCTGGAGTTAGCAATTGTCCTAGGCAATCCTCTTTTTCTCCAGCCTTTGCTCCATACTCTGCGAGTATTTGAGTTTGCGGCCCACAACTTACAATTCGGCCCTCAGTTATGGCAATAGCTTGATGCTCATGCATTATACCTTGGGCATCTGTCGTGATGGCATTAAACAGTAGTTTATCGCAGGAAAGCATTATATATCCCAATGTGGTACTGAAAGAGGAGCCCTTAACCAGGCCTCATGATGAGAAGTCTCGTAAATATCCCATTCCTTCGCGCTAAATACATCAGTTTCAACATCCAGCAAGAGCCAGGTCAGAAATGCAGCCACTGTTTCGGTAGTTAAGAGCCGATCTTGTTGTTTTAATTGTTTATAAAAATCTACTTGGGACGGATCCATCTCTGTGCCCACCCTAATTTGTGTCTGCATCTGGGTATCTACTATTCCAGGCATCACACTAGCAAAGGCAATAGTTTTGGTCTCAAGCTGCCAGCAACGTGTCATCATCGCTAATGCAGCTTTGGAGCTACAATAGGCTGCCCAGCCTTGCACGGGGAAATACGCTGCTCCAGAGCCTATGTTGAGCACTCGGCCCTGATTCAATTGGGAGTAAAGTTTTTGCGGTAAAACTAAGGCTGCATCTAGGTTTGTTCTTAAGGTATGGTGCCAATCTTCTAAGCGCATGTCTTTTAAACAAGCAATGGGTTCAATAACCCCTGCATTATTGACTAAAGCAGTTATACACTTAACTGAGGCGACTTTAGCTACGATTTTGTCTAGCCCCTCAAGGGTGGACACATCCGCACAAAGGTAGTTAATACGGTCGGATAGTGAGGAGGTTTCTTGTAATTGTTGCTCTCTGCGCCCCACAATCAGCACTTCCTTGCCTCGTTGAGCCAAAGCCAAGGCCAAAGAACGACCAATGCCACTGCCTCCACCGGTAATCAGGAACATACTACCCTCTCAACTATTGATCAACTGGCGCAGATAATACCAGACATTGAAGATTATCAGCAATTGATCTGTCTTATTTAAACACTAATTAATCTTGATCAATAGCAATTTATGTCCTTGATAATTTACATAAATCGCACGATTAAAGAACATCCAAACACCAATGAGCACTTAATGGTCTATAATTAAACAATTATAAACCTTTTAACTCTCCTGAGACTAAAAATGCCTATATCAAAACCTAGCATAATCGACTATTTTGAAAAAAACTTGATAGATTTTTTACAAAAACCTGCCGACCCTAATGGTGAAAAAAACCAAGCTGCAAACGTGATAGACGCAGGAAAGCAAACCTTAGGCGAATTATCCCGTATTTTCGATGCTTTTCCTTATCCCATACCGACTTATGAAGAACTGGTGCAAATATTTGATCAACCTAGTGGACCTAGGCAGTTGATGCAAGACCTTGTAAACGGGCTTTTACCGCAATTATTAAACCCACAGAGAACGGGGTTGAATGAAAAAATAATCGAGGCTATCGGTAAAGAAAATTACGCGGAAATTTTAGCGAGTGCACAAGGAGATGCTCAAAAAGTAGCCCAACAATTTGTAAAAGCAATCTTTGTTAGTTACGGTCAACGAATAATTGATATAACGAAGAATAATCATGATCAGCAAATGGAAGTGTTTGGCTCAATAAATCCGCTATTAACTGAGTTAGCAGGTGAGGTTACGTTAAAGGGTTTACCCGATGCTCGTCAGGGTATGCAAGACTTAGATAAAGTGCTGGAGGTAGTGAGCGAGTTTCAAAAGCTGATTTTTGAAGCTAAAGAAGCCGGCATTACTATGCCTCGTATAAACAACATCCTAGGACAACTTAGTGCTGCTCGTGCATGGGTGAACCCCGATGACGAAACAACCAATACGAAGAAACCTGCTACGAGGCTACAAAAAGCACTAAAGGAATACGATTTGGCAGTTAATAGCTTCATCAAAGAGGCTAATAATATCCAACCTACCCAAGATAAACCCGAGCAAGCAGCATGGTATATCAGGTTAATCCGCTTTATTACTCGTAATGAAAAGGCACTTCAAAGTGTTGATGAGCTAAGGTATGAGCGTCAACAGGAGCTTCTACCCCAACTTGCAGCCCTAAAAGACAAATTTAGTCCACCTCAAGTAGAATCCTCAAATAAACAGGTACTTACTTTTGAAGAATGGGCCCAAATGCCTGATATTGATCCTGAAAAGGAGGTAGATTTAGCTGACCTACCTACAGTGTTGATTGATGGTAAGTTATCTACTTTTGAATCTTATAAAGAGAGATATACTGCACAAACCGAACCACCCACACCCGTTGATGATTTTAAACAAAGGTATACAGAAACCACACACACAGAGCCCAATCCCCCGGGGTCTGAGACGGAAGATGACCCAAAAGCTGGGAAAAGCCTCTGAACCATACAATGTTATTTACAACTATACTTACTATATCCCTATTACTTTCGTTTTAGGAAAAGAGTATGAGTAGAGAGTCAACAGAAGTTACAAACAAACATAACAGTCCCATTATTGTAAATTCGACTGACATTAAGCCAGGGAACGTTCTCGCTGATTTTCAACGCCTCAGAAATCGCCAGGTCATAGTAAATGGCACCCCTTTGAAAGACTATGATGAGCAATATAACGAATTTAAAACTTTGGACGATGTAAGAAAGTTTTGCAATGAAGTATTACTTCAAGATTTCACCGGTAATAATAAAGAGGAAGTTACCGATTACCTAATGAGCACCTTTCATCAGGGCGGTTATATGTTCCCAATATCAAGCCCTCTGAGCGTAGCAATTGTAAAAAGTGGTTATCAACTTGATAGTAATCCTAAGAGTTTTACCGGGGTGATATCTATATCAACTACAGAAAATGGTTTACAAGTAGCAGAATTGTATACTTCTATGCGCTGTATTGACCTCTATTCTTCCGCGGAAATACCCTATGTCGAACCTGACCCAGGGAAAGAGTATGTCCTAGATGCAGAAGCGGTTTTAGACCTTGATTTTTCTACTTTTGAAAAAACTAGTGACTCCAATAATGTACCTACTGTTAGTGTGTTGACTAATACCATTGCCTACGGAAACAGCGCTTTAGGCCAGTCTATGGAGTTCAACAATCTAATCATGCGTGAATTTATAAGTAGTCTCGATTCCGCTTTAGGTAACACAAGCCAAGATTACGAAGTTGTGCGTGATGAACTCATTGAGATGTCTAAAAATGAGCCTGATTTCTACAAAGAAGGCAAATTCGAAAAAATGATTGATAATATTTCTAACTGGGCACTTCAGCAAAACCTAGACCCTACAAAGGCTAATCAATTACAAATAAAGGTGTATGAACTAAAATTAAGACTTCTAGCTGATAATGCGCGCAAAGAAACAGGTAAAGAGCATGAAATCAAAGGATTACATGCTCAAGCCGAAAAATTAGAAACAGCCTATAACGAGAAAAACCCTGCAATTCTTACAACCTCTTTTGAAGCGCTTGAACAAGAAGCGCGTGGCCCTCTCGCCCAACAAATTGTCTTTAGTGAAAAAATGGCAGCTCTAGTGAGCAAAATCAATAGATTAAATCAAGAACTCGATAAACTATCCAAACAAGTTTCTTTAAGCCCAGATGAGCAAATACTAGTCGATAGTGGTAAGTTATTGGTGCAAGAATTAAAAACGCTTCTCAACGATCCCAAACTCAGTGTTAACGAAGTTCAACTTCTCGACCAAGTTGCTGTGAGCGCAACGCATGCACTCAAAAATCCCAAAAATACCCAAAGTCTTAATGACCTTGCAAATTACGCAGAAGTTGTCTCAGGTAAACCTTCCTCAGCCTGGAAAGCTTTTGGCGCAGCTCTATTAACCTTCACTGCAGCAGCGTTGGTAGTTGTAGGGGTTTTAGGCGCAATTCCCAGTGGTGGGGCAAGCCTTGCTTTGGTTGCAGGTGGTGCACTTTTATTAACAGCCGTAGGTACAGCCTCAATTATTCATGGTCGTGAAAAGGGATTAGCACAAGCCGTATCAAACTTCAAAGAAAGTCTAAGTGAGATGAAAGCAGAGGCTCAATCTCCCAAAAATACTGTAGTATCTGATGAGACACCAAAGGATAGTTTGGATGAGGATCTACAACCAGAGCAGCCCCGACCCTAAATCTAAATCGAATTTATTTAAAAAGAATAATAGTGCTCGCTAGATTCCGGTGAGCTTTATATAATAATAGTAATTTAAAGTGAATCATGAGCTAGACTATGAACGATGCTATTAATTTGGATCTAACCTCACTGAGGAAAGCAATTCACTCTCTGGATGAGGCTGTTAGAGAACTTGCAAAGCATCCCAATAATTTATTTGTGCGAGATGCCACCATTCAACGATTCGAATATTCTTATGAGCTGACTCATAAAATGCTCAAACGCTATTTAGAAATGACTGAGGCCAATACTGTAGAAATTGACCAAATGAACTTCTCTTTTCTAATTCGGACTGGGGCTGAAAAAGGACTGTTACAAAACAGCTGGGATCAATGGTCTATTTATCGTACAGCTAGAAATTTAACAAGCCATACCTACAATGAAAAAAAAGCAGTTGAAGTCTGCCAGGTCATTCCAAAGTTCCTACACGAAGCAACATTTTTTCTGGAACAACTACAATCTCGTTTAGGATCATAATGGCAAATCAAATTGATTTAGAATCTAAATACATTATTTTAATTTCGGGCATACTTAAAAAATGTCTGCCAAAAGATGCAAAAGTTTTTCTATTCGGTTCAAGATCAACCGGCAGTGCCAAACCATTTTCAGATATTGATTTACTAATAGATATTGGCCAACCATTATCTATCAAGCAGTTGGCAGACTTAACTGTAGATCTTGATGAGTCTTTAATACCTTATAAAGTAGACTTGGTTGATGCTTGGGCTATTAGTGATGAATTTAAAATTGCTATCAATGAACAACTTCTCCCCTTCAACTTCTCAATCTAAGACATTTCACAAACCAACTACAGGGCAAGATCGTCTAATTACTATCATTAGGCAAGTAATTTAAGATGCGTTTGCCCTGAAACCAACTATCACCAGTTTTGTCCATGCAGCTTTTCGCGGTATACTTATTTTTTAAGTATTTTTTGCAAGGAGAATCGGATGTTTGAGAGCTACCCAAATTACCAGCCGTCCGAACCCATTCTCTGGCAAGGTAGAAAAGATACAGTAAATAAAGAACGTTTTTTTGAAAAAATTCAATTTATTGATGATGAAGGCGCTTTATCTATTCGAGACAATAAATTAGTACTATTGGGTTTTGGCTCTGATGAGGGCATTGTCCGTAATCAAGGTCGACCTGGAGCGAAGTTTGGTCCTGATCATATCAAATCAGAACTTGCAAGATTACCTTGTAGCATAGACAAAAATTATGTAGATCTTGGTACAATTAATTGCATTGGTCATGATCTTGAGTCCGCGCAAACACAATTCGCAAAATTAATTTCACTATGCCATGAGAATGGCCACAAAACAGTTGGTCTGGGTGGCGGTCACGAAATAGCCTGGGCACATTACCAAGGCCTTGCACCACACTACAGAAAACTGGGTATCATTAACTTTGATGCCCATTTCGATTTACGGCCCTTTCAAAAAGATCAACTTGGAACCTCAGGAACACCCTTCTCACAGATAGCCCTGCACTGTGAAAAAAACAAAGTTCCCTTTAATTATTGTTGCGTTGGCATTCAACAATCCGGAAACACCCCCTCCCTCTTTAAACGCGCACAAGAACTACAGGTTGAGTATCTTGCTGCGGAGCAAGTATTCGAAAAACCTTTAGCCGATCAATATGCTTTTCTAGATAAGTTCATGAAAAAAGTTGAACACGTCTACTTAAGTATATGCCTTGATGTCCTAGCAGAGTCCTACGCACCAGGAGTCAGTGCTCCACAACCTATGGGCCTTACACCTTGGCAGATTATTCCACTGTTGAAATACATCATTCGCTCTGGCAAAGTAGTTAGCTTGGATGTGGCAGAACTTTCTCCGCCACTGGATCAGGATAAAAAAACTGCTAGACTCGCAGCGCTTATTATCGCAGAATTGTTTAATACCAAATAAGGAGTTTATTTCATGAAGAAGACAATGCTATGTGGTGCACTATTAAGTTTAATGTATACACAGGCTCAGGCAGATCTCAACCAAACGACGCCATCGCAGGCTTCTTCAGCAACTCCCACAACAACGACCACTACTACAATACAACCCATTCAACTGCCAGCAAAACCAGTTGAAGTTCAAGCGGCCACAGCAATCAATTGTGATTATAAATTATCTGCTGACATAAAAAACGTTGATCAAACATTACTTAAAAGTTGGACTGAAAAAGCAACAGTTCAGGCCTTTGATTTTACCCCAGCTACCGTTGATACCCAGGTACAACAATTACAACCTTGCTTTACTGATCAGGGTTGGACAGGATTTAATGCAGCAATGCAAAAATCAGGCAACATCGAAGCCATTAAAACACAAAATCTAACTGTAAGCAGTTTAGTAGACGGCCCAATTGAACTTACTGAATCTAAAAGTAATGAATGGAAAGTAACAGTTCCTTTACAAGTTGTTTATCAAAACGATAAAGAAAAAGTCACTCAAACACTCAATATTAGTTTACTAGTAGGACGTAAAATTAATGGTGATTTAGGTATTATGCAAATGGTAGCTACACCACGAGCTTTGGTGACTACTCCCCAATCAGGTACATCTACTACTACAAGTACAGAAGTGGCAAAACCCACTACCGCGACTCCTACTACTGAAACGACTTCAGTTCAAAAGCCTAGTAGCTCAAATGAATCTACAAAAACCAATACCACAACGACCACTTCAACAACGCCACCAGTTTCAGGTAATGCTATTACATCACCCAGCACACCATCCACCGAACCTACATTGATTGATAAGTCCAAGGCACAAAATACTACTGGAACTTCTAACAGTACAAATGCCCCAACGAATTGATTAATCTAAACGTAGCATTCTAAACAGAATGCTACCCTAAACTTAGGACAACCATGCGCAAATTATCTACTGGTGTACTTTGTGTGCTGGCGTTAAATGCACATGCCAACGTAATTCAATTTTTTGCTGCTGGGGTGAGTTACTCCAACCCCGCTGATTTGTATACAACCAAGCACAGTCAATTTGTAATAGGTAGTACAGCTGCTCATCTTGATATGCGTTTTAATGGTAGTGTTTACAATTTCAATACTTACCAATATGGAAGTGGTGTTAACAGCTCAAAAACCAACACCATGCTCCCCTATGGCCGTCTAGCTACACGATTTAATGAAAAAATGGTGCTGTCTTTGGACGTCACTGAGCCGTTTAATTCGAATCTAGATTGGGGCCAAAACGCGTTTACTCGTTATGCTAATACTGAAAACTTTCTTACTGACGTAGATGTAAGTCCCAAATTCTCCTACGACGTTAATGAAAAATTACATGTGGGTGCCGGGATAAACTTCAACTTTATTACCAATAACGAAGTCAATTTTGCCCTACCTACGGGCGAAACCACCTATGCTAATTTGTATAATAAATCTGCGAGCTTTGGTTTAGGGTATAATCTAGGTGCTACCTATATGATTAACCAAATGAATTTCCTTGGTATACTCTATTACTCACCAATCCAACAAAATACGTCAGGGGACAGTACACTTGGCCCTAACATTAATTCCAATTTTTCTGTAGCCCTAAGACTGCCATCGACTACGAGTGTTAGCTACGTACATATTATTAATCAAAAATGGCTAGTTAATTTAAAGGCCTACCTGCTAGGTTGGGATTCCTTACAAACAGTCTATATGTACAACACTGCAGCCACACCTTCTGACATGACCTTCCAAATGCATTATAAAAACGCCCTTGCATTCCAAGGTGCGGTTCGCAATCAGGTTACGGAAAAAATGGGACTGACATTAATTGGAATGATCGATAACTCTCCTGCTCAAGAAGATCTAAGATCACTGCCTTTTCCAGCAGATACTCAATACCTAGTAGGCTTAGCAGCGGATTACCATTTCAATCAATCTATCTCTGCTGAACTACTGTATGGGCATGTTTTTTCAACAGCTAATCTGCAAAATTCACTTCCACCTGCCTTTGGATCGTTACCATTCACCACAGGTAATGTGAATATCAATGCCAACGTAGTCGATTTAAAACTTAAGATAGAAGCTTAAAAAACGAAAGACTAGCGGAAGTCGCACTTTTTAAGGTGCGACTCCCGTCTACAAAGCATCATTTGCCAATTATCCCTATGGTCTATTCATCTCTAAATCAATAATTCGTTGCTGCTCTGGAGTCCTATTTTTTTCTTCGTCACCAAAATTAAATGGCGCATTTACAGGAGTCACAGTCATTTGTTCAGGCACAACGGGGTTTTCTGAGGGCGCAATCACTGTATCAGTTAAATTGGACACTGGAGTGGTATTATTGTTAGCAGAGTTTGTTCCAACAGAACATCCAGCGAGGAGAACTACAGAAATACTCGTCACCAAGACAAGCGGACGAAAAATCTTCATTTCTTTTCCTTTTATTAATACATCAACAAAAGTATAGCACTGAAGTTCAAATTTTGCACAGAAAGGACGAGCTAAGGAAAACCCGGATTGTGGCGTTGGTTGGGTCATCGCGACCTAACCAACGCCACAATCCGGGTTTCTATAAGCTTTTAAAAAGATTAGCGTTTTACAACCGGGGGTAACTTCTTTACACCATTTTGATCAGGATAAGCAAGAATGATAACCTTGGTGCCAACTTTCATAAACTCTTCGTTTAACCATTTGGCAGCACTGGGTAATACGCGTACACAGCCATGGCTAGAGGGGTGTTCTGGCACTTCATAAGCTGCATGAATGGTGAAGCCTTGATAAAAATACATGCAGTAAGGCATTTTTGCCCCACCCTTAGTATCTACTGGGTATTCACCTGAGCGGCATTCCGCACCTCTTTTATTGTACAGACGGAAAGTACCAGTAATCGTACGACAAGATTGCGTGGAGTTTTCTTCGCAGAAATCTACACCTGCTGAACCACTTCCGGTCATAACACGTTTACCTTCTTCATCGTAGGCGGCCCAAGCAGAAGCTTTGGGATCAAAAATGAATTCTTTTTCACCAGGCGCTTTAATTTGCAAGGGGAAATAATTTTGTCCTCTTTTGTCTCTTAGATAATGCGTAGTTCTGTGGACATAACCAGCATCATCGGTAATCAAAGTTGATTCATCGTATTCGACGCACGATACCAGACCCAGACAAAGCATTAAACTTAACCAACCCAACTTTTTCATTTAGATTCTATCTCCACAAAGTCCTCACACACAAGACTGAATAATGCTCAATCTTGTGGTTTGGATAATATTATAAATTAGTCTTTTAAACGTCGATATTTTATACGTTTTGGTTTATTCGCATCATCACCAAAACGACGCTTCCGATCTGCTTCATAATCACTATAGTTTCCTTCGATAAAGGTAATAACAGAGTCACCTTCAAAGGCCATTAAATGAGTACAGATACGATCTAAAAACCATCGATCATGCGAAATTACAATCGCACATCCTGGGAAATTAAGTACGGCATCTTCCAGCGCACGCAAGGTTTCTACGTCTAGATCATTACTCGGCTCGTCGAGTAATAAAACGTTAGCCCCACTTTTTAATAATTTAGCTAGATGCACTCGGTTTCGTTCACCACCAGAAAGCTGTGACATTTTTTTCTGTTGGTCGGTACCTTTAAAATTAAAGCGACCTACATAAGCACGTGAAGGCATTTGAAAGCTTCCTACTTGCATGATGTCGTGACCATCGGAAATTTCTTGCCAGACTGAATTATTTGCATTCAAACTATCACGCATTTGGTCAACAAAGGCTAGTTTAACCGTATCCCCAATACGAATAGTACCGCTGTCAGGCTGTTCTTGGCCAGTGATCATTTTTAAAAAAGTTGACTTTCCTGCACCATTGGGACCAATTATTCCTAAAACACCACCCTTAGGTAGTTTGAAATCTAAATTATCAATCAAAATTCGGTCGCCAAAGGATTTGCAGATGTTCTCACCCTCAAGCACCAAGTCACCCAAACGCTCACCTGGTGGAATATAGATCTCATTGGTTTCATTACGTTTTTGAAACTCTTTAGAATTCATTTCTTCAAAGCGCGCAAGTCTTGCTTTATTCTTAGCATGTCGTCCTTTCGGTGAAGTACGCACCCACTCTAATTCTGCTTTGATTGAACGTTGATGGGAGTCTTCTTGCTTCTTCTCCATATCTAAGCGTTCTTCTTTCTGCTCAAGCCAAGAAGTATAGTTACCTTTGTAAGGAATACCTTCACCACGGTCTAATTCTAAAATCCACTCAGCAGCATTATCCAAGAAATACCTATCATGGGTAATTGCCACTACAGTACCAGCAAAGTCTTCAAGGAAATGCTCTAACCAAGCCACACTCTCAGCATCCAAGTGGTTGGTTGGCTCATCAAGTAATAACATGTCCGGACCTGAAAGCAATAAACGACAAAGTGCTACTCTTCGACGCTCGCCCCCAGAGAGTTTACCAACAATCGCATCCCAATCTGGCAAACGTAAAGCGTCGGATGCAATCTCCAATTTTCTTTCAAGATTCCAACCATCACAGGCTTCGATTTCATTTTGTAAATCACCTTGCTGAGTCAACAAAGTATTCATTTCATCGTCGCTCATAGGCTCGGCAAAACGCATACTAATTTCATCAAAACGCTGTAATTTATCTTTAATTTCCGCTACACCTTCTTCAACCACTTCACGAACCGTTTTTTCTAAGTCGAGCACTGGCTCTTGTTCCAAATAACCAATTTTCACACCAAGCTTTGGCCTAGCCTCTCCCTCAAATTGTTTATCAACACCCGCCATTATCCGTAGTAAGGTGGATTTACCTGATCCGTTGATACCTAAGACGCCGATTTTGGCACCGGGCAGAAAACTCAATGAAATATCTTTTAAAATGAATCGTTGATTTTCTACAATTTTACTAACACGATTCATCGTGAATATATAATCTGACATAACTTCTCCATAATACTAATAATGGCGCAAAGGCGAACTAATGATTAAGCCCAATCAAGAATTACCTTACCTGACTGTCCTGATGCCATAATTTTAAATGCTGTTTCGTAATCATCAACTGCAAAGTGATGCGTCATTACAGGCGCAATATTCAATCCACTTTGCAACATGGCGATCATTTTATACCAAGTTTCAAACATTTCACGACCATAGATCCCTTTAATAACCAAACCCTTAAAGATAACTTGGTTCCAATCTATGGCTGTTTCTTGAGGGGGAATTCCCAAAATAGCTACATGACCACCATGATTCATCGCTCTCATCATGTCATTCAATGCACTAGGATTACCCGACATTTCCAAACCAATATCAAAACCCTCAATCATACCCAATTCTTCAACTACATCACTCAACTTATCCTTTGTAATGTTAACCGCACGTGTTGCACCCATTTTGCGCGCTAACTCCAGGCGGGTTTCATTAACGTCGGTGATCACCACGTGTCTCGCACCAATGTGTTTTACAATCGAGACGGCCATGATGCCTATAGGGCCTGCACCAGTGATTAAAACATCTTCACCGACTACGTCAAAAGCCAGTGCACAATGCGTTGCATTGCCCAGAGGATCAAGAATAGAAGCTTGATCACCAGTAATGTTGTCGGGCAATACGATGACGTTAGACGCGGGGATAGCCAAATATTCAGCAAAACAACCTGGTCTGTTGACTCCAACACCTAAAGTGTTACGGCATAAGTGGCGTTTTCCAGCTCGACAGTTTCGGCAAAATCCACAAGTAAGATGACCCTCACCCGACACTCGTTGTCCAATTTCCAAGCCTTTAACTTCTTGGCCAATTTCAACAATTTCACCATAAAATTCATGGCCCACTGTCATGGGTACGGGGATAGTGGCTTGAGCCCAATCATCCCAATTGTAAATGTGGATATCTGTTCCACAAATTGCGGTCTTATGTATTTTAATTAAAACATCATTCACACCGTGCTGCGGCATGGACACGTCTTCCATCCAAATACCAGGTTCTCTTTTTGATTTGACTAATGCTTTCATGTGTTACCTTCACTAAATTACGGAAAATTCTTTGCCGGCTATGCCAAAGGCTTCTAAAGCCTTATCCAAATGATGCTCATCATGCGCTGCAGACATTTGAGTACGAATACGAGCCAATCCTTTAGGAACAACAGGATAAGAAAAGCCCACAACATAAATCCCAAGCTCCAATAAACGACTAGCAATTCGGCCAGCTAAACTTGCATCACCTAACATCACCGGAATAATTGGGTGCTCGCCAGGAATAAGTTTGAAACCTAACTCTGTCATACCTGCTCGAAAATAGCGGCTATTATGTTTTAATTTTTCTGCTAATTGATTATTTTGCGTGAGTCTATCTAAGACCGCACAAGAAGTTTGTGCAATGACTGGGGCCAAGGTATTGGAGAATAAATAAGGTCTTGAGCGCTGACGCAACCAATCGGTAATCGCTTTATTTGCTGACGTATATCCTCCAGAAGCACCGCCTAAAGCTTTACCCAAGGTACCAGTTACGATATCAATACGAGAACTTACACCAAAATGTTCAGGTGTCCCACGGCCTGTTTCACCCATAAATCCGACAGCATGAGAATCATCGACCATAACCATAGCATCGTATTTGTCAGCTAATTCACAGATTGCAGGAAGGTTTGCAAGAATTCCATCCATCGAAAAAACACCATCGGTGGCAATCAAACGAAAGCGCGCATTTTTAGCAGCAATTAATTGCTCTTCAAGTGCCTTCATATCATTATTAGCATAACGGTATCGTGCGGCTTTGCATAAACGCACGCCATCGATAATACTGGCATGGTTTAAAGCATCGCTAATTATTGCATCTTCTTCGCCCAGTAAGGTCTCAAACAAGCCTGTATTGGCATCGAAACAAGAAGAATATAATATAGTATCTTCCTTGCTCAAAAATTCGCTTATTTTTTTCTCAAGCAACATATGGGGTGTTTGGGTCCCACAAATGAATCGCACAGATGCCATACCATAGCCGTACTGTGCTAGTGCTTTTTGCCCTTCAGCGATCAATTCAGGATTATTCGCTAAACCAAGGTAGTTGTTTGCACAAAGATTGATTACTTCCTTTTCGTTGACTTTAACATCAGCTTGTTGCTGACTGGAAATGACTCGCTCATACTTGTACAAGCCTTCTGTCTTAAGGGTTTCTAACTCTGTTTGCAAAAACTCAAGAAATTGATCACGCACTATAAACTCCTATAGCTGAGAAATAAAGCTGCAAATGATAACAAATTTTAAACATTGTAACCATTTAAATTGTAATGCTCGCACCGAAAAGGATTTCTTGCTAATATTACCCCAAAGTTTTAACCTATTACCCTTAAAATACAGTTGAATTAACTTTACTATCCAGGGTAATGGAACAGGCCCCTTCTAGGTTCCTTTCGACAATTAACACGGTATCAAAATGAGCAATCACAGCGCACGCATTAACATGGTAAAACAACAATTACGCACCGGTGATGTTTTAGATGACTCTATTCTGGAACTTTACGAACACATTTCAAGAGAAGCCTTTGTCCCTGAAATGTATGAACAGTTCGGTTATTCCGATATGCAGATTCCTCTTGCTCACGGGCAAAGAATGTTAACCCCTCTAGAGGAAGGCAAAATTTTACAAGCTTTAGAGCTCAAAGGCACAGAAACTATCCTTGAAGTAGGAACGGGAACAGGCTTTTTTACTGCCCTTTTAAGCAAATTATGTAAAAAAGTAATTAGTCTTGATTACTACTCTGATTTTACGACAACCGCTGCACGCAAGTTAAAAGCACATGGTTGCGACAATGTCGAATTAATTACCGGTGATGGTTGCCGCGGCTGGTTGGAAAATGCGCCATACGATGTTATGGTATTAACAGGCGCGGTAGAAAAACTGACTGAAACACACCGATTACAAATTTTACCGGGCGGTAAACTTTTCGCTATCGAAGGTAAAGCCCCGGTGATGCAAGCCTTTTTACACGAATTAGATCACAATGCTGTATGGAAACAAACGTTACTTTTTGAAACGGAAATTCCTGATTTGTTGGACCAATTAAAACCTAAAGAATTTGTTTTCTAGGGAAAGCTCGAATGAAAAAATCGTTGCTGTTCTACATAATTTCTTGCAGTCTTGCGCCGTGCACCTACGCCGCCGATTTGATGGATATTTATCAACAAGCTCTTGAAAATGACACTATTTTCAAAAATGCATACGACACTTACATGTCTACTACTGAGGCCGTGCCACAAGCCCGAGCAGCCCTATTTCCACAGGTATCGCTCAATGGCCAAACAGGACGTAATTTCCAAGATGTAGTAGGCCCTACTTTCTCCAATAATACATACTACAATTCTAAACTCTGGCAAGTCACCGCCTCTCAAGCCATCTTTAATTACCAAGCCTGGGCACAGGTAGCACAAGCTAAGGCCTCAGTAAAGGCAGCTCAAGCAACATTTAATGATTCGGCACAAGATCTTATTCTAAGAACTGCAAAGGCTTATTTCGACGTATTGTTTGCTAAAGATACTTTGGATTTCGCTGAAGCTAAAAAACGCGCTAACAAACGCCAGTTTGACCAAGCGACGCAAAGATTCCAAGTAGGTCTTGATGCAATTACTTCAGTTTACGAAGCAAAAGCGGCCTATGACCAATCTGTCGCTACAGTGATTTCAGCCCGTAACAATCAGGTCAATCAAAACGAAAATTTAAGGAAACTCACTAATCACGTTTATGACAGTTTATCGCCCTTACGTGATAGCAAAATTCCTCTTGTAAAACCAGACCCCGATAATGTCAACCAATGGGTTGATACTGGTTTAAAACAAAACTATAAACTTTTTGCAGCTAAATACACCCTTGAAGTAGCTAGAGAAAATGTCAAAGCGCTCTCCGCAGGAAATTGGCCCGTTTTTTCTATACAAAGTAATACAACACAAACCATTAACGATGTGTCTACAAATTCCTTCTTTTTGCCTGCGAAACAAATGCAATCCAACGTTGCATTAGCCATGAATTTTCCTGTGTTTCAAGGCGGTTTGGTGCAATCACAGACTCGTCAAGCACAATACAATTTTCAATCGTATAGCGAAAAGATGGAACAAACTTACCGAGATGTTGTAGTGAATAGCCGCATAGCCTTTAATACCATTACCGATGGTATTAGTAAGGTTAAAGCTGATAAGCAAACCATTATCTCTCAACAAAACTCCCTAGAAAGTACTGAAGCACAATTTGAGGTTGGTACCCGTACGATGGTTGATGTTGTCAATGCGCAACAACGCTTATTCGAAGCCCAAGAGCAATTAGCAAGAGATCAGTACAATTTGATTAATTCCATTTTAACTTTAAAATACCTAGCCGGCACTTTAAATGTTAACGACCTAGAACTTATCAATTCTTGGTTAGCCACAACTCGCATCAATGGACTATCCCCCGTTGCTAGTAATGCTACAAAATAACATTTATACTGCACGGTCGTAATTGATTCAGGTTGTTTTATGTCTAATCCTTCTTTAATTGAAAAAAAGTTATTACATTACACCGGTAAAGCCATCGCAGATTTTAACATGATTCAGCGAGGCGACCGGGTTATGGTTTGCTTATCTGGCGGCAAGGATTCTTTTACCATGCTTACCATCCTGGATCTTTTGAGAAGGCGTTCAGGTAATAAGTTTGAAATTTTTGCTTTTACTTTAGATCAAGCACAACCAGGCTGGGATGATTCTAAATTACGACAATGGTTAAATGACCGAAATATTACCCATGAGATTTTAACCCGTGACACCTATTCTATAGTCAAAGAAAAAATTCCAGAAGGTAAAACTTACTGCTCTCTGTGCTCGCGTTTACGCCGTGGTATTATTTATACTTATGCAGAAGAAAAAGGGTTTAATAAAATTGCCCTAGGTCACCATCGTGATGACATGATCCGAACTTTAATGATGTCAATTTTATACAATGGCGATATTCGATCTATGCCACCTAAATTACTGAGCGACAATAAAAAACACATCGTCATACGTCCTCTCTGCTATGTACAGGAGAAGGACATTATTACTTATGCTAAGGAGCAGGAATATCCTATTATTCCATGTACTCTATGTGGTTCTCAGGAAAACTTAATGCGTAAGAAAGTTACCAAATTAATCGACCAACTTGCAGAGGACAATCCCAAAGTACCTAGCAATATGCTACATGCTTTACAAAGTTTAAAGCCCAGTCAACTAATGGATCAAAATCTCTGGGATTTCCGTAATCTTGAAAATGGCTTAGTCAATGGGAAAGAAGAAAAGGTTGATGGAGTATTTGCAGAAGCGGAGTTTGAACTTATAGATGAATAAAATGTGGTATAAATTGAGATAAACTGAAGAAACAATGTTTTTTCTATTTATAAATTATACAATTTATACTAAAATTAGTTTGATTCAAAATTTGAGGAATAATTTATGCCAAAAAAGAGAATAATTAATTCACGAAAATTTCGAGTTTATACAAAACGATATTTAAAATTCGACGTAGTTGCTGCAATAGTAGTTTTTTTAGTAGCAGTCCCTTTATGCCTTGGTATTGCACTTGCATCCGGCGCCCCGCTATTTTCTGGGATTATAAGTGGTATTATCGGCGGCGTTGTCGTTGGTAGTCTCAGTGGCTCACACGTCAGTGTGAGTGGGCCGGCAGCTGGGATGGCCGCAGTTGTGGTTACCGCAATTGCGCAAATTGGCGATTTTAATTCTTTCCTGCTCGCTTTGATGCTTGCAGGTATGTTCCAGATTGTTATTGGTGCATTTCGTGCCGGTTTCGTGGCTGATTATGTACCATCCAACGTTGTTCAAGGTCTGCTCTGCGCAATCGGAATACTATTAATTATTAAACAATTGCCTTTAGCATTTACCCTCTCAGCTGATTTTAATGAACTCAAAACTCACCTTTTAGAAACCACTGAAGGGATCACTTTAAGTCCCCTGCTCGCACTCTCAAACCATATAAATTCCGGTGCGATGCTGATCACAGTATTAGCCTTATCAACTTTGGCTTATTTTGATAAGACCAAAAATAAAGTGCTAAAAGAAATACCTGCTCCTATTATAGTTGTTATCATGGGAGTCTTATTAAACGAACTCTTCTTGTGGACAGATTCCCCATTAGTACAGAACTCTCCGCAATTAGTGAATATCCCAGACACTGATGGTTTAAAAGAGTTTTTTGGGCAACTCCAATTCCCAAATTGGAGCGCCTGGTCTAACCCACATGTCTATTTATATGCACTAATACTTGGAATAGTGGCTTCGTTAGAAACACTATTAAATTTCAAAGCCGGTGAAAAACTTGATAAAAAACGACGCCATAGTTCAACCAACCAAGAATTGGTTGCACAGGGTGTAGGTAACTTCACTGCTGGTTTAATCGGTGGAATTCCCATTACATCGGTTATTATAAGAACCTCCATTAATATACAAGCGGGTTCTAAAACAAAAGCTTCGGTAATACTGCACGGTATTTTTATTTTATTTGCAGTGATGCTTATCCCTGCTGCTTTGAATAAAATCCCTCTATCTTCACTTGCAGCTATTTTGATATACACCGGTTATAAATTAAATAAACCTGCAATCTACAAATCCATATACGCACAAGGTAGCGATCGCTTTATTCCGTTTATCAGTACCGTAATTAGTATCATTGCCTTTAATCTCTTGGCAGGAATTTTAATTGGTTTGACTATTAGCCTGTTTTATATCTTAAAATCAAACAGTCAGGCTCGTATTGACATCATTAAAGAAATTTATCCTAAAGGCATTACGAGCCGTCTCGTTCTGCCACAGCAAATGACTTTTTTGAATAAAGCGGCCCTAATTGCTGAACTCGATTCTATTCCTAAATCGTCTCATCTCATTATCGATGCGCGGTATAGCCAATACATCGATAAAGAAATTCTAGAGTATTTAAAGGAATTCAAAACTGAACAGGCGCCGATGAAACACATCGCTATAAATATGACCGGTTTTAAGGACAGCTATAAGGTACATAATTTCATCGATTTTATTAACGTGACTACCTATGATGTGCAAACGAATCTTTCACCTGCGCAAGTATTGAATATTCTGCACGAAGGTAATCAGCGTTTCCTTCATGACACGCGCATTCATCGCTCTAACCAAATTGATGTAAAACATACGGCTAAAATGCAACACCCGATTGCTGTTGTCCTCGCGTGTATAGACTCAAGAGTTCCAGTCGAAACCATTTTTGATATGTCTTTCGGTGATATTTTTTGCGTGCGTATAGCAGGCACAGTAGTCAATGATGACATACTTGCCAGTATTGAATATGCCTGTAATGTGGTAGGAGCTAAACTAATAGTTGTGCTAGGTCATACGCGCTGCGGGGCTATCGGCTCAGCCTGCGATGGCATAGAGCAGGGACACATCACTCAACTGTTGGCAAAAATTAAACCTGCTGTTGCTGCAGAAACTAAAACTGAGACCAATCGCAACAGTCAGAATTTAACCTTCGTTAATCGTGTAACCCAAATCAATACCGCGAATACTTTGCAGCAACTTTTCCTAAAAAGTAAGATTCTGCGAGAAATGATAGAAGCAGACGAAATAGCCATGGCTGGAGCAATTTATGATGTGCATAGCGGCGTGGTTAAATTCGACGATTATGAAAAAGAACTGAATCTACTGAAAACTAAAAACTCAGAAGTTTTAAAGTCAAAATTAGAGCAAGTCCTTGTCGAAGCAAAAATAATTAATATGGTTCCTGCAACACCAGCAAAAACCTAAGCAATAAATCTTCAAAATTTCCGGTTGCTTGCAACCGGAAATTTATCTACTTCCGGCTATTAACACAACAAAACAGCATTTAATAATTGCTTAGTGTAAGCTTGTTGAGGGTGCTGTAAAATTTGTTCACAAGAACCAAACTCCACCGCCAAACCGTCTTTCATTACCAACACTTCATCAGCAATGTAAGACACAACGCCCATATTATGAGTAATAAACAGATAAGAAATACCTGTTTGTTGTTGTAGTTCTTTCAGTAAATTTAAAATCTGCGCTTGCACTGATACATCTAAAGCACTGGTAGGCTCATCACAGATTAATATATCAGGCTCGGTAGCCAAAGCCCGTGCTATACAAATCCTTTGCCTTTGGCCTCCAGAAAATTGATGCGGATAGCGATGCAGACTAGTTCGAGGCAAATTAACTTGATCTAATAATTGCTTTTGCTTTTTCCTAATCACAGCTGGCGACATTTTCTGTGCCACCATACCCTCTGATATAATTTCTGCCACGGTCATTCGCGGATTCATTGCGGCAAAAGGGTCTTGAAAAATGATTTGTACTTTTTTTCGGTATTCCCTTAGAGCACGACCACCCAGAGCTAATACATCCGTATTACGATAATTTATCTCTCCACTAACAATAGGTAATAGGCGCAACAGAGCTCGACTTGCCGTCGTTTTACCGCAGCCAGATTCACCTACTAGGGCCAAAGTTTTCCCTTCTTGTAAACGGAAAGACAATCCGTCTACTGCTTTAAATACTGTCTTATGCCGGTTTAGAAATCCTGATTTCTGGACAAAATGTACCGATAAATCTTTTACCGTGAAAACTGTCTCGGGTTTGACATCGGAATTGCCCCACACAATGATTTTTTTTTCTAAAGGAGGCAACTCTTTTAATTCAGGATATAAATGACAGCGCACAATACGATTTTCTAATTGTTGTAATTGAGGCTCAACGGTAGCGCAAGGTTCAAAACAATAAACACAACGCGGATGGAAGCGACAGCCTGAAGGCAAAGCGTTTAGAGTAGGAACAGAACCATTAATTACTGATAATTTTTCCTCGCGTTTAGCAAAAGACGGCAATGACGCTAAAAGCTGCTGTACATAGGGATGAGTTATATGATTAAAAAAATCATCGACCTTGGCTTGTTCGACGATTTGTCCCGCATACATTACACAAACTCGATCTGCCATTGCTCTTACAACGCCCAAATCATGCGTGATCAGCAATAAACTCATTTGATGGAGTTTCTGCAATTTTTTTAAAAGGCTTAAAATTTGCGATTGGATAGTCACATCTAATGCAGTAGTTGGCTCGTCGGCAATTAAAATGTCAGGCTTACAAGCCAAAGCCATGGCAATCACCACACGTTGTTTTTGCCCCCCAGATAGTTGGTGAGGGTATTGGTTAATTTTTACTTCAGGTTGTGGCATTTCCACTTCCTGCAATAATTCAATTAAGGCCTGATTGCGCTCAGTTTCCGTAAAGGTATGATGCCTTACTAAAATCTCAGCGATTTGCTCCCCAATAGTCATGACCGGGTTTAAAGCTGTCATAGGTTCTTGGAAAATCATAGCTATCCTACGCCCTCTCAACTGCCTCATCATTTGTTCGGGCAGTTCGAGAATATCCTCACCATCTATTTGAATGGCACTATCAAGCCCATAGACCCCTGATTTAGGCAAGAGTCGCATTATGGCGAGCGAGGTTAAAGATTTCCCACATCCAGATTCGCCCAGTAAAACGAGGGTTTCTCCAGGGTATAAGGTAAAACTAACTTGATCTAAGGCACAAATTGTCGTCTTTTGATGTTGAAAAGCCACCGACAAGCGATGAATCTCTGCACTCTTTTTCATAGTTGGGGGTCGCCTTTGGTTTATATCACCACTGTAGCAAGAGAATGCTTAAGCTCGCAACTTAAGTGTGGAGAAACCAGCAATTTCGCAATTTGGAGATGAAATCCAGCTCCTATCTCGATTAAAGATCGTCTGGATTCCGCGGACCTTCGGCCGCGGAACGTAGGCGCATAGCGCCTACCTACCGTACACACTCCTCTACGTACCGTACACACTCCTCTACGTACCGTGCACACTCCTCTACGTACCGTGCTTTATGCACGGTATCCAGGGATCTTTGGTTGTAATTGAGCTGGATATCAACTCCAAATTGAGAATAGCTGTGGAAAAACCATTAATTAATAATGTATGCTAAAATAGGGCTAATTTATACAAGAGTGAATACCTATGTCAGAAACTTACAATGCCGAAGCGATTGAGGTCTTAAATGGACTCGAACCAGTTCAACGACGTCCTGGAATGTACACTGATACCACCCGCCCCAATCATTTAGCACAAGAAGTTATAGACAATAGTGTCGATGAAGTACTAGCAGGGTTTGCTACTCGCATTCTAGTAACACTCCATGAAGACGGCTCAGTTGAGGTCGAAGACGATGGCCGTGGTATGCCAGTAGATTTGCACCCCCAGCTTGGATTAAGTGGTGTTGAAGTCATTATGACTCGGCTCCATGCAGGTGGTAAATTTTCTGACAAAAATTACAATTTCTCTGGTGGTCTCCATGGGGTAGGCGTATCTGTAGTTAACGCTCTCTCTGACCGGCTAGATGTGACCATTAAACGCAATGGCATCGTCTATCAAATGTCCTTTGCCAATGGCGATAAATTATGTGAACTCAATGAAACTGGTGTTACGAAGAAAAAGGACACCGGAACCATTATTCGTTTTTGGCCTAATGCTAAATATTTTGATACTACTAAGATTTCTCCAAAACACTTAACTCATGTACTACGAGCAAAAGCAGTACTTTGCTCTGGTTTATCCATGACTTTTATAAACAAAGCGACCAATGAAGAAACTCATTGGTGTTATGAGCAAGGCCTGACCGATTATCTAATCCAATCTCTTACAATGGAATACCTGCCAGAAGAGCCTTTTGCAGGTGAGTTTAAAAGTGATGAGGCAACAGTTGACTGGGCTTTGGTCTGGTCTGAAGGTGCAAACGTCAATTTAAATGAAAGTTATGTGAACCTCATTCCAACAGTGCAGGGTGGAACCCATGTTAACGGATTGCGCTCAGGCTTATTTGATGCGATGTCTGAATTTTGCGAGCTGAGGAATCTCTTGCCCCGTGGCGTGAAACTGACTGCAGATGATTTGTGGGAACCCTGCCAATATGTTTTATCCGTCAAAATGAAAGAACCGCAGTTTGCAGGCCAAACCAAGGAGCGCCTCAGTTCACGACAAACCTCAGCGATGGTTACTAACGTCATTAAAGACGCTTTCTCCCTATGGTTGAATCAGCATAGAAATCTAGGTGAAGCAATCGCAGCTCTAGCCATTGATCGCGCCCAAAAGCGTTTGAAACAAGCCAAGCAAGTTGCACGTAAGCGAGTAAGTCAAGGACCTGCCCTTCCGGGTAAATTAGCAGATTGCTTGCAGACAGACTTAAGTCAGGCAGAATTGTTTTTAGTGGAAGGAGATTCGGCGGGTGGTTCTGCTAAACAAGCACGAAATAAAGACTTCCAAGCTATTTTACCGCTGCGAGGTAAAATTCTAAATACATGGGAAGTCGACTCCTCCCAAGTGTTAGCCTCGCAGGAAATTCACGACATTTCAGTAGCCATTGGTGTCGACCCTGGTTCTGATGACCTCAACGGACTGCGCTATGGTAAACTCTGTATTCTCGCTGATGCGGACTCCGACGGTGCACACATTGCGACCTTAATCTGCGCCCTATTTCTACGCCATTTCAAACCCTTGGTACTGGCTGGTCATGTCTATGTAGCCATGCCCCCACTATACCGTATTGATGCTGGAAAAATTGTCCATTATGCCTTGGATGATGAGGAAAAGACTCGTGTTATAGAACACCTTACACAAACAACCAAGGCCAAAGTGAATGTGCAACGGTTCAAAGGTTTGGGTGAGATGAACCCCATCCAATTACGTGAAACAACGATGGATCCCAACACTAGACGGTTAATTCAATTAACGCTTGATGATGAAGAAAGTACAGAATCCATTATGGATATGATGCTTAACAAAAAACGCGCGGGCGACAGGAAAATTTGGCTCGAATCTAAAGGCAATCTGGCAGACATTTAACATACCCAGTTAGCCTAGCACTCCAGAAATCGCGCCATGATACATAAATCAATGAACTGATTGGTATACGTTTCGTATACCAATCAACCTAACTAACTTACTTACCATTTCAATAATGGAATGATATTAGAATAATCATCAGTCCATAAAATTTGCTTTCCATTAGCTGCAAATTTCCAACCAGTTTTCATTAAACCAGGAGCAAGATTTTCATTACTTGTTAATAATGCCCACTCAGAAGCAAACTGACCCAACTTCGGATCACCTCTGTGCGCCAAAGAAAATACCATCATATCGAGCTTACGCCCTATTGCATTCAATACTGGCAACAATTGCATGTGACGATTACTTAAATTAACTAAAATGACGCCGTCTTGTTTGAGCTTCTTTTGATAAAGAGTGAATGCTTCCAGAGTCATCAAATGCACCGGTATAGCGTCGGAGGTAAAGGCATCTAACAAGAGCAAATTTTGTGATTTATCTGCAAATTGTTTCACGGCTATTCGGCCGTCATTTTTTATAGACTCGGTATGTGCTGGACAATTATGCAGGTAGGTAAAGAGTTTAGTGTTGTTGGCAATATCTATAACTTGCTGATCAATTTCGATGAGTTTTACGTTATCCGAGGCACGATGCTGGCAAACCATAGTTCCTGCCCCTAAACCTACGACCGTGATATTCATAGAGTTATATTGCTGTTGTAATAAAGTAACGACTGATTGCAAAGCGCCGTAATAGGCTCGATAACCATTGGGATGTGCCTCACCAACTAGTTGCAAACCATGCACGGTAGACTGACTGATTAGGACATGTACATCCTTTTTTTCCAGTACTTGTTTGACTCCATAGAAACTTCGCCCTTGATACAAAATATCATCAGTATTTAAGAAAGGACAAAAGACAAATAAGAAAACTAAAGACATTGACAGTACAAAGCTTTTTTTATCCATTCTAGTTATCATCAAAATAGACAGAGCGAGTAACATTAATGCTTGATAAGTATTGATTCCGAATGGTAAATGCGTTTCTGGCAAAAAGCGCCCTAGTAATAAGAGGCCGACGATTAATAACGGCATCCACAATTTTTTAGCGGTTACCGTATTAGGCAAAACCACTAAACCCAAAATAATAGCAATAGGGTATTCATACACCGTATTAAACCAATGGGGAGCTAGTAAACCATTAAAAATGCCAGCAAGTACACCGCCGATAGACAAGCAAAAATAAAATAAGGTCAATAACTGTGGTTTAGGTCTCAGTGAAAATAGCTCTCCATGACATAGCATAGCGAGTACAAAAAAACTTAGTAAATTGAACATTATCAATTGCCACGCTAAGATTTGGTGTACACCGAGGATAAAGCCAATGACCGTAAATAGTAGGAAAAATAGGCAATTACGAACTACCCAGGCGTGAGAGATTAAAGGTTTAGTAGTAAAGGTAAAAATAAAGGTTAACAAATACAAGGCTAGAGGGAGCACCCAGAAAAGTGGGGTCGCTGCCACATCCGTTGAAATATACAGGGTAACACCTAACATCAGACTACAAGGGATGAAACTTAAGAATACCCAACGCATCATATCGCGCCATGGAAGCGAATCTTTCCCCTTTGCGGTTTTTTCTAGTGGCTGATAGCGCACAGCGAAGAGCACAAGTCCAAGAAGACCTAAATAACTGAAATAACCGATATTCCAGAGATCAAATTGTAAATTGAGTCCTATGAATCGTTCAATTATCCAGGGATATGACACTAAGGTCAGTAACGATCCAAGGTTACTGGCTGCGTATAAAAAATAGGGATCAGCCGCGCGTTTACCTGTCGTTTGGCTATAAGCGAATTGTAGTAAAGGAGCTGACGCACCAATGACTAATAGTGGCAAACCCAATTCTCTCAATAAAGTGGCAAGAATAGTAAACTCAGGAAGACCATTCATAGCTTGCGGATGGAAAAGTATTGGCAAGCTAACTAAACTTAAAGCGACAAAAAGGAGATGGATATAGCGCCATACATTAGCTTTATTGATAAGACTCAACAACCACACATACCCATAAGCTATTAATAGCACCGCCTGAAAAAACAACATGCAGACTGTCCATACAGCGGGTGTCCCTCCATAAATGGGAAGCAATGCCCTAGCGACCATTGGTTGAATACTAAAGAGTAGGATTGCACTTATAAAGAGGGGAATAGGGAATAAAAAACGTAGCATATAGCATTCCTTGGCTCATTATCACGCAATTTCGACGCTGGTTGGAAAGAGGGATAGTCTTTGTAGATAGTGCATTGTACTTGTTAACCATATGAATTTTCAAGAGTTTGGTGGGGCACTAAGGTAAACCCGGATTTCGCTAACGCTGCATCCAGGCTACGCTGTTTGATTTGTCCTGTATATTAACTGTAGCCTGGATGCAGCGTTAGCGTAATCCGGGTTTCTTTAATGTATGCGGTGTTCTCATCAAGCATCAAAAGCTAAGGAAAGCCCGGATTTCGCTAACGCTGCATCCAGGCTACGCTGTTTGATTTGTCCTGTATATTGACTGTAGCCTGGATGCAGCGCTAGCGTAATCCGGGTTTCTTTAATGTATGCGGTGTTCTCATCAAGCATCAAAAGGTGTTGTCAATTTATCTCTATAATTTCTCAGAAGTTTTCAACATCCAATGCGCTTTTTCATGCGCAGCGATACGAGTGCTCAGCAAATTAATAGTTCCTTCGTCACTCTTATCCTGTGCCAATTTGATAGCTTTGTTCAAATCCGTCACTAAAATACTGTGATCATTAGCTAACTCAGTCACCATTTGATTGGCATTTTTACTAGAATCACCCTCTTGAATGGTCTTAAGTTTAATTAATTCAGCAAAAGTCGCGGGGGCATTATGACCCATGATTAAAATCCGTTCCGCCACTTGATCTACCGCTTCAGCTAGCTCACGGTATTGCATTTCAAATAATTCATGCAGTGTCTTAAATTGAGGACCTTTGACATGCCAATGGTAGTTTTGAGTCTTTAAATATAAGGCATAAGTATCCGCTAAAATGATTTCTAATTTTCCAATTACTGTTGCCATTATGAATCCTCTTTAATTACCCTGTTATTAAGCATACATTAAAAATCACTACTCGGCATAATTTGGGGCAAAAAAAAACCCGCCAGAAGGCGGGTTTTCAAGGGTTGGGCAGGCTTACATCATACCGCCCATGCCACCCATTCCACCCATACCGCCCATGCCGCCCATATCACCAGCGCCACCAGCTTCATCTTTAGGTAAATCAGCAACCATACACTCCGTTGTTAGCATTAAGCTAGCAATAGAAGCTGCATTTTGTAATGCCATACGGGTTACTTTAGTTGGATCCAGAATACCCATCTCAACCATATCACCGTATTCACCAGTTGCTGCGTTAAAACCGTAGTTGCCTTTGTGCTCAGCTACTTTGTTAACTACAACTGAAGATTCGTAACCAGCATTAGCAACGATTTGACGCATTGGCGCTTCAATAGCACGGCGTAGAATGTTAATACCCATGTTTTGATCGTCGTTGTCGCCTTTGACGTTATCTAGTGATTTTTGTGCGCGAATTAAAGCAACACCACCACCAGCAACAATACCTTCTTCAACTGCTGCGCGAGTTGCATGCAAAGCATCTTCAACACGTGCTTTTTTCTCTTTCATTTCAATTTCAGTAGCTGCGCCAACTTTAATAACTGCAACACCGCCAGCTAGTTTAGCAACACGCTCTTGTAATTTTTCACGGTCGTAATCAGAAGAAGTTTCTTCCATTTGCGCACGGATTTGAGTAATACGCGCAGTAATTTCAGCCGCTTTACCTTCACCGTCAATAATCGTGGTGTTTTCTTTTGTAACAACAACACGTTTAGCTGTACCTAAGTCTTCTAAGGTAGCTGCTTCTAGGCTCTTGCCAATTTCTTCAGAAATAACCTGACCACTGGTTAGGATAGAAATATCTTGTAACATTGCTTTACGACGATCGCCAAAGCCAGGTGCTTTAACAGCACATACTTTAACAATGCCACGCATGTTGTTAACAACTAGAGTTGCTAAGGCTTCGCCTTCAACATCTTCAGCAATAATCAATAAAGGACGACCAGATTTTGCAACGCCTTCAAGTACAGACAACATGTCACGGATACTAGTGATTTTCTTGTCAACCAGAAGAATGAATGGGTGCTCAAGTTCACAAGTCATGTTTTGTTGGTTGTTGATGAAGTAAGGAGATATGTAACCACGATCAAATTGCATACCTTCAACAACAGATAATTCATTCTCAAGACCGTTACCGTCTTCAACAGTGATAACACCTTCTTTACCCACTTTTTCCATCGCTGTAGCAATGATAGAACCGATTGCTTCATCAGAGTTTGCAGAAATAGTACCTACTTGTGCGATAGCTTTACCATCTTTACAAGGCTTAGACATTTCTTGTAGGGTTTTAGTAATTGTCAAAACTGCTTTATCAATACCACGTTTTAGATCCATTGGATTCATGCCAGCAGCAACTGATTTGTGGCCTTCAACAAGGATAGCGCGCGCTAATACAGTAGCAGTAGTAGTACCGTCACCAGCAGTATCAGAAGTTTTAGAAGCCACTTCTTTAACCATTTGAGCGCCCATGTTTTCAAAGCGATCTTTTAATTCAATTTCTTTAGCAACTGAAACACCGTCTTTAGTAACAGTAGGTGCGCCATATGATTTTTCTAATACAACGTTACGACCACTTGGGCCCATAGTTGCTTGAACAGCATCTGCTAATATATTTACACCAGCTAGCATTTTTTGACGAGCACTGTCGCCATGTCGTACTTCTTTAGCCATTTTTACTATCTCCATTAATGTGGTTAGATTACTTCTCGATTACGCCCATGATGTCATCTTCACGCATCACAACTAATTCTTTGCCATCAATTTTTACTTCAGTGCCAGAGTACTTACCGAACAGTACAACATCACCTACTTTTACTGCTAAAGCACGTACATCGCCATTATCAATAATTTTGCCAGCGCCAACTGCAACTACTTCGCCACGCATGGGTTTTTCTGTAGCACTGTCTGGAATAACGATGCCACCAGCAGTGGTTCGCTCTTCTTCCATACGACTAACAACTACGCGGTCGTGTAAAGGACGAATTTTCATACTTGTATCTCCTGGTTTAATTAATTTTCAGATAAGACTCTGAGCCATTGGCATTACATCCTAATTGGTTAGTATTGCCGATGAATGGGATATGGGGGCAAAAAATTTACTTTCAAGGGTAAAATCAAAAAAAATTTTGGTTTTGTCTCTACTCGTACTACAATCGATCAATTGTTTGTTTGAAATAATCCTAGAAAAAGCAGTTGAACCGTAGCGAGAGTTTCTAGGATAATGTGTTCTTATAAGGTTCAGAATGAAAAAATGGTCTTTTCTGCTGTTGCTCCTATTCACATCAGTCGTTGGTCATGCTGAACCACTACCTGCAACGGACGTCTTCCAGGTCAAAGTGAAGCAAGCTGATCCCAATAGCTTTGTCATCAGCTGGCAGATAAAACCAGGGTATTTCCTCTACCATGACCGTATTGCGGTAAAGCAAGAGCCAGACTCCAATGTCCATCTCGGCAAAATCTTCTTCCCACCCCCGCTGACTAAAACCGATAAGCAAGGGCATTCTTATCCTATCTATAGAAATCAGTTAAATCTCCCTGTAGGTGTTTTAGGGGAAAAAGCGGGTGAAACCCTCGTTACCTTACGATACCAAGGTTGTGCGGATGACGGCTTTTGCTATCCACCAGTTGAGCGAGAAATTAAATTAGCTATCAATGACCAACTAGCCTTATCCATGGTTAATTTAGAGGGTTTCAATGTTGAAGAAACGAATGAACCGATTACCGCCACTAACGATATAGCCGACATTTTTATAAACCATAATTGGGCAATGATCATGCTTATTTTTTATGGTTTTGGATTACTCCTGTCTTTTACCCCTTGTATCTTACCCATGGTTCCCGTACTTTCTGGAATTATCGTAGGCCATGGTCATGCTGTAACCACGAGAAAAGCTTTCTTTCTGTCCTTGAGCTATGTTTTAAGTATGTCCCTTACCTATGCGATAGTTGGCGCCGTGGTTGCCTTATTGGGCGCTAATCTGCAAGTGAATTTGCAATCACCATGGGCTATCAGCTTATTTAGCCTGCTGTTCGCCTTGTTAGCTTTATCAATGTTTGGTTTTTACGAATTTAAATTGCCAGATTCCTGGCAAGCAAAGATTGCAGGCTCAAGTCGTAATCAGCGTGGTGGGCATTATTGGGGTGCAGCCATTATGGGTTGTCTCTCGACTTTAATCCTATCACCCTGCGTCACAGCACCTTTAATAGGGGTGCTGAGCTATATTTCACAAACTGAGAATGTGGTCCTAGGGAGTTTAACCTTATTTTTCTTAAGCTTAGGTATGGGCACCCCTTTATTATTGATAGGAACCTCAGCGGGGAAATGGTTACCGCGTGCTGGTAGCTGGATGAATTCGGTGAAAGCTTTTTTTGGCGTACTGTTAATCGCTGTTGCTATTAATTTGATGGCTCGTATTGTTCCGCCTGGCTTAATCATGATGGCTTGGGCTTGTTTGATGATTTTTTCAGGTGTTTATAGCGGCGCCTTTACCTATTCTCTCACTAATCAGGAGAAATTTGGCCAAGCTGTGGGTATCATTTTGGTAGGTTATGGTTTTCTAATTCTAGTTGGTACTAGCATGGGCGCAATTGATCCTCTACAGCCCTTGGCCCAGTTGCGAACAACAATCGAAAACAAGTTCCCCCAACTTCAAACTGCACAAACCTATACTCTTGGAAGTATTACTCAAAAAATTGAGCAGTCTAAAGGTAAACCTGTAATGCTTGATTTTTACGCCGACTGGTGTGTCTCTTGCAAAGAGATGGAAGCAACTACTTTTAAAAATGAGCAAGTTATGGAAGCCCTCAGCCATTTTGAAGTGATAAAAATTGATGTTACTGCTAACAATGATCTCAATAAGGAAATTTTGCGCCATTTCAATGTCGTAGCACCTCCAACCTTTATCTTTATTAATGCACAAGGCGATGAGCTGAAAGGTTTAACGCGGGTCGGTGAATTGTCAGCAACAGAATTTTTGAAGTCTCTAGAGCAGGCGAAGTAGCTCTTGCTGAGCAGTAGGTTGGGTTACAACCCAACATCCCAATCCCCAATAGCTTTAGCTTCGATTATGCCTTGGTGAGAATGATTGGTTGATTGTTGGGTTATAACCCAACCTACACAAAAAACATTTAGAGGTCGACAAGAATACCCAAAAAGCGCTATAATTCGCTCACTTTTTTTACAGATAGAATTATATGAATCATAAGGTCGGATTTGTTAGTTTGGGTTGTCCTAAAGCATTAGTTGATTCCGAGCGAATCATTACCCAATTACGCGCTCAAGGCTACGATTTGGTCTCCAGTTACCAAGATGCGGGTGTAGTAGTCATCAATACCTGCGGCTTTATCGATAGCGCAGTGAAAGAATCACTAGATACTATTAAAGAAGCTATGGCTGAAAATGGTCGAGTAATTGTTACAGGTTGCTTAGGTGCTAAAGCCGATATCATTAAAGAAGCTTGCCCTGATGTGCTGCATATCAGTGGTGCGCATGCCTATGAAGAAGTCATTAACGCTGTCCATCAACATCTACCACCACCTAGCGATCCCTTTACTCAACTTATCCCTCCCCAAGGTATCAAACTAACTCCACGCCACTACGCATACCTAAAGATATCAGAAGGCTGCAATCAAAAATGTACTTTCTGTATTATCCCCACCATGCGTGGAAAATTACAAAGCTACCCCATGGCACAAGTACTTACGGAAGCTAAAAAATTAAAAGACGCAGGGGTTAAAGAACTGCTAGTCATTTCACAAGATACCAGTGCTTACGGAATTGATACCCGTTACCAACCTATTGAATGGCAAGGTAAAACTGTAAACACTCGTTTTCAAGAACTTTGCAAGCAACTGGGCGAGCTAGGCATCTGGGTACGTTTGCATTATGTCTATCCTTACCCCCATGTCGATCAAATTATTCCCTTAATGCGCGACGGTCTCATCCTTCCCTATTTAGATATTCCGCTACAACATGCGAACACGCGTGTCCTTAAAGCGATGAAGAGACCTGCTAGTAGTGAAAATACTCTTGCGCGTATAGCAAGTTGGCGAGAAGTTTGCCCCGATATTACCTTACGGTCTACTTTTATTGCAGGCTTTCCAGGCGAGACCGAAGCAGAATTTGAAGAACTCTTAGAGTTTATTGAAGAAGCGCAATTAGACCGCGTTGGCTGCTTTAAGTACTCACCCGTTGAAGGTGCTAAAGCTAACGAGTTAGATTCGCCTGTACCTGAAGACGTTAAAGAAGAACGTTACCACCGATTTATGCAGTTGCAAGCCGAAATTAGCAGGGATAAGCTTGAATATAAAATTGGAAGTAAACAGACCGTTCTCATTGACGAAATCAACGCGGAGCAAATTATCGCTCGCAGCAAGGCTGACGCGCCTGAAATTGATGGTTTGGTATTCCTACCACCTACACCTGGTCTGACCGTTGGCTCATTTGCCGAGGTGGAAATTACTGACAGCGATGATTATGATTTGTTTGGTGAAGTAGTAAAAACGCATTAATTAAACTTTGAATAGATAGCATCACAAATTGCTCCTACCTGCTGGTATAACTCATCATTTGAAGTGCCAGCAGATTGAAGAATATTTTGATGCAAGTAATGATGGTAGCGACGATAAGCCTTTTTCAATACCTCATACTGCTCCTCGGTTACAACTTGCGCTAAATACAACTGCTTTAACTGAGACAAGGTATGCGTATAGCGAGAAAGCTTAGGATCACTTAAATTTAACAGTAAAAATTGCACCAAAAACTCTAAATCTAGTAAGCCTCCCTTTGTATACTTAAGCGCATCAGAATCCCTATTCTGTTTTATTTTAGCGCGCATAGCTAAGACTTTCTCTTGCAATTCCTGACTATCACGCGGCATAGCCATTACTCTTTTTTTTAATTGTTGGAACGCTTTTTTGATCGCACTGTTTCCGGTTAATAATCGTGCCTTTAATAAGGCCTGATGCTCCCAAGTCCAAGCATGCGATTGTTGATAATCAACGAAGGCATCCACATGACTAACTAACAATCCTGCTGCACCAGAGGGTCGCAATCTGGTATCCACGGCGTACAAAACACCTGTTTGTGAACGCGTAGTTAACATATGCAATACTTTTTGCGTTAAGCGAGTGACCAATGCCTCGTCCGCGGGTTGTACACTGTGCAAAAACACTAAATCCAAATCGGATGCATAGTTCATTTCCCTACTTCCCAGTTTGCCATAACCAATAATTGCAAACGAAGAACTAATAGATTGCATCTCTGGTTGGCGTAAACACAATTGTTTGCCCGCTATAGATAAAACCTGGTTGATAATAACCTCTGCAACATCTGTTAAGAATTGTCCAATGCGTACAGCGCTGCAATAACCGTATAACTCTGCTCGTGCAGCAATTAACCAATTAGTTAACTTAAATTGTTTTAAAATTTCTTCTTGCAATTCAAGGTCTTCACTATGTGATAAATTGACTAGTAATTGCCCTTCTAATACTGGCTTTAATACCGGTTTCCATGCACGGTCCTGTTCCAATAAAACTTCTAAAAGAAAAGGTTGATTGACCAGTAAATTAGTAATAAATGGGCTATTAGCGAAAAAATACAGCAGTTCGCGTAAGGCAAGTGGGTTCTCGGTCAATAAGGCCAGATAAGCACTACGACCTACAATATTCTCTAAGAGATGCAGAACCTGTGATAACAACTCATCTGTTTTACTAAAAGCCGTCAGTTCAGTGAATAAAAGAACCATAAAACGATCGAGGCGCATCCTCGCACCCTGTGGTAAACGTCGACAACGGGGGCTATGCCTAAAAGTATGAACCATTTGATAACATTGCTCAGCGTTTTCATACCCTAAACTTGCTAAGAGATTAATTGCCATTGTACTTTCTACATGACCCTGCCATAAACTAGATAATTGATTGGCTAGTACGCGCTTTTCGTCTTCATACGCCTCAACTTTATCAAGAACTATTTGAAAGGAATGACTTATAATACGTTGATATTGCTGCAGTTTTTTTACCAATTTATTCCAGCTATCAAAACCCATGGCTAGCGTAATTTGATCTTGTTTAAGTTGATCTTCAGGAAGAGAATGTGTTTGTTGATCATTCAAACTTTGCAGTGTGTTTTCTAGTTTCCGCAAAAATAAATAGGCTTGTTTTAAGGGTTCGCTACGAGGTAATAATTGTGCTTGCTTTAAAGCCTCAAGGGCATGCATAGCATTTCGCTGACGTAATTGAGGCATACGCCCACCCCGAATCAATTGGAAATTCTGGATGATAAACTCCACTTCGCGAATACCGCCCTGCCCCCGTTTGATATCATCTAAACGTGGATTAAGTTGTACTTCACGTTCAATCATAGCTTTCATACTACGCAAAGATTCAATCACACTAAAATCAACATAGCGTCGATAAACAAAAGGGGTAATTAATCGCTCAAACCAAGGTTGTGCTTCTGTCAGATCCTTAGTTATCACACGAGCCTTCACCATGGCATAGCGTTCCCAATCCCTACCTTGCTCTTGGTAATAGGTTTCCATAGCCTCTAAACTAGTGACTAAAGGCCCGCTATCTCCGTTGGGGCGTAAACGTAGATCTACGCGAAAAACAAATCCATCTACTGTTACAGTTTGCAATAGCGTCACAAACAGCTGCACTATCTTCGTGAAGAATTGTTCGCTGGTGACTTGTTCTGCTCCATCTGTTGTACCGAGTTCACTAAAGGCAAAAATTAAATCGATATCCGAAGAAAAATTAAGCTCCATTCCCCCAAGCTTACCCATTGCCAGGGTAAGTAATTGTACGTGTTTGCCTTCAGGATTACGCACTTCCCCAAAGCGAGGTTTCAAGCTCTGCTGCGCATAATCAAGAGCATTCAATATAAGGACATCGGCGCAATCAGACCAGGATTGCATCACCTCTTGGGTGGAGGCGATTCCTGCAAGTTCGAGTAGGAGTAACCGTATAAAGTGACGGTTGCGAAATTGGCGCAAGGCCCTTTGGTAGGCTAATTGGGAAACGTCTTTATTAATTTGCTGAATTGCAAGAAAATACGAATCCCGGCTCAATAATTTCTCACAAGTATCGGTAGCCAATAAATCCAGCAATAGTTCGCTGTGTTTGCAAGCGTAATCACTGGTGAGTACCAATTTAATCACGGCCTCTTTTAAGGGGTGGGTTATGGCAGTCAGGTGTTTTTCAATAAACCAGTTTTTAGTATCTAATAGTTCTGGAAACTGTAGTTTAGTTGTCATAAATTCGATTGATTCACTCTTTATTATCAGTTTTTCAAACGGTTTGTAGCTATCAAGATAGTCTGCAATAACCATATACCCTACCGGGTATAAAATCAAAATTATACCTTGTAGGGTTTAAAAAAACTCCACCTAAACATTTACATTCGACATTTTTCTCTACAAAAACAAATACTCTCGCTATACTTTAGCAATGACTCATTTCAATTAGTGACTGTTATTATGAAAATACTTTGTTTTATCCTTTGTAGTTTCCTTTGTCTAAATTCTTTAGTCTTCGCTGCTGATGACGACGTGGAAAAACAGCCCTTATTTGTTGGGATAACAACCTTTACTCCTCCCTTTGTTTTACAAGGTGCCAATAACAAAGCCTATGGTTTTGATGTTGATATGATGAATTCCCTTTGTGAAAGAATGAATAGAGTCTGCGTTTTTCGCGTAATGCGTTTTGATGAGTTAATACCTGCGGTTAGAAATAACACTCTAGACGCAGCCGTCAGTGCGATTACTATTACTGCAGACAGAACTAAAACCGTCAATTTTAGCCTTCCCTATTTACTGAGTTATTCCCGTTTTTTAGCAAAAAAATCCGAGCAAACAACCCCTTTTAAACTGTCACAGTTAAATGACAAAACTATAGGTATAGTCTCTGGAACCATTTTTGCCGATCAAATAAAACATATGGAAATCAAAAATCCGAGCATAGTTGAATATTCCAAAACAGAGGACTTGTTAGAAGCCTTAAGTGCGGGGAAAATAGATTATGTGTTGCTTGATAGTCCTACCACTTTATATTGGGAATCAACCTCTAATGGTGCCCTAATGCAAGTTGGACCACCCTATCTTTTTGGATATGGACTTGGTATTGCAGCAAGTGCAAAGGAATTGTCAGAAATTAACAAAGCTTTATTACAATTTCAAAATAGCCCGGATTTTAAAACAAACTACAATAAATACATTATGCAGTTTTAAAAACGAGCCACTGTCTGTTTTAGTGTAAGGTCTGACCTTGTGTGATACAGCGTGTAATAACCTGACGGGTGACGAAGTCGCCCCGATTGGCGCCGTACAATGACGCAAAATGCTTAGCAAGTAGGACGACCCAGCCGGATAAACGGTAATTCATACGTTTTTTGGCTTGGTCCACGACTATTTCAAAAAGACCTAGTGAATCACTCTCACGCTCATTGGCATATTCTTCCATAATCACGCGTGCTGCTTGTAAATCTCTCTCTCTAGTTGGCCAGTTTTGATTCATAAAACACTCCCTAAAAAGCATAATTAGGTTTCTTTACTACCCACAACATCGGTCGATTCTACCGAGAACAAGAACAAAAATACAGCTATATTATCTCATAATTTGACCATATTCTCAATTCGAGATACTTTTATTGGGCTGATTGGCAATAAATCAAGCCAATTAACATTTAGCGATAATGTACCGAATTTCTCAATTTGTTAGGTGCGTAGCGCCTAACAAATTGAGAACTACTCGATAATGCAGTCTTTTCTGGAAACTTAAGCACTTACCGATTATGATTAACAGATACCCATTTTCTAAGAATAAAGCCCATGACTTACCATATTTTACCCTCTTTGCTATCCGCAGATATGACCAGGCTTGGCGATGAAGTGGATGCTGTGATGCAGGCAGGGGCTGATTATATCCACTTTGATGTGATGGATAATCATTACGTACCTAATCTGACTTTCGGTGCCGGTTTCTGTGAGGCTTTAATCAAACGATTTCCCAATCTACCCATCGATGTTCACCTGATGGTAAGTCCTGTAGACACACTAATCGAGGCCTTTGCTAAAGCGGGTGCCAAAAGAATAAGCATCCATCCTGATGCCACTATACACTTAGATAGAAGTCTTCAATTAATTAAAAACATGGGGTGTGAAGCCGGCTTGGTGTTCAACCCCGCCACAACAACCGATGCACTTCGCTGGTGTGCGCATAACTTAGATTTTGTCCTGGTTATGACGGTAAATCCTGGGTTTGGTGGACAAAAACTTATTCCTGCAGTCATTAAAAAGATTGAGCAAATTCATGAGGATTATCCTCATCTCACCCTTTGTGTCGACGGCGGAATTACAGCAGACAATATTGCCTCATTAGCAAAAGCGGGTGCAAACCAATTCGTAGCGGGCTCAGCAGTATTCACGGGCAAAGATTACAAACTCAGTATCGGCAAGTTACGCTCTGCTTTAGAAAAAAACTAAGGCGCCCAAAAGTTATGAAAAATTCCTCTCTATTACTTTAAAAACTAATTAAATAAAATAATTATCCTGTTATTATCACCAACTTAGGTTGTTCAAGGAATTTTGTTTAGAGGAATTATGAAGAAATTAATACTGTTGTTATGTAGCTTATGCTGGCCACTGGCCACTTTTGCTCTTTCGGGGCAAGAGTACATGGATCGGTTTAATACCTACTGGCAATGGCATCAGCAACTTCCCTTTAACCCTACCCCTGAGTTTTTTGAATTTATTAAAGGTACCACCCCACTTTCAAATAAATTACGAGATCAATGGCTTTATGAACTGGCAAGACTAAAAGATTGGAAAAATTTCAAAGCTTATTATCAACCCACCACCGACATTAATCTGATGTGTTACAACCAGTTAGCCAATCTCAGTTTGGGCCAAGATACAGTTGCTCTCGAGGAATCAAAGCCAATATGGTTAACCGGTGACTCAAGACCTCAAGCCTGTAACACCCTCTTTGACCTTTTGCTTAAACACGAGGGTTTTAATCAAAAACTGATTACTCAACGAATAGCTCTGGCTTTGGATAGACGTAACGTGCAACTCGCCCGCTATTTGTTAAAACAATATAAAAAACCCCATACCACCGACGTAGATACCCTAATGAAAGTCTACCAAAACCCTCTAAGCGTTACTAAACTTGGCGCTGGAGAAATAAACAATCATTTCTATCTGTACGGCTTAAAGCGTTTGGTGTCGATGAATATGAACCAAGCACTTAAAGTTTGGGATCAGGCTACAAATAAAAAAGTTCTCGACGAAACTCATCAACAAGCATTTTTAGCGCATGTTGCATTATACAAGGCTATGCGAAATAGTGATGATACTCTAGAGTGGTTTGCCAAGATAAAACCCCAATACTACAATGACCTGCTCTCAGACTGGCAAATTCGCTTTGCGATTAAATACCATAATTGGTCCGATGTAACTGCTTTAATCAACAAATCAAAAAACAAAGATACTCCTGGTTGGCAATACTGGCTTGCGCGATCCTTAGAGGAGCAAGGAAAAAAAGAGGAAGCGCAAGCAGTCTATGAACCACTGTCTAAAAATCGACAATATTACGGATTTCTTGCCAGTATTCGTTTGCATAAAAAACCCAGTTTTGAAAGCGAACAAACTATTACTAATTTAGACACCCTTAAACCCTATAAACCTTTTATCGATCAAATTAAAATACTCTATTCCACCAAGCAAACCCTTCAAGCCTCCCGTTTACTGAATGATTTCATTTCGGAATTGCCTAAAAATGAAGCTAGCGCCCTGGTTTATTGGGTGGATAGCGAGCTGAAGTGGCACGGCAAATCAGTGTATTTAAGCAATAATGACACGCTCAATAATCAATTGTCTTTACGATTCCCTCTGGCTTATAAAAATACCGTGAAACAGTTTTCGCAACAATACTCTGTCCCCGCTGAATTTGTCTACGCGATTATTCGCCAGGAAAGTGGTTTTAGAGAGGATGTCACTTCAAGCGCTGGAGCTTTAGGGCTTATGCAAGTGATGCCTCGCACGGCAGCTGTGGTATCCAAAGCAGACAAAATTACTTACGACAATGCAAAACAACTGTTTCAATCACAGAAAAACATCAACATTGGGATTGCCTATTTAAAACAGCTGGCGAAGCGTTTTAGCAACCATCCCGTCTTAGTCGCCGCAGCCTATAATGCAGGACCGAGACAAGTTGTCTATTGGCTAAGAACGCATCCACCTAAAGAGATTGATGAGTGGATTGAAACGCTGCCATGGCAAGAGACGAGGAACTATTTGAAAAACGTTATGGCCTTCTATGTGGTCTATCAGTACCGTTTAGATCAAAAACCAGACCTACGGAATTTCCTAGCCCCCTTATGAGGGCTAGGGTTACCCTTAATCGTCTTTATGGGTTAAATAAATCAACACCACTAACATGGTAATAAAAATTTGGAAGGCAGTTGTAATTGCTGGATTAAGCATAGGTGACATCCACATCCCAAACCACTCACCTGCAATCGACATAAACAGAACTTGCCAGGTTAAAAACCCTACTGTAAGTCCTGCTATTCCCCAACCTTTAGCACGATTAAATGCTTCTGAACTCCCTTTAACAACGCGGAGTAATTGAAAAGCTCCGAAAGCACAGAGCAACGCAGAAAGCCCTTCAAAAAAGATAATACAAACAAAAGCACAAGTATGCAGTTCAGGTGACTTAATCGCTCTATAAGCAATACTTGAGTTTGGAAAAATATCTTGCATCTGCAAAACGCGAACTACTGCAGGGAAATTGGCATGGTAATCAGAGATATTACCAATCACCGCTAATAAACAATAAAAAGCCATCGCCGATAATAGAGCTATTTTTGAAATCCGTTTGATCATTTTCATTTCCTTATAAAAGGGGTTTCTGCAATTTGCGTATTCTGTGCGAAACGCGACAAGACACGATTCGAGCGGGCTTCTGCTTCCTTAAGAGCCTCCTCAGAAGTTATGAGCCCTGCAAACATCGCCTCTAACATTTCATCATTAATCCGACGAATTTGGTTCTCAGGACCGGAGTTTTTTACACGCGGTGTAGTTATATTGTCTACCAAATCCGCACTCGCTAACAGCAGAGATGGATGATGGCTATTTTTCACAATATCTGCATAAATACCTTTAAGCCCAATCGGCAAATACCCAGTGTGTTCATGCCAACGTTGCTGCACAGCAGGCTGTGCAATGAAAGAAAAAAACTGGGCTATACCCTTATAATGTACATCAGATTGCCCGCCCACAGCCCACAAGGCGGCTCCTCCAGCAACATTCGCATGACGAACCTGGCTGACTTGGGTGTCTAATGGCATGGCTGCAACACCAAGACGAAATGACACTAAGGCAGATAGACTGTTATAAGCGCCAGAAGATTGGCTAAACAAAGGACATACGCCACTTGTAAACAACACTGTTGCATCATCAATTCGACCACCATAACGAAAATAATGCAAATCACTCCAGCGTTTTAAACGGGCAAAATGTTGCGCTAATTGAGGGGTATTAAATACTGCGCGTATCGGATTTGAGTGAGTTATAGGTAAACCATGGATGGCCAAAAATGACTCAAACAAAACCCAGCCAGGGTAGGCAGTAGTGTAGGTACAGTCATAACCAGCTTGCTTAATTTTCTCGGCAAGCACTTCCATCTCTGCCCAGGTTTTAGGAAAATTCTCACTGTTATAACCTACTTTAGCGAGAATATCCCGGTTGTAATATAAGGCAGGGGCTGAGAGATTAAAAGGCATCCCCATTAATTTACCGTCTTTACTGTAAAATTCCCGTACCGACTGAATAAAATCTTCTTTAGGCAAATTAACACCTTGCTCATCCATCAGAGCATCAACAGGCTTGATCGCACCCTCGGGAGACAACATGATTGCAGTCCCCACTTCAAAGATTTGCACAATAGCTGGGGGTTGGTGGGCTCGAAAGGCCGCAGCAAAACTCGTTAGAGTTTCAATATAATCGCCTTTATAAACCGCCTTGATAACATAGTCTTTTTGACTATGGTTAAAATCCTCTACTAAAAGACGGACTTCGTCGCCCAAGTGACCTGCCATACCATGCCAAAAGACTAACTCTATAGGTTTAGCCTGAGCAATGCTTGCGCAAAATAAAGTTACGAATGCAATGAGTAGTTTTTTCATATTAATAAGTCTGGATAATCGCTAAAAACAGCATCAACACCCCAATCAAATAATTTATTGGCCTGACGTTTACGGTTGACAGTATACACGCAAACGACATAACCCTGATCTTTTACAGCTTTAACACGCTCAGCGGTTAAGATTTTTCTATTAAAATGAATAGAATAACAATCCAATTGTTTCGCTTTTTGCAACCAATTTTCATCCCATTCATGAAAAAGCAAACCTATAGGCATCTCAGGAGCAATGCTACGACACAACAATAAAGCTTCCCATTCAAAACTTGAGACCAGAGGTAATTCTTTAGTCTGCGGCCAATAACGGTGAATATGACTTAATACTGCAACTGTTGTTTGCTCAACCGCACCTGGAAAAGGTTTGATTTCAATATTAGCCTGCATCCCAGAAAAAGAGAGCCATTTTAACACATCTTTAAAATGCGGAATTTTTTCTTCTTTATAGCTTTTTGAAAACCAGGATCCCGCATCTAAACTTTGTAAATACTCAGAACTTACCAAACCCACAGAACCTTTTCCATTCGTTGTTCTTTTTAAATTGTCATCATGAAAAATGAAAGGTTCGCCATCTGCACTACACATGACGTCAAACTCTATCAAGCGACAGCCTAGGGACAAGGCCTTTTCAAAAGAAGCCAAGGTATTTTCTGGTGCATAAGCCGACGCACCTCTGTGTCCAATGATTTTATCCACGACTAACAAATTAATTCCCCTGTTTACGATTTGATGCGGCATCTACCACTACAGTCATTACCAATTCATTACTAACCGTTAATGGTACTGGAGCCGCAGCCATTGCCATAGTATTCATTTGTTTGGCTTGATAATCGCGGGCAACAGATACTCCCTCACCTTCGACAAACACCAAATTATTAACAGTGTAATTTTGGGTGGGATAGACTTTATTTATTCGCACCATTTCTTCATTTACTTTTTGATAAAGTTGTTCACGTATTTTGGCACGTACCACTTGGGTTTCTTCAAGACTTGGTTTAAATTCCACTCCTCCAATTTCGTACTGCGCACCGGGTACGCTTGCAGTTTTTGCATTTTGATACACGGCTGTTAAAGCAGATTGATCTACTCGTGCTTGCGCTTGCACGTAAAGTTTTTCAAGGCCAGAGTTATCTTGCGAACGATCAAATTGTGTTAAATGCCATTCACCTTTAGCAATCGAGTTCAGATGACTCATTATTTCTGAACGGGCTTTAACTAAATCCGCATTATTCAGTGTCACATTTATATTGACTGATAAGAGCGCAGTTTGGGTTGAAACCCATTGTTTGGAAGACACTTGAAATTGAATTTTGTCAAGAACCAATTCTGGAACTTGGTCCGCGGCAAGGGCAGTTTGACCCACCGACATGACAACTAGAATCGCATATACTTTTTTCATTATTCCTCCTAATTGCTATACTATTAGCCCTATACCAGTTTGCAATCAAATAAGTGTATACTAGGAAACCCTACGTCATCAAATCAATATCACAATCTATTTACAATTGATGACAATTGCCTTTTTATTCATTGATTTAATTACAGAAAAGGTCTATAACTTTCCAAAAAATTTGCAAGAGGAGCCTTACACATGATGTCTGTTGAAACTATTTCTAACAATCACTCCCAAACAGAAGATGACTTCCTTGAGTACGCTCTGTCGCATGGCTTTGGAGATCTGCATTTCAAAGTAGATCCAGAGACTGGAATGAAGGCAATGATTGCCATCCACAGCACAAAGTTAGGTCCTGCATTAGGTGGCTGCCGTTTTATTGAATACCCTAATACCACTGCCGCACTGAATGATGCAATGCGCCTAGCGCGTGGTATGAGTTACAAAGCCGCATCCGTAAATTTGCCTTTAGGTGGTGGTAAATCCGTAATTATGAAGCCCAAAGGGCCTTTTAATCGCGAACAATATATGCATAAATTTGGGTCTTTTATCAATGAACTCAATGGCCGTTACATCACTGCTCTAGATAGCGGAACTTTACTCAGTGATATGGACATCATTAATGAGCATACTGATTATGTCGCCAGTTTATCCAAATACAATGGTGACCCTTCCCCCTCTACCTCTAGAGGTGTATTACGTGGTATCCAAGCTGCCGTTGCCTTTAAATTAGGTAAGGACAGTTTGAAAGGTCTTCATGTGGCAATTCAAGGTATGGGTCATGTGGGTTACAATCTTGCCAGGCATCTACACGAGTTAGGTGCGAGTTTATCAGTGGCAGACATTTCTGCAGAAAGTGTAGAGCGCGCAGTTAAAGAATTTGGCGCAACAGCAGTAAGCACTGATGCCATTCATAAGGTGCCTTGCGATGTTTTTGCACCTTGTGCTTTAGGTGCTGTAATTAATGATATTACTATACCCCAATTACAAACCACGATTATCGCCGGTGCAGCAAACAACCAACTTGCCCACACTATTCATGGTAAAAAACTCCATGACAAAGGCATTTTGTATGCCGCTGACTATGTGATCAATGCCGGTGGTTTAATTTTTGCTGCAAGCAAATATTTACACACCCCTGAAGAGACAGTAAAAGATCAAATTGATGGTATCTATACCTCATTAACGCAAATTTTTACTCGCTCCGCTAAAGACAATTTACCAGCCAGTGAAATTGCTGATACGCTAGCGCAAGAAAAATTAGCTTAATTGCAGGTGAGTTATGAAACATTTATCCCTTACTCCCCAACTTTATGACTACATGTTGGATAAATCCTTACGCGAAGATCCGGTTTTAACGGCTTTGCGTGAGGCTACTTCTTCAATGGAATTAGCCAACATGCAAGTTGCGCCAGAACAAGCGCAATTTATGCAGTTTCTACTCCGTTTAATCAAGGCAAAAAACGTACTAGAACTCGGTACCTTCACAGGCTACAGTGCTTTAGCAATGGCCCTAGCGCTTCCTGATGACGGACAATTAATTACTTGTGACGTCAGTGCCGAATGGACGAGTAAAGCACACCCTTTTTGGCAGCAAGCAGGCCAAAGCGATAAAATTAAATTACTTTTGGGCCCTGCCGTTGAGACTTTGTACGGGTTGATTAACGACGGTTGGACAAAAAAGTTTGACTTCATTTTTATCGATGCCGATAAAACCAATTATTTAAAGTATTACGAATTAGCTTTACAGTTAATTAATCCCAACGGTCTAATAGCTATCGACAACATGTTGTGGGGCGGAAATGTCATCAATCCAGACGATACCACCGCACAAACCAGGGACATTCGTAAACTTAATGAGTTAATTAAAAATGACACTCGTGTTTTCGGTAGTTTGCTCCCCATCGCTGACGGACTATTTTTAATACAACTCAAAGAAAAATAAATCGTAGCCCGTATTAGCACAGCCTAATACGGGATCGCTGGACCTAGATTTAAAAGGAGATTTCTCATGCAAAATAATAACCCTTGTGGCCTTGATGGCTTTGCCTTCTTAGAGTTTTCTGGACCCGACAAAACTAAATTGCACAAGCAATTCCAAGAAATGGGTTTTCAAGCGATAGCTCAACACAAAGACCAAGACATCACCCTATTTAAACAAGGCAATATAGAATTTATTGTCAACGCCACCCCTAATTCCCAAGCAGCAACCCATGCAAAAACCCATGGCCCAGGTGCCTGCGCAATGGGTTTCAAAGTACATGATGCACAAGCTGCTTTTGATTATGCAATCGCACACGGTGCTACAGCCTTCGAAGACGCAACACATTGTCATCACGGACTTCCAGCAATCGAAGCAATTGGCGGTAGTGTTATTTATTTTGTCGACGCTACACACCAACCTTTTGCTAAAGATTGGCAAAACCGCAGCACAGCTGCCGTTCTAGGAAATGGTTTAGTTGAAATCGATCATCTTACCCATAACGTTTTCCGCGGTAATATGGATAAATGGGCAAAATTTTATGAATCTATCTTTAATTTTACGGAAATAAGGTTTTTTAATATTAAAGGCAAAATGACTGGACTTGTCAGTCGCGCCCTTGGTAGTCCTTGTGGCAAAATTAAAATCCCATTAAATGAGTCAAAAGACGACCTGTCACAAATCGAAGAATTTTTACATGATTACAGTGGCGAAGGTATTCAACACATGGCGCTAACAACTGCTGATATCTACCATTCAGTCAACAGCCTACGAAAACAAGGTGTTAAATTCCTAGACGTTCCTGATACCTATTATGAAATGTTAGATCAACGGTTACCCTGGCATCAAGAACCCGTTAAGCAATTGAATGCAGAAAAAATCTTAATGGATGGCGAAACAGATCCTAAACACGGTTTGTTACTGCAAATATTTACTGAAAATATTTTCGGACCTGTGTTTTTTGAAATCATCCAACGTAAGGGTAACCAAGGTTTTGGTGAAGGAAATTTCCAAGCCCTCTTCGAAGCCATTGAAAGAGATCAAATCAAACGAGGCACGTTAAAAGAATCGAAGGAATCAGTCTAACATGATTCTTTACGATTACTTTCGATCAACAGCCTGCTATAGAGTTCGCATCGCACTCAATCTCAAACAGTGTAGCTACGAGAAAATCGAGCTACACCTAATAAACGATGGCGGACAGCACCATAGCCCTGAGTACCTAAAGCTAAATCCTCAGGGTTTGGTACCAAGCCTCGCAATAGATGGGAAGATACTCACCCAATCATTAGCAATCATAGACTTTCTAGAGGAACGTTTTCCCTCAACTCCTTTGCTGCCGAAGGATCTCTTTATTAAAGCTGAACTCAGGGCACTAGCCTTAATAGTTGCCTGCGATATGCACCCTCTAAATAATCTGCGCGTACTCAACCGCTTAAAAGAACAATTCCAAGCGACAGAAGCACAGGTCAATGAGTGGTACCATAACTGGCTTAAAGCCGGCTTTGATGCATTCGAAGCGCAATTAGTAAAACTGCCTCGTGATAAATCCGTCTGTTATGGCGACAGTCCTAGCCTTGCAGATCTTTGTTTAATTCCACAAGTCTATAATGCCAAACGTTTCAATTTTGATCTAAGTTCCTACCCCCTTATCAACGAGATTAATGACTATTGTCTCAGTCTTACTGCTTTTAAAGCGGCGGCACCGTGATTAGAGCACTGTTCTTAGGTCTTGGATTATTTGGCATAGCACCCCTGCTTTACGCTGAATCACCTTCCAATCCCTGTGGCGATAATTTTCTAAATTTAGTCGACAGACCAACGGCAGCCGACAGTGTCTGCGTAGTGCCACTAAAAAAAGCAGTCGTCGAGTTAGGTACACAATACCAACAACTTACCCAGTCCAATGGTAATCAAGTCAATTTACCTCAAGCAGTACTGCGCTTTGGTATACCGCTTGATAATGAATTGGTTTTAAATGTACCTAACTACAGCTATCAAACACAGGATCAACCTTCCGGTTTCAACAGTCCTGTTATCGGCATTAAACATCAATTAGCCTTTAGTACGAAATGGGTTGCTACCGTAGAGAGCTTATTCACACTTCCTGCTGGAAGTCCTGAATTAGGCAATGCGAATCTTGGGGTCGCTGTTAATGGCATTATCAACTACAACCTAACTCCAAAGCTTGGGCTCAGTTTTATGATTGGAGCTAGTGATCAAAGTGAAGCCAAAGCAAATGGCGGAAAACGTTATACCAGTATCAATCCTGATTGGGTACTTTCCTATGCCTTACAAGATAAACTAAGTCTCTATGGCGAGTTTTATGGCCAAAGTAAAACTGCACCAAATGAAGGTCGAGGTTTTAATGCGGATTGTGGATTGATTTATTTGTACAAACCCAATATCACTTTTGACATCGAGTTCGGGCAACGAGTGAATGGCTCCCTAGGCGGCTTTGAGCACTACGCAGGAGCCGGGATGGCAATGCTTTTTTAAATCAAAACCAAGCCTTGCTAAAATCGACTGAACTAACACCCTTTGGCGTTTTTTCTAACATGCTCCACACTGCCTTACAACGTTGTAAATAACCAATCAACACATTTTGCCCGCTGCAACGATAACGGATTGGCATTCCATCATACAGTTTATCGGCCTCAACGGCCTGACAATGCTCCCCGTTAACCAGTTCAACAGCCCAGGGAAATGCACTGGCCATATCAAGGGTTCGGTGTTCATGATTATCTAAAGGTGCAACAACCTCTATCTGCACACTCTCACCAACCCAAGGTGATTGAGGGCACAAAGCTTGCGTATTTTTGCTTCCTGCTTGCACAAAACAAGGATCATAAATCTTCCCCTCGACCTGACATCGCCAGGCATCCTCACGCAATATTAATTGTGATTGCGCAAAACACTGCCCACTCAGTTTTGTTTTGACACTAAGAGACGCCTGTTCTATCACTTCGCCATAAGGCCTATACAATTTTAATACAGTATCACCTGCAGTCGCTAAAAATGGATAAAAAAATAACATAATCACTAAAACTCTTTGCATCATGTGTTCCCCCATCGATTTTAATTAGTGTATCATCACACCTGAAAAATGGGTATTCATCCAATAATAGCTTATTGATGAACTGTTATTTTGAAAATTTTTAGAACCTAGCTGCCCAGATCTATTTTTAAAACCTTCGAAAGTCATGGATGACTTTCGAGAGCGGCATGGATGCGAATAGCGTGTTTTAAAAATAGATCTGGGCAGCTAGGTTCTAAAAATTTTCAAAATAGCAGTTCAATCAATACTCATACAAACGTCCTTTGTGTTGGAGTAACAAAAAATGACTGCAGTGTACAGTGTCAAACAATGTTTAGCCGGTGAAATAAAAGTTGATGAAACGGTTACCGTTCGCGGATGGGTCAAAACACGTCGCGACTCAAAAGCAGGCCTCTCTTTTATTAACTTGCATGACGGTTCATGCTTCGCCCCCATACAAATCGTTGTTACTGATGCATTGAGTAACTACCAAGACGACGTATTAAAATTAACTGCCGGATGCTCAATAATTGCTACGGGCAAATTAGTCAATTCTCAAGGCAAAGAACAATCTTTCGAAATCCAAGCAGAGCACATTGAAGTGGCCGGTTGGGTGGAAAATCCCGATACTTATCCTATCTCTGCCAAAAGACATACGCTTGAGTTCTTACGTGATGTAGCACACTTAAGACCACGTACTAATACCATCAGTGCGGTCACCCGTATACGCCACTGCCTAGCACAAGCAATCCACCGTTTCTTTCACGACCAAGGCTATTTCTGGGTGCATACTCCCATAATTACTGCCAGTGACTGTGAAGGTGCTGGTGAGATGTTTCGAATCTCCACTCTAGACTTACTCAATCCTCCCAAAACTGAACAAGGAGGAGTTGATTTTAGTAAAGATTTCTTTGGCCGTGAAACCTTTCTAACGGTATCAGGTCAGTTAAACGTTGAAGCTTACTGCATGGCTATGTCTAAGGTGTATACCTTTGGCCCGACCTTCCGTGCAGAAAATTCCAACACTAGCCGTCACTTGGCGGAGTTTTGGATGGTAGAGCCTGAACTTGCTTTCGCAAACCTCGCTGACATCTGCACCTTGAGTCAAAGCATGTTGCAGTATTTATGTAAAACCGTTTTAGATGAGCGCGCTGATGACATGGCTTTCTTTGATCAATTCGTTGCCCCTGGATGTATTGAGCGTTTAGAGCATATTGTCAAAACTGATTTTGAAATTATGACTTATACCGATGCAATCAATGCTTTGCAAAAGTCCTCCCATAAATTCGAATACCCGGTAAATTGGGGTCTAGATTTACAATCCGAACATGAACGTTATCTAGCTGAAGAGTTATGCAAGAAACCAGTTATCTTAACCAATTACCCGCAAGAAATAAAAAGCTTTTATATGCGTTTAAACGACGATGGTAAAACGGTAGCATGCATGGATGTGTTAGCACCTGGAATAGGTGAAATCATCGGTGGCAGCCAACGTGAAGAGCGTATGGATGTTCTGGACAGACGCATGGATGAATGTAATTTAAATAAGGAACAATACCAGTGGTACAGAGATTTACGTCGATACGGTACAGTTCCGCACGCAGGTTTTGGTTTAGGTTTTGAGCGCTTGATTAGTTATGTTACCGGTGTAGCTAATGTGCGTGATGTAATCCCTTTCCCACGCACACCAGGCCATGCTGATTACTAAGGATTCGGAGGGGCTGCTGATGAATCAGCCTCTACTTCGTCTTGTTGCACTGGCGCAGGCACAGGCACCGGAACAGCAACAAGGCGAGTGGCCGATAATCTCAGCTCCTGAATCTCCGGCGCATTGTGAGTAAGTGCTGCCCTTGGAGAAACCGCGGGGGAAGAACGTGTCATAATCATCACCCCATTTCCTGAATCGCGATAATCAAAGAATGCTGGCTCGAAAATCTTGTCTGAAAAGGTCCTAGGGTTACTATATTTTCTACCAGTGCTGTTTACCTTCGTTAAAGAGGCGGAATTACTGCTAGGCTCAGCAGAGGTGGTAGCCCTTGACTCTTGCACGGTGCTAGCATCAACAGGTGGTACCACCGCATTAGTTTCTGATAATACTCTGCGAACTTGCCCATAACTACTTCTTTGTTTTAACATTATAAAAACCTCCTGTTAAAGCTACTTATTGTTGAGACAAGATACCTTCTTGCAACACCAATACCCTGTCCATACGACTTGCTAATTGCTGATCATGTGTGACTATTACTAAAGCAGTATTCATTTGTTTATTCAGCGCTAACATTAGTTCAAAAACTTTGGCGGCGGTAGCTTGATCCAAATTACCGGTAGGCTCATCAGCCAGTACGCAATAAGGTTGATGAACAAGGGCACGCGCAATGGCGACACGCTGACGTTCACCCCCCGATAACTGGGCTGGTTTATGCTCAATCCGTGGTTTCAAACCTACTGTAACTAAAATTTCTGAAGCTTGTTCTTTAGCCTCCAGAACTGTCTTACCTGCCAATAATAATGGCATTGCCACATTTTCTAGCGCTGTAAATTCTGGTAATAAATGATGGAATTGATAAATGAAACCCAAGCGTTTATTACGTAGTTGGCAGCGTTGCTTTTCATTAATTTTTTGCCAATTGACTTCATCGATATTAATTTGGCCACTGGTCGGTTTATCCAACCCGCCTAACAAATGCAATAAGGTGCTTTTACCTGAGCCTGATGGGCCAATAATTGCGACTCTATCACCCTGGGAAATAGACAAATCAACGCCGCGAAGCACCTCAACTTTTGATACCCCATCGTTATAGGATTTATACAGTTTTTCTGTTTTGAGAATTATCTTATTCATAATGCAAGGCCTCCGCAATTACCGTTCTTGAAGCACGCCATGCAGGATAGATAGTTGCCGCAAAACTCATCAACAGAGCAATAGCACAAATCTGACACAGATCACTTACTAAAATTTGTGACGGTAAATAATCGACAAAATAGATACTAGATGACAAGACTTTAACCTGGAATAGATCCTGCAATCCGCTTACTATTGCGGTTGCATTTTCTGCCAAAATTAAACCACCGATTAAACCTAAAAAGGTACCTACAATCCCAACCATCATCCCTTGCACAATAAAGATTAATAAGATAGTTGATGGTGTCGCACCGATAGTACGTAAAATGGCAATTTCTGCCTGCTTGTCGTTCACAACCATCACCAGGGAGGATACCAAATTAAAGGCTGCAACTGCAATAATTAGTAGTAAAATCATGAACATCATTGTTTTTTCCAATTTGACTGCCTGGAAAAATGCACCGAATTGTTGGGTCCAATCACTCAATTGATATTGCTCACCCAAAAGTTTGGATAACTTATCGGAAATCTCTGGCGCTTGGTACACATCATCAATTTTCATTTTAATACCACTTACATCATTACCCATTTGAAAGAGCTTTTGTGCATCCCCCATATTGATAAAAGCTAACTTGGTATCAAAATTAAATCCGGTACCCGCCGTAAAAACTCCAACAATTGTGAATCGTTTAAAGCGGGGAATCATTCCTGCAGGAGTCACTGTGGCTTGTGGGATCATAATGGTAACCTTATCGCCAAGCATCACACCCAAACTGTCTGCCAGTCCCTTACCTAAAATCATGCCAAAATGATTGAGGTTGTTCATGCTGCCTGCTAAAAGTTTTTTATCCAAATGGGTTACCGTTTCTTCAGTGCCTGGTAACACACCAGTTAAAACAATTGGTAATACTTGACCATCATGTGTCAATAACCCTTGTCCCCCGACGAAAGGAGCACTTGCTTTGATCTCTGGCAGAGTTGAAATCTTTTTTACCACTGCTGGCCAATCACTTAATTTTTCATTTGGCCCAGTTAATGTTATCTCGGGTGCCATCCCAAAAAAACGTTGATGGATTTCTTGGTCAAAACCGTTCATGACAGACAACACTGTAACTAAAACCATTACTCCCAACCCAATACCCAACATCGAGCTTAATGATATAAAAGAGACGAAGTGATTTTTCTTGCGAGAACGTGTGTACCGCAACCCAATAAAGAGTGCTAAAGGTTTATACATAATTGATTCATTTTTAGTTAAAATCTTATTGTAGAGAAAAACAGGGTGTGAGGATATAGCCCTTAGGCTGTAATGTTACTTATATTATTTAATCATCAACCAATCCACAGACTTATCCACAGAATTTGTGGATAAGAAATCGTTGACGCGGCAACTATCCACCAAAAGTAAAAGTATATAACTCAAGCCCAGGTTCAGTTGTAGTGATTTGCAGAAATCCACTTTCCGCCTTCTTCTGCAACACCACTTCATACAGAGAGTAATTATCAACAACTAAATTACTGTTCATTACATCCTTTCCCTTTCTTGCAATGACTTGCTCACCATTTAGCAATAATTTTACTTTAATAGCTCTGGAGGTTTTATTACCCATAACAATAAATACTTTGCGCGCATTAAAATGGATTTTGAGTGAAGCATTGGCCTTCATCGCTAATAAATTATCAGAGTTGGCCAGCCATTCACCTTGTAATCCCCAAGCATTTTCACCAAGCTCAGAAGGAAACTCGTAATTAGATAGTTTATCCTTAACCAAGGTAGGACCAAGATTAGTATCCGCTCGTGCATAGCCTAAATACGTTTCGGGAGTTTGATTAGGCACAAAAGTTTCTGTACCTGGTGGGCTTCCTGCGACTGCATTATTAATACCTAATAAAAAGCGGATATTATTTTCGGTGACATCATAATCCCCTTCACCAAAATGGGTGTAAACAACATTACCTTCCTTATTAATCAGGTAATGTGCAGGCCAATAATGATTATCAAAATTTGTCCAAGTTTTATAATGATTATCGAGGGCAACTGGGTATAAAATCCCATTACTTTTCACCGCTTTTTCCACATTTAATACATTTTTCTCGAATTCAAATTCCGGCGTATGAACCCCAATAATTTCCAAACCTTGAGAATGGTATTTTTTATACCAATCTTTGATATACGGTAAAGTGCGTAAACAATTGATGCAGGAATAAGTCCAAAAGTCGACAAGCACTACCTTCCCTTTTAATTCTGTCATCGTTAGGGGTGGAGAATTAATCCAAGCATCAATCCCTTCTAATTCAGGAGCCTTATAAGTTTTCCACAGCCCATTAGTTAGAGAAGTTGTATTGGTAGTACCTGTATTGGCATATGAAAATGACGTTCCTTCGAAAGCGAGTATATAGAATACACTTGTGATGATAACTGCGCCCAATAATTTACGAATAAGAGTGGCGTGCTTTTTAAAAAAATTCATAGAGCTCATCATTTTTTTTCCATAAAAGGCAATAAGAAACATAGGTATTGCTGCACCCAATGAGAATGCCACAAAAGTTAGAAAACTAATCAAGTTTGATTTTTGCAGGGCTACTTGTACTATTACCGCCGCAAGAATAGGACCCGCACAGGGAGTCCAGATTATGGCAATTAAACCGCCAAACAAAAAGCCGTTAAAAAAACCTCCTTCTGAATTGTTTGTCGATGAAATACCAGGAATTGCAGAGAGGAGTCGTTGTGAAAATTTCGTAAATTGTTCGGTCAAATAAGTCGAAACCATTATTAAACCCAAAATGATCAAAATTAAAAAAGATACGTTACGAAGTAGATTGGGATTTACACCCGTGTATTGAAAAAACTGGTGAGAAAAAAAAGCCACTAGGGCGAAAAAAAAAGTAAACCCAGTAATAATCCCGACCGGTCTTTTTTTAGATCCGCTCAATGACCCAGCTAAAAAGATCGGTAAAATGGGGATAATACAGGGTGAAATGATTAAGGCAAAGCCTTCGATAAAACCGAGTGCGAGGTTAATTATGTCAGCGTTCATCCTTGAATGTCCTTAAGCCCTAGCCACAATTTTAAAATGAAGAGCTGCCTATAGCTAAGAGCACAATATTCGATAATGCAAGAAATACTATGGTTATAAAGGTAAGAACCATTCCATAGGTGCGGTATTTAAAATGCTGGTCTTCGTATAAAAAGGCGCGGGCATGTGCCAGACGGCCAAGGATAAATAATACAGCTAACAACAGCAGGATAAACCAATGTCCACGATTTGCTTCAGCGCAAATAAGCATGATTAAAAAGATGGGAGTATATTCTGCAAAATTTCCATGTGCTCTAATTGTCATTTCCAGTTCATTAACACCATGACCACCGATTGAAACTTTGTGGTGCTTACGCAGTTTAATGACTTTTATTGAAAGGATGATGTAGAGTATGGCTAATACGGAGCTTGTTAGACTGGAGACCGGTAGCATTTTTATCTCTTTTGTTGTTATGCAGAATACATCATAGCTTAAGTTTAAGAGAGAAATAAAGTCAGCAAATAGTCATATCACACTGAATCTACTGATTTTCAGCAAAAAAAATTTACAGTTGCCTTTTCGCCTTATATTATGTGCAAAAATACATTAAAAAAATCAAAAGGAAAGATCAATGATTGCATGCCTAAGAAATTACCGAAGGGTTTATTTAATGTTGGCAGGTTTAAGTTTGCCCATCCTAGGGTCAGCTGGCAGTATGGGTGTGAACACTAACCACGATACACTATTAGTAACCTTCACCATAGGACCTGATTTTGTTAATGTAGGCCAAGCACACACACTAACTTTACTCCCCCCCTTCCAAAACCATTACACGAGAGCCGATGCCTTTCAAACAGTAACCGATGCAGGAATCTTTGCTGGAGTTGAGCGAAATATTAGCGATAGGTTCGCAATGCAACTTGGAGTCGCGGGGTATGCAGTTGATACCGAAATCACACCAAGAGGAACTGTATGGCAATTTGCCAATCCAGCTTTCGAAAATCTAAGCTACTTTTATAATATCGATCATACTCGTCTAATGGCAACTACGAAATTATTGACAACAGTTGCTAACTACCACTCCCTACATCCCTACCTAACAGGTGAAATAGGCGCAGCATTTAACAATGCGAATGGCTACCAGGAAATACCACTGGAGGGAAATGCTACAGGATCTACACCCTTTAATCGTCATAAGAACAATTCTTTTGCATGGGGAATTGGCGCAGGTGTTGATTACAATCTCAACCAATCAATTCGCCTAGGTTTAGGCTATCAATTTTCCGATTTGGGTTCAGCGTCTTTAGGACCAAATCCCAGTGCCCTGACGAATCAAACTCTAAGCATACCCCATATTTATGCCAACCAACTTCGCTTTCAGTTAACGATTTTGGTGTAGCGATATCTGTCTAGTTCATTATAAGAACGATCTATCCGAGCCGCGACCGTCAGGGCGCGGAGCCCTTAATCTCAATCACAACTCCATACGATTGTTGTTTGGGTTTTTGCAGCGATACTCACCGCAGCTGGCGATACAGCATTTATTATGGTAATGAATGCTATTAACATTTGGCTATTTGCCATACTTCCCATCTACATATTTGTAGTAAAAATGCATGGCTCTCCGACTCTAAATTGGAAATTAGTTACAATATATCTTATTGCTAATATAGTGTGCTTTTATTGGCGCTATAGTAGCAATAAGTGGAAGCAACTTTGTTTAATTACCTAATCACCTTTTATGATATCTTTGCCAATATAAGGGCGTAAGACCTCAGGAATTATCACACTACCATCTTTTTGTTGGTAATTTTCAAGAATTGCCATTAATGTTCGACTTAAAGCAATAGCAGTGCCATTTAGAGTATAAGGATAGACTCTTTTATTCTCTTTATCTTTGTATCTAATATTTAATCGACGTGATTGAAAATCAGTGCAATTTGAGGCCGAGGTTACTTCACCATATTTTTCATCTGACTCCCTTCCTGGCATCCATACTTCAATATCATACTTCTTAAAAGCCGCTGCTCCTAAATCGCCAGCACATATACGAACAACTCGATAAGGCAATTGAAGTTTTTGGTAAATTGTTTCCTCTATCTTTAAAATCTCTTCTAAAGCAGCCTCACTATCTTCTGGCTTCGTAATTTGGAACAATTCAATCTTGGAAAATTGATGGACTCGATACAACCCCTTACTCTCCCTGCCACCAGCCCCTGCCTCCCTACGAAAACAATGACTCTCAGCAACATATTTCAGTGGTAATTTATGTTCATCAACAATCTCATCTGCATGTATGCCTCCAACAGTAATTTCTGCTGTTGCTATAAGACTAAGATCCAAACCTTCTAAATTATAAATATTAGACTCATCACCTCTAGGAGAAAATCCAGTTCCAACCATAATCGATTTTTTTGCTAAATCAGGAGTAATAAGAGTTGTGTATCCCAATTCTGCAGCAGTTTTCATTGCAAATAACTTTAATGCCAACTCAAGAAGTACCGCTTCATTTTTTAAGAAATAAAATTTCGCACCAGTTACTTTTGTGCCACTATCAAAATCGATTAAATCAAGCGTCTTACCTAGCTCGACATGATCCTTAGGAACAAAATCAAATTCGCGAGGAACTAAATGAGTTCTCAAAACGACATTTTCAGCATCACTCTCACCAAGAGGAGTATCTTCTGCTAACAAGTTAGGGATCGTAAGCATTAATTCATGATAAAGTTCGTCTATTTTTCGAAGCTCTTCTTCGAGTATTGAGATTTCATTATTTAGTGCCCTTCCTTTGGAGACCAAATCTTGTTTTTCTAGATCTTGTAGTTTAGGTATAGTCTTGGCTATCTGATTCGATTCAGCACGTAGATTCTCTAAGTTTGACATCTGTGCTTTACGTGTAGCGTAAGTTTCTAATAGATTATCTAGATCAGCATTAACACCCCTTTTATTGATAATCTCTTTAATCTTTTCTCTATTTTCAATAATTAATTTTATATCTAACATTTTCAACCTTAAATTTAGGGTAGTACTTAGGTGGCTAATTTACTATATCATGCATTACCATTCTATTGTTTTCAGAATACTTATCTAAAATAGTATGAAAATAAGCCATAGCAGATTTAATATTTAACGGAAATAACTTGTTTTTTTTAAGTGCCTTATTTTTAATTTATCATAAGCTTTGGCACGTGATATTGTATTACTTAGAACATCATGAGCACATGTACGCGAATACTGCATTAATTTATTTTCTCTTTGTCTATAGTCTGTAGTACTTGTTTCGATTGACGCCAATAATCTTGAAATATGTTCAGGCTTAAAATTTCGATAATGGGCATATTCCAAAATCACTGATCGTAAATCAAAATCGGGTTTCCCTTATCCACCAATTCTCGATAGGTTTTAAAGTTTTAATATATTTGTCGGTTAACATAATAAATTACCTCAACTAAGCGGTAACTTTGGAAGAACTGGAAGAAGAGGAGAAAAAAAACTTACCCAAAAATCTCGCGGTTATATGCGAAAAGTAACGAATAGTTGAGAAGGATTTGAGAAGAAGAAATCAATGTTATTTTATTATTTATCAATCTGTTACGTACTATTTTTAACCTTTACGAACCATTACAAGGTGTGTAATTGGTGCCCGGGGCCGGAATCGAACCGGCATGGTGTTACCACCGAGGGATTTTAAGTCCCTTGCGTCTACCTGTTTCGCCACCTGGGCATTGCGTGTGTTTGGAGGCTGAGACCAGAATCGAACTGGTGTACACGGCTTTGCAGGCCGCTGCATGACCACTCTGCCACACAGCCCCAATTTTGTATATTTGTAGCTCTAAAAAAAAAGCGACTTTGTTGTCGCTTTAGTTTTGGAGCGGGAAACGAGACTCGAACTCGCGACCCCAACCTTGGCAAGGTTGTGCTCTACCAACTGAGCTATTCCCGCGTCTCTACGGGGTGTGATTCTACCCTTTTTAAAGATCCTGTCAACTAGAATTTAACTTTTTTTCATTAACTCTGGCCATGCTATCGTCAAATAAATAACCATGGACCAAATCGTTAAAATTGCAGACAAATATAACAAGATAAAACCGGTGATACCCCAGTAGGAATCAATTGGATTAAAAGCTAGTAATAAAATTAAAGCACTCATTTGCATAGACGTTTTGATTTTACCAATGAAGCCCACTGCAACGCTTGCACGTTGACCGACTACTGACATCCACTCTCTTAACGCAGAAATGACTATCTCACGTCCTACGATGACTATGGCAGGTATAGTGATGTAATTAATGTCTTTTGCACCTACTAACAGTAACAAAGTGGTTGAAACAAGGAGTTTGTCGGCGACTGGGTCGAGGAAGGCACCGAAGTGCGACATCATTTTGAGACGACGCGCTAGATAACCATCTAACCAATCGGTGAAAGAGGCTATTGCAAAAATACCAGCGGCCACCAGGTGAGAGTACTCAAAGGGCAGATAAAAAACGATTATAAATACAGGTATTAGCACAATGCGTAGTAAAGTAAACAAATTAGGTAAACTGGTTAATGTACTCACTGCTTAATTCTCCCTATGACGCTTTTTTTAACCTTAAAAATTGTGCTACCAACTTGTAATCATCAAAAACGGCTAAAGCGCCAGCTTCCTTGAGTGCCTCTGCTTGTTGATGGTAAAAATCAACACCAATTGCTGCGACTTGAATACTATGTGCCATTTCCATATCACTTGAAGAGTCACCGATCATCACTGTTGCAGAAGTACTAACCCCAAATTCAGTCATGATTTCCTCGAGCATCTGAGGACAGGGTTTGGCTGGAGCTTGGCTGGCAGAGCGAGTCACTTTAAAAACATCGGATAAACCAGCTACTTGCAAAGCACGCTGCAGAGAATTTTGCCCTTTATTACTAGCTACGGCAATATTGATATTCTCACTTTGCAATTGATGGATGAAATCCAGAACTCCGGGAATTAAACACATTTCAGATGGTCTTGAAAGCATAGCCTGTTGTACCGCATGAATTAACAAGTCATGTTCACTATTAGTAAGCGTGGGGAATAGTTTTCTTAAGGATTGTACTAAGCCTAAATCTACATATTTTCTGGCCTCATATGGATCAATAGATCCAAAACCAAGCGCATCTGCTTCGGCGGCAACGGTATGTAAAATTTGCCCCAATGTATCTGAGACGGTTCCTTCCCAATCAAAAACAACTAGCTGATATGGATTACTCATTACTCACTAAGCTCCTTGCACGCAATTGTTTTAGTGTGTTTGCAAAACGGCTGTCTAAATCTGCCTGAAATAACTTCTTTTCGCCATTCAGAGTAAATTGAATGGATCGGGCATGCAAATACAATCTATTTTGCTGATTATCCATACCTTCTACTTCGCCTGCAAGAGATCCGTATTTTTCATCACCAACAATAACATGTCCTAAATGGGCGCTATGAACACGTATTTGGTGGGTACGACCCGTTTTGGGACTAGCTTCTACCCAACAGGCTTGTTGGTAATTTTCTAATAATTTAAATCCGGTTTCGGATGCTTTCCCATCCTCTCTAACGGAAACTACCCGTTCTCCAGATTTTAAGGTATTTTTTTCTAAGGCCACATCCACGATTAACTTTTTAGGGCCTTCCCAATGTCCGGTTAACAGGGCCCAGTAGGTTTTTTGTACTTCTCGTGCCTCTAAAAGCGCTTGGATTGATCGCAAACTACTTCTCTTCTTAGCGAGCACCAAACATCCTGAGGTTTCCTTATCCAATCGGTGAGCAAGTTCTAAGTAGGGTAAATCTTGCCGGGTTTTCCTCAGGGCTTCGATAACGCCTAGACTTAAACCACTCCCCCCATGCACTGCAATACCAGAGGGTTTGTTAATTACTAGCAGGTGCGCATCTTCAAATATAATACTTTCATGCAATTTTTTTGCTAAGGCATCGCCAACAAAGACTGCTTTAGATTCAGAGGTACGAATTGGAGGTACTCTGATACTATCTCCAGCTAACAATCGAGTAGATACTTGCGCCCTTTTTTTGTTTATTCTAACCTCACCCCCTCGAATTATTCGGTAGATGTGGCTTTTAGGTACGCCTTTTAGGATACGAATTAAATAATTGTCTAAACGCTGACCTTCTTCATCAGCACTGATTTCTTTATAACTTACTTCACTCATTATTAGTAAACCTATTTGCTGAGCGTGAATTTTTTGATATCATCAGGTATCGCCTGAGAATATTCTCTAGCGACCGAATTATAACGCATAAACAGATAAAAAGTTTAATCGTCGATTAATTATCGACAAAGATTTATGGTTAACTCATTAAAATACATGCAGTCTCATTAATTTTTTATCAAACATAGAATAAAAAGTTAACAGATTAACATTATTTTAGCTGTTTTGGCAATAAATTTGACTAAAGAAGCTTCTATTCAAGTAGTATATTAAGGCTAGAATTTCACGGTAAATGTAATGCTGTTGAATTTTCAAACCAGATATCTCATTGAAGATAGATGAATAGTGGCTTTAAAAGAGAAACAAGACGCGCTTCTGATTCAGTAGTAGATATAAGGAAGCGACCCATTACCAGAGCAAGATTGATTATTATTTTGACAGATACCTACGCATGCCAGACATGCTTTATACCAATTACGGATTATTTCAGGGCTTTCGCACGCCTCACAAAAAGGCTACTTTTTTCATCCCATCTAATACGTAAACAGTATATTTCACAGTGTGCCCCTTTATCTATACAGGGAACATGCGTACGGTCTGTCCACAAGGTTTCGGGTCCGCTAAAGATCATCCCCCCTTTTCGTTTAATAAGAGCGCTACAAGACGCTACTTTAAGCTTTTAGGGGTTATTGAGCCTTTGACTATCTCAACTGAATTGTTTGCGCCCTAAAACTATGGGGTAACAAATGTCACAAACGGAAAAAATGTTAATTAATGCCATGCAAACTGAAGAAGTTCGCGTCGCATTGATCAAAGACAACCATTTATTTGACCTGGATATCGAATGTCCTGGCGAAGTAAAGAAAAAAGGCAGTATTTACAGTGCCGTTGTCACACGCCGTGAGCCAAGCCTTGATGCTGTTTTTGTTGAGTACGGTTCAAAACGCCAAGGTTTTTTACCACTTAAAGAAATCGCGCCTGAATATTTAAGTAAAAATCCTGATGATTTTGGTGACGATAAGCCACCAATTACCAGCCTAATTCGTGAAGGTCAACAGCTGTTGATTCAAGTAGATAAAGAAGAGCGTGGCAATAAAGGTGCTGCTCTAACTACTTTTATCACACTTGCTGGTTGTTATTTGGTATTAATGCCTAATAACCCACGATCTGGCGGTATTTCTCGCCGTATCGAAGGCGATGAACGTGATGAGTTACGTGAAACGCTAAATGCCTTAACTCTACCTGAAGATATGGGTCTCATCATCCGTACCGCAGGCGTTGGCAAAAGCCAGGAAGAGTTGCAAGATGACTTAGATATGCTGATAAACCAGTGGCATTCCATCATGCAGGCTTACAATACTGAAATGGCACCTTGCTTGATACATCAAGAAGGCGACGTAATCATTCGCTCAATTCGCGATAATTTACGCAAGTCCATTAGCGAAATCATTATTGACGATCAAATCTCTTATATTAAAGCCAAACAATATATCGAACGTGTTAAACCTGAGTTTTTGCCTAACTTGAAACTCTATAACAGCAGCGTTCCTTTATTCAATTTCTACTTAATCGAAAGTCAAATTGAAACCGCTTACCAAAGACAAGTCATGCTACCTTCCGGTGGCGCACTCGTTATTGATAGAACTGAAGCCTTAGTATCTATCGATATTAACTCTGCTAAAGCAACTGGCGGCTCAGATATTGAAGCGACAGCCTTAAACACTAACCTTGAAGCTGCTGATGAAATTGCGCGTCAATTACGTCTACGCGACCTTGGCGGATTGGTTGTTATCGATTTCATTGACATGAGCTCTAGCAAGAACCAACGTGATGTTGAAAACCGCTTAAAAGAAGCCTTACAAGCGGACAGAGCACGTATTCAAGTGGGTAGAATATCTCGCTTTGGTCTGTTAGAAATGTCGCGTCAGCGTTTAAGACTTTCACTTGGTGAAACAGCGCAAGAAATTTGCCCTCGTTGCGAAGGCCGTGGCACGGTTCGGAATATTCAATCTCATGGTTTATCAATTACTCGTTTGATTGAAGAAGAAGCTTTAAAAGATAAAACAGCTGAAATTCAAGTACAGCTACCGCCTGAAATGGCTACTTTTATCATGAATGAAAAACGTGATTTCATTCGCGCCATTGAAAAAAGACACGGTGTGAGTGTCATAATTATTGCTAATCCCTACATGCAATCACCGCAATATTCTATTTCACGATTGAAAGAAGAGAATGTAGGTAAGTCCAAAAAGCCTAGCTATAGTTTGATACAGCAACCTGAACTAAACGTTGTTAGTGCACAGCATGAAAACGTACAACAGGATGAACCTGCAGTTAAATCTTTCTCTTCTCATAAATCCGTGAAGCAACCACAAAATAGCTTTATTAAACGATTGTGGTCTAGCTTATTTGGCGGACAGAGCGATGAAAGCACTGCTACTCAGGAATCCAATAAACCGCAGAACCGTAATGCAAACCAAATAAAACCGGTTATCAGAGGCCCTGTGAGTGATCGACGCTCCTCGAATAATTATCCACGTAGACGTCGTACAGGAAGTCATCAAAATCGTGCTGGTGGTGCTGGTGGTGCAGGTGGCACTGGTCAAGCAGCAAATAGCAATCCCAATGCTAATCCAAACCAAAATGCTAACCCTAATCAGCAGCGCAATAAACGACCTAATCCTAATCAACAACAGGGTAATCGTAATGCAACGCCCAGAGGTGAAGGGCAAAAGAGAAGAGAACCTCAGGCAGCTAAAGAACCTACCGAGAAGTAAGTCACCAATAAAAAAGCAAGGCGGTAAACGCCTTGCTTCTACTCAACTTGCTAAGTTGATAACCGTTTAAATTAGTTCTTAATTAATCTAAATCAATCGTATAAGAGTAAGTACCCATACCATCATAGCGTGTGCCTAAATAACGGATACCACTGCAAGCAGCATTAACAGTTGGGTGCCCCATCCAAGGACCGTCTTTGATATCTAATACACAATAATTTGCACTATCGTATGCCACTGTGACGTGAGCGTAACCGCTACTGCATTGCATGTTATCACGGATTAGGAAACTTCTAGGACCTACCATTTGTAAAACAACATCCTGGTCGCTGGTACCACTCACAACATAAATAGCTGGGTGCGTCTCATCACTAAGTCGGAAAAAATCTTTATAACCACACCAAGAAGCTTTAGCTTGCGCTTCAACCGCCATTAAACTACAAGCAGCCAACATCATTACTAGGGATTTTTTCATTATTTACACCTTATTATTTGAATCGAAAATGGAGTATAAATAAAACAAGGTGGTATAACAATAACAATTTAAAAGGGTCTGTAGTAAGTGAGTACGTAGCCTAATGGCACTTACTAAAGCATTTGATTACGTCCCGTGGCTTGTCCACGGGATCCAGAGATCTTATTACTACACGAGATTCCTGGATCCCTCGGACAAGCCGAGGGACGTTGGGACTGGATTCATTAACAAGCGCGAACTTGATAACTGTTTTCTACTTCGCGCAAATCTTGACTTATTTTTGGAGTGAAAAATGAGAATACAGATCCCCAAGAAAAACCAGCAGGTTTTTGCTTGTTACCCGACCTATTATCTTGAACTGCACCCACTTCTGTTTCTTCAATGTCGTTGACTAGAGGAAATTTAGGGGCATTTTTAAGCATCTCTTTCACTAATTGGGGTGAGGTTTTTTTAGCATAGATGTCATGAGCAGCAAAATAATCCAGTAAAGAATCCACGTTGCCATCTTCCCAACTTAACCCTGAAGTGAGGTTCTCATCGTCTCTATCATTATGGTGAATGAAGAAAATCTTATGCGGATTCTTTGGCATCGCCATTTGTTCCATCACACTTAAACCGCCACCGCGTATCACCACACAATCGCTACGCGTCATGATAGGTGCCATTTCGTGGTCAGATTGGTTACCTAGCCGAATAATACGAGCATTAATACCCGCACGCTGACTTTCAGGATAACTATTGACTAAGCGCTCAAGCGATGCATAAATGCTTGCGTTTAAACCACCGAAAACAAAAATCTTGTCATACCCAGGAACATCATTCAATAAATGCTGCACATAGGTCACAGTGGCATCTGAAGGAACTGAACCCAACATAATGGAGGCTACTTTATCTCCAGCGGGAATTTCTACCGCTTGTTTGTTTTCTTGCAACACCCAATTCCCTGGACCCTGGTTAGTATATGCTTTAATCTGCACTGTGCAATCACGATTTCTATCCTGAAAATCTCCTAAATTAGCAGCTTTGAAACCGGGTCGAATCATAGGGTTAGCATCTGCTTTCACCGAATGTACACCTTGAAAATGTAGGCCACCATTTAAGTAAGAATCAGTAATAGCTGCACCGATGTTACTGTCGAAATTAACTGCATACAAATGCATTTGCTGCTGCTGTTCAGGTGTTAATGTTTCTAGAGAAGACAAGAAATGATCACAACCTAAAGTGGGTAAATCAGTTAGGTACTGATGTACAGCAACTTTTGGTATTTGTAGGACCCATTTGTCATTTTGAATTTCTACATACTTGTTGTAATCTCTTACCGCATCACATAAAGCCGCGAGTGACAATGGTTGTGAAGAAATAACTTCCGTATAGGGTTGGCCAGAATCTGCAGCTTCTTTTAGCATAGTAAGAAAATGGTTGTAGACAATTGGATACTGAGGCTGTTCAGCCATATTTTTGTAATTTATTAATAGTCTGACGTCCTCAAGTTTTTCCATTCTATGCAATGTGTTATTAATAGAGACAGATTCATATCCCCTGGGATAAACATCTAAAAGCATATCCACATAAGGGCGTAATCGTCCCACCGGCGGCTGTGAACCCACTTCAATTTCTGCCTTCTCTAGTTTTTCCATTTCAAGCCAAAACTCATTGTAATCAGGCATACGCGGAACTTTGAATAATTTAAACAATTCAGAAAGTCCATAATCTAAAACAGGAGTGGACATTGTATATACACCAGTTCTGATTAAATAATTCAATACGGAACTTGGGCGGTCGCGATAAAGCTGAGCCTGGTGTTTAGTGATAAATGCGTCAGCATCTTGGGCAGTTTTGGCTGCAATTATGCCCGTCATAGCTGAAATATGGCCACCGCCACCACTAGAGGCAATAAACAAGGGGCGACTTGGAGCAAGGATTTGTGAATCGTCTTCCCTCTTTTGTAATTGCATGGCAGGTTTGGTGACTGATTTAAATTTTTGTATAAAACTATTCATCATATGGTCATGTATAGTCTCATTGTTACCTTGTATATCCACTAAATGTCGGCGTGGTAATAAATGTCCTGGCTTACCTGGTACAACAAAATCCGGGTTCGATTTAAAATTATTATTATCGGCTATTTTATCTAAAAGAACCTGTTCATCATTCGTCAAATCAATCACATCATCCTGTTGTAGTTTGTCAATTAGGCGGTCTTTTTGCTCCTCAACATGCGACGCTAATGAGGCATAAGAATATTCAATAACACCATCTTCTTCCTGTGACTGAAGATCTAAATTAGTCGTATCGTGAATGACAGATAAGTCTTTATTGGCTTCAGGTATTCGATCCCATGCAGCCTCTGCATCCATTTTCCAGGAAACAAGCCACAATAAAGGTTTTAAAATAAGGTAGATAAGACCAACAGCTAAATAACGCATCCATGTCATTGGATGCCATAGACTACTCCCACTGCCTGGCATGACTTGACCGATAATTAAGTGAGGTAATGAACGGAACGAACGCTCATTATATAATTTTACTCCAAGTCCACGATCATTTAACTGTGCAGCAGTTAACGTGGCGACAGCACCACCCAAACACATTCCTTCCAAACCGATATTTTCAGGTTTGGCTCCCAACTCAAGTAGTCGCTCTACTTGCCCAAGGGCATCGTTTATCATGTTATCTTGAGTCCATACCATACCTTTGCTGTAACAAACACCGCGGTAATTAAACCCAATAACACTGCAACCAACCTTGTTGGCAGTCGTGTTAAAATCTTTCATCCAGTTGATATAATTCTGATCTCTTGCCATACAGGCAACGATAAACTTACGTTCAGACATAGGTTTACTTAATTCATCTTGCGCAGCAATTTCTACAGAATCTAATAAACTATCTCTAGTTTCTAAGGTAAAAAAATGACTGTTCATGCGGCGAGGCTTTGTTACCTCTGCTCTTGTGTATTTTTTATATAGTTGCTCAAGAAAATAGGCATGTAACTTATTATCAAGCCCTTCGAGGCCTTTAAGTTGAATATCTTCCCAATTAAACTTTTTGTTTTGACATTTTTGCTGAGTGGAATTGCCCTTAATAAGTAAACCTATTTCTTCAATAACGTAATCGATATGGGCTAGGTCCTCTGAATTTTCAAAGACCAGTCGAGGTTTATTTTCACCTGATAAATACGAAGATCCGAATAGTGAACTACCAAATTTAAAACCATAATCCCGTAAAGCTTTATGCGACTCATGCGGTAAGACGTTAACTACTAGTGTACTATTTTCTGATGGATCTTCACTCAGACGCACTACATGAATAAAATTTTGTATTTTTATATTGCTAGGATTTAATGCCAAGTTGGTAACATTTCGAGCTAGAAAAAAGGACACTACCCAACTGATTAATAACAGTGGACTTTTGAGTACATAATACAAAGATTCCCAAAAATTAAATGTAGGTTTAGTAATACTGTAATATTTAGAACTTTTATATGCCTTCCCCATGCTTACAACTCGTAAATCAGCAAACAGGCCCATATTGTACATTTTTAATATTAAGGAACTATTAAAAGGGCATAAATAGTCAGAGCAAAATGCTGAATAACCCAATAGCCTACGTTCCGCGGCCGAAGGTCCGCGGAAATCCAGGCGATATTTGATTGAGATGGGAGCTGGATACCGCGGACCTTCGGCCGCGGTACGTAGGAGTCAAGCACGGTAAGTTGAGTTAGAGTTTGGGTTTAATCTTTCAGAGGGGTTGCTATAGGATTGATACCAATATTAGGATTTATTCCACAATCATCGAGTAATTTTAATAAATTATTACCTTTTTTGGTTAAACGTTTAATACAGTATTCCTCTAAATAGCTTTTTAGAATGTAATAATAGTCTGGTAAAGATAAAATACTGAGGATTTTTTCCGCTCTTTCGACATGTTGGCGAACACCATGATCACAGGCCTGGAATAAAACGGCACCCAACATGGCTGCAATACTGGCTTTGCGCACCCGATCAGCTAGATAAAAACGTTGAATACACTCATCTAATGCCCTGTCCTTATCCCACTCAACCCATTCTTTATAAAGGCTTAGTGCTGTATTAGGATTAAAATCCTCAACCTTGTTAAGTTCCTGTACGGCATAAGCGACCGGTAAAACCGCCTGTATGTTCGCCCACGAACAGTTTCCACTGATTTGTGCGCTAATGGGAATTTGGGCCACAGGCAGTAAGCCTAATTTCTGATTAATAACATGATGGAAATACCGTCTATTTTGTTTTTTGTACAAAAAATCTTGGATAAAAGCGACAGTTAATTCTTCTGGACGAGTGATTTTGTAAATATTAACGGTGCCTTCTTCTTTACTGTTCTCACCGCGATCAATTTTGGCCCACCATTGATGGTATCTTACAAATCCCATTGCATGTCCTCGACTAGCGGCAGGCAGAATTAACATAGGACGATGTAATAACTCCGCTATACGTTTGAGGTGTTTTTCATTCAGTACGGGCTGATGTTGTAATTGCAACAACTCTGCAGACTCGGTGAAAGCATCCATAATAGTGTGTATTAGAGGATAAAAATCCCTTAAATGCCGAGTAGAGTAGCTACTAGTAAATCGACGTAAAGAGTCTTTTAGGATGGCAACGGTAAATTCGAGGATAAAACCCTCGTAATCGAGCTCAATGAATTGCCCCTCTGTTGTGACGATATCCACATCACCTTGTAACTCAAAGCGATGGCCTAATAGTTTGGCATTGATAAAGTCCTGGGCAAAATCCAATTTAGCCCCATGATGATAAAGTAATTGTTTAAGTTGATCATGACCACGTAAAACCGGATAGACCAAAACCGATAAACCATTACGATTATAGGCATTGGGATTGGCCCCATAAGCCAGGAGCATGCGAGTAAACTCTAAATCATTATTATCAACTGTCCAATGCAAGGCTGTTCTACCGGTTACATCTGGTTTGTTGATATCAACTTTTTGGCGTATTAACTCTTCGGCAATGTGAGGTTGTCGCGTAATGGCGCATTCGATTAAAGGAGTAAAACCGTATTCGTCTATGTCATCGAGTGATTCACCGTTACGCAAATAGCCGGCAAAATCAGGCATTCGATGTCTGATAATATCCGCGGCTATAGTCACAACTGCTACCCTCCAGCTCGGGGTGTAGGAGCTGAGCTAAAACGCGGTTGATGCCCTAGGCGTAAACTAAGCTCTTCTTGCTGTTTACGTTCTGCATTATCCAATTCTCGACGTGCAGCCGAGTTTAGAGGGGGATCTGGATTTAATGGAGAGTCCACCCCATCAAAACGTTGGCTAATTAACTCGGGATGCTGGGGAATGTCATTTTGCAGATCCCCTTCAAGGCTTGGGTTTTGCACTTCATTATCTGAGTGTTCCCGTGCTTTAACAGCAGCAAACTGTCTATGTCCCTGTTGTTCCGCTTCACGTCTACGTCTGTCCATAGATTTGGTTTCTTCAACCAATAGAGAGGGCTCGCGACCGCCTGGAAGCCGTCGCGTTCCTGAACCAAATTTGGACCTTCTAGTTTCTATGCTCATAGCTTTATTATATACCTAAATGAGGTAAAATTGTGACCAAATGGGCAATATACGAACAAATTTACACGAAGTGGCGATTGATTACAAGAATTCTCTTTGTAAGATCTCTGCAATCTGCACTGCATTAGTTGCTGCGCCCTTGCGTATGTTATCAGCAACTATCCATAAATTTAAGCCACTTGGGTGTGAAATATCTTGTCTAATACGTCCAACAAAGACCTCATCTTTACCCACCGCATTTTTTAAGACTGTTGGATAACTTGATTTAGCAATATTATCAACTACTTTTACGCCTGGTGCTTTATTAAGTAATGCACGCGCTTGCTCAGCCGTCAGTGGTTTTTTTAGTTCAAGATGGACCGCTTCTGAATGACCGTAGATGACAGGTACTCTAACAGCAGTTGGGTTCACCATAATGGTATCGTCTTCCATAATTTTTTGGGTTTCCCAAACCATCTTCATTTCTTCTTTGGTATAGCCGTTGTCTTCAAAGATATCGATGTGCGGCAGCACATTAAAAGCTATTTGTTCAGGGTAAACTGAGCTTTTCGCAGGTCGACCATTTAAAAGATCGCCCACTTGAGTAATTAGTTCGGTAATCGCCTCTTTTCCTGTACCTGATACCGATTGGTAGGTGGCAACGTTAATTCTTGATATCCCGACTGCATCATAGATAGGTTTTAGAGCCACAACCATTTGAATGGTCGAGCAATTAGGATTAGCGATTATCCCACGCTTTTTGTAATCAGCGATACGGTGGGGATTGACCTCGGGCACCACTAAAGGAATATCAGCCTCATAGCGAAAACAAGAGGAGTTATCGATCACTACGCATCCAGCAGCTACCGCTTTAGGCGCGTACTCTGCTGAGATAGAGCTGCCTGCTGAAAATAGAGCAATGTCAGCCTTACTGAAATCAAACTCAGCTAAATCAAGTACATCTAATTGAGAATTTTTAAAGGAAATTGTAGTACCTACAGAACGTGCACTTGCCAGTGGGTACAAGGTTTTAATGGGAAATTTTCTTTCTTTTAAAACCGTTAAAAATGCCTCGCCAACAGCTCCAGTAACACCAACTATTGCGACATTTAATTCTCTACTCATGTGTATTTACCTCAATTTATTGGCATTGTGCCTTGTGGCGTAAAAAATGATCCATTAATACTAAAGCCATCATTGCCTCAGCTATGGGTACTGCTCTAATTCCTACGCAAGGATCGTGTCTACCTTTTGTGACAACTATTGCGTCTTCGCCTTTAGTGTTGATGGTCTTGCCCGGTGTAGTTATGCTAGATGTCGGTTTCAAAGCCATACTGACTTCAACAACTTGTCCTGTGGAAATACCACCTAAAATTCCGCCTGCATTATTGCTCAAAAACCCCTGACTAGACATTTGATCGCGATGCTCGCTCCCCAGTTGCGTGACCGCTCTAAAGCCCGCACCAATTTCAACTCCTTTCACTGCATTTATTGACATCATAGCTGCAGCCAATGTGGCATCTAATTTATCAAAAACTGGATCACCTAAACCAACAGGCACGCCGCGAGCAATAACAGTAACTCGAGCACCAACTGAATCGCCCATGCGACGTAGTTGATCAATATACGCTTCTAGATCCTTAATTTGCTTAGCATTCGGGCAGAAAAAGGCATTGTTAGTAATTTCCGCTTCATCTTCAAAATCTAAAATGACATCGCCCATTTGTTGCATGTAACCCACGATTTCAATTTGGGCATTTTTTTGTAAGTACAAGCGTGCAATGGCCCCAGCAGCTACTCGAGTAGCTGTTTCCCGAGCTGATGAACGCCCACCGCCACGGTAATCCCTATGACCGTATTTATGATGGTAGGTGTAATCCGCATGACCGGGGCGAAACAATTCTTTTATGTCATCGTAATCGCTAGTTCGCTGGTCGGTATTATGTATCACTAAGGCGATAGGTGCACCCGTTGTTTTACCCTCAAAAACACCGGAAAGAATTTGTACTTTATCCTCTTCTCTTCTTTGAGTGGTATATTTGGATTGACCAGGTTTGCGTTTATCTAAAAAAGGTTGAATATCTTCTTCTGTCAGCTCCATACCAGGCGGACAACCATCAACTATACAGCCAATTGCAGGTCCATGACTTTCCCCGAAAGAGGTGACTGTAAATAATGTTCCAAAAGTATTGCCCGCCATCCTTTGCTCGCTTAGTTAAAGTATTCTACCAATTGTTGTTTAGTTAATACAAAAACACCTTGACCACCATTACTCATTTCCAACCAAGTAAAGGGTACTAAGGGGTATCTTTCACATAAGGATTCTTCACTGTTTCCAACTTCAACTATCAAAATTCCTTTATCACTTAGATAAGCATGGGCGTTATTCAGAATTTTTTCAACAATTGCCAATCCATTATTTGCAGTTTCCAAGGCTAATACAGGTTCATGCCTATACTCGTCAGGCAAAGTCTGCATCTCTTCTTTACCCACATAGGGAGGATTGCTAATAATAACATCGTATTGAACCTGCGGTACTTTGTTGAAACAATCAGATTCGATCAGCGTTAACTGTTCTTCACACTCTAATTCCTCGCAATTGATTGCAGCAACCGCCAAGGCTTCGCTAGAAATATCGACTGCATCTACCAGAGCATCTGGGAAAGCATAGCAACAGGCTATTGCAATACAGCCACTGCCAGTACACAAGTCCAATATGCGGGTGACATCCTGCGCTTCAATCCATGGTGAAAACTGATCAGTGATTAACTCAGCTAAGGGCGAACGTGGAATTAATACTCTTTCATCCACATAGAAAAGGAGGTCATAAAAGTAAGCTTCACGAATTAGATAGGGAACTGGTACACGGTGATTAATTCGTTTGTCCAGTTGATGACATAGGTGTTTTTTCTCAGTAGCAGTCAAACGGCCATTTAATAGAACGGGGTCGATATCATAAGGTAAGGATAAACTGCGCAGTATAAGTGAGCGCATATCATCCCAAGCATTGTCAGTTCCATGACCATAATATAGTTGTGCTTCAATAGAACAAGATAAACTAAACCGCAAAAAATCAAGAATGGTGCTCAACTCTTCCGTATCTTTCATTATAAAACTACTCATGCATACAACCTTTCGATTTAAAAAGCCCAGTAAAGAGGCAAATTGTACGCTATCCTGCGCCTAGTCACAAACTGAAGTTTTCAATGCGAACCCTCCCAACAGCAGTTCTCAATTTGGTAGGCCCGTAGCACCTACGTTCCACGGCCGAAGGTCCGCGGAATCCAGGCGATCTTTAATCGAGATCGGAGCTGGATTCCGTGGACCTTTGGCCACGGAACGTAGGCGCTACGCGCCAAGTACCATTGAAACTATGTCCTGCCATATTAGTATGAGATATACTTAGACTTTCCCACACTCTTGAAGCAACTAATGGCTGATGATTTTCTGTCTGATGATGACAAAAATTTATTTCGTGAACAAATGCGATCCGTGAAGCCATTAAATGAAAAAATAAAGCGTGTAAAAGATCCAAAAACTCCTCCAAGCCCCCCTGCTCGAAGACGACAAGAACCTAAAGCTCAAGCAGCTATCAATGACTATCAACTCTCCGATTACATTCGTGAACATGTCCTCTCAGATACTGTTTTATCCCATTCAGATGCAGGCATCCCCACTAAAAGATTTCGTGAACTACGTCATGGCGAGATACCCTGGGAAGCCCGATTAGACTTGCACGGACTAAAAGCCGAAGATGCCCGTGAATCTCTTTGCCGTTTTATCCAAAAACAAGCTGCTGAAAATAAACGCTGCGTGTTAATCATTCACGGCAAAGGTGGCCACCAAGGAGCACCCCCTGTCATTAAAAACTTGGTCAATCGCTGGTTACCACAATTCGAGGAAGTCCTCGCCTTCCACAGTGCACAAGCCAAAGATGGCGGACGCGGTGCAGTTTATGTTTTATTGAAAAGAAATCGCGATGCTCTCTAGCCTACAGCACTTGCGTTCATAGCCTATTCTGGGGATAATTCAGCTCATTCTCAAACAACTAGAGTAGGCTATGGAACATTTAAGTCAATTTATTATGAAGCACTGGTCACTGTGGCTGGCTTTAGTCGTTATATTGATATTGCTATTCATCAATGAATTGCTCACTTTAAAAAAGAAAGCAAAAGAACTATCACCCCAATTAGCAGTCAACGCAATCAACAATGACGGTGCAGTAGTCGTAGATATTCGCGATAAAGAAGCCTTTAAAGCAGGTCATATCATCGATTCAATTCATGCCAATGCGGATGATTTTGCTGGCACTAAAATGAGTAAATACAAAAACAAACCCATTATATTAGTGTGTGCCAATGGCCAACAATCTCCAGCACTAGCTGCAAAAGTAGGCCCACAAGGCTTTCAAGTACAAGTCTTAGCAGGTGGTATTACTGCATGGCAAACGGCCGATTTACCTTTAGTTAAAGGTAAGGGTTGATTTCATGCTAAATGTCACCATATATACGACAGGCAGTTGCGGCTACTGTTTTAGAGCAAAAGAATTACTCAATTCAAAAAATGTCTCTTTTACAGAAATTCGTGTTGATCTTAATCCTGACTTACGCGAAGAAATGCAAATTAAAAGCGGTAGAAACACCGTGCCACAAATTTTCATTAATGGCCAGGCGGTAGGCGGCTGCGATGATTTATATGCCCTAGAAAACCAGGGAAAATTGGACCAACTTTTACAAAAATAGGAATATCATGACTGATCAAGCAAATGTAGAACAAGCAAAAGATGAAACCCAATTCATGATTCAACGAATCTATGTTAAAGACTTATCCTACGAAACACCGAATACGCCAGCAGTATTTCAGCAACAATGGGAACCCGAACTTACTTTAGATTTAAACACCAGCAGCAACAAACTAGATGATGGTGTCTATGAAGTGGTCTTAGCAATTACTGCGACAGTGGTCAATCAAAAAGCGACTGCATTTTTAGTAGAGATTAAACAAGCTGGTATTTTCACTATTCAAGGTGCGGCTTCTAATCAACTTGATCACTTGTTAAATAGCTTCTGCCCTAATATTCTATTCCCCTATGCACGTGAAGCAATTACTGCACAAGTGATTAACGGCAGTTTCCCACAACTCGTTCTAGCACCTATCAATTTTGATGCATTGTACATGCAACAACTTGAAGAAAAACAAAAAGCTGGTAACGTTGAAGTTGCTCACTAAACAATGAACAGTGAAACTATTGCTATTCTAGGTGCCGGTTCTTGGGGCACTGCAGTTGCAATACATTTATCCCAGGTTGGGCATCGCGTTCTGCTGTGGGGGCATTGCCCACAGCAAGTGACGCGGATGGCAGAACAGGGTTGTAACACCCGCTATCTACCTGGGATCAAATTTCCACCCACACTCATCCCAACTACCAATATTGCTCAATGCTTACGAGAAGCGCAACAGCATATTATCGCCGTTCCATCACATGCCTTTGCAGAAGTTTTAAATCAGATACCTACACCACCAAAAGGATTGGCTTGGCTTACTAAGGGTGTAGATCCACAAAGTCATAAACTGTTAAGTGAATTAGTTGCAGAGCGTTTTGGAAATACTTTTCCCGTAGCTATTATTTCAGGTCCTTCGTTTGCAAAAGAAGTGGCGAACTTTTTACCGACAGCTCTAACTCTAGCAGGAAATAATTTACCCTATCAAAAGGAAATTCATCAATTACTGCACCACGATAACATTCGAGTGTATTTAAGTGATGATTTGATTGGTGTGCAATTATGCGGAGCAGTTAAAAATATCCTAGCAATTGCCTGTGGGATTAGTGATGGTTTAGGTTATGGTGCTAATGCAAAAGCCGCGCTAATTACTCGTGGTTTAGCTGAGATGAGTCGGTTAGGCTTGTGCTTAAACGCAAGACAAGATACCTTTATTGGGTTAGCTGGTGTAGGTGACCTTGTATTAACCTGTACCGATGATCAATCACGTAATAGACGTTTTGGTTTACTTTTAGGTAAAGGAGTAAGTATTACCGAAGCGGAGAAGCAAATAGGACAAGTGGTTGAAGGCAAACATAATGCTGCACAAATCTGCGCTATCGCCCTCCAAAATCAGATCGAGATGCCCATTTGTGAACAAGTTAATGCCTTATTGGCCGGAACCATAGATGCGAAAGAGGCGGTATATAATTTAATGAGTAGACCCGCAAGGGAAGAATAAAAGGTAGGGATAAAAGAATTGCTAGCTCTTAATAAGGATATTATATGGCTATCAGAATTATGGATAATTACAGAATATGGTTAGATTTATATGGAGCATCAGTAACTGAGCCTCAAGTACTAAGTAGGATACGCGAAATCGCTAAAGGCTTGAAAACCATCAAATCGGCAAATGAACTTGTCATGTTCTTAGACTATGCCGTCAAAAAAAACCAAACTAGCCCGCTGATTTTAAATATCACGTTAGTGAATTGGAAAAAAAACATTGAACAAATTATTCAAGACCACAAAAAGGCTGTTCATTTCTTTAATAGCATTCCACTAACAGCAATCAATTGCCGATTAGTCCACTTCTTATCAGATTTAATAAGCGATCCTCAAACCCTTCTTGATCCAGAGGTACCGCGTTTATTGAATTTTTTTAATGATCCGAAATTTCTACAAATACTAATTTATATCCTGTTTGCACCACCACGCAAAACTCCTTTAACTGCAGAAGAAATAGAAGAGTCGGAATACCCTGTTACCGATAATCACGCGGCGGCAATTCGATTACACAATAATTTATCTGCAAAAAATGAGGTTAAAAACCTAACCTGGCATCAAGCTCAATGCTTTATGCACGTTGCCTTGGCCATTTATAAAAACATAAACATGACTGATATTAGTTTAGAAGATATGTATGAGCAGGGTGAGGTAACAAAAGGCAAGCAAAGCACTTGTAACATTGTGTAAGCTAAATAACTTAATCCTGCCCTTCTAGCTCACGTAAGTAATTTTTTGCGAGTTGGTATGCAGCTGCTAAATTGTGCTGAACCTCAGGATGCATGTTTTGATCCTGAGCCTGCATCTCGTTATCACAATCAAGAAGAAAATCATGCAATTTTTGAATTTTCTTGGCTTTTGAAATATCCAGCATGTAAATTTCAACAACCTCTATTTCTCTGTTCATAAAGAACCTCAGCAACCATCTGTAAACAGTACCCTAGTATAATTATAGTGTAATTAAGTCGCTTTTGGGTTTGGTTCCAAGTAACAAACAGTTTACTCTCAATTAACTTAAACATAACCCATTGATATTTATAAAATTCCCAAAATTCCGCGCTAACCACCGAGGGAAATCGAATCACCATCAAAACGTAGCCTGGATGCAGCGCCAGCGAAATCCGGGTTTCTTTAACGTATGCTGGCTTAATCATTGGCACAATTTACGCTAAGGAAAACCCGGATTACGCTAGCGCTGCATCCAGGCTACGCTGTTTTTATTGGTA
>Ga0209174_10000012_pt1 | contig 167087 bp, 131 predicted proteins | sample JI91814BDNA_FD_187505 | JGI IMG/M metagenome (GOLD analysis project Ga0209174, IMG submission 187505) | Wastewater effluent complex algal communities from Wisconsin, to seasonally profile nutrient transformation and Carbon sequestration -... | ecosystem: Engineered > WWTP > Effluent > Algae...
CCAACCCGCATCGATGTTGCGCTGCAGGTCGCCGACGACCATCTGCAACAGCAGAATGCCCAGCGCATACACATCGCTGGCGATGGTCGCGGCCTGCCCTGCTACGCATTCGGGCGCCAAATACAACGGCTCGCCAACGCCTTCATCGCCGATCAGCGTCAGCCCTGCACTGGTGATCTTCAGCGCATCTAGGTGGGTCCGGTCGCTCAGGTCGCTCCATCCGAATTCGCCCAGCTTGGCGTGTACCCGATCCTGGTCGTGATCGCTGTCGATGAAGATGCTCGCGGCACTCACGTTGCGATGCACGACATCCGCCGCATGCACCGCCGAAAGCGCACCCGCAACTTCGCCGATCAGCCGCATACGCTCCGCCAACGCGATGCGATGCAACCCACCGCGCGATACGACCCATTGCGGCAGACTGCCGTGACGCGCGTAATCCAGCTCCAGGAAATACGGCGGCTCGTCTAGCTGCCAATCGAGGATGGTCGCGATGTCCTGGCGGCCCGCCAGCGCTTCGCGCAGATAGCGCATGACCGTGGTCTCGCGCTGCAACAATCTCAGATGCTGCTCGCTGCGGCAAAAACGGAACACGCGCTGCGCCCGGGTGTCATGCGCGTCGGAATCCTGCGCCTGCGCAAGCCAAGTCTCGCTGACCGGACTGCTGCCCAACGGGCGCGATAGATGCCACTCCGGTTTGCCCACAACCGGCGAGCCTGCAGAAAACGTCGCAGTCGCTTTGCGGTCGGTCAAGCGCGCTTCGACCGTGAGCTGGTAGCCGCGGCGCGGAACGGTGCGGATCAGCGGCTTGTCGGGATCCGTGTCGTGGAGTGCGCGCCGAAGGTAATAAATCGCATTGCTCAGCCCGCTGTCGCCGACCAGCGCATTGCCCTTCCAGACCAGCTCGATGAGCGCTCGGCGGGTGACCACCGTCTCCTTGGCGCTGACCAGACAGGCCAGAACTTCCAGATGCTTGCGTATGAGCGGAATGCTCTCATTGTTGTAGCTGACCGAACCGCTGATCGGATCGATCAGTCGCCCGGAGAGCTCGTAGGGCTGATCCAGGTAGCGATCTTCGAGTCTTGCTGTTTCGTCCATGGACAGAACCCTCACAATCGGATTGTCATTGCTCTCGTTGTTCGAAGGTCGACCGGCCGGGTTTTCATGGACACCCCGTTGCCGATCTGAGCTTAGCCCCTTTCGAACTGTACCGGCGATACGCCGCCCGCAGCGTAGGCAAGCGCAGCGGTAGACCAAACGTAACGTATCGGATTTGCGAAAAATCGAACACCATCGCTTGCCTCGGCAAGCGAGAAGTGCAAAAGGACGCAGAGCACGGAGCGAGACTGGCGTTTTTTCGCCAGTGATTGCGATCGCGCGTGAGGTCGAAGTCCAAGGACAAAACACGAAACCCCTGCGAAACGCAGGGGTCGTCGGTGCTCAGAAAGCGGTCGTCGCTGTCGATTTGGCGCGGGGAGACCATGGGGTCCAAACCGACTAGGCGCTGATATCGCAGCGTAGCGCAATCGGAAGATCGGACTCCCCGATCGCCGATGGGCGCGATCGGGGAGCATGCGCCTCAGCGATCAGAACGGCTCGGGACCGCCGGGGCCGCAGTAGTAGGCCAGCTCTTGATCGGAATAGGCCGTCTGGGTGCCCCACAGCCTGTACTGGACGAAGGGACCGCCCCAGCGCCAACCGCATTGTCCCGAGATCACGCCTACCAGCGTCTCATGGCTGGCATCGCTGTAGTAATACGTGGTGTACACGGGGATGGCGTCGCTGTTTTGGGCGGCCGCCGGGGTCAAGACGGCCAGCGCGAACAGACCCGTCGCCGCCATTCCTTTCAGCATCGTCTTCATGGACTATCTCCTTGGTTTGTACCGGTATGGCGCGTCCGCAGGATGCGACGTCCGCATGCGGCAGGCGCGCGAACCATACTAGCCCAGTCCGACGAGGCGCACAGGCCTTGGCGTCACCGATTCGGAAGAAATGCCGGAAGGATCGGACTAGAACAGCATCGACGACATCTCCCTGCGGTAGCGGCTGACCAAGTCCTCGTCCTCGACCACGCGGAAGGCGTCGATGCGGGTCTTTTTCGGCTCAGCCGGATGAAAATCGGGGGTGCGCTGCAATCGGGCAAGTCGCCCACACTCAGCAGTCGGAGCACCCGAAATCCAAACGCTTTTCACGCCGAATCGCGGCGTTAGGTATTTATCTCAATAACCCTTTCGCATTTCGGAAGATACGATCTGTTCCGAACCGCTATCGAGTGGCGGAAGTCCGCTCTGGAGGCAGATGGCGCAGACCGCGTTGCCCACGCATGCAAGCTGTCGATATGCTGCCACCGGCACGGCGCGTGCTCGCAGACGAGGTCACGGCATGCAACGACGGCACTTCATGGGACTACTGGGCTTGATCGCGGTGAGCGCCGACGGCGTTGTGCGAGCGGCCGCATCGCAGCGCACGGGTCGGACGAAACAAGCGAAGCGGACATTGGTGATCGGCGCGGGATTGGCTGGCTTGTCCGCCGCGCGCAGGCTCCAGGCGGCAGGACGGGACGTGTTGGTGTTGGAAGCGCGCGACCGCATCGGCGGTCGGGTCTGGACCAGCACGCGGTGGCCGGAATTACCGCTGGATCTGGGTGCGACCTGGATTCACGGCGTGCGCGGCAACCCGATGACCGCATTGGCCGATGACATCCAGGCCAAGCGATTGCGCACCGAATACGATCGCAGTGTCCTGCATGATGTGGACGGAAGCGAAGCCAATGGGCCGCGTGCGGCAGCACTGAGCGCGTTGCGCGAGCAGCTTGCCGATGCATTGGAGCGCGCCCAACAGCGTGATCGCGATGTCTCGGTGCAGTCGGTGGCCGACGCGTTGGCGAACGAGATGAAAGCGACGCCCGCACAGCGTCGCGACCTGGCGTTCGCGGTCAGTGGCGACATCGAACAGGAATACGCAGGCAGCGCGTCGCAATTGTCGGCCCACTGGTTCGATGCCGCGGACGGTTTCGACGGCGGCGACATGCTATTCGCCGACGGCTTCCGGGTGATCGTCGATCATTTAGCCGAGGGCTTGCGGATCGAACGCAACCAGGTGGTGCGCGAGGTCCATTGGCGGCGCGGCGCGGTTCGCGTGGTCACGACCTCCGGCGAATTCGAGGCCGAGCAGGTGCTGACGACATTGCCGCTGGGCGTACTGAAAGCCGCAAGCGTGCGCTTCGTTCCCGAATTGCCCGCCGCCAAGCGCGAAGCCATCGAGCGCCTGGGCATGGGCACCTTGAACAAGTGTTATCTGAAATTTCCGGAAGCGTTCTGGAACAAGGACGCGGACTGGCTGGAGTACCTCCCGGAAACGCCGGGTGCATGGACCGAATGGGTGAGCTTCCTGCGTGTCGCGCGGCAACCGGTGCTGCTCGGCTTCAACGCTGCGGATCGCGGGGTCGAGATCGAAGACTGGAGCGATGAGGCCATCGTCGAGGACGCGATGCGCACGCTGCGGATCATGCACGGAGACGATATTCCCGATCCGCTCGACGCGCAGATGACCCGCTGGCATCGCGATCCCTTCGCTCGCGGCGCCTACTCCTTCAATCCGCTGGGCGCCACGCCCGCCACGCGCGATGCGCTGGCCGCTCCGGTCGAAGGCGTCCTGTTCTTCGCGGGCGAAGCGACCGAGCGCACGTATTCCGGCACGACCCATGCCGCCTACTTGTCCGGCCTGCGGGCCGCGCGGGAGATGGGAGTCGGCTAGCGCCTGTGAAGGAAGGTCCGAACAACGACTTCCTGGCATCGTTCAGACGTCGCGCGCCGGGTCGCTGAATTCGCCACGCGATGCGCCCGAATAGCGTTGAAAGCCTGGCCTGCCCGCGTCCTTGAACGCGGTGTTTGACTTCCGACTTTACTGGCATATAACTTTCTTCGGCGGCGTGCGCTGTCCTTTCGGGGAATGCGCTAGGACGGCCGCTCGGAGAAGCGCAAGGACAAAAGGACGCGGACATGCGCAAGGAAATGGCCATAGGCCAGGGATGCACGTTACCGAGATCCAGGGAACTGCGGATCAGGCATGCCGAACGCCGCGATGCGAAGGATTTCGCGATCCTCGAGCGAGCGTGCTACGGCAGTATCGGCACAAAGGTGTACGGCGAGTCCGACTTTCACGCGTGGCTGGACACGTACGCCGACTTTTTTTTCATCGCCGAGCATGAAGGTCGATCTGTCGGCTACATGTACAGCCTACGGACAGACTTTGCGTTTCCCGAGGGGATCTCGCGCTGCGACACGTATTCGCTCAGTCGCTGCGCCAGCCTTCCCGACATGCACGTTCACGGCGGAAACACGGTGCTGGGTATCTCGATCGCATCGATTGTCCGGGGAGCCGGACGTTCGCTCTACGATGCCACGTTCCGCAAGGTCGACATCCTCGGTCTCGACTATTTCATTGGCCACACTCGATTATCCGGCTTGGCGGCGTACGTGTCGGGTATCGAGCGAGGACTCGGGCATGCGTTGAGCACGGAACAACGCTTGTTGGCGGCCAGGGCCTACACCACCGGATGCGCGCGACTGATCGGCGCAAGCATCTGGTCGACGATGCTGTCGCAAGACGGTGATCGTCTCTGGCCAGCGCCTGAAGCGCCGGATCTGTCGCTGACGTCGATGCTCAAGGGAAGAGCGGCCCGTCTGGGTGTAGCCCACGTCACCGCCGACTGTCTGCACGATCCCCAGAGTCTGAATTTCGGCGCATTCGTGGTGCGGGTCTGAGAGCCTGTTCAACATCGTCGCGAGCGATGGCGCTTACGCGGCGCCCGCCGCGCAGAAAGCGCAGTGTACGTCGCGGTACATGAGCATTTCGCGCAGCGGATGACGCGAAAGCACCGAGCGCAGCAGATTTTGAACGGGCTCTGAGATTCCTGGTGTTTCGATCGACCAACAGCCTATTGACGAGAAAGCACCCATGAAGGCAACCCTTCCTCCAGGCCCGAAAGCGCCCGCCTTGGCGCAGTATTTGGAATATTCGACCGACCCCTATGGCCTTTTTGAGCGCTGTCGTGTCCGCTACGGCGATACGTTCACGCTTCGGATGCCGGGGCAGCGCGCGCTTGTCTTCATGTGCGGTCCCGAGGATGTTGATGCCCTGATCGCCGGCAACTACGACACATTCGAGCGCAGCGCCGATGACCTCTGCCACTTCGTCGGCGAGCGAGCGCTCATCTTCATGCACGACCAGCGCCACAAAGAGATGCGCAAGCTGATGTTCCCGGTGTTCAAGCGCGAACAGATGCGCGTCCATGGCGCGGGAATGCGCCGGGTCGTCGACGAAACGATCGCCGGGATGGCCGATGGCGAACAACGCCTGCTCCAAGACGACATGCGGCAACTCAGCCTGCGCTTGAATCTGGTGGCACTGTTCGGCACGGATGAGGGGCGGATGCGCGAGTTCGGCGAGCATCTCACCGCCTACGTCGCCGGGATGATGTCTCGTTCGATGTATGGTGCGGCCCTGCTGCTATCCGGGCGGCGCATCCACGATCTGCTTCGGTCCCGCGGCGAGGCGGTGAGGCGTGGGCGTCGAGGCGTATCGCGATGGCCGTTGCAGTCGATCGCGGACCACCTTGGCGCCATCGAAGCGATCATGTTGGAAGAGATCGAACGCTGTCGCGGCTTGTCCGACGAGGCGCGCGAGGCGCGTTCGGACATTCTTGCGATGTTGGTCGGCGCGCGATTCGAGGACGGTACGGCCCTCTCCGACAGATCGCTCTGCGACCAGCTCCTGACGTTCGTGATCGCCGGCCAAGAAACTGCCGCGAACGCCCTCGCCTGGGTGCTGTGCTCCGCGCTGCAGTCTGCCGGGACTTTCGAGCGGATGCGCGCCGAGGTCGAGCAGGTCATGGGTGACGGTTTCGATCCGGAACGAATCAAAGAACTCCACTTCATGGGCGCGGTGATGAACGAGTCGCTGCGCCTCTACCCCATTCCCATGTCGGTGATTCGCCAACTCAAGCAGGAGACCCGGTTCGGGGCGCATGTCCTGCCCGCAGGCACGATCGTGGTCCCCTGCACCTACCTGATCCAGCGCGACGAACGAGTCTGGTCGGACCCGGCCGAATTTCGACCGGACCGTTTCCTGTCGGGCAAACATTCGGTCTACGAATTTCACCCATTCGGCACCAGCGCATGGCGCTGCATCGGCGTGCACCTCGCCGAGTACATGATGAAGGTGGTGCTCGCACGCATCGTGCGCCAGATGAGCTTCGAACTGATCTCGTCCAAGCCCATCCGGCCCGTCGGAAACGGATTCAATGCCACCCCCTCGGAAGGATTGCCGGTGAAGGTGAAGCGACTTCACGCATAGGCCTCGGAAACGCTGCAGACATCGTACAGCGCAACCGGGCGCAAGCCAGCGGGAAGTTCGAAGAAAGACGGCGCACCTGGAGAGGCGAATGTCCGCGCTGACGCGGCACAGCCGCGTGCGAGCCGAGCGCCATCGCGGAACGCGATGGCCGGAAGTCCCGACTGGAGATCTGTTCGAAGGAGGATTGCGCGCGTGGGGGACGTGAAGTCCAAACTGACCAAGGGGCGATATCGTAGCCTAACGTATTGAAGTGCGGGGTGCGACCCCGTTCGACGGCGCGAACGTGGCGTGCACGCCGTGCAGGGCTGGCCGTATTCCACCGCGATTGACAGCGAGGCGTTGATCGCGTGGTTTGCGGCCAACAGTTGACCTTTGCTGGGCAGACGACCAGCACCATCTGCGATCCAAGATGCCATTTGAGGGCTTTAACTTGGAGATGGGGGATTCAGCCTGACAGGCATAGTGGGCGCCGGCAGGCGAGATACGTCGCCACCTCTATCTTGACCTGCCAATGACTATCGGACACATTTGAACGTGTCGTCAAAGGGGAAGGAAGATGGACGCCAACCTGATCGGACTCGTCGCAGGGCTCGCGACCTTTGTACTCGGCACAGGACTCCTTTTGTTTTCTCTTCTGCGCCGCAAGCGCGTCGTCGTCCAGGCCAACAGCGGCATTGCGATCGGAGGTAGCGTAGATCGCAGCACGGTGATCAACCAGACCTCAACGTCCGCTTCGCAAGCAAAACATCACGGCCATGGCCTGACCATCGTAGCCATTGTCGTGGAACTGATCGGAATCGCGGTGACGCTATGGCACGCGTATCACATGGCGTCGCTTGCATGATCGGCGGAAAGAAAATCGACAATAAGCACGGCATCGTCGTCGACGGAAACGTCGACCGCGCGATATTGATCAATGGCAATGTGATACTTGAGCAACACATCGAACAGACGGTCGAGCAACATGTCAACGTCATTGCAGAGACTCTGACGCGTCAGGCCAACGCCGCTCCGCGCTATTTGGCCTGGGAAGATACAGAAGCGCGCTACGACACCTTCGGCACATTGACACTGACTGGTGATGGCGACCAACAACCCACACACTCGGTTCTCATCGACTGGCTACAGGAGCAAAATTCGCCACCTGTGTTCTTGCTCCTGGGCGAATACGGCATGGGGAAGACGCTGGAATGTCAGCGGCTTTACTGTTACCTCCGCGACGCCGCAGCGCTCAACGCACCACCCGATTGGGCGCGTCGAGCAATCTATCTGGATCTACGCCGCCTGCCGCAGTTCACCCACGCTGAGCGCAGCGGCACTACGCCCCTGCCTTCCGCCCCCGCTCTCATCGAAAACTTGATCAAAACCGATTGGGCGGAGGTCGAAGGCGCACGTCATCCCGGTTACGAGGAGATCAAGGGCTGGTTGAGCGAGGGCGCCTTACTGATCGTGGATGGCCTGGATGAATGTCTTGTGCATCTTCTGGAAAGACAGCACCAATCCTTCCTGGCGATCTGGATCGATCTATTGTGGGACGCTACCCAGCGCGCGCAGAAAAGCCAGCGGCGGTTGCCACGTTTACTCTTGTCGTGCCGCTCTGAATTCTTCAAAAACCAGGAGAATCAACAAACGTTTTTCCGATCAATCGACAAATTCAAGCGTCTCATGCCGGGTCGCGATAAATGCGCCACATATCGCCAATTCGTCCTCCAGCCGTTGACGGAAGATCGGATTTATCGCTACATCGAAGATATCGCGCCTGGGATCGAACCGACCATTGCGCGGGAGCTGATCGAAAGCACGCACAATTTGGCGGAGCTGTCCCGGCGGCCGATCACCCTCAGCTTTATTGCCGAGAATTTGTCGGAACTGCTCGCGGCCAGTGAACATATGAGCGCGATCAACGCCGCAGGCTTATACGAATTGGTCGTGAGGCACGAGCTTGGCAAGAACTCCGGCAAGCATCACCTCAGTTCCGAGCATAAGTACAAGCTGCTGACCGACTTCGCGGCGTACATTTGGCGGCAGGGCGTGCGTCGTGTGCCACATAGCGTGCTGCACGCATGGCTCCACGATTGGCTGGAAGTGCTGTGCCGTGACGATTCACGCGCGAAACGCGACTATGCTGGCATGAATAGCGAAAGGATCGAGGAGGATATTCGTACAGCCTCGCTGCTGACGCGAAGCATCGATAGCGGTGACAGCGCAACCGCGGCAGCGCAAGAGAATAGAATCGAAAGCGAGGGTTTTGGATTTGCCCACAGTTCATATGCCGACTATTTTCTCGCGGTCTATCTGGCCGAGGCCGTGCGTGCCGATAGGCCGCATGATTGGGCGATGGTCATTCCCAGCAACGAGACCCTCGCTTTCCTTGCGCAGCGACTAGAACTGGATCAGGCTGTGCTGATGCCGCAAGAACGTGACGCCGGCGGCCTGCCCACTACGCTCACTCGCTGGATCAAAACCTACCGCGCCCAGACCAGCGAGTTGCTACTCGAATACGCTTTGAGCCTACGTAACGAGCACCTCTGCGCGCCCGTATTTCCGAATCTGCGCGGCGCCGATCTGCGCGGCGCGAAGTTGCGAGGGTGGAATTTCGGAGACCGCTTTCAGGACGAGGCCACACCTCTGCTCGATCTCTCCCGCATTTGCTGGGCCGGCGCCGATCTCCGCGATAGCTATTTCGCCCATGTGCGTCTGGATTATGGCGACTTTACAGGTGCAAGGCTGGATGTCGCAGCGTTTCAGCATTGCAGCGCGCAGCGCTGCGATTGGCGGGGGAGCGACTTGGTGGGGACGGTGTTTCGGCACTGCAGACTGGAGAGGGGCATCTGGGACCCATTGCGTCGGTTGCACCGACCAAAAAAAGTATGTTCTGCAGGAGCGGAAAGTTTTGCCGTAGCACTTTCTCCGCCAGAAGAGTTGCAAAAAAATGAGACAAATCTCGTTTTTCAGCAAAAGCTGAGTCAGTGTTTGTCCATAACTCTTGATACCCAGAAGTCGAAGGAGTTGATACTACGGATTTCCGCAATTCATCACTGGGGGCAGGCTTTCAGTATCGCGACTACTTCTGACGGTAAGCGCATGCTCACAGGATCGGAAGACGGCATAGTCCGGGTGTGGGATCTTGAAAGCAGGGAATGCATTAAAGAAATTCGTGGCCACAAAGGTGCGATTCATCGGGTCGCTGTAAGTGACGACTGCCGCTTCGCTCTTTCATACTCCTCGTATGATTGGAAGAGTATTGTCTGGGATTTAGAGAGCGGCCAAATAGCAGGAAATAAAGTTGGTAGCTGGCTTGATTCAGGGTCTGTATTAAGCAAAAAAGGGAACCTTGCGGTTGACATATCTATGTCGATATCGAACTCGACAGTCAGCGTCTCTGATGCGTTGAATGGGCGCTACGTGCTCCTGATCGAAGCTCAGCAATGGCAAACAGGCGAAGTCGCGACAGGTAATCGATTGCGCATCACAAAAGCCGCATTGAGCGCTGACGGCAACAGGCTCTTTGTGCGTTTTTCTAACAGCATAATGCATCTATGGGATCTCGGAGTTAAGCAACTTCTATGGCGAGAGCAAGGCACTGCGAATGCTATTGCAGCCATGAGTACAAGCGGCGCCCGTGTTGCGGAAGGCTCCGAAGATGGTGAAATTAGAGTCTGGAATATATTGTGTGATGAGCCTGCGCTCAGGTTGAGAAGCGGATCGAATCGAAGTTCAGCTCAGATTCGATGTTTGTCTTTCAGCTTCGACGAGCGACTTCTATTGTCTGGGCATGATGACGGTCTGATTCGGGTTTGGTGTTTAGATGAGAAGCGTCTTATCCAAGAGTTCCGTGCAAGTTTCGGCAAGATTTATCAGGCTGAGTTTATCAATGAGGGTTCGGCGATCATCGCGACGGCTGGCAGCTGTTTTCTTGCATTTGATGTGTTAAGCGGAGAAAAGCTATGGGGTCTTGGCTCTCACGCAACATCAATCCGCGGTTGTGTATTTCGCTTCGACAGGGATCACATAATCGCATACCGCCACTATGGCAATGTGTTGACCTTCGATGTAAGCTCGGGGCGGTGTGTTGATTCATTTCTCTCGAATGATGATTTGGAGGGGCTGGCGATTAGTGATAATGGAAGATACCTCGTCTCTTCTGTTTTCATGGGAGACAGATTTTGTGTCTGGGATATTGAGGCTTCCCGTGTAGTTGGTGATATTGCTGTAAGAGTTTTTTGTGCCGCGATCAGCTCGGACGCTAGTATCGCGATTACCTGTCAATACAATGGAAAAATTCGGGTTTGGGATGTAAGAAGCGGAAAATGCTTAAAAGAATTCAAGCCGAGCATCTTGGAAGAAGCAATAGTCGCCATCAGCCAGGACGGCAAGCGAGCGATTTTCTATTTGAGTTGCGATACAGACCATCATAGATATTACGGGCTATGGGTATGGAACTGGGTCACTGCTGAACCATATGAGGTTCAAGAAGACCATGGTGGCGGGATAACCAGTTTGGCCCTGAGCGATGACGGGAATCTTGCGCTTGTGGGAACGTATTATGGACATGTTTACGTATTGGATATGTCGAGCGGGAAGAGCATCAGAATTGTTGAGCCGTCGTCGCGATACGATTATCCTTGCAGCTTGAAGTTAAGCTCGGATGGCAAGCTGTTAGTTTCCGGTTCAAAAAATGGTGTCATTCGGCTATGGGATATGGACAGCGACAGACTTGTCGCAGAAGGAAGGGGTCATACCCTGCCCGTGAACAGCATCGCTTTCTCCAAAGATGCCTCCTGTCTGGTTTCAACTTCGATAGATCGCACGATCCGCTGCTGGTCACTAACGGATGAGAAGCGATTGATGTGCCTTTGGGTGGCGATGGTCGGTAGCCCATATGACGTTTTCAGTCAAGCGAGCTGGCGTCCCGGCCAAAATGGCGAAAGCGACGAATTGCTCTCTGCCAGCGGGGATGCCTGGCGCTTCTTGAGTTGGGATGTGGAGGACCCCGTCGCACCCGGCGGCGGGCCGCGATTGCCGTTGCAGGGCTACGAGTAAGCGCGTCACGCGGGCGCCCTCTGCTTCTACAAAATGAAGGGGCTCCCCCGGCCAATCGTGCATCTGCACTTGTGCACTGCGGCATTGGTTGCGGCTGCCTCCTGTTTGCATAGATTGTGTGGTACCTGCTGAGGGGAACTCTATGGAAAGAGTTCGAGCGAGTGGCTTAAGTTCAATGTCTCTAACATGACCAAATCAAAGTGATGATGCGTCATAAAAATTTGAACCTAAAAATTCTTCAATCGACGCCGCTCGGCAATCCGTCCTTCCAGTCCGTAAACGCCAAGCCATTCCAATGTAGCAGCCGTGCGCCTTGTTGGTCGATGTGCGCGACGGGGCAACCCTGCCAGCGCGGAACTTGATTGGACCTCATGAGGTCTAACCAAGCCTGGAGTCCTTCACGACTCGTGTCGGTTGGCATCGGCGTAAGGTCCAACCAGGTGCCGGTGTTGAGATAAGTCTGAGTCCGATGTCCCAGTCTGGCCAAGGATTTGGCGGCGTGGGTATGCCCCGTAACGATGACATCCGCGTGCGGCCATAACTCAATTGATCGCAGCGAAAGCGCATCATTTACGTGCGGGCGAAATGCATCCCGTCCCTTTTCGACAAAGTGTGCCAATGCCTTAAATAGCAACCACTGAGGCACTCCACCGCCGTTGAGCAATGGGACTTGAGCAGGACGCGCCAGAGCGTGCGCCGGGGCGAATGCTGGTGGTGACTCAAAGTAGTCGCTCAATTGCTGCACTAGGAGGTTCTGGCCTTGCTCGGTAGGGGCGCCTTGACTCACGGCAATTGCCAATGGCTCTACAAACTCGTCCAGCCAAAACTGCACTTCCAATGTGCCCTCGTCCTTTTCGGTTGCGGATCCGTGCTGCGGCCCGAGCAGTTGATGGGGTCTCAACTGTTGACGAAGGCGTCGAATCAACGCTCCAGACCCAACGCCTAATGAGTCAAACAGTCGTTCGCCTGCTAGTCTTGGATCCAGAATCGAGACTGCCGTTGCAACTGCCAGATCCGATGGAAGAAGATCGATAAAAGGAAAACGCAAATTGCCCTGCGCATCGCGTGCACGACGGTAGGAATTTATGGCATCAAGCACAAGCCGCGAGCCAGGAGGAAGCGGCACTTCGCGATCACCCTTTGATAGTGCATCGAGCATGCGCACGCGCGCGATAGCGTTGAATGGGTCGGGACGGTGATCGTGCCCGTGTGCGCCCAAGACTAAGCGCTCACCTACACGTAGTTGCCAAACACCGTCGTCAGTCTGTGCAAGCAGCGTGGCACCCAAGCGATCGTGTAGAACTTTCTGCACGCTATACAGATGCAGCTCCGGGTCATGATTTCCAGCGAGGCAATGCAGTGTGTGGCCCGCCTCAGTCAGATCACGCAGTGCTGCGCTGACATTGTGTGTATCCGGTTCTTCATCAAGTGCCTCCAGAATCTGTGACATCCGCGAAGCAGCTAGCGTCAGTGATAGTGTCTCATAGTCGTCAATTTGCAAAAAATCGAATACATCACCGTTCAAAACCACGCACTGCGGGACGGGTTCATTGGTGATGTATCGCAGTAGCGACACTAGTCTCTGATGCGCTGCGAACACGCAGTGTTCACCCGGAGGTGCCAAATGCAGATCGCTGAGAACATAAAGCCCTGAAATCAGCGGTATAGATTCATTGTAATCAGGCATCTTTCGCGATCTCCTGAGCGTTTTGATCGCGATGCTCTTGCGGCTCGGCAGCGATCTTAACTGTGCTCTCGACATCCGTCATTGACGGCAATCGATAAGGGTCACATTCTCTACGCGAAGCGCTTGCTTCAGCCTCTTTGAACAGGGCTTGGACGATCGCTGCGGCATGCGGGCGAATCGAGGCCAGTGCCTCGGGCTGGAATTCGATCGCCTCCAAGTCGCCTGCGATGTCCTCAGCCATGGGGTCGGAAAGTTCGCTAAGCAGTGCTTCGGCATGCAGAAGGCACGCTGCTCCCGCCGTAGGGTCGGTCCGCATGAATGAGGCACCGAGTTCTTTCAGCGTAACAGCTGCGCCATGCAAATAAGACATTTCGAGAAAAGCCTGATAGGCACGTGCAGCAAGCACGATGGCTTCAGCCAGTGCGCTTGCTTCCAGTGCGATACGCATCAAATAGCCATGACACGCACCGATTCCAAGTGCGTTATCGGCCATGACGTGCAGTGTCATCGCCGACAGTGTGTGTTCGAACGCCGCGTTCAGATCTCCCTGGGACAGAAGTACTTGGCCCTGTGCTTGAATCGTGTTTGCTTCTCCAATGGCATCATTCAATTCTCGAAAAATAGGCAGTGCCTCCGCATATGCATCGGCAGCAGCGTTGTCATCGCCCAGCATCTGTCTGAGTTGGCCGAGAGATACCAACGTGTGAGCAACTCCCAGATCACCACGAATGTCGCGATATATTTCGATCGCAGATAAGTACGCATCTTCAGCTTCTGAATGCTCGCGCGTCCTGGTAAGCACATCCCCGAGCGTCTGAAGCGTGTTGGCCTGACCAAGAGGTGCCTCAACTTTGACGTAATTGCTGAAAGCGGAATCGAGGTCGCGACGCGCCTCTTTCAGTCGGTCGGTTCTATACTTCACTGTCGCAAGTGACAACAAGGTATTGGCTTCACCCAGTGGCTCGTGGATGTCGCGGTAGATCTCCAGCGCGGCAACTAACAAGGGCTCGGCGTCGTCCGGCAAGTCCTTTTGCAGTTCAAGGTCGCCGAGTGCACGCAGGGCATGCGCTTCGCTCAAACTGTCTTTTGTTGATCTGTGGATCGCCAGTGCACTTGAATATGCGGCCTCAGCTTCGTCGACTCTGTTTTTTCTTGAATAGATGTCGCCGAGGCTTTTGAGGGCATAGGCCTGCCCTGTTGGGTCTCCGATCCGAACAAGTTGCCGTAGTGCTTGATCAAAAAGTCGCTCCGCTTCTTCGAGATCTCCCTCGCGTACGCGCACGTCACCAATACATCTGAGCGTATTTGCTTCACCCAGCGCATCGTCAATGCCAACATACAAGCGCAGCGCGTCTTCGAACCGCTTGCCGGCGACTTCCACATCATCTTCTCGGAAATGCAGCGCGCCGATGCTACGCAGCGTGTTGGCTTCACCAAGGCGTTCGCCTAGTCTCCGATAGAGATTGAGCGCAGCGTGATAGTATTCAGCGGCTGCATCCAAAGCGTCGCGACGCTGTTCAAGGTCGCCTAGCGTGTGAAGACAGTTGGCTTCCCCGAGATGGAGCCCCATCATTCTGAACACATCTAGGGCCTGATTCTGTGCACCTTCGGCGCCGTTTAAGTCGTCGCTCAACAATCGAAGTTGACCTAGGGACGCCAATGCATTTGCTTCGCCCAGTCGATCACCCGCAATGCGGTAGAGACTGAGTGCTTCTTGACAAGACTGTTGTGCGCTATCTGGCTTGCCCTTCATGGACATCAATTCGCTGACGGACAGCAAGGTGTTTGCCTGCCCAATCGGATCGCCAAGTGTGCGCAGTATGGAAAGTGCGCCGTTGTAAGCATCAAGAGCCTTTTCATGCTCACTGAGTCGGAATTCCGCATCTCCGATGATCTTGAGCGCCCAAGCTTCTCCACCGCCTTCGTCGATAGATCTAAAGTCATCAAGAGCGCTATGACCCCAAGCAAGCGACTCCTTCAGAGAATCTTTTTGCTTGTATAAGCTCGCGACCCAAAGCTTGGCGTGGGCCCCGGTAGAGCTGAGTGGTAGCGCTTGGTTGATCTTGGAGGCCAGTATTGCGAGCTGATCAATTCCCTCATATGGACGATGGCTGTATTGGGCAACTTTAGCAAGTGCTTGAAATGCAAGTCGAATTCCATTCTCGGGATAAACATGCGCGGTGTTCGATAGCCACCATTCGATCATCGCGACTAGATTTGGCTCGATTTCATACTGCAATTCAAAAAGTGCTGCGAGATGTTCGTCACTACAAAGCCGTTGAGAAACGCGGCCCACATGGCTCAACAAATTGTGATGGATTGATTCCAAGACGGTGTGTCCGGTAACCGGCACATCTCGGCTCCGCGCAACTTGACGGGCAAAAGCGATCTCACGAAGAGAAGGCGGCATGACCAACCGTCTCGACTCTCCAGAAAGATCGACAAGTCGATGATGGAGCAGTGTCGGCAAGGCATCGTCTACCCAAGGGTGTTCGTTATGCGGAAGTAGCGATTGATCAAGTCCTGATGGAAACAACCCCAAAGCATCGAAGAGTTCGTCCGCTCTCGATATGGTGCTTCGGGCCATTGCAAAGATGGAATCGACGGCATTCGCAAGATCGCGTTGTTTGACAGGAAGTCTTTCTCCCTGGTTCTTGTAGTGAACAGGCGCTTCCAAAGCACTGTGATCGTTTATGGCTTCAGCCGGTATACCTGCGATCTGAGTGGCTGCAAGCGTCAATGCACCGGCAATCAGTCTGGACTTGCGTCTTAATATGTTCGCTAACAAAGTATCCAATACGCGATCTGAGCGTTGCGAAGGCGCGAGGCGTGGACCAGCGACAGCCTTGAGTAGGCTGCGTTCTTCGTTTCGATTAAATGGTTCGACCAGGTATTTGTGAAGAGTAATCGATTGTTTGAAGTCAATTTTCACGATGTCGCGACGACTGGTCAGCATCAGTCGGAAGTCCGCGCCAAGTGACATTAGATCGACCAACAAATGGCGTAGTGCGTTGGTGGAAGTGTCATCGTGCATCAAAGATTCAACATGATCCATCACAACGGTCACCGCCTGTCCGCTCAGTGCGGTCAGCAGTTGATGGCGGGTCTCGAAAGGCTCCTGTCTGACCAAGCGACCCAAGTGCTGCAGCAACAGACCGATATCGCGATGGCCGGTCACATCCACCCACAACACAGTCATCCCCTGTTTCTGCAACGCATGTGCCGCGGCCAAGGCCAGTTCGGTCTTGCCGACACCAGCGATGCCCTCCACAACGACCGCTTGGTGTTGGCGCAGAGCCTGCAGCAAATGTGGCAAACGGCTTTGTTGATCGATGAAGTGGGGTGTGGGGCTTGGCAGCGGAGGGGGCCATGTGCTCGATGGCCGGTGCCATGATGCAGTCTCAGTATCAACAGCGGCCGGCAGGCTAGGAGAAGGCGCGTTGATCGGTGTTCGCAAAAACAGCACGGGACGCGCCCAGTCCAGCTGTCGTTCTTCCAAGTCGATATGCCTCCTAGCAGAGATCAGTGCGCTCTCCAGGTCCGTCTCGCCCAAGGACTCGATGACGGCGGCTGAGAGCTGGGCCGCAGCCTTCGGTTCAATTGCTGAAAAACACGCCACGACAGCGGCAAGGTTGCCATGGCCGGGGTCGAGCAAGGCTTCAGCAACGCCAACGTCCAGTGGACGGCTTCCCCCGGCGCCGTGACAGCTCCATAGCAGCGCGATATCGACTGCGCCAGACCTGAGATCCGAGGCAAATTGCGAGGCGGTCACTTCTACGCCGGTATCGAGTGCCTGATAGCTTGCATCTTGGTCGTGCAAGACCAAACCGCAGCCGCGTTCCATGCCATGCCCAACCCAGACCAGCACATGCGGCTGGTGGTCGTGCAAAGCCGTCGCAAGTTGCCGGCGTGTCGCTCGCGGCATTGGTGACAGCCGCTGTACTCGATTGGGTTGGTGGTCAGCCAATCGCTTGACCGCAGCGTCATGTGCGCTGAACCATTTCTCGTCAATCTCAGGTTCGCCGGGTCGGTAGACATTCGCCCAGGCCACCTGCACGCATGCGATCTCGCTCTGTGTAGTCTCAAGACGAGAGTCGCGTGCATCGAAGCGATTAAGTCGCCGTAATACGCTCCAGCGAGGCTTGCAAAAGAGAAAACTGCGCCCGTCATGCAGTAGTTCGAACGGTAGTGTGTCGATGCGCTGGCCGTTCCACGTCGCCTCAAAGCCCAGCGGTAGGCGAATCTCAAGACGTAAGCCATGGTCGTGAGACGCATCCGCCGCGCGTTGCCAGTAAACGTCGATGCCATCAGCTTCCAACAGATGGCGATATAACAGGCGGCCATACTCCCGTGCTGCAACATCGAGGTCTCTGTCACCCGCAAACCACCTTTTCAGGAAGATATCGACGGACAGACCTGTGTCGCCGAGCATGGTGTCGGGCGCAGGTAGATTCAGCGAAGCAATAGCCAGATGTTTGTTGCGATTGTCCTCTGTATCCTGCAGTGTCGCCCAAACGCTCTCAGGGCCGCCACCCATTGTGGGCACGGTCCGCAGATCGAGTAAACGCCTGACTGGCTTGTGCATCATCCCACCCCCCTGCTTCCTGCAGATGCTCGCCTGTAGTCTCGAATATGGCTTGTGCGTCTTCCAGTGGCTCAGGCCGACTAACTGCTTAACCAATAATCAATCGTGTTCAGAACTTATTGCCCAACTCGCTACTCCCACACGCCACCGTCTTTGATAATCCCACAGAATTGGCGGATTGATCGCCAGCATCAATAGCTGGACGCCCTCCGGCAACCTCTCCTCAAGGATAGCCGCGACAATCTCCGGCGCCAACACGGTCAGGTTGATGTGCCGGGCGATGTAGCTGTGGTTTGTGCCCTCGCGGCGGGCGATGTCGCACATCGAGGCGGCTTCGCCGGTCTCCAGCATGCGCAGCCACCGGTGGCCGCGGGCTAGGGCCAGTTGGAGTGGGGTGGCGTTCGTCCGACTTGCCGCGGCTTCGGCCCCGGCGGGTAGGACGACCCGGCGGCCGCTGCGTCGCTTCAGGGTGATCGGGACGTGCAGGACGACGCTGCCGTTGCTGGCGACAACCTCACTGGCTGGCCCGGAGACGGACGGGGTGGGCCGGGTCATGCTTCAGCCGCCCCTTCGCCGACCGTTCGCGACTCGGCGGCAAGGGTGCCGATGCCGAGGGGGTGGAGCCGAAGTTCGAGACTGGTGGGGGTTACGATGACCTTCTCGACCAGCAGGCGCACCAGGCGCTGTTGCTCGGCCGGGAATAGCTCGTCCCACACCCGATCCACCTGGGTCATGGCCACCGCAACCTGGGCTGCGTCCAGGGTCGGGTCGAGGGTGGTGGCCTGTGGGACCATCGCCTCGATCATTTCGGACGTCCGGAGCAGGTGCCGGAGCTGCCCGACGACCGCCGCCTCCAGTTCCGCTGCGGGCAGTCGCGGCAGGCCCGAGGCGCCCCGGCCCTCGTGGGTGTCACGGGTGCTGAGGTAGTAGCGGTAGGTCCGCCCACCCGCCTTGGTCGTGTGCCAGGGCGTCAGGGCGCGCCCGTCGGGGCCGGTGAGCAGGCCCTTCAGCAGGAACGGCACCTTGCCCTCGCGCGATGCGGCGGCGCGTGCGCGGCTACAGGTCGCGAGGCGCGCATGCACCGCGTCCCAGAGGACGCGGTCGATGATCGGCGCGTGCGTTCCTTCGAAATACTGATCCCGGGTCTTCAGTTCGCCGAGGTAGGTCCGGCAGTGCAGGATCTTGTGCAGCGAACTGCGATCGTGCAGCTTGCCGATGTGCTGGCGACCGGATTTCGTCGTCCAGTCCTTGTTGCGCCAGCCGCGCGCACGCGCCTCCTGCGCTACCTTCATCAGCGAGCCGACCTCGACAAATCGTCGGAACAACGTCCGCACCTGCTCGGCCTCGGTGTCGTTGATCACCAGTCGCCGATCCTTGAGGTCGTAGCCCAGCGGGGTGATGCCGTGCATCCACATGCCCTTCTTCTTGCTCGCCGCGAACTTGTCGCGGATGCGCTCGGAGGTCAGTTCGCGCTCGAATTGGGCGAAGGTCAGAAGGATGTTCAGCAGCATCCGGCCCATCGCATCGGTGGTGTTGAACTGTTGGGTCACCGACGCGAAGGTCACGCCTTGCCTGTCGAAGACCTTCACCAGTTCGGCGAAGTCATAGAGCGAGCGGCTGAGGCGGTCGATTTTGTAGGCGATAAGGATGTCGATCGGGCATCAAGCCGGCCAAAACGCGAAACCCCTGCGGAATGCAGGGGTCGTCGGGTCCGCAGAGCGCGGTTATCACTGTCGGATTTGCGCGGGTGGGGGACGTGACGTCCAAACTCGCTAAGGCGTGATATCGCAGCATAGCGTAATGGGGGGTATTGGATTGGTGGTCCGGCACTAACCCTTGCCCGGAGCCGCGGGCGCGGCACAGGCTGGCCGCGAAAGGAGTGTCCTGCTCAAAGGACTGCGAGATGGGGTTGAGGCACAACGATCCGGCGACGGCGGTCCTGGAGCGGTCGATCAGAGAGGCGGCCCTTTGGAAGAGTGCGTGTGGACTGCTTGGTTACGGAGTGCCTGTCGTCCCTGCTAGGATCGCCAAAACGAATCAGCATCGCCGAGCAAGCCATGGCCAGGCTTGTGCAGGGGCGGACGCCCCCGAGCCACATGGCGTTATCGCTCGGCTCAGGGACAGGGGCATATGGACGTATTTCAAGGCAAACCTGCACGACCTGCTTTGCGCCGCCGAGGCGCATGGATCGGCACGGCCTGCATTCTCTTCCTGATGACCACGATCGTAGCCTGGACGCAGGCACCGGCGCCTGTCGGGCAACCGCTGGTCGGGCTGGACTGGTGGAAGTACCCGATCGAGAAAAATGCGCTTCAGCGCCTCCCCACATTGAATCGTGACTTATACGCGGTAGCGATGTCGGCTGACGGCCAGCACATAATCGCCGTTGGGGAAAGCGGCGCGGTGCTTACCAGTCATGATGGTGGTCATCAATGGACAACACGAGACAGCAGGACGGAATCGGATCTGAAGGGCGTTGCGCTATCGGCGGACGGAAAGCGCGCAATCGCAGTAGGAAAGAATGGCGTTGTGCTCCTAAGCATGGATGCCGGCAATAGCTGGGAAGACAAAACGTCTGCTCACAGGAGCGCAGCTCGAAAAAGACCGATATTGACGAATCAAGGTGTAGGTCGATCTAATGAGATGGCGCGGAAGTCAAATAGTTCTCTATCAACAGTTGGCACGATCCAAGTGTGGGTTGATGAAGAAGGAAGATTGTATGTGAAAAATGGAAAAGAGACCAGAAGAACAGCGGCAAAAGATACTGAAAGAATCTACGAAATATTAAAAACACGAAATAATGAAAAAGACAGTGTAAGTGCCTATGAAATGTTTAAGGCACTAAATTTGCTTACAGATTTTTCAACAGAATCCATTGACTCTATTGTAGATGTTTCAATATCCGCAGATGGCAGCAAAGCTTTTGTCATAGGAGAGGATGGGTCAATCTCAACCAGTGTTGACGGCGGAGACTCATGGAGAGATACCACGTCATTCGGCACTGCGAACGGCGTTGGCGTAGCAGCGCGTGCAGATGGAAGTCTTGTCTTCGGCATTCAAGAGGACGGTGACTTCGTTGTGGGCAACCCCAACAAGAATTCCTGGAGCGCAAAGCCAACAAGCGGCGTATGGCCGCCTTCTACAGAGAGATTCTACGGTCCATATGGCACCTCTATTGAATACTATGGATTTGGAATGGCGACCGCTGCTGCGATTGCGGCATCACAAGATGGGGCGCGCCTAATCGCAGTGGGCAGAAGTGGCGGAGTCATCGTGAGCGATGACGGCGGCGTAACATGGAAATCCAAGAGAATCGGAGTGGCCGATCAACTTCATGATGTAGCGATTTCATCAGATGGATTCCATGTAATTGCCGTAGGCGCACGCGGAGATACATATGTCAGTACTGATGGTGGTGACAACTGGGCTGCGAATCCAAGTCGCAGCAAACTCGACTTGCACTCAGTATCTCTTTCCCGAAACGGACAACGGGCGGTTGCTGTCGGGGCCGGAGGTGTAATTCGAACCAGCAGAGATGGAGGAAAGACATGGTCGACTAGCGCCAACTATCATGATCGCAGGGTGGCTAAACTGGCTTGGAGTCAAAACGGTCTAAAAGCATTAGCTGTCCTAGCAGACGGTAGAATATTTCGAAGTATAGATAGCGGGAAAGCGTGGGCGTCGATTTTGGATGAGACGGAAGGCGTTTCGGCCCAGGTCGCAAGCTATCGGGTTACGGACGCAAAGATCTCAGACGCGGGAACGGAGATCGCTGTTGCCTTGTCGGACGGTAGCTTCATAAATAGCCAAGATGGCGGAAAAAATTGGGGGCTAACAAGCTCTGATTTGCGCGCACAGTATCACAATGGAGAAATAGGATTTGCAGCTATTTGCTGCAACCTCGATGGATTGGCCGTGGCCGGAGGCGGGCCCAATCTTAGAGTTCGTCGCAATCCTAAGTCTCAATGGGAGCAAATAGACTCTCCTTCGCCAGCAGGTGTAATCGGTCTCAAGAGCTCGATCGATGGTCGGTTCATTCTTGTGGGCGGAAGTCTTGGCGACTTGCATGTGACCAATGATGGAGGAGCGAGCTGGAGTTCGTACAGTCGCTCAAAGCAAGAAGGAATAGCGGAATATGACATCTGGCTTTTTCAAAATTATGGATTTATCTCGTCGATATCATGGGATGGGAGAAGTGCAGTTGTTCTGACAGAGAAAGTGGCCATCTATACGACCGAGAGCTACGGAGAAAACTGGACATCAAGGAGAGTAGACAAGGGTTCAGAATTCAATGATGTGGCCATTTCCGGAGGGAAGGGGCTAGTGATGGCAGCCTCGGATGATGGCCATGTTCATAGCCTCCACCGAGGGAGTAATGAATGGTCGTCAACAGCGATAGGTTCAAAGGAGGCGTTACAAGCAATAGCAATTTCTGAAAATGGGAGCAATGTAATCGTAGGCGGTGCTCAAGGTTCGGTGTTCTACAGCTCCGACGGGGGGAGTACGTGGCATCTAGGGCTCTCTGTAAAAGAGCACGCACGCTATCCGGCACCCTGGTACTACATCGCTTTTGTTCTTTGTGGGCTGTTAATACTGCGCGGCCTGTCCGGCCGCCCAGGTGATGTGCCTCACGGCGCCGCTGCTATTGCCGCCACAGACGCGCCGGCCGGCTCACTCAATCAAGATCGCCTGGACTTTGCCCATCTTGCACGCGGCATCTCACGTTTCTTGCGCAACACCGAAACCCGTCCCCCGCTGACGCTCGCCATCACTGGGGAATGGGGCTCTGGAAAAAGCAGCCTAATGGGACAGGTTTGCGACGACCTGAAGGCCAACGGCTGGCGACCCGTCTGGTTCAATGCCTGGCATCATCAGAATGAGGAACAACTGCTCGCGGCACTGCTGACCGCGGTGCGCGATGCTGGCGTTCCCTCGTGGTACTCGCCTTCCGGGTTCGGATTTCGCTTGAGTCTTGTGCTGATCCGTGCGCGTCGGCACATGATGGTGGCGTTGCTGGTCATTACTCTGGCAGCTTTGGTCGTCGCATTGCTCGCTCAGCATCCCAACGTGTCCGAATGGAAAGGGTTGCTGTCGCTCTTCGATGCCATCAAAGGCAAAGGATCGGCGTCTGAGGTCAATGCATTGCAATCGCTACTGCCTTTTCTTGGTGCGATCGGTGTGCTGGTCGCCATCGGCCACACGATGCGCGCGTTTGGTGTGGACCCCGCCGTGCTGCTGTCGTCGACGCTATCCAGATTCAAACTGAAAGATGCCAGCGCCCAAACGAGTTTCCGCATGCGATTCGCTGAACAGTTCGGGGATGTGACCGAGGCGCTGGGTCCGAAGCATAGGATCGTCATTGTCGTTGATGATCTGGACCGCTGCGAACCCGATACGGTACGAAAAGTCATGGAGGCAGTGAATTTTCTGACTGCGTCTGGGAAATGCTTCGTGATGTTCGGAATGGCGACATCGCGTGTGCTGGCAGCGCTGGCGCTGTCGTTCAAGGACATCGCAAATGAGCTGGTGCAATTCGATGAGACGGGTGGCGACGAGCGCGCACGGCGTCAAGAGTATGCGCGCGACTATCTCGACAAGTTGGTCAACATCGAGATTCTGGTACCCAAGCGAACCGACCTTCCTCCTTCAAGATTGCTTGAGCAAGAAGAAGCGTCCACCTTGGCACCGCTTGCTGCGATTGCCGCCGAAATCAAGCGGTGGTGGCTGCTGCTGCCAGTGACAGCAGCGGTCGCGCTGGGGTGGTGGTTGGCGTCTCTCATGTCCTTGCCCAAGGCGCCTGAGGCAATCACGCCGCCGGCTGTAGAAGAACAGAGGCCGTCAGCGGAGACTGTGAGAGAGCAGACTGCACCGAGTCAGAGCCAAGCAGCCCCTGAAGCATCCCCTCAACCTGCGGAAAAGAACCCGGCGCCAAAACCTGAACTGCTTCCCGTGCTCGTGCCCGGAGTTGAGCGTGGTATCTCGCCGTTGTGGTTTCTGGCATCACTCGGACTGCTCGCCCTTACCGGCGGTATTTTGTTCCTGCGCTGGCTGCGACGACACGCACTCTTGGTCGAAGACACCGAAGCCTTCAAAAAGGCAGTAGAAATCTGGACGCCGGTCGCAACATTTAATCGCAACTCGCCGCGCTCCATCAAGCGCTTCGGAAATAGAATCCGATATCTCGCGATGCTGCAGCAAGGACATGAGTTGGACGAACAGCCCGCTTGGATCAGAGCGATCAGGCCTTTGAGGTCGCGCCTGGATTCGATTGCGGAGAAACTCGGGTTACGTCGCCCCAATGATCTCTCGAGCACGCCACAAGCGAATATAGGCGAAACGGATGTTGCTCTTCCTGAGCATCTTGTCGTGGCTTTAGGGGCTCTTCACGCCCTGTTTGGTGAAAACTGGCGGAGCAGGCTCCCTCCCTATGTGGGGCAAGTTGATAATGATTTAAGGGAGCTGCTTGAGCATGCCGTTGCGGAGCAAAAAAAAATTCCCGGCGCGAGCTGGCCGCCGAGTGAGGAACAACTGAACGCATTCAAGCGATCATTGAATGGTGTACGCCTATCTGGCGATCGTCGGACTGACAGCAGTCAGAAACATCCGGTAGCCCATCACAATGATCGAAGCGATATGCCGGTTTTGAGCGAGGACGGGCGGCCAACTTTGGAAACTTGAAGCATTCCAAGGCCGCATGAATTTATATTCTGGAGACGGCTTCCATTGCTCTGATGAACTGAACCAACTCAGCAGAGACCGTTGTGTGGTTGGGTGGGCGTAAAGACCAAACGCAACTGCGGCAGGGGGGCTCGACCATTGCTACGCCCCCGGCAGCCGGCGATGCTCCCGACGGGAGCATGTTAGGAAAGAAAATGGCGCGGGTGGGGGACGTGCCGTCCAAACTGACCAAGGGGCGATATCGCAGCGTAGCGTAATGGGGCGTGGTTTCTCAGCCGCGAACGGTAATTTTTCCTCGTGTTGTCAGGGGCTTACGTGTGCGACAGCCTCACCAGGCGAGTTCTCGCATTCCTTGGTCCGGCGCGAGCCGTTTGACAGAACGGTGGGGTAGGGCCCGGCCGTCTTGGGCGCCCGTGAGACCGTCGGCAGGGGTCACTGAGCCGCCAACTTCGGCCACGCAGTGGAGGGGGTGTACGGTACTTTTCAGTGATCAGGATAGGTGTGCCTTGCGAGGATCCCACCTTCCCAACCCCAAGGATGAGCGACATGAGTACCCTGCCACTGACCGAGGCCATTCTGCTGGAGATCCACCAGAGTCTTGGATGCCCCGGTTACCCCACCACCAAGAAGGAGAAGTTCGCCAGAGCACAAGACAGCCTGGCGTCCCATAGGGCGATGTTTGAGGAGCTCCTGCCCGGGATCTTCGACGCCCTGGATTTGGACCCGCTCGCGTGCCTCGACGCCATCGACAATCTCCAGTCGATGGCCGACGCCTACAAATCCGTCGAAATCAGCACATGGACGTTCGACGCCGACGAGCGCCAGATTCTGTGGACGTTGCTCGGTTACTTCTTCATCCCCGGAATCGCGCGCCACGCGGCCTTCTGGAATCTCGAGAGCCCGCTCGATCAAGGCATGCCAGGCGGACGCTTCTGGTATCTGCCTGAATTTCAAGAAACGGAAGGAAACCGCCGCCTCTACCTGCCGGTGGCCCAGGTCGTGGACTGGTTGCTCGACCTGCTGGGGATGCCACTGGAAAAGGTCGCCGACGCGCAAAGCGATGCAACGTATGGTGAGCATGATGCTCTGTGCCGTTCCCTGTACAACTGGCGGAGCGGTACCACCATCGAGAAGGGATCGATAGAGAAGTACTTCAAGGATCAAGCGCACCTGAGTTTCGATGGCGCCTTCGTACCCAACGACAACCTTTCGCCCGCCGAACAGTTCGACGAAGCCTTGGCTTTCGTTGCGCGCAAGAATCTGACTGCCGAGAAGCTTCGCACCGACATCCCGATGACCCAAGCAGGCCGGCTTGAGGCCATTCTGGATCGCAAGGCCGATGAGGATGAGCAGTCGGCGTTCGTCGGGCATCTGGCTGTTCGCTATGGAATCCCGTCGATGCACACTATCCGTCAGCGCCTGCTGTTCGCCAGGATGGTGCAGGACGGCTATTCCCGATTGCTGAAGTTCCTGTGCCCAGGCGTCGATCGCCTCTGCGCCGACGCGCAGCAGAACAAACTGCTCCAATTGTTCGGCATCTACAAGCACGTCTACAACTTGACCATAGACGCATGGTGTCAATGCTGTGGTGAAGGTGAGGCGGCCGAGAACGCATGGTTCGAAGACCACCTACCGCCGTGGGATAAGCAGGGACTGTTTCTGTCCATCCTGCCATCGCGTAAAGAGAGCGCGAATGAGGAACTCGCCTTGGCGCTAACACGGCGGTTCAGTGAAATGCACGCGGGCGCAGAACTTGAAGATCATGTCGGTTACGACGAAGCATCATCGATTGTGGTGATCAAGCGAAATGCAAAGCGTGCAGTGCGTCTCGCCGAAGACCTCATCGCGGAGGTGGAAATCGCCGAGCATTTGAAGGGATCCTGGTCTTGGAGCCAGCTGCAAAATGAGCGCAATTTCTGGGTGCTGTCTCAAGTTGCGAAAAGCGCAGAGATCAAACCACTCGCGAGGCAAGCGGCGATCCAACGCTTGCGTGATCTGGCCACAACGCCAAACGAGGCGGTTCAGGCGATTTTTTTCGAACTTGGTAGTCTTCTGAATCGCGATCGCGATCGCGAGCAACAGCCGCAAGACGCACGCGATCGGGCGCAAGCCCTGCTCGACGAAGCCGAAGCCAATGAAGGCTACGGGTTATGGGAAGCCGCAATCCTGCAGTGCAAGGCCAAGCATCTGCTGGCTTGCAACGACTTCAAAGGAGCGGAAATCCTCTTCAGGAAATCGCTCGATGCGTCATCTGAGCGGAACTACGGCCGTCTGCGTGGGGAAGTCGCCCGAGATTGCTTGGCCACTGCTGTCGCCAACCAGAAGCTGATTCCTGAGAATCACGAGAGGTACTACAGGGAAATGCTTGCAGGCGGCATGATGGAAGGGAGTGAAATCCCCGGCATCGAAGATGCCGCGCGATGGGCGTCCGAATACTTCTGGGACACGCTCTACGTGCCGTATCCAGGCGTCGAGCGTCTCGCGCCAATGGCGCAAGAAAAAGCGAAACAAATCATTGGCCTTGTGACGGCGGGCGACCTGAAGAGGCTGCGCGCCTGGGTGACTGACAACCGCAAACACCTGAAGAAAAGCCTGCCGCTTGTGACCGGCGATTCCGTGCTGATGCTCGTGGTGAAGTTCAAGGCAAATGCGCTGCAAATGCTTCACAGACAGACTATCGCTGGCGGAATTCCAGTAATAGAGATGGATGCTCGCCTTGACGTGCTGTTGAAGCGCTGGCGCGAAGCTGTAACGCTCCTATGCCAACTCGTGCCGGGACAGCTGAACTTCGTCGACTTCAAAGGCCAAACGCCACTCATGCTGGTTGCCGAAGCTGGGGAAACCGAACTCGTCCGTGCGATGCTGAAAGCCGGTGCTGACCCGGACCGGCAAGACTGGCGAGGCATCACTGCCCTGCATACGGCAATCAAGTCGCATGTTGCCGGCTGTGTGGACATCTTGCTGGATCATCCGTGTCAGCTGGACAAGATCACCTGCGACGGGAGGTCGCCCCTGCACACCGCGGCATGGACTGCCAATGTGCATGCCATCAAACGCCTGCTGGTATTGGCACCAAACCTTGCGTGGAAGCGAAACGAAGACGAGAAGACGCCTTTGGAGCTAGTTGAGACGCTGATTGACGAGCCGAAAGCATTGCAAGTCCTCGCTGAAGAGATCGGTCGTAACGGCGGACGTCGCCCTTCGAGAGAAGCGCTGATCCGAGTCGTTGAGTTGTTGGAGCAAGCACCACAAGTTTCGGGGCCGACTTCGAACATCTGCAGACTCGATTAGCGCCGTTCAGATTGTTGCGATATCGCCCAACCATGGTTCCCATTCAGTTGGAGTTGCTGGCAGCAAGCTTGATCTAGGGTCTGTTAACGCTCGGGATGGGTCACGCCCATCTCGACAGGACATCAATCACGGCGCTCTGAGGCAAAAACTCCTGTTCGATCCTGCCCTTGGCTTGATCGAGGAGATGTCGGTAAAACGTCTGTTCGATTCCTGTCAGCCCATCGGGTGGAATGGGGCCAGCATTGATTGGCTCGGGCACCGCGAGCGTGTCGGCGTGAGCGTCGAACAGCGGCTGGTTCATCAGCTGCGGCTCCAGGTGAGGTTGGAGCTCTCGGGCACGCGCCAGCATGCGCAGCCCCCATGTGTCCATGTCGCCCCAGTAGCCAAGATGGCGCTCCCGCAACCAGTCTGCGCGCAGCCAGGCCAGATCGAGGCCGGAGCCGAGCACGGCGATGGTGTCCGGGAGTGTGGGCAACAGATGAAGGCAGCGATCGTTCTCGATCAGCAGAATACGATTTGCCGGGAGTGGCGCATCGCGCAACTCGCGTGCTCGAACCCGCTGCTGTGCGAAGGGCAATAGCCCGGGCGACAGTGGCACCACCAGCAGCCAGTGCTCGCCTTCATCGGCCGCATCGAGAAAACTGTTGAGTCCAAGCTGCGACGCCTGTCCATCGAATCGGATGTCGAGCAGAGCGGCGACGAGGGCGCGATGCCGCTCCATGAACTTGCTGTCGATACCCGCCAGGGCGAGCGCGCGCAGCGGCCGCCCGGCGGCGATGCCGGGCTCAAGCATCATGGCCAGCCTGGTCGCCTGGACGACCTCATCGTCGTCGCGATCGCGCCACAGCGCGCGTTGCCTGACCAGCAAGGAATTGAAGCGCGAATCGATCCGGTCCAGCAGGTATCGAAGCCGCTGCAACTCGAGCTGCACCTGGGCATCGCCCGAGGCTTCCGAAAACTCTTCCGGCGAGCGCAGCAACCAATGTTGCGGTAGCGACACCGGCTCTGCCGCGCTGCGGAACGTGACATCCTGCCAATGCACGTCACCTACGGTGACGGCACGCCAGCGCGCGATGTGTTCGCGCACCATCGCTGTTTGTTGAGTGAAGACCGACGCCGAAGGGCTGCCAATGGGGACCGTTCGCGGCCATGCTTGTGGGTCAAGCAGCAAGTGCTCACGGTGATTGGCGCTGTGCCACTGCCGGGTCAGTTGCGCGGCAAGGGAATCAGGCGACTTCACTGCCGCGCTCCTGTCGCTCAATCCGATTGCGTGCGTGGGTCTCTAGTGCTTCCCAGCTCAGCGAGGTCATTGTTGCCTGCGTGCCTCTTCGATGGATCACGATGGCGGAGCGAGTGTGCTCCCGCAGCAACCGCAGCTCCTTGTTCGGAGTCACGAACAGCGGGTGAAGGCCGAACTCTGCCAGGGCACGGATGATGCGGCCGGCGACAGCTTGCGAGCTCTTCGAGAACGCCTCGTCGAGAATGATGGTGGCGAACAGCGGCAACTGACGGCCGCGCGGGCATAGCGCATAGCTCAGCGATGCGGTGAGCACATAGCTGGCAATGATCTCCTTCTCGCCGCCGCTGCCGCCCTGTGAACTGGTCCGCTTCTCGATGATCTTTCCTGTGTCGCGCTCGATCACCCAGACCGCGAACTGCAAGCGATAACGTGGATCCAGCAGCGCCTGCGCGCCCTGCGTCTTTCGTCGTTCGACTGCATCACGTAGTTGACGAACTAGCTCAGATAGGGCGCGGTAGTGGCTTTCGCCCTGGTCGTCCTTGAGCTGGGCCGAGCGAAGTTGCTTCCGGGCTTGCTGCAACGTCCGCAAGCTTTCGTGTTCGACCCGCTGCGGCTCAAGCCGCAGGTAGCGGTCGGGCTGGAAGTCCACCCGTTCCAATGTCGCATTCAGGTCCGCGATGCGGTCTTCGATGACTGCGACTTCGCTGTCGATCCCGCTCAGCAGTTGCGTGACACCTTGATCCGACGATTGATTGAGATACGTCAAGAAACGGCCAAGCTTCTCGGGCAGCGCTTCATCGTTGAGCACGCGAAGCCGTTCGCGATAGGTGGGCACATCTTGGAGCTCTGTTCCTGCTTCGGACAGGGCGCCGGTGTCCTCTTTCTTTGCCTCGCTCATGTCGCGGACGAGTTGGCGCTCGATTTTGCTTCGACGCTCGGACAGTCCCTTGATCTGCAACTGTACGCGTTCGGTTTCCCGGCGCTCCAGGTCATCGAAGTCGGAGGGGTCATCGGCTTGCGATAACTTCAAATGATCGGCTGCCATAGAGCTCTGAGCGCCATCCAGCCCGTTGCCGATTCGTTTGCGAATACGCTCGATCGCGGAATTTGCTTGCTCGATCGCTTTGTCGAGCAGCGCAAGCCGTGTTTTCTGCGCCACCTGTTCATCTTGCAGGGTCTGCCTCTGCTTTCTAGCGGCCTCCCACTCGCCTCGTGCCTGCTCGACGTCAGAGTTGGGTGCCGTCAACTCCTGCAACTGCACCTGCAGTCGATCAAATTCTGCCTGTGCTCCCGGAACATCGATGTCCTCGAATACGACCTCTTGCAATCGGTCCAACAAGGTGAGGCACTTCCTGGTCGCTTCGACCAAAGCCTCGGCATCGCGCATCTGGCGCAGACTGGCTGCATGCTGTTCCGTTGCGATGGCAAGCGCCTGCGCAAGGCGCGCGAGCTGATCTCGGTTGTCGAAACCGGTCATCCATTCGTCTTTGAGCGACTTCTGGTCCTGTTTGTCGAAGTAGCCGCTGCGGCCGGACATCAAGCCCTCGACGGTCATCGCGTGCGGCGTTCGACGCAGCGTTTCGACATCAGCCACACAATGCCGATCGATTCCGGCGAGAAGGTTCTTCAATGCCTCACGATGCGGGTGTGGCTTGAAATTGAGTTTTCGCGTGAATCCATCGCTGAAGAACTGTGCCTGTTCAGAGCGGATCTCGGCTTCTCGCAGGCGCACATGCAAGCGGTTGTCGCGGGCATTGATCCAGGCCAATGCTGCTGCAGCGTGCTCGGGTGCGATCAGAAGGCGCAGTCGTTCGCTGCCGATCGCGCGTTCGATCGCGCCGCGCCAATGCGCGTGCTGTGGTTGAACTTCGACCAGTTCGGCGACGAAGGGTAAGGCCTCTTCATCAAGGTCCAGATGCTTCGCCAGCAGCGCTCTGAAGCGCTGTTGGTCGATGTGTATGTTGGAGTTCGGGCGGTTCTCGGCTTCTTTCAGTTCCTGCTGGAGCCGATCGCGTTCGGTGAGCAGGGCTTGTTGCTTGGCGCCGGCCTCCCACGCGGCTTGTTTCTGCTCCGACCAGCGTTGGGTTTCTTCGCTGCGCCGCTGTTCGATGGCGGCCTGATTCTCCTGAAATGCGGTTAGCATCAGTGTGGGGTTCAGGCCGAGGCTCTCGGCCCATGCCTGATATTGTGCCGCCTCGCGGCGGCATCGCTTCAGCATCTCTTCTTGCGCGGCGAGATGACGCCGTAGTTCTTCGATTCGCTGCCCACCGACCTGGAGGTAGCGCGTTTGCAAGGACTGCTCTTTCGCTTGTGCGAGTTCCAGCCGCTCGGCCAGGGTCGCTGCTTGTTGTCCCTGCTTCAGCAGTTCGGCCTGCTCGACCTCTGACTTCTTCTGCCAAAGCGCAATCGCCTGTTCGCCGAACCACACCGGCAACAACGACAGCAGCGTGTTCTGCTCGTCCAGCTTGGCACTGGCCTCCTGATGTTCTGTCCAGCCCTTGTCGATTGGCAAAAGCGTGTCGCGCTGCTTGCGTGCAATCTCGAGTTCCTGGCGGATGCCAGCCAGCGTATCGAACTCGTCGGCGACCTTACGCGCATCATCGAAAGCTGAGGCGTCGTCCAAGACCAGCTCACGGAACACCTTGTCGATGCTATCGAGCTGTTTGAGGCCCGCCGCGCGGTTGAGCAGATCGAAGGCGTTATCGCCGACCTCGAATTGGCTGCGTAGCCGCGACAGGTATGCCTGCTTGGTCTCGTAGATCTTGAGGCCGAGACAGGTACGCTCCAGTTCCTTCAACCCGCGCGCGCCGGAATCCCTGTGGGTCTCCAGCCACTCGTCAAGGGTGGGTGTGTCGTTCAGACAGAAAAACCAGCGACGCTTGAGATCGGTCAGCGCTGAACTTGTACCGTCGAACCAGAACAGGCCGCCGATGCGCACCACGGTCTCGCCATCGCTGAATCTGGCGGCGATCGCGGTCACGACGGAGCCGGGCCGGGCGATGTGTTCGTTGCCACCGCCATCGTTGCCCGCACCGGAGACACCGCGGACATAGGACACCAGATCGCGATCGCTATCGTGTCCGCCGGTGGACGCCAGGTTGTAGCGGGGGCTGGCGACCAGCAATGTCATCAGCGCATCGACCAGCGTGGTCTTGCCGCTGCCGGTCGGGCCGATGATTGCGGTGCCGGCCAGATCGATCTCTGCACCGTGCCGGCCACTGAAGGCGCCCCAGTCGTAGAGATCGAGATGGGTGAGGACGTAACTTCCTGATGAAGTCTCCGAAGGTGCGGCAGAGGCGGAGGTCGTGTTCACTCGTCGACCTCTTCGCCTGATGAAGCCTTCGCGCGCGTGTCGCCGGCTGCCTCGCGCAACGCCTGAACCAGACTGGTCAGATTCTCGGGGTTGGCCAGATGCGCGATGATCGGCCGGATGGTCACGCGCTCCTGTTGATCGACATCGGAAACGATGCCGTGCCCTTTCAGTTGTTCCAGCAGGGTCAACAGGCGCTTCTTTTCCTGAGCGTCGCTGCCGAGATCGCCCAGATACGCTTGCAGGTGCGGAAGCAAATCTTCAAGCGCGACCCGGGCGTCGCTCGCACCGACCCCGGCCTCCACCTCATGGGCGACGAACTGTTGTCGCAGAATAGCCACCAGGAGAGACTGCTCCAGCGTCAGGCGCTGCTTGCGAACGAGGGGATGCGACCAGTCCTCGTCTTCCTGATCGGGTGTGGCTGTGACTACGATGAACGCCAGACCACGGATCTCATCAGTACGTACACCGAGATCGAGCCAGCTCAGCACCTGGTCCACATGATCGCGGTACAGCAATGCGTTGCGGTAGAGATTGGGCTTGCTCGATTCCTCCAGCAAGCCGTACTTCATCAGTTCGAGGATGGTGGCACGCACGGCGGATGTGATGTCGGCATTCTCGGCGGATGTCGCATCACTGCCAGCTGGACGAGACGTAGCCGCGCGAGGATTGGTACCGATCGCATTCTCGCCATTGTCGGCTTCCATGCCTTTCACACCGGTCGTCATGTCAGGGTTCCCATTCGAAATGCTCGAAGGCAGCGGGATCGAGTGATATCACAGGCACCTGGAAGCGCAGAGTTTGCTCATGATCGGGCTCCTCATGCTTGCCGGCGGTATTCCGGAGAGCGACATCCAGCACTTCCTGTTCCGTGCCTACGGTGCAGCCCGCCTCCCTTGCCATGCCCAGCCAGAGCGCAAGGGTTTCCAGATCGTGGGTAGGCGGCAGGCGTTCGGCGAGCTCGTTGAGACTCAGGGGTGCTTCGCTTGCCCGGATGATGTCCACGGTGTCGCGCACCAGTGTCTCTCGGTCGAGGCTGTCCAAGGAAGACCAGAATTCGTCCTCGATCAGGTCTATGTCGCCCGCCATGCGCTGGAGGTCCAGATCTCGCATCGCCTGCTGATCCAGCGATTTGAAGCGCAGCCGCTCGACCAACGGCAGACCGCCACAGACGACGGCCAGCGGCGGCAGACAACTGGGCTGTCTGCGAACAGAAGCAGCACTCCAGTCCACCATCTGGGCATACCGGAAGACTTCGTTGAGCAATTGCCCAACCCGATGGTGCTCCGCGGCCAGTCCGGTGCGCAGAAAGCTGCGGACATCGCGCTCGCTGCGCGAGCGTGTGCGGATGACCGATGCGGATTCTTTCACCAGACGCATCACCAGCCAGCGCAGATCGGCCTGTTGAGCAGACGTTAGCGCGGTCCTGGCCTGCGGATGCTGGAGGATGATGCGGAGGCGGCGCTTCATCGCATCCAGTTCGACTTCCTGCTTCAGCTGCTGGTGAAACGCCTGGAAGACGCGGCCTTCGGCGGTCTCGAGTAGGGTGTCGTGGCCATCGAGCAACGTGTCGACGATCGCGCCGCGATGGTAGCCCTCGTTGACGATAGCGTGCCGTAGGCGCAGGTCGGCATCGCGCCAGGAGTCTTCCACCCGGCGAAAGTCCGCGCGCAGGCTGGTCGCCAGCGTGTACAGCTCGCGGATACCTTCGGCCGCTTCCTGGGCGTTCGCGACCTCGATGCGCCCGGCTTCGGCTTCCTCGAGTTGGCGCTGCAGGTCGGCAATCTGCCGACGCAGGTGTTCAGCCCGGCTCTGCGGGTCGGGATTGAGCCGAGCCTCCTGCCGCTCGATTTCGCGTTGCACCACCGCCAGTCGCGAAGCAGTCGAGGTCATCATCCGGCTGTCCAGCGCGCCCACGAACCGCAACGCCGTCTCCAGTGCGTCCGTGGCGTACAGCCGTCCTTCGCGTTCTACGATCAATGCACGGCGAATCCAGGCACGCAGTTCCTTTCGCGCCAGTACCGTTGGGTTGATATCGATCTCGAATTCGCTGAGCCCTGCGTGCTCGGCCAGAATCTCGGCTAGTGCCTGCTGGGCATCGTCGAAGTCGACACCGTCCTGGCTGTCCTCGAACAGCAACTGCAAGCAGCCCAAAACTAGAGGCGCACGGCGAGAGGCCAGCAACTGCCAGGCAGGGTGCTGCTGGCGTGCCAGGACATAGGTTCGGGTGTGCTCGAGGCTACTGCTGTCCATGCCCTGTTGAAACAAAGCTCCCGTAGGCCCAAGGCTGGACCTTGCTGGAAGGTAACGCGCCTACATTAGCGGAGAGTCAAGTCTCACGCACAGGGACACGGTGTCCACCGAATCTCGGCAGGCGGCGTGAATAGCCATTGATGGCTTCAATCGCTCCCTGTCTCCGTGTGCAGGCTGATTTGCTCTGCCCACGGCATCGGGGGATTGATGGCTAGGTCCATCAGTTGGAGCCCTGCCGGCAAAGTCTCGCCCAAGATTGCCGCCACGATCTCCGGCGCCAACAGGGTCAGGTTGATGTGCCGGGCGATGTAGCTGTGGTTGGTGCCCTCGCGGCGGGCGATGTCGCACATCGAGGCGGCTTCGCCGGTCTCCAGCATGCGCAGCCACCGGTGGCCGCGGGCTAGGGCCAGTTGGAGTGGGGTGGCGTTCGTCCGACTTGCCGCGGCTTCGGCCCCGGCGGGCAGGACGACCCGGCGGCCGCTGCGTCGCTTCAGGGCGATCGGGACTTGCAGGACGACGCTGCCGTTGCTGGCGACAACCTCACTGGCCGGCCCGGAAACGGACAGGGTCGGCCGGGTCATGCCCCAGCCCCTTCGGCGACCGGTCGGGACTCGGCCGCAAGGGCGCCGATGCCGAGGGGGTGGAGGCGCAGTTCGAGGTTGGTCGGGGTCACGATGACCTTCTCGACCAGCAGGCGCACCAGGCGCTGTTGCTCGGCCGGGAATAGCTCGTCCCACACCCGGTCGACCTGGATCATGGCCACCGTCACCTGGGCTGCGTCCAGGGTCGGGTCAAGGGCGGTGGCCTGCGGCACCATCGCCTGAATCATTTCGGGCGCCCGAAGCAAGTGACGGAGCTGCCCGACGACCGCTTCCTCCAGTTCCGCCGCTGGCAGTCGCGGCAGACCCGAGGCGCCCCGGCCCTCGTGGGTGTCGCGGGTGCTCAGGTAGTAGCGGTAGGTCCGGCCTCCGGCCTTGGTGGTGTGCCAGGGCGTCAGGGCGCGCCCGTCCGGGCCGGTGAGCAGGCCCTTCAGCAGGAACGGCACCTTGCCCTCGCGCGATGCGGAGGCGCGTGCGCGGCTACAGGTCGCGAGGCGCGCATGCACCGCGTCCCAAAGGGCGCGGTCGATGATCGGGGCGTGCGTGCCCTCGAAATACTGATCCCGGCTCTTCAACTCGCCGAGATAGGTGCGACAGTGCAGGATCTTGTGCAGGGAGCTGCGATCGTGGAACTTCCCGACGTGTTGCCGCCCGGACTTCGTTGTCCAGTCCTTGTTGCGCCAGCCGCGCGCCCGTGCCTCCTGCGCCACCTTCATCAGCGAACCGACCTCGACGAAGCGCCGGAACAACGTCCGCACCTGTTCGGCCTCGGCCTCGTTGATGACCAGCCGTCGATCCTTGAGGTCGTAGCCCAGCGGGGTGATGCCGTGCATCCACATCCCCTTCTTCTTACTGGCCGCGAACTTGTCGCGGATGCGCTCGGACGTCAACTCGCGCTCGAACTGGGCGAAGGTCAACAGGATGTTCAACAGCATCCGGCCCATCGCGTCGGTGGTGTTGAATTGCTGGGTGACGGACACGAAGGTGACCCCATGCCGGTCGAAGACCTTCACCAGTTCGGCAAAGTCGTAGAGCGAGCGGCTGAGACGGTCGATCTTGTAGGCGATGATGATATCGACCTGGCCGGCTTCGATGTCCGCGAGCAATCGCCTCAGCGCGGGGCGATCGAGCGTGCCGCCGGAGAAACCGCCGTCGTCGTAGTCATGCGCCACCGGAATCCAACCCTCGGCACGACGGCTGGCGATGTAGGCCGCGCCCGAGTCCCGCTGGGCGTCGATCGAAGTGTACTCCAGCTCCAATCCTTCCTCGCTGGACTTGCGCGTGTAGACGGCGCAGCGCAAGCGCTTAGGTGCGGTGCTCATCGGCCACCTGCCTTGCGCAGTCCGAAGAACGCCGGCCCGCTCCAACGCGTGCCGGTGATGATCCGAGCGACCATCGACAGGCTGGGATAGCGTTTCCCTGCGTATTCGAACTCGCCATCGGAACGCACGAGGACGCGATGTTCGATGCCGTCGTAGATGCGGATCAGCTCGGTGCCGGCGATCGGAACCGCGCCGACCGGCTGTCGCTTCAACTGCCCGGTCGCGATCAGTTCGTCGATGCGGCGCTGGTTGCGTGCGATCACGCCGGGATGCGTCTTCTCGTACTCGAGCTCCTGCCAGCGATACGCGATCCGCTTCTCGACAAAGCGGCGATTGATCACCAGCGGATCCGTGCCGTAGAGCCGCCGCCACTCCTGGGTCAGTTGCGGCCACGTCCATGCGCTCAGCCCGGCGATGCGGGCGGCCATCGGTGAAGGTGCGGTGGGGGAGGAAGATGCTCGCGTCATGCCTGTGGACTCCGGTGTGCGGGGTTGGCATGTACGCGTGGTTCGGCCGGGAAGCCAAGTCCACGGTCAACCGGAGAGACATGACGTACAGCGGTCGCATCGACATCGCCAGCGCGCAGACGGTGCAGACCAAGCGCCAACAGCCCGGCCGCTTCCGTGCGGCGCTGGTCGGGCGTCATGCGGGCAGGATCACAATCGTTGGAAGGAATCACAGGGTCTCTGAGGGGACATCGAACCAGACGCCAGTGTCACCGTGACGATTGACTGCTGTATCGCAAGGCAACGCAATGCGAGGACGAGCATCCAGAGATCAACAATTCAATCGACGCGGTGACTCAGTCGCCGATCACGGAGTGGTCAGTCGTCGTCGGTTGATCTCCGAAGCGCGCATGCAATTTCCAGTGCGAACTCGCACAAGTAGGCCAGACCACCGTCGATTCCGGTTTCTGTGCCGATCACCAGCAGGCGGCGCACGGCGTCCTCAAGGTCTGCGGCTTCCCGCAGGGCGGTGGCACTTCCGACGCCGCTGGCAACGATCAGCAAGGGGCGTTGTTCGGCAGGGACTTCGCGGAACGAGGTTTCGCGTGTGATGTCGCTCATGTCCGCGCTCCAAAAGCAGTCAAGCGCGACGAACGATGTTCGACCCGAATCGGGCCTGATAGAGTATTTGCAGCCATTGTCGTTCCTCCAACGAACGGTAGTGGTCAGGGCGGCCGGGGTGTTGACGCACCTCGGCCGTCCGCGTTTCCGGCGTTTGCCGGGAAGTGGTGCTGGCGATGACGCGACAGTGCCTACTGCGCGTCATGCGCCTACGAGGGGGTGGTTGCTCTCCAAAGTGGGTGACGTCGATGCCTGCCCGGAAGACGGGCGGGCGGTGTGGGCGTCTCGATCAAATCCCGCGCCGGCCTGCGATGGTGTGCTGCGCGTCGCGGATCTTCGCGAGGTCATCGAGTCGGCAGCGCGGGCTCAGTCGATCTTCGATCGCAATGATGGCGGCGTGGAGGATGTCGCCACGTTCCGACGGCGACGTCGCGTCGGCATAGCGGGCAATCTGTTGTTCGATCAACGATCGTGTCGCCGTCAGCGCCTCGATCATGCGCTCCAGTTGGCGATGACCTTCGTCCCGGTCGGTGGTGGGCGTGGCGTGTTCTTCTTGCATGAGGTGGTATCCGTATAGGTGTGGACACATGTACGCGCTGTTCGCGATGGAAGCCAAGTCCTTCTGCGCACCTTCCTCGTCGAGAGCAATCAACGATCGATGTGCGTCCTGGCCGGTGCAAAGTGCAGGCACTCGGCGCATGGCGTTTGAGCAATCCGAGTTGCGGTCGGGGGCTTAACCAACCGCAACCCGCCGATGATGTGGCGTCAAACCGTTAGCGCACTCTGTGCAATGGCGTGCAGCTTCGCTTGCGCGTTGGCGGCAATGTCGACTCGGAGGTTTGAGCCTGGTGAACCAGCAGCGTAGCCGATCGCCCAGTTGAGGACGTTGGCCTTGTCGCGAAGGCCTTCGGCTGATTCGTAGCGCTGCGCGTAGCGCGCCAGTTCCTCCGCCGCTCGTTCGAAGGCGATGCGCATGTGATGAAGCGCCTCAGCGCCATCGCGGATGGCGGAGCGCGTCTGATGGTCGGTGGTGTCGATGCTCATGTGGGCGTCCAGTGTTGTGGTGTGGACACATGAACGCGCTGTTCCGCGGTGAAGCCAAGCGACGAAACGGCAGACGCGCACAATAGACAAGCGTCGTACAGCTTTGCGCGGAAACGCGCGGATCAGGTGCTCTGTTCGGCCTGAGGTGGCGCGAATCCGACGATCGCGTCGGTGCCGGAGGCGGCGCGTCGGGTGATTTCGGCGAGGACGTGTGCGCGCAGGTCCGTGTCGCCGCGATGCATGGCGAGCAGGAACGCGGTGTCGAGCGATGTCACGCATTCCTCCATCGGCACATCATTGCTGGTGACATAGCGTTCGCCGACCTCAAAGCCGATCTCGTAGGCCTCGGCAAGCGCATCAAGCAGCGTCTGGACGCGCGCGATCTCGGTGGGATTGCCGGAGGCGGCGACCACATCGATGTCGGTGCCGAAACGATCACGCGCAATCCGGCGGTAGGGGTCTTGATCGTTGCGGAACATGTGCGCGGTCATGACATTCCCCTGCTTACCAGACGATGCTGGTCGGGTTGGCGACGATGCGCGCGAGCAATTCGGCGAGCGGCTCGACCTGCGCGCCTTCCGCAACGGGTGCAAGTAGCGTGCTGCCGGTGTCGATCAGTTCGATGCGGATGACGTCGATGCCGTTGCTGGCGTAGGCGACGTGCTTGCGGCCGTCGATGCGGCGCATGAGCGCGTGCGGTGTGCGTGCGCGCAGGACTTCGCGTTGCCATGCGTGTCGGCCGCGCTTGCCGGGGACGCGCACCAGTAGCGAGGCGAGGAAGAATTCCTTGACGTGCTTGGGTTGCTTGGGAACCTGCGGGGTCTTCATAAGTCGTCGATGTCCTTGTCGGGGGGGCATGTACGCGCTGTTCGTGACGGAAGCCAAGCGATTCGGGCGCGTCGTTTTCTGCGGGAATTCAGCGAAGGGCGGCGCGTGCCTGCCCCGCTTTGCGGCCCTGCTCGACGCCCGCGTTGTAAGCCGCTTCGAGGGCGTCGTGCAGGCGCTCGACTGACACTTCGTGGAAGTCCAGTCGATCCGAGCCTTGCGGCTGAAGCGTTTGGATGCCCAGCGTCTTCTGCGCGATGCGAGCGAGGAGTGGTTTGATCGTCGTCATGGTCGGTGCCGTGGTGGTGTGCGCGGGGATGGCATGAACGCGCTGTTCGGCTGTGAAGCCAAGCAAACGGCGATGTCGCGCTGCGACATCGAGACACCTGTCGTACAGGCTTCAATGATGTGTTGACTTCAGGCCTGTGCTACGCCAATCGACGCAGGCTGACGCGCTCGATCCGGTAGGCGAAGGCGGCATCCGCAGCAATGCGGTGCGCATGCTAGCGGTGAGAAGGTTGCGATGCTGGGCGGTTTGAGCCTCGATTGACCGCGAGTGAATCATCGTCCAATAGGCCCGTTGCTTGCCATCACGCCAGCCGCTACCGACACCGACTCATGCAGGAGGCCGGTGTCGGCAGTGGACAATCGACGCGCACCTTCTCGAGCGAGGCCTTGGATGACGAGCCTGCCAAATTTGATCCAGATCATGGAGACAGGTGGATTCCATGCCTCAGGATGTTGCCGCCCCGGCAAATGCACATTCCGATGCCAAATCCTGTCACCACTTCATTTCAAGACTCCGTTCGCTGGCCGCCATTGACCGCAGCGCCCCATCGGCTGCTGTTCTTGATCGGCGCCGCCAACGTGCTGGCGTCGATGCTGTGGTGGTGGATGCATTTGAACGGGTGGTCCGTCGCGGCGGCCCCTGGGGTGCCGTCGCCGTGGCTGCACGGGTTTCTGATGCAGTACCAGGTACTGCCGACTTTCATGTTCGGCTTCCTGCTGACGGTCTATCCGCGCTGGATGGCGCAACGCGAGGCGACGCGTTGGCATTACCTGCCGATCGGTCTGGCCCTGCTGTCCGGGCAGGCGCTGACGCTTGTCTGTGCGTGGTCGGGTTCGAGCCTGTTCTTGTCCTTGGGCTGGTTCAATACCGCTGCCGGATGGCTGGCCGGGATGGCGGTGCTGGGCGGTTGGGTGCTGCGCGCGCAGTCGCGTGATGCGCATGTGCGTTCGACGTATCTCGCGTTGTCGATCGGGATGTTCGGCGTGCTCGCGTTCGGATTCGGATTGCATGCGGGGCGGCCGGACTGGCAATACCTCGCCATCCGCATCGCCGCGTTCGGATTGCTGATGCCGATCTATGTCACGGTGGCGCATCGCGTGTTCCCGTTCTTTGCCGGTAATGCGGTGCCCGGTTATCACGTCTACCGGCCCGGCTGGCTGCTGCCGGCGATGTGGATGGGCATCGCCGCGCATCTTGCGGCCGAACTCGCGGGATTCTCCGCCTGGCGCTGGCCGGCTGATCTTGCGCTGGCCGCGCTGTTCGCCCATCTGCTGTGGCGCTGGTGGCCACGAGCGAAAGCGCCGCCGCTGTTGATCGTTCTGTTCGTGGGCTTTGTGTGGTTGCCGTTGTCGATGACGCTGTATGCCATCGACAGCCTGTCGACCCTCATCGGCGCCGAGCTGTCGCTCGGCCGTGCGCCACTGCACGCGCTCGCGGTCGGCTTTTTCGGCACGCTGTTGGTCGCAATGGCCACGCGGGTGACCGCCGGGCATTCTGGTCGTCCGCTCCAACTTGGACGGATCGCAGGTTTCGCGTTCGTCGGCATGCATCTGGTCGCCATGGCGCGGGTGGTCGGCGAACTGATGCCGGATCCGTCGGCATGGTGGCGTGCCAGCGCGCTCGCTTGGCTGCTGGTGTTCTTGCCGTGGGTGCTGCGTTCGGCATGGGTGTATCTCACCCCGCGGCTCGACGGCCGACCGGGTTGAGGGCACACGCTTGAATGATCCGGCCCTTTATCCGTATTTCCTCGGGCCGTACGCCGAGAACGACGACCTGCTCGAATCGCTGGTCGTCGGCTTCCTGCGCGATCATGTCTACTGGCGACGCAACCTGCATCCCGAAGACGCGCCGGTGATTCCGACCGGCGCCAACCGCCGTCCCGATTACATCGCATTCGAGTCCCGTTTGCGTCGGGAGTTGCACCAGTTGTCAGCCTCGCTGAAACGCAGCGTGCCGTTCCACAGTCCGCGCTACATCGGGCATATGGTCAGCGATCTGCTGATCCCGGGGCTCGCCGCGCAGATCCTCGCGTTGCCGTACAACCCCAACAACGTCAGCGCGGATGCCGCGCCGGTGACGATCGATCTCGAATTGAAGGTCGGTCTGCAACTGGCCGCGATGGTGGGTTTCCCCGCGGACCCGAGCCGGGACGATTGCGCGTTCGGTCATCTCACCTCCGGCGGCACGCTGGCGAACGTGCAGGGGCTGCGGCTGGCGCTGGCACTGAAATGTTTTCCGGTCGCGTTGCGTGAGGCGGGAGCGCCTGTGGATGGTTTGCCTGAAGATGATTGGGCCGCGTTCAATCTCGCGCAGACGGAGGCGATCGCGCTGCTCGAACGCTGGCATTCATTCCTGAAGACGTTGCCGGCGCCCGAGCGCAGCCGTTGGTGCGAACGGGTCGAATGCCAGCGGATCGAATCGCTGGGCATACATGCCTTTTTCGAGCGTCATCGCGCGCTCGCGCCGCCGCTGGTGTTCGCGCCCTCGACGGCGCACTACTCCTGGAGCAAGGGCGTGAAGATGCTCGGCCTGGGTCGCGACCAATTGCGCCTGATTCCCGGCCGAGCGATGCGCCTGGATACCGATACGCTGGCGGAAGCCCTCGACGACTGCCTGCGCCGTCGGCAACCGGTGCTGATGACGGTGGGCGTGCTCGGCAGCACCGAATTCGGCACCATCGACCCGCTCGACGCGCTGGCGGATCTGCGCGATCGCCTGCAGGTGCAGGGACTGGGGTTCGCGCTGCACGCGGACGCCGCCTGGGGCGGTTATCTGTGCACGCTGTTCCGCGACGAGGCGGGGCGCCTGCGCGAGGCCGATGCGGTCGGACGCGAGTTCGCGCAGTTCCCCACAGCGGCGGTGCATGCCGCGATCGGCGCGCTGGCACGGATGGATTCGGTGACGATCGATCCGCACAAGCTCGGTTATCTGCCCTACGGCTCGGGCGCCTTCGTCTGTCGCGACCAGCGTGCGATCGGCCTGTTGTCGGAATCTGCCGACTACGTCTTCTCGGACGCCGATGCGGGCGATTTCTTCGCCCGCCATCGCCATCTCGGGCGCTACATTCCGGAAGGCTCGAAGCCCGGCGCGAATGCCGCCGCCATTTATGTGACCCATCGCGTTTTGCCGTTGGATCATCAGCATTTCGGCAAACTGCAGACGCAGAGCATTCGCGGCACCGAGGCATTTCTGTTGGAGGCGCGGGCCTTCATCGCACGCAGTACCGCGTTGGTGCGCGCACTCGTCCCTTTCGAGCCCGACAGCAATCTCGTCTGCCTGGCGATCAATCCATGTGGCAATACGGATATCAGGGCAATGAATCGGTTCATGCGTCGCCTGCATCGTGCGCTGAGCGTGGATCCGGACACGCCACTGCAACTTGGCGAGTATTTCGGATCGATCACGACGCTGAAGCCTGATGCGATGGGGCCGGTGGACACCTGCCGCATCCTCGCTGCGCTCGGATTCCCGAACGATGCGCTCATCGAAGGGGACGAAGAAGCCGACCGCATCGTGATTCTGCGGCATACGCTGATGAACCCGTTTTTGCTCGACCATGGCAACGGCAGCAATTATCTCGCGGGTTACTTCGAGTTTCTGGGCCGGCTGGTCGCGCAGACGACGATCGCGCAATGAACGCCAGTCATTCTCCAGTTGGCCGCGGCTCCGTCCGTCGGTCAGGGCCCAGTCGATATTGATCGTGTCGTCGTATTCTCCAAACCTTCGCAATCCCTTGGAAAAGATATCAATGCAGACTTTCGATGAATTCCTTGCAGTGGCTCGGCAGCAGCCGGAGCCGCAGCGGCTGTTGTTGGTGTTCGCAAAAGCCGGGATTGAGGCGGACGCGACACCGGCCGAGCGTGCGGCGTTCGAGCGCGGTGAGGGCGGCGTACTGTCGCCTGAGGTCTGCGTCGACCGCACGGCACAGGAGGTCGCCAGTTTCGGCAGTCTGTTGGAGGAGTCAGTGCAGGCGATCGAGCACTGGGACATCCTGTTCGTGGCCACGATGGACGGCCGCGGTGGGCACGTACCGAACAGCGACGAAGCGGTGCAACCTTTGCGGATGATGGTCGAACAGATCAAGGGCGGGCGGGTGTCCCAACTGCTTGCGGTCGATCGCAGCGGCAGTCTGGTGATGCTCGACCGGGGCTGAGATCACGGTGTAGCAGGTCTGCCCAAGCAGGATTACCGAAGCAGGCCAGCGCAGGCGCATGCCTGCGGACTTGATCCGAGTCAATGTCGGTATGACGTTACGCATCTACGCTGTGTCCGTCGCCCGCAATCTGGGGCGGCACTCCGAAGTCGCCGCACCTTCGCTCTCCGGCATGGGCGGCGTCCGTGGTCCGAGTCATTCGCGGGCCACCCGGTGCGGCTGGAAACGGCCGCGCCGCCCGATTGGAAAGGAGCGAACCACAACATGCGCGTACTGGCGGACCGGTTCGGCCGGACGTTTCCTTATTTGCGGCTGTCGGTCATCGAAGCCTGCAATTTCCGCTGCAGCTATTGTCTGCCGGCGGGGTTTCGCGCGGTGCCCGGTCGCCCCGCCTCGCTCGAAACCGACGAGATCGCGCGGCTGCTGCGCGCTTTCGCTGCGGTGGGCATGCGCAAACTGCGCATCACCGGCGGCGAACCCTCGCTGCGCAAGGATCTCACCGAAATCATCGCCACTGCGGCAAGCATTCCCGGCATCGAGAAGATCGGTCTGACCACCAACGGCTGTCTGCTCGATCGCCGGGTCGAGGCCTGGCGCGCTGCGGGACTGACCCATCTCAACGTCAGCGTAGACGCGCTCGAACGCGAGCGTTTCGCGCGGATCACCGGGCACGACCGGCTCGATGAAACCCTCGCCGCGATTGATCGCGCGCTGGCGTTGAACTACGCTTCGGTCAAGCTCAATGCGGTGCTGCTGCGCGACCTCAACGACGACCAACTGCCGGCCTGGTTCGATTATCTGCGCGAACGTCCGCTGACGCTGCGCTTCATCGAGCTGATGCGCACCGGCGACAACGCCGACTACTTCGCCCGCCACCATCTACGTGCGGAATCGTTGGAACAGTCTCTGCTCGACGGCGGCTGGCGGCCGATGCCGCGCGCAGCCGACGCCGGCCCGGCGCGCGAATACGCGCACCCGGACTACGCCGGAAAGATCGGCGTGATCGCGCCATACTCGAAAGATTTCTGCGCCGGCTGCAACCGCCTGCGGGTGACTGCGCAGGGCGATCTTCGGTTATGCCTGTTCGGCAACGTCGGCATTCCGCTGCGGCCATTGCTGCAATCCGACGACGATCACGACGCCCTCGTCGCGCGGCTGTACGGGCAACTCGGGCTCAAGGCGCTGGGCCACGGCCTGCATACGGGCGAAACCGGCATGACCGCCAATCTGTCGACGGTGGGAGGCTGAATGCACGCGCTGTCCTCCGCATCCTCGGCAATGTCATCGGCACCGACATCATCCGAACCGTCGCGCTTCCACATGGCCGATATCCGCCGCAAGCGTCCGAGCGAGCGTCGTGCGGTGGCGGTTGGCGAGTTGATCGCAGGTCCGGTCGGGTTCGCCACGATCGTCGAACGTCGATTGCCCAAGGGCGATGCGATGTCGATGGCCGAAATCGCCGGCATCCAGGGCGCGAAACAGGCGGCCGCATTGATGCCGCTATGCCATCCGTTGGCGTTGGAATTCGTCGAAGTGCGCTGCGTGCCGGTGCCGGAGCGGTATGCGATCCGCGTGTATTGTGAAACGGCGCTGACCGCGCGCACCGGCGTCGAGATGGAAGCGTTGGCGGGCGCGTCCGCGGCGCTGTTGACGCTGTACGACTTGACCAAGCCGGTCGAACCCGCGCTCGCCATCGGCGGCGTGCGCCTGTTGTTCAAGGAAGGCGGCAAATCGGGGCTGTGGCTGCATCCCGAGGGCATGAGTGAAGACGAGCGCAGGCACTACCGCCCGCGGATCGCGCCACGCCTCGACGGTGTGCAGACGGCCGTGGTCACGTTGAGTGACCGCGCCGCGAGCGGCATCTATGAAGATCGCAGCGGGCCGATCGCGGAAGCGGCCCTGCGTGGGCTCGGTGCCGAGGTGCGTTGCCGCTTGCTGCCGGACGGGATCGAACCGTTGGTGCAAGCACTGCGCGAAGAAGCGGCCGCCGGTACCCGACTGGTGCTCTGCACCGGCGGCACGGGCTTCGGCGCACGCGATCTCACGCCCGAAGCGCTGGCGCAGGTCGCCAGTCGCGAAGTGCCCGGATTGGCCGAACTGTTCCGCAGCGCCAGCGCCGCGCATACGCCGCTGTCCTGGCTGAGCCGCGCTGCATCGGCGCTGGTCGGCGAGCGCATGCTCGTGATCTGTCTGCCGGGCAGTCCGAAAGCGGTGGCGCAGGGCATGGAGATTCTTACGCCGCTGCTGCCACACGCCTTGGCGATGATCAAGGGAGAACCACATCCATGACCACGGCATCCACCAGCACAGCATCCGTCAGCAGCGCACGCCTGAATACTGCAACGATTCCCGCTGCGGCCTGTGGCTGCGCCGCGCACGACAGCGGGCACGGCGCGCATATGCTTGATGTGGCCGCAGCGCAGGCGTTGATTCGCCAACGCTGCACGCCGCTGCCGAGCGAACGCCTGCCGCTGGCGCAGGCCGAAGGTCGGGTGTGCGCCAAAGCGCTGCGCAGTCACTGCAACCTGCCGCCGTTCGCCAATGCGGCGATGGATGGTTATGCCTTGGCTTGGCACGACAGCATAACGCCCGGTGCCGAGTGCGATGCGATCGCCGAACAGGCCGCGGGCGACGCTGCACTGATAGTCGACGCGGGCGATGACCATGTGGCAATCGCCATCATGACCGGCGCGCGCATGCCCGACGGTGCCGATACCGTGGCTTTCGATACGGTCATCCCGGTCGAAGACGCGACCGTGCTCGCGCGCGACACCGAAGGCCGCGCGTTGCGTCTGCGTATCGACCGCGCGCCCCAGCGCGGTCAGCATGTACGTCGTGCCGGTGAGGACATCGCCGCTGGTGATGAAGCGGTTCCCGCAGGCGTGCGCCTCGGGCCGTCCGAACTCATGCTGCTGCGCGGCGCGGGCGTTGCGACGGTGGAAGTCGTGCGTCGGCCGCGGGTCGCGCTGGCCTGCACCGGGCGCGAACTGGTCGATACGCCAGGCGCGCCGCTCGCGCCGGGGCAGATATACAACACCAATCGTGCCTATCTCGAATCCCGTTTGCGCGACGCGGGTGCGGTGCTGCATGCGGCGACTACCATCGCCGACGATCCTGCGGTGTTCCTCGCGTACGTGCGCGGATCGATGGCGGAAGGCGTGGACATCGTGATCTCGACCGGCGCGGTGTCGATGGGGCGCTACGATTTCGTTCCCGACACGTTGGACATGCTGGGCGCGCAGATCGTGTTCCACAAACTGCGAATGCGTCCCGGCAAGCCGCTGCTGTTCGCGGTGCTGCCGAACGGCGCGTTGTTTTTCGGGTTGCCGGGCAATCCGGTATCGAGTGCGGTCGGCCTGCGTTTCTTCGTCGAGACCGCGCTGCGGCAGATGCTCGGCATGGCGCCGGAACGGCCGTGGCGGTTGCCGTTGGCCGAGGCCGTGTCGAAGAAACCGGGCTTCCATCTGTTCCAGAAGGCCGAGCTGCGGCTGGATGCCGACGGCGTCGTCCGCGTCGAACTGCTCAAGGGCCAGGAATCGTTCAAGACCCGGCCGCTGCTGCGCGCGCGGGTCTGGGCTGGTCTGCCGGCGCAGGCCGAGTCGCTGCCCGCAGGCGCCTTGATCGATGTCCATCCGCTTTGCCATTTCGACGATCACTTGTTCGCGAGGGAATAATCCATGCGTGTTTCGATCCGTTTGTTCGGCGCGTTCCGTCAATTTCAGGAACGCGACGTGCTTGATCTCGATGTAGCCGATGCCGATACGGGTAGCGCAACCGTCGCCGACGTGCGCCGCGCGCTCGATACCTACGCGCTCAGCCATTGGCGCGGCTACAACGCCGGCCTGCTGCGCAGTTCGGCGCTGGCGACCGAAGACGAATTGCTGCGCCCGACCAGTGCGATTCCTGCCGACGGTCGGCTTGCCGTTATTCCCCCGGTGAGCGGAGGATGAGATGAACGACATCGATCGTATCGATGCGCATCGCATCGCCTGTAAGGTGGTGGACATCGCCGAAGCCGCACTCGATCCGGCCGAAGCGCTGGCCTTCGTGAGCGACCCGGCCTTCGGCGGCATCGACCTGTTCGTTGGCCGGGTACGCAGCGTGAACCATGGCCGCATCGTGACCGGCATTCATTACGACATGTTCGACCCGCTGACCTTGAAAGTCTTCGCACGCAGCGCGGAAGCGGCGATCGCGGCACATGGGCCGCAGGCGAAGGTCTACATCGCGCATGCGAAAGGCCGGTTGCAGGTGGGCGATACCGCCGTCATCGTGGCCTTCGCCACCCCGCATCGCGATGCCGCGTTTCGCGGCTGCCGCGAGGTAATCGAAGCGGTGAAGCACACGTCGCCGATCTGGAAACAGGAGCATTACCTCGATGGCAGCAGCGAATGGAGCGAGGGCTGCGCCTTATGCGTGGAGACGCCGGAGCCAGCTGCGAAAGTCGTCACGACGATCGCCCCCATGCATTCCGCCGCAACGGACGGGTGCGTCTGTGCCGAGCACGCTGCGCATTGAGGTGCCAAGGCCATGAAATGCCAACTTGCCGCGCAGACGCTCCGCTTGCGGATCGATGAAGCCGAACTGGACCGCCTGCTGCAAGTAGGCGTGATCGAAGATACGACCACGTTCGCTCCTGGACTTCTTCAAAGCCGCAGATTGCGATTGGTCGATGCCGCCGCGCCGGCGTTGCACGTGGACGCCAGTGTGCTTACCGTCGCACTGCCTCGCGCGCAGTTCGAAGCTTTCGCAGCCGAACGTCCGCGACGCGATGGCCTGGATTTCGACTGGCCCGTCGCCGAGACCCAGCCGCTGCGGGTCGTCGTCGAGATCGACGTGCGCGACAGCCATCGCCGGGCGCGGGCGGGGCGCGACGGCGTCGCCAAGGATTGACCGGGATCAAGGCGGCCCGCGCCGGCCACCCCGAGACTGTCGTCCATTCGGCGCAGCCAGCCGGTCCGACCCTTCGGGAGCGTATTCATGACGTCAGACGCACGCGCCGTGTCGCACATTCGCGATACGGACCACCAGCCCACCGGGCGCAGCGCCCGCACCATCGAGACCTGGGATGTCGAAGACCCGGCGTTCTGGGAGTCCACCGGCAAACGCACCGCGTATCGCAACCTCTGGCTGTCGGTGCCCGCGCTGTTGTGCGGCTTCGCGGTATGGGGCATGTGGGGCATCATCACCGTGCAGATGCTCAACCTGGGGTTTCCGTTCACCCAGGCCGAATTGTTCACGCTCACCGCGATCGCGGGCATTTCCGGCGCCACGATGCGCATCCCGGCGTCGTTCCTGGTGCGCCTGGCCGGCGGCCGCAACACGATCTTCCTCACCACCGCGATGCTGCTGTCGCCCGCCATCGGCACCGGCATCGCGCTTCAGCATCCGGAGTGGCCGCTGTGGGTGTTCCAGTTGATGGCGCTGTGGTCCGGCGTCGGTGGCGGCAACTTCGCCTCATCGATGTCCAACATCAGCACGTTCTTTCCGAAGCGGCTGCAGGGCACGGCGCTCGGGCTCAACGCCGGCCTCGGCAACTTCGGCGTGACCACCATGCAGATCGTCATCCCGTTGGTAATGACGGTCGGTCTGTTCGGTGCTTTGGCTGGCGAACCGATGCTGTTGCAGAAGGACAGCGGCTGGATTTTCGGCAAAATTGCGGCCGGCACGCCGACCTGGATCCAGAACGCCGGCTTCGCCTGGGTGTTGTCGCTGGTGCCGCTGTCCATCGCCTGCTGGTGGGGCATGAACAATCTCAAGACGGTCTCGCCCTCGACCGGAAGCCCGCTCGTCGCCTTCGCCAAGATCACCTATCTCTACACGCTGGCATTCGTGCCGTCGATCGCCATCCTCTACATCTACCTGCCCAAGCCCACCGGCCTGGGTCTGATCAGCATGTGGGTGGCGGTGCCGTTGGACATCATCGCGGCACTGACGATCATGAAGCTGGCCGCGTTCGGCACGATGAAAGAAAACATCGCCAAGCAGTTCGCCATCTTCAGGAACAAGCACACCTGGTCGATGACGGCGCTGTACATCGTGACTTTCGGCTCCTTCATCGGCTTTTCGATGGCGCTGCCGCTGTCGATCACGGTGATCTTCGGCATCAGCCATGTGCCGGACGCGAACGGCATCATGCAGCACACGTTGAAGAACCCGAACGCGCCCTCGGCTTTCACTTACGCCTGGATCGGGCCTTTCGTCGGCGCCGCGGTGCGCCCGATCGGCGGTTGGATCTCCGATCGTTGGGGCGGTTCGATCGTCACCCAGATCATCTCGGCGGTCATGGTCCTCGCCTCGGTGGCGGTGGGCTACGTGATGATGGAGGCCTACGCCTCGGCCACGCCGGAACAGTATTTTCCGACCTTCCTCGGGTTGTTCCTGGTGCTGTTTTTCGCCAGCGGCATCGGCAACGGCAGCACCTTCCGCACCATCGGCGTGATCTTCGACCGCCAACAGGCCGGCCCGGTGTTGGGCTGGACCTCGGCCGTGGCCGCCTACGGCGCCTTCATCGCGCCGGTGGTCATCGGCGATCAGATCAAGGCCGGCACGCCGCAGTTCGCCATGTACGGCTTCGCGGTGTTTTACGGCCTGTGTCTGCTGCTCAACTGGTGGTTCTACCTGCGCAAGCGCGCCTACGTGAAGAACCCCTAGCCATTCCGGTGCCCTCGCCGCCAATCACCACGCCGTCCAACGCTACGCCGCATCCAACGAGAACCCGCCATGAGTTACTTTCTTGATCGACTGAATTTTCTGAAACCGTCGCCCGAGCCTTTCGCCGACGGCCATGGCATCGTCAAGGCGGACGACCGCAGTTGGGAGGACAGCTACCGCCAACGCTGGCAATACGACAAGATCGTACGTTCGACCCATGGCGTGAACTGCACCGGTTCGTGCAGTTGGAAGGTCTACGTCAAGAACGGTCTGGTCACCTGGGAAACCCAGCAGACCGACTATCCGCGCACGCGTCCCGACCTGCCCAACCACGAACCGCGCGGCTGTCCGCGCGGCGCGAGCTACTCCTGGTACCTGTACAGCGCGAATCGGGTGAAGTATCCCTTGATGCGCTCAGCGCTGCTGAAGCTCTGGCGCGAGGCGCGCAAGACCAAGGCGCCGGTCGACGCCTGGGCATCCATCGTCGAAGACAGCGCCAAGGCCAAGAGCTACAAGAGCAAACGCGGCATGGGTGGCTTTGTGCGTTCGAGCTGGGACGAAGTCAACGAAGTGATCGCCGCCTCGAACCTCTACACGGTCAAACAGTACGGCCCCGATCGCGTGGTCGGCTTCTCGCCGATCCCGGCCATGTCGATGGTCAGCTACGCCGCTGGCGCGCGTTACCTGTCGTTGCTCGGCGGCGCCTGCCTGAGCTTCTACGACTGGTATTGCGATCTGCCGCCGGCCAGCCCGCAAATCTGGGGCGAGCAGACCGACGTGCCGGAATCGGCCGACTGGTACAACAGCCGCTACATCATCGCCTGGGGCTCCAACGTCCCGCAGACGCGCACGCCGGATGCGCACTTCTTCACCGAGGCGCGCTACAACGGCACCAAAACGGTCGCGATCACGCCGGATTACTCGGAAGTCGCCAAGCTCACCGATCACTGGCTGCATCCCAAGCAGGGCACCGACGCCGCGCTGGCTTTCGCCTTCGGCCATGTGATTCTGCGCGAGTTTCACGTCGACAACCCGTCTCAGTATTTCACCGACTACTGTCGCCAGTACAGCGACATGCCGCTGCTGGTGCGATTGGAGAAACGCGCCGACGGCCGTCTGGTGCCCGAGCGGTTCCTGCGCGCCGCCGACCTCGGCGGCCTGGGCGAAACGAACAACCCCGAGTGGAAGACGCTGGCCTACGACGACACGACGGGCGCGATCACGGTGCCGAACGGATCGGTCGGCTTCCGTTGGGGGGAGAAAGGACGATGGAACATCGAGGAGAAAGACAGCACCGGTCGCGAAACCCGGCTGCGTCTGAGCCTCAAGGACCATGCCGACGGCATCGAAGCGGTGAGTTTCCCGTATTTCGGCGGCATCGAGAACGAATACTGGACCGAATCCAAGTTCGATGAGGTGCTTGAGCGCAACATCCCGGTCAAGCGCGTGCAACTGGCCGACGGCAAAGAATGGGCGATCGCTTCGGTCTACGATCTGCTGTTGGCACAGTACGGCGTGGATCGCGGTTTCGGGGGCGGGAATGTCGCCAAGAGTTTCGACGACAACGTCCCCGGCACGCCTGCGTGGCAGGAGAAGATCACTGGCGTACCGCGCGCCGAGGCGATTCGCATCGCCCACGAGTTCGCGCGCACCGCCGACAAGACCCGCGGACGCTCGATGATCATCGTCGGCGCGGCGATGAACCACTGGTATCACAACGACATGAACTATCGCGGGCTGATCAATATGCTCGTGATGTGTGGCTGCGTCGGCCAGACCGGCGGCGGTTGGGCGCACTACGTCGGGCAGGAGAAGCTGCGGCCGCAGTCCGGCTGGGCGCCGCTGGCGTTCGCCACCGACTGGAGCAAGCCACCGCGCCAGATGAACGGCACCAGCTTCTTCTACTTCAATTCCAGCCAGTACCGTTACGAGAAACTCAGCGTCGACGAAATCCTCTCGCCGCTGGCCGACAAGGCAAAGTACACCGGCTCGCTGGCCGACTTCAATCTGCGCGCCGTGCGCATGGGTTGGCTGCCGGCGATCCCGCAGCTCAATACCAATCCGATGCAGGTCGTGCGCGATGCCGAGAAGGCCGGCATCGCGCCGGTCGATTACGCGGTGTCCAGGTTGAAGGATGGCAGTCTCGACTTCGCGTTCGCCGATCCGGATGCGCCCGAGAACTATCCCCGCATCCTGTTTATCTGGCGAAGCAATCTGTTGGGCAGCTCGGGCAAAGGCCACGAGTACATGCTCAAGCATCTGCTCGGCACCCGTCATGGCCTGCAGGGCAAGGATCTCGGCGAGCGCGGTGCGGCCAAGCCGGAGGAAGTGAAGTGGCGCGACGAGGCGCCGGAGGGCAAGCTCGACCTGCTGGTCACGCTGGATTTCCGCATGTGCACCACGGCGCTTTACAGCGACATCGTGCTGCCGACTGCGACCTGGTACGAAAAGGACGACCTCAACACCTCCGACATGCATCCGTTTATTCATCCGCTGTCGAAAGCGGTGGACCCGGCTTGGGAAGCGCGCAGCGACTGGGAGATCTTCAAGGGCATCGCCCACAGCGTCAGCGACATGGCGCCCGGCGTGCTGGGCGTGGAAAAAGATCTGGTGCTGGTGCCCACCCTGCACGACACGCCGAACGAAATCGCCATGCCCTACGGCGTGACCGACTGGAAGAAGGGCGAATGCGAGCTCATTCCCGGCAAGACCGCGCCGAGCATGGTGGTGGTCGAGCGCGATTACCCGAACCTGTTCAAGAAGTTCAGTTCATTGGGCCCGCTGCTCGACAAGCAGGGCAACGGCGGCAAGGGCATGAGTTGGGACACGAAGCACGAGGTGGAATTTCTCGGCCGGCTCAACCACGCGGTCAGCGAGGACGGCATCAGCAAGGGGCGCCCGCGCCTCGATACGGCGATCGATGCCGCCGAAACCATCATGCACCTTGCCCCGGAGACCAACGGTCACGTGGCGGTGAAGGCATGGGAGTCGCTGGAGACCTTTACCGGCCGCGACCACACCCATCTGGCCGTCGGCAAGGAGCACGAGGCGATCCGCTTTCGCGATATCCAGGCGCAGCCGCGGAAGATCATCAGCTCGCCGATCTGGTCGGGCCTCGAGGACGAGAACGTCAGCTACAACGCCGGCTACACCAACGTCCACGAGCTGATTCCGTGGCGCACTCTCACCGGCCGCCAGCAGTTCTACCAGGACCACGAGTGGATGCGTGACTTCGGCGAAGGCTTCATGGGCTATCGCCCGCCGGTGGACACCAAGACGATCAAACCGATCATGGGCAAGAAGCCCAACGGCAACAAAGAAATCGTCCTGAACTGGATCACCCCGCACCAGAAGTGGGGCATCCACAGCACCTACAGCGACAACCTGATCATGCAGACGCTGTCGCGTGGCGGCCCGATCGTGTGGCTCTCGGAGGACGACGCCAAGAGCGCCGGTATCGAGGACAACGACTGGATCGAGCTGTTCAACGTCAACGGCGCCATCGCGGCGCGCGCGGTGGTCAGCCAGCGCGTGATGAACGGCATCGCGATGATGTACCACGCGCAGGAACGCATCATCAACACGCCCGGCAGCGAGATCTCCGGCACGCGCGGCGGTATCCACAACTCGGTCACCCGCGTGGTCGTGAAGCCCACGCACATGATCGGCGGCTACGCGCAGCTGAGCTACGGCTTCAACTACTACGGCACCGTCGGCACCAACCGCGACGAGCTTGTCGTGGTGCGCAAGATGGACAAGGTCGAATGGCACGACGGCGAACCGGTACCGGCGGCCGCGAAGAAGGAGGTGGTGTGATGAAAATCCGTGCCCAGATCGCGATGGTGCTCAACCTCGACAAGTGCATCGGTTGCCACACCTGCTCCATCACCTGCAAGAACGTCTGGACCAGCCGCGAAGGCGTCGAATACGCCTGGTTCAACAACGTCGAGACCAAGCCCGGCATCGGCTACCCGAAGGAATGGGAAAACCAGCAGAAGTGGAACGGCGGCTGGGTGCGCGGCCGAAACGGCAAGGTCACGCTGAAGGCCGGCGGCCGCCTGCGCCTGCTGGCGAAGATCTTCGCCAACCCGGACCTGCCGCAAATCGACGACTACTACGAGCCCTTCGACTTCGACTACCAGCACCTGCACCAGGCGCCGGAAGTCCAGCACCAGCCCACCGCGCGCCCGCGCTCGCTGATCAGCGGCGAACGCATGCAGAAGATCGAGTGGGGCCCGAACTGGGAGGAGATCCTCGGCACCGAGTTCGCCAAGCGCAGCAAGGACAGCAACTTCGACGGCGTGCAGCGCGAGATCTACGGCGCGTTCGAGAAGACCTTCATGATGTACCTACCACGCCTGTGCGAGCACTGCCTCAACCCGGCCTGCGTTGCCTCGTGCCCGAGCGGCGCGATCTACAAGCGCGAGGAGGACGGCATTGTCCTGATCGACCAGGACAAGTGCCGCGGCTGGCGCATGTGCGTTTCCGCCTGCCCTTACAAGAAGATCTACTACAACTGGAAGTCGGGAAAATCCGAGAAGTGCATCTTCTGCTACCCGCGCATCGAGATGGGCGAGCCGACGGTGTGCTCGGAAACCTGCGTCGGCCGCATCCGCTACCTCGGTGTGCTGCTGTATGACGCCGACCGCATCCAGGAAGCCGCGTCGGTGCCGCAGGAGAAGGACCTCTACCAGGCCCACCTCGACATCTTCCTCGACCCGAACGATCCGGCGGTGATCGCCGCTGCGCGCGCCGAGGGCATCCCGGACAGCTGGCTCACTGCGGCCAAGGCCTCGCCGGTCTACAAACTGGCGGTGGACTGGAAGCTGGCCCTGCCGCTGCACCCGGAATACCGCACCCTGCCGATGGTCTGGTACGTGCCGCCGCTGTCGCCGATCCAGTCGGCCGCCGACGCCGGCCGCATCGGGAAAAACGGCGAAATCCCGGACGTGAAGTCACTTCGCATCCCGGTGCGCTACCTCGCCAACCTGCTGACGGCGGGCGACGAAGCCCCGGTGGTCCGTGCGATGGAACGCATGCTCGCCATGCGCGCCTGGCGCCGTGCCATGCACGTCGAAGGCGTCGAGGACCTCGAGGTGCTGCAGCAGGCCGGTCTCACCCTGCACCAGGCCGAGGAGATGTACCGCTACCTCGCCATCGCCAACTACGAGGATCGCTTCGTCATTCCGACGGCGCACCGCGAGTACGCCAACGACGCCTTCGGCGAGCGCGGCGGCTGCGGCTTCACCTTTGGCAACGGCTGCTCGCCCTCGAGCCCGGCGGAAGCCCTGTTTGGCGGCCGCTCGACGCAGACCTACCACGTGCCGCCGAACCGGCAGACGCCGGAAAGGGAGAAGGCATGAAGCTCCTCAAGCTGATCGCCGTCCTGCTCGACTACCCGCAGGACGAGCTCTGGGCCCACGGCGAGGAGCTGCGCCAGGCGGTCGACGATCCGGCGCTGTCGATGGCGCGTCGCGCCGCCTTGCGCGGCTTCATCGACGGTCTGCTCGCCACCGAACCGATGGACGCGCAGGAGCGCTGGCTCGGCCTGTTTGATCGCGGCCGCTCCATGAGCCTGCTGCTGTTCGAACACATCCACGGCGAATCCCGCGACCGCGGCCAGGCCATGGTCGACCTGCTGTCCACGTACAAGAAGGCCGGGTTCGAACTCGGTGCCAAGCAGCTGCCGGACTACCTTCCGGTGGTTCTGGAGTTCCTCGCCACGCAGCCGGTCAGCGAAGTGCGCGACTGGCTCGGCCACACCGCGCACATCCTCGAGCTGCTCGCCGCCCGCGCGCAGGAGCGACAGAGCCCCTATGCCGTGCTGGTCGAGGCGCTCGTCGAGATCGCCAAGGGCCGCGTCGACCTCGACCTGCTGCGCCGTCGCGTCGCTACCGAGGAGCGTGACGACACGCCGGAAGCGATGGACAAGGTCTGGGAAGAAGAAGCCATCCGCTTCGGCGTCGAAGCGCCGACCGAAGACTGCAATCCGCCCACCCGGCTGCCCGCCGGCGTGAAGCGCATCGAACCCACGGTGACGCCATGAATACCCTCAACATCCTGCTCTTCCAAGTCTATCCCTACGTCGCGATCGCGGTGTTCCTGCTCGGCTCATGGTTCCGTTTCGACCACGCGGCCTACACCTGGCGCACCGGCTCGAGCCAGCTGCTCTCCGATCGCGGCATGCGCATCGGCAGCAATCTGTTCCATGTCGGCATGCTCGCGATCATCGGCGGCCACACTATCGGTCTGCTGACGCCGCACCACATCTACGAACCGTTCATCACTGCGCCCGACAAACAATTGTTGGCGATGATTGCCGGCGGGGTGTTCGGTGTGATGATGCTGGTGGGCCTGCTCATTCTGCTGACGCGACGTCTGTTCAATCGACGCATCCGGGCCAATTCGAGCAAGCGCGACATCCTGGTGCTGGTCCTGCTGCTCGCGCAACTCTCGCTCGGGCTGTCGTCGATCTTCATCTCCTACGACCATCTCGACGGCAACCAGATGATCAAGCTTGGCGAATGGGCGCAGCACATCGTCACTTTCCGCATGGAGGGTGCGGCGCAGTACATCGCCGATGCGCATTGGATCTTCCGTGCCCATGTCTTCCTCGGGTTGACGCTGTTTCTGATCGCGCCCTTCACTCGCTTGGTGCATGTCTGGTCGATTCCGTTGGGCTATCTGATGCGCCCGTACCAGATCGTGCGCAAGCGTCAGGCTGCGCTGGATTATCGGGGACGCTGAGCATGAACGACAGACGCGAACGCCGCGAAATTCCGATCGTCATGGATCCGGGCGCTTTGTCCGATGCTGCGCAGGCGCATCAGCACGCGCACGGCGACGATCCTTCGGCATCGTTGCCCGGCCCGGCGCCGGTCTGGCTGCACGTCGCGGGCAGACCCATCAGCGAGACCGAAATCGCGCGCGAGATGCAGATGCATCGCGCGGCGACGCCACAACAGGCGCGCGAAGCCGCCGCCACGACGCTGGTGATCCGTGAACTGGTGCGGCTGGAGTGCGATCGGATCGGACTCGTGCCCGAACGTCACGACACCATGGCTCAGAACAGCATGCCGCAGGACGCCACGCCGCAGGGCAGCATGCCCGACACCGGCGAAACCGACGACGAAGCGATGGTGCGGCAGCTGCTCGATCGCGAAGTCGTGTCGCCGGTCCCCGACGAAGCCGCAGTACGCCGGTACTTCGATGCCAATCGCGATCGTCTGCACCGGCCGGATCGTGCCCAGGTCGATCACATCCTGCTCGCCGCTGCGCCCGACGATGTCGCCGGCCGCCTGCGCGCACGCGAGCAGGGCGAGGCGCTGATCGCGCGACTGGGCGAAGCGCCCGGTCGCTTCGAGGAATTCGCGACATTGCATTCCGCCTGCCCATCGCACGAGCAAGGCGGCTCGCTCGGATGGATCCAGCGCGGCGACACCGTGCCGGAATTCGAACGCCAGGTCTTCATGCTGCGCGAGGGTCTTGCCGGGCTCACCGTCGAAACCCGCTACGGCCACCACGTCGTCCGTGTGGTCGCGTTCGAGCGCGGCGCTCCCCTGTCGTTCGAGGAAGCCGTGCCGGTGGTGTCGGCATATCTGGAGACGCAGGCGCGCCAGAACGCGATCCACGACTACCTGCAGGGGCTGCGCGAACGCTACCCGGTCCAAGGCTGGGAGCACATCGCGCAGCCGCACTGAGCGCAGTGCAACACACCGCAATCTCGTTGAAGGGGAGCATCGCACCATGCAACAAAGCGCCATCGCACCGATCGGGCAGAAGCGCGCCCTCTGGGGCAGCACGTTCGCATTCACCGTCTGCTTCGCGGTGTGGACGATTTTTTCGATCATCGGCATCCAGATCAAGAAAGACCTCGGGCTTAACGACACCCAGTTCGGCCTGCTCGCGGCCACGCCCATTCTCACCGGTTCGCTGATCCGGCTCTTCCTCGGCGTCTGGACCGAACAATACGGCGGACGCATCGTCTTCAGTCTGGTGATGCTGGCGGGCGCGGCCGCGACCTGGATGCTGACCTACGCCACCACCTATCCGCAGTTTCTGCTCGCCGCGCTCGCGGTCGGCGTCGCCGGCGGCTCGTTCGCGGTCGGCATCGCCTATGTCTCGAAGTGGTTCCCGCAGGAAAAGCAAGGTACGGCGCTCGGCATCTTCGGCGCCGGCAATATCGGCTCGGCGGTGACCAAGCTGCTGGCGCCGATGGTGATGGTCGCCTACGGCTGGCACGGTGTCGCACGCATCTGGGCTGTCGGTCTTGCGATCACCGCGATCGCGTTCTTCCTGTTCACCAAGGACGATCCCGGTCTGGCGAAGCGCAAGGCCACAGGCGTCAAGCCTGTCCCGTTCGCGGTGCAGATGCGACCGCTGCGCAATCTCCAAGTCTGGCGTTTCGCCTTGTATTACTTCTTCGTGTTCGGCGCGTTCGTCGCCCTTGCGCTGTGGCTACCGCGCTACCTCACCGGCGCCTATGGCCTGGACGTGAAGACCGCCGGCATGATCGCCGCCTGCTATTCGATTCCTGCCAGCCTGTTCCGCATCGTCGGCGGCTGGCTCTCGGATAAAGTCGGTGCGCGCCGGGTGATGTACTGGACCTTCGGCGTGTCGGCGATATGTACCTTCCTGCTGTCGTATCCCTCGACCACCTACGTCGTCGACGGCATCCAAGGCCCGATCGAATTCCGCATCGCCGTCGGCGTGGTTCCGTTCACTGTTCTGGTGTTCGTGCTCGGCTTTTTCATGTCGTTGGGCAAGGCGGCGGTCTACAAGCACATCCCGGTGTACTACCCGGACAACGTCGGCGCGGTCGGCGGCGTGGTCGGCATGATCGGCGGGCTCGGCGGTTTCCTGCTGCCGATCGCGTTCGGCGCGATGAACGACCTGTTCGGGATCTGGACCAGCTGCTTCATGCTGCTGTTCGTGTTGGTGACCACGGCATTCTTGTGGATGCACTTCGCGATCCGGCGCATGGAACTGGCACGGCATCCGGAGATGGCAACAGAAACCGATCTGCCCGAAATCATGCACGCAGTGAACGCGAAGGGCTGAGCATGGAAGGTCCGCAACTCGATGCCAATCAGGCGCTGGCACGACTGCGCGATGGCAATCGTCGCTTTGTGGATCACGTCATCAGCTTGGAGGCCTTGCTCAGCCATGCCCGGCGCGAGGAACACGCGCGCGCACAACGGCCGTTCGCGGTGATCCTCGGCTGCTCCGACTCGCGCGCGCCAGCCGAGTTCGTCTTCGACCAGGGGCTCGGCGACCTGTTCGTGATCCGCGTCGCAGGCAACATCGCCGCGCCTTCGCAGATCGGCAGCATCGAATTCGCGGTCGAGCGCTTCGGCGTGCGTCTGGTCGTCGTGCTCGGCCATTCCAACTGCGGCGCAGTGCAAGCCACGCTGGAAGCGCTGGATCACCCCGAAGAGGTGTCGCCTGCGTTGCACGCAATCGTGGACCGGATCGCGCCGGCATTGTCGGCAGTCGATCATGATCGCTGTCGCAACGGCGGCCGCATGCAGAATGCGATCCGCGCCAATGTCCTCTACACCGTGCGCAGGCTGCGCGAGGACTCGACATATCTCGATCGGATGTGTGGCGAGCAGGGGTTGCGTATCGTCGGCGCGGACTATTCGCTGTCGACCGGTGAGGTTGAATTCTTCCATAAAGGCTTATGAACGGATTGTCGACAGCGCCGCAAACGCAGACGGTCGCACGCCACATCGACGACCCTGCTGGTCGCTACGCATGCTACCCGGGCATCGCCCAGTTCCGCGCGGGCTTCGGCGATGCGGGCTTCGTCGAGGCTCTGCGCACGAGCAACGGCGACCCGATTCCCGCAAAGCTCTCGCTCCACATTGGCGCTCCCGACCGTTTCGGGCTGTATCCGGTTGGTGCCGTGCGCGACGATGGCGTACGCACAACGCCCCATCCCGCCGCCTATCTCAATCGCCTGGTACGCCAGATCGTGGCGGTGGGTGCACTGTGCGACCGCGACCGCGATGTGGTCCAGCTAGGCCTCTCGCCCGGCGCAACCGATTACTTCCATGCCGACCAAATCGCCGAGATCGTCGAGAGCCTGTCGCGCAATTTTCATTTCTCCAACAGGCCCGACCGCGATTTCGTCGCTACGCTCTCGGCCGACGCGCTGTCCCGCACCGACTTGCGCACGTTGGTCGATGCCGGTTGCAACCGTGCCGGCTTCGCCGTCGGCCACATCGATCCGCAAGCGACCGCGACAGCAATCGCAAACGCCCCCGACACGGCTGTCGCGCGCTGTCGCGAGGCCGGGTTCCGCAGTGTCCGCATCGACGTGGTTTTCGGCGCAGTCGTCGAGGATTTCGACTGCTTTTGCGGCCGGCTCGCTACGGTCGTGCGTGCTGCACCCGATGTGGTCGCACTGCGCGATGTCGTCCATCTTCCGGAAAGCTTCGCACCCGAAACCAGCGGCGCGCACGCTGCGGATGTTCGCGCGGAGATGCTCTGTCATGCCTGGTGCGCGCTCATCGAGGCGGGATACGCCCATGTAGGCATGGGTGTGTTCGCAGTACTTGGCGACGCACTGCTTCGCGCAAAGAATGAACGCCGTCTGCATCGCGATGCGCTGGGCTTCGGGGTTCACGGCACCATCGATCTGATCGGTTTCGGCGTGGGCGCGATCCAGCAGATCGGCGGCGCGTACTGCCGCGGCCTGTCGCATCCGCGCGAATGGGAGGCCGCGATCGACGCCGGACGCTTCGGCATCGGCGCAGGTCGTGTGCTTTCCGACGACGACCGCATCCGCGCGGCGGTGATCGAATCGATCCTATGCACCGACGCTGTCGACTTCACCTTCATCGCCGGCCGCTACAACATCGATCCCCGCACGTATTTCGCGAGGGAATCGCGTGCATTGGCCGCTCTCTCCGAGGATGGTTTGCTCGTATTCGACCAACGCGGTGGCGAATACGGCTTCTGCCTCACAACTTCCGGGCAGCTGCTGTCACGGGTCGTCGCGTCGCAGTTCGACGGTTATTTGGGCCAGGCAGACATTCGCTCGAATGCGCCTCTTCGCGATCGGGCATAGCACGGGATTTCCAGCGGTGCGCGTACTCAATTGGACGTGCAAGGGTGACGCCGAAAAGTCTGTTTTTGCCCAAGAGGCTTTATCGGCTGAACGGATGCAATGTGCGCGAGATTGAGTCCGTATTCACCTCAGAACCGCGAGTCATCGGCAAGCTTCGGTGAGCGAATTCCGTGTTGCCAGAAATGGATGTTTCCTTACCGCGCAAAGGTGATTTTCGCTTGCAAGAGGTTGCCACTTCAGTGCTGCATATTTGAAGTGTTGAGGCGGAACGATGCGACATTCATCGAGCGCAGAACGACCGAAGCCTGCCGCCCGCTGCGGCCCATCACGCCCTCATTCGGCAGGGTCATGCTCGTGCTGGTATCGATGCGAAGCGAATCGACCTCAGTGCGTCCACTGCGCCTGCAGCCACAGCTTGCGGGTGTCGCGGGCAAAGCCATCGCTGCGATAGTCCGCGAACTTAACAAGGCCGGTCCAACCCGACCGCAGCGGTCGTGTCAGCGACAGGTCTAGCTCGCGGCCGTAGTCGCGGCCGAACGGCATGCGCGTGTCGGCGCGGTAGTCGTGCCAAGTGGCGGACCAGATGAACTTCTCGAATTTGCCGTTGGCACCGATATAGCGATCTTCCAGGCCGCCGGCCGGCGTGATCAGAAACTTGTCGGCCCAGCCATTGAAGGCATGCAATGTGGCGAGCGGCGTTTGCAACGCATGGCGGCCATCGCCATCCAGGTGCTCCCAGCCCACTTTCCAGGTCAGGCCCTTCGCTTGCAGCGAGGGTTCCAGCAGCCAGTAGCCATGCGAGAAGTCGCGCGGGTTGTCGGCATGGTCGTACTGCCGCGCGACCTCGGCGGTCCAGCCCCAGGTCAACCCGCTGCGCGCCCTAGTGCCTGTCCAGCGCAGGCCATAGGTCGCGGTGGATGCCGTTGCGACATCCTGATCCTCGTGAAGGTAAGCGTAGCTGCTCCATTGTTGCTTGTCGTGCTTGAAGCCGACACTGATCAGATGCGTCGACAGATCGCGCTCGCGTGCCAGGCGGTCGATGGCGTCGTCGCCGGACACCCGATGCACCCGATCCAACCACGCATAGCGCATGTTCCAGGCGTCGCTCGGTTTGAATTCCAGATTCAATGCGTCGAAAGTCTGCTCGTTCTGGCGCCAGCCGACGCTGCCGATCCAACGTTGGTTGTCGAGATTGATCCGCTGTCGGCCGAGGGTCGCACCGAAACGATCGCGCTTCCAGCCGATCCAGACCTGGTTTAGTTCGGCGCCCTCTGGATCAATCACGGCGGGGCGGGTGGTCATGCCGTTGGCACCGCTGTTGTGGCGGTCGCCCGTGTCGAGGATGCCTTCGGCTTCCACCAGCGCGGTCCAGCCATCGCCCATCTCGAAGCGCAGCCCAGCACGCAATCGTGCGGTGGTGGCGTCTGCATCGCGCAGGAAGGCGTCGTCCTCGACATGCTCGTGGCGCAGACGCAAATCCCACTCGACCTTGACCGGATCAGCGGCGTATGCGGCGAGGGATGTCATCGACAACAAGGCGGCCGAACAGGACGCGACGATACGCATGGGAGACCTCAGTTCTTGTAGAGGCCATATTTTTTCCGCAGACGACATGCCTGGAAATGATCAGAATCAAATTTCGATCATCGGATGCCCAATCGAACCCAATCTTGATGGCATTCGCGCCATCCGGCGAAAGGATCGGCTGGTGGTAATGCGATCGTTCAGGGATGATCGGATGGTGTCCAAAGCTCGCGTGCGCGGATCAAAAGGCCCATCCAATTAGCTGAAAAGAGCTTGACTTCGGGCGCGAACAGCGCGCCTCGACGGGTATTCCGTCTGTGTGCTGAACAAGATCAGAGATCGCACGAAGGCGCTTGGCTTCGGTGGGGGGACAGCGCGGTCATCACGCCATACCCACTCGCGCCCAGGAGCGCAGCATGAGCACCCCATCCCAAGCCTTGAATGCCACCCAGACCGCCGTCCTGACCCACGCCATCGATCACACGCAAGGCAAGATCGAATGGTTCCCCGCGAACATCAAAGGCGGCGCCCGCCAGAAGGTCATCGAAGGCTTGTTCAAGCGCGCGATGGTCATCGGCAACCTGGGCGACTGGCATGTCACCGCCGAGGGCTGTGATGCCCTCGGCCGTCCGCGCCCGGGCCTGTCGACCGCTGCCGAATTGTCGAGCGAGTCGCAGAAGACTGCCGCGACGCCGAAGCGCAAGCGCGCAACCAAGGACGCGGACGCACCGGCCTCGGCGCAGGCATCGAAACGAACGCGGGACAACAGCAAGCAGGCGCAGGTCGTCGCCATGCTCAAGCGCCCGGAGGGTGCCACCGTCGCGCAGATCTGCGAAGTGACCGGCTGGCAGGCGCACACGGTGCGCGGCACCTTTGCCGGCGCTTTCAAGAAGAAGCTCGGCCTGACCATCACCTCCGACAAGGTCAAAGGCGGCGAACGCGTCTATCGCACCGAGTGAAAAAGATCGTGAAGAAGCCGAGCGAACGCTTGGCTTCTTCGCGAACAGCGCGTTCATGTCAATGTCCCAAATCACCGGAACATCAATGCAGACCGAGCCGAAAATTCCAGCGCCGTATACCGAAGCGTGGGGCTTCTGGGGCACGATGCACGAACACGCCGCTGCGGCGTGGCCACTGGCCATCGTCACGATCGCCGAGACCACCTGCGAGTCATACGAAGTCGTCCGCGCCTTCCTCGACAGCCGCCATGGTCGCCACTTTGCAGACGAAGTGTGGAATCAACTCCATGCAGGCGATGGGCTCAAAAATGCGGTCCGTTTCACAACCGTGCGCTGGATGGCCTGGACCATCAACCGCAGGACCAGTCGCCAGTACGACATTCCGCGCGGGTTGCCCTATTTGCTCGGCATGGTCATCCACTGCGGGATCGCCGAGGGCGCCATCGCCGACTGAGCGCGTAGCGCGCGAGGATTCCGTCAACGCCAAGATGCAGCGAGGCCGGAGATCGTCCAGCCTCGATTGCGTCTACGTGCGCGGTCGCTTGATTACGGCCACTGCTGCGCTGCTTGCAGGACCCGAAGAATCGAAATGGTTTGCGCATCGATCAGATACACCACCACGTAATTCGATCGGACCACCAACTCGCGCGTGCCATCGACGCGTCCTTGCCGGAACGCCTTGGGGTGTGTCCTCAGCATCGAGACCTTGGTCTCGATCTCGCCCTTCAGCGCCTGCGCGGCGTCGGGATTGTCGTCGGAGATGTCGTCGATGATCGCCAGGAGATCGGCACGGGCCGTCGATCGCCACTCAAGTGCGAGCACGACGCTTCCTGTCGATCATCGCCTGCGCCTCATCCATGACCGCGTCGTGTGCGGACGTCGGCTGCGAGTCGGCGAGGGCCTGCTGGACCTTGGCGCGGAACCACGCGTCGTAGGCTTCGGCATCGACCGTCAGACCGGCCGGCAGTCCGCCTTCCTTGGTGACACGGGTCAACAGGATCCGAACGGCGTCGGACAAGGTCAGCCCGACTCCGGCCAGCACTTCCGTCGCCTGGGTCTTGAGCGCATCGTCCACGCGGACGTGGAGCATTGAGGTTTGGCCGGCCATGGGGGATCCTCCAGACGGCTATCGTGTCTCTCAATTGAGATACAGTCAAGATGGCCGGCGACGTGGCCGGATGAGGACCCTCATCTGCGGGAGTGGTGGCCGCGATGGCAAGCGCAAACCCGCACAGGCTCGTTCTCGCTGGGCGCAGACCCAATCGTTGCAGTTCGTGGACCGCAGAGCGAACAGGTTTGCACTTTCGGGGTCATCGACTTGAAATGAACTCCACCGACCAGCGTGTTCGGGAACAGGAGGAATGCAAACGCGCTGGCCGATGGGGTGGAGAGATCGATGCAAACCCTTGCGGTTGCGGTGTCGCTGGGTGCAAACCTCATCGGGTGCAAACCTTCCGAAGTGCAAACCGCTTCAGATGCAAACCTACGCCACTGCAAACCTGCAGGTTTGCACCCATTACGCAGCGCAATTTCAGCAGCCCTTCGTAGAATCGTCGTGTTTTCGTGGACTTTGAAGATCGATCCGGCCCGAAGTGCAAACCTACTAACCGATGCAAACCTCAATTCGTGTGCAGACGGTAGCGGGGTTCTGCGGCGCTGCCCCCCGCTTGACCAGAGGCGCAGGAAGGACCCGTAGACCGTGTGGGGCTACTTCTGACCTACTCGGTCGCTGCTGCGTTGAAGGCGTTGCGCTTCAGGGAGCATGTCGACCGTGGGGCAAACGATACACCGCGATCGGGGGGTGTGTTGCACTGAAAACACAGGGGTTTTGCGATGCTACCGGTTCGCTTGCGACCGACTACGTTACGTTGCGCGACGCTGCTGTTCCGTCCTTGATGCGTGGCGGTTGCCCGTTGAGTTCGACGACGATGATCGTCAACGCATGTCGCCAACGACGCCATGCCGTCGGTCGTGCGCAGCCAAGTTCCTTGCAGATCACTTTCCACGGCACGTAGCGTGCGCGCGCCCACACCAGCTTGCGCTGCTCGACGCTCAACCACAGCAGCCACTGCGTGGTCTCGATCAAGCGATCGATCGCGACAGGCGTCGCCGGGATCCGCAGGATCGTCAGTTCATCCGCGTAGCCCTCCCACGATTGGCGCGCAATCTCGGGCCAGTGCGTGACGTAGCCGGCGACGCGTGCCGGCGGCAGGCGGTGCGAAGTGACCGCCGCCTCGTGGAAGCGGTACTCGACGTCTTCAAATGTCCACACGGTCATGCCACGTCCTCCTGTGCGATGGCCGCGTGCATGCCGCCGCGCTCGAGGCGTTGCCGCGTGAAGGAGTGGATATCGAGGTCGAGCGCGAGAAGGGTGCGGGTCATGCAGAGATCCTGTGGGAGTCATGCCTGACGCAGTCGCCGCAGTGCATGGTTAATTTCCATGTGTGCGTGCGCGCGCACGCGTAGGGGTTAATCATGGGCTGTGGCGTCTGCGTCAGACGGGGGCGGAGACGGGCTCAGTCGTCGACATACGGGGTGTAGCCGGCACGGGGGGCGACCTTGAGTCCGAGGCCTCGGAAGCCGCGCACGCCCAGCGGGTTGCGCCACTTCTCGATGCCGCGCGTGATCAGCAGATCGGAGAAGCGGCGCTGCGAGCCGACGAACTCGCCTGCGGCCTCGGCCCAGGTCTTCCAGTCGTTGAACAACTCACCGGTCAGCGCTTTGGCGTTGACCTCGCGCACGCACCGCTCGTCGATCCACCGCCCCAGCGCATCCTCGGCCTCGAAATACTCCTCGGTCGCCGAGACCACGATCGCGGGCGGTTGTAGCCCTGTGCGCTGCCACTGCAGGCAGCCGGCCAGCGCCCAGGCCAGGATGCCGTCGCGCTCGGCGAGGAGTTTTTCAGTGAGCTTGGGATCGCGACGCTCGGGCGGGATCGTCACCGTGAACGGGATCAAGTGCATGCGCCGCTTCATCGCTTCGTCGACGTTGCGGATCGCGGGCTTGTGGTTGCCGGCGATGACGAGCTTGAACTGCGGCGTGTACTCGAAGAAGTCCTGGCGCATGAAGCGCGCTGACACTTTGTCGCCGCCGGTGATCGCTTTGACCTTCGACTCGTTCCAGCGTCGGCCTTGTTCGGTCTCGATCGCGGCGACGAAGCGCGCACCGCGCAGGCCTGCCAGATCCGTGGGATGGCGATCGCCGCGCGCTTCCATGAAGGTGTCCATCGGGGCGTTAGTCGCGTAGTCGCCGAGGATCGTCGCCAGCACGTTCACGAACACGGACTTGCCGTTCGCACCGGTGCCGTAGAGGAAGAACAGCGCGTGCGCGCTGGTCGCGCCGGTGAGGCAGTAGCCGGCCATGCGTTGCAAGTACGCTTGCAACTCGGCGTTGCCGCCGGTGACGTCGCCGAGGAATGCGCGCCAGCGGGCGCAGTCGCCGCGTGGTGTCGCCGTCGCCAGTCGCGTGTGGTGGTCGCCACGGTCGTGCGGTCGGACCTGGCCGCTGCGCAGATCGACGATGCCGCAGGTGGTGTTGAGGGCGTAGGGGTTGGCATCCCACACCTCGGCCGTCACCGCGTGCCGGCGGTCGGTCCGCGAGAGCCGTTCCACGCCGCCGACCGTGCCGCTGGCGGCGAGTTTGGCCGCGAGGCGGTGCGAATCTGCCTTCAGCGCCGCTTCGCGACACACCGCCCGGACGAGGTGCTGGACCAGGAGGGTTTCGTCGGCCTGCCAGCGGCGGCCGTCCCACAGCAGCCACTTGCCCCAGGCGGCACAGTAGCGCCAGTCCTCGGCGTAGCGGGTGGTGAACGACAGCGCGAGCGCATCGTCGGTCGCCCACACCGAGGCTTCCTGCGTCGGCGTCGCGGTCGCGGGTTTGATGCTCATGCGCGGGCCGCTGGCGATGAAACCGGCGACATCGAATCCGTCCGCCAGCGCGTCGGCCGCATCCCAACCCTCCGGCCTGTCCTCGGGTGGTAGCAGCACATCGCAGGCCGTGGCGCCGGTGGCCAGGGCTGCCTGCGCCACCGCCATCGCGTACTCCCAACCGGGTCGATCGCGATCAGGCCAGATCAACAGCGCCTTGCCGATCAACGGCGTCCAGTCGGTCTTTTCGACCGGCGCATTTGCGCCGTGCATCGCCGTGGTGGCGACGAAACCCGCCTCGATCAGCGCTTGCGCGCACTTCTCGCCTTCGACCAGCAAGATGGTGTCCGTGGTCGCGATGCCCGCCTGGTGATACAGCGGCCGCGGCACCGGCGCTGCCCACTTGCGACGCATCGCATCCCACGGCCGGAACTGCTTCTTGCCTCCGGGCGGGTCGTAGCGATACACCACCGCGAGCAGGTGGCCGGCGATGTCGCGATACTCCCATCGCGCGGTCGCCGGGCCGAGGGGTTCCATCAGCGGTCGCTTCTGCGGCTTGCTCCTCTGCAGTGGCTGCGATGGCGCGCGCCCAAGCAGGCGACGCGCCTCCTCCAACACACGCGGGAATTCGGAGCGCGCATCGAGCCGGTAGTGCGCGGCGATCAGATCGAACACATCGCCACCCGTCCCTTCGGCTCGATCGATCCACAGGCCTGCCTTCTCGCCTGTGAGCACGACCTCAAGACTGTCGCCGACGCTTCCCAGGACGTCGCCGATCAGGAATGTGCCGCGACGTGTCTTGCCGTCCGGAAAGAGGAACGCCAGCACCGTCTCCAAGCGTTCGAGCAACGCGAGGCGCAGTGCGTTGCTCGTGTCGTCGCCGCCGACGGCCGACATTGATGCCCCAGGCGCGTGGCGATCACCTCGGTCAGACGCAGCCATCGTCCGCCTCCGGAGGCTGTGTCTGCCCAGGCGCGATCACGGTGGCGGTGCGATCGCGCCATCGTTCCAACTCGCTCAGGCGGAATCGGAGCAGATGGCCGATCCGATACGCCGGGATCCCGCGCGCTCGGCGCTGGGCTTTGTCGTTGAGCCACTGCAGCGGAATGCACAGCGTCTGATGCGCCGTGCGGGCATCGACCATCGGCTCGGCAGGCGGATGCACGGGGTCTTGGGACATGAGGATCTCCAGCGCCGGTGCCGCCAGCGGCACCAGTCGTCGAGCAGAAAGGAAAAGTTGCGACGGAGGGGAAAGCCGACCGCGTTGGCAAATGCGCGTCAGAAGGGATCGCGTGGACGCAATCGATACGTCGGTGGGCCAGGCGTCACGAGACGTGCGCGCGCGAACGAGTCGCGAAGCGTGGGCGGCCACTGCGACCAACGTGTCTCGGGAATGTCGTAGGTGATGTCGAGATACGCCTCGACGCACTCGCCGCCTTTGGCGATGCGCGCGGCCATGGCGGCCAACTGGGTCTGATCCCACGCAACTTGCTCGGCGATCGCGACGCGAAGGCACACCTCGCCTGCATCGATGTCGACGAGGCCCACGTCCTGGCCCGCCTCTGCGCACGCACGGCGAATGCGCTCACCGTAAGTCGCGTCTAGCGCCGCGTCGAGATTGCGACGAAGGGTATCGAGCCCCGCAGTCGCCGCCTCCAGTTGCTCGACCGCGCGAAGGGTCTGCATCGGCGTCAGCGTCATCAGCTCAGCGACGGACAGATCCACCCACGCCGACACTGCGCGCATCGCCTCGCTCATCGACGTCGTGCTCACGTGAATGCGCGCTCGCCGGTGCCGCGACGCAGCGCCTGACGCTCGTACTGCTCGATGTCCTCGCGGCGGTAACTGACCCGGTTGCCGAGCTTCAGGTAGATCGGGCCGATCCCCATCCGCCGCCACTGCTGCAGGGTGCGGACGGAGATGTCCCAGCGTCGGGCCAGTTGGGTCTCATCGAAGGCGCGCGGCTCGTCGGTGACGGCCTGCGCTGTGTTGCGCTCTTGCATGGTGTGTTCCTCGACAGGCTGCAATGGCAGCGGGCGAGACACACACTATTCACCGAGCGGCTGGAAAGCAGGTGGAAGGACGGCTGGAAAACGGACTTTTTCTTTCCAGCCGATAGGCCATTGAATCATATGGATTTTCGGGGCCGCTCGCGCCATGATGAGTGCCTTGCCCCGCCCACCGCCCGGCGATAGGATCGAAGCCGCCTCGCGCGGCACGCTGACACTCGGTCCGGCCCCTCCAGGGCGACCCGAATGATTGAACAAGGTAAGGACACCCATGGCTGATCCCCAACGACGCGCCGATGTACTCGAGATCGCCGCCCTTGCTGCGGCGACTGATCGCGAAGGTCGCGTCGATCCCATGGCCTACGAGGCGCAGCGGCTGATCCTCCAAAGCCAACGGCTCGGGAGCATCGATGCCGACGCGCTGGTGCGGGATCTCCAGCGGTCGCCGGGGTTCGAGCAGTTCGACCGCGATGCGTTCCTCAATGCGATCGATAGGCGGCTCGACTCACCTGCGGAGAAGAAGCGCTTTGCGGAGGCGCTCGATACGGCCAACATCACCGACGGGTTTGTCGAGCGCAAGCTTGAGCAGGCTGGGGAAGTGGTCAGCGATGCTTATGGATATGTGAAGGGGAAAGCGGCGTGGGCCGACGACTACCTCACCAAGCAGATGTCCTGGTCCTACCAACGGGCGGGCGAGATCGAAAACGACCCGAACGCGACGGAGTTGCAGCGCCGATCGGCCACACTGGCGCGTGATGTCGTCGGAAAATCGCAAGAACTCTATGGACAGAGTTCAGGCGGCATCGTCCACAGCCTGAACACGCTCAAAGGCTTCGTCGACCTGGGCGAGATGGGCTATCGCTTCACCACCGACGAGAATTATCGCGATCTGCTCATCGGGACGGCGAAACTTTACGCCGCGCAGACGATGGACGATCCGAGCAAGCCGGCGCGGGATTTGCGTAACGCTGCGACGCAAGCGCTGGAGAGCTGGGAGCAGGAATACAAACAGGCCAAGGCAGAAGGGCGTGAGCGGCAGTTCCTGGGTGAAACCGAAGGCGCGATCGGCGTTGAGCTGGCGGCGACTCTGATCCCTGTCTCCAAGCTCGGCAAGTTCGGGAAGGTCGCCGACGCACTCGATGCAGGCACCCCGGATGCGTTGGATGAGGTGGCAGAGCTGACCGGCGACGCGAACCGTGCGCTCCGACGGGCCGAAGGCGATACGCCGACAGCGCATCCAGGCGAGACCGCTGCCGAAGCCTCAGCGCGGAGCGCGCGCGCTGCTGAAGCAGCCGAGGACGTGCTTCGGGCAGAAATCCGACTGTTCCGCGATGAAGGCAAGCTCGATCAGCTCATCGATGCGGCGCACAGAACCGGCAATGTCGAAGGGTTGCTCCGCAGCGGCGAACTCAATCCGAAAGAACTGGCCGAAGTCCTCAAACGCGATGCGACCGTCTTCGATGGGAAAGTCAGCTACCTGGATGCCGTCAACATCAGCACGCAGGGCGTCGATCTCTCGAAACTAACGACAAAGCAGCTGGGCGACATCGGCGAAGCGTTGCACACCTACGATCTGGTGAAGGCCGGACACACCGACATCGTGTCTATCAAGAATGCGTCGGGTCATGGTATCGATGTGGTCAGTCGGGATCCGACAGGAAAGTTGCAATTCGATGAGGTTAAGGCCTCTGCTACAGGACAGGCCAAGGGGCAGCATGGTGATCCAGAGCACTTCATCCCCGACAGGCTGGAACGAGCGATTGCACAACGAGGGCATTGGGCTGACCACAACACACTGCCAGGTCTAGATGGTGTGGCGCGTGATCTGCGCCGTGAGATCATGGACCCTGATACCGATAAGTTGTTGCCGGGGCTCAACGCGAAATGGGTCCAGATGAATCTCAGTCGTTCTCCCGGTTCGACGAAGCTCGATGTGGACAAGACGGTTGAGGACTGGGTCAAGCCAGAGACCAAGAAGCAGAGCTTGCTTGAATCCTTCAATCTGGAGGATCAGACAATTCACCAGCGCGTATTCGGAAAAGCCAAAGAGAAAGGGTTGGATGACGAGCGTGCGGACAATCTCGCGGCACAGGGCTTGCTGGCATTCAAGCAAGACCGTCTGACTCGCAGCGCGGATGATGTCGGTATTTACGGCGATCGCCTGTTCATTACCCATTTTCCGCATGGGTTCGGACGCGATCCGAACTACCACGTAAACCTTGAAGTCGCCGCCGCTTCGCAGAAGCCCGCGCAAGAGACCCTGCAGCAAGTGGCGCAGCTTGATCAACAACAGGCGCAGGAGCGCCTTGCGCAACAGCAAACTCAGCAACAGAGTGGCCTGGATGGCCCCAAAGGGCCAACCATAGGGCCGAGGATCGCGTGATGCCGAAATTGCAATGGCACCCATCGCTAAAGAAGACATTCAAGGGCTGCGAGGAATGGTGGCAGTCCTCAATGGTCAAGCGAAACAAGCGAGACGCAGAGATATCGCGACTGACCGAGGATCTTTCTAGGGAGGGCAGGCTCAGGACTGACCCTTCCACGTTGATGATCTTGGCGCAGACATACTGCATTGAAGCTTGTATTGCGGGTGGAAAGAATGCACCGGACGATCTAGCCTCCGCTTTGCATTCTGGAATACGGTTTCGCGCGCTTGATTTTCTAAAAACTGCCACACGCTCATTACCGGGCGACGACTCCCAGCCGCTAACCTCGCTTTGGAGCAGCATGAAAGCTGTCGGCCCGACGATGCTGTCGGACTGGACGCTCGGTCGCCAATGCGCGTTCTATCTGATCCAGATCGCTCACAAGGATATGAGAATCAACGTCCCCGAGATTCGAGAAGAAGGCTGGGGGAAAGGCACAAACGATGCTTTTTTGATTTTCCTGCTGTCGCAAGCCTATGACATCCCGACCCACTACGAATCGGCAAAACAGATGGTAGAACCGTATCGCCAACTGCTGGAACTGTGGCGGACCACCGATCAACATGTTTTCCAAAGGGCGATGGCAGACGCAGCCGAATTTCACATTACGAGAAGCAAAGACGGTACGGATCGTAACAAGTACGAGTTCGAACAGGACATTGACCGAGTGTATCCCGGCGAACTCCTCGCTGTGCAAGCGTTGCGTCGTCGTGAGAGACTCCCTGAGTTCGAGGCCGGGCATTTGCTCATCGATACACCATGGTCGATCGTTCGCGAACTGCCGGAATGCAAGATTCACCCGCTCGCAGCTGCCCTTGAGGAACGATTGCGCAAGGATGATCCTGGGTTCTGGTGAGCCGCGATCATCATCTTCGGCGATTCAATGTTCATGCTGACCAGCTTATTGGATCGACACTATCGAAGCTTCCATATCAATCTCGAAGTGAATCCAAATTCGCAGTAGCCATCGCGGCAAGCCCTGTAACATGAGGCGCAAATCAAGATCGAAAACAGACGCAGTTACTGGCTTTCTAGAAGACTTATTCAGTGCCGACCTAATACTGGGTCTTCACTGCAGACAACAAGCTGCATTGATCCGCGAGTCATCGCGACATACAAGTTTAGTCGATCAAGGTTGTCGCCTTCGAGAATCACAGCTACCTCCGCCTCGAGCCCCTTGAGTAGCAGCGTACTTCCCACGCCTCGTTTCGGCAGCGGACGACCGAAGAGCCGCGACTCCTCCCGCACTGCAATTGCACTCTCGACGAATGTTTCCTGGCAAGTCTGAGTCCTTCGAAGAGCTTTGATAGCTGCGAAGAAGATGGCAGGTCGCACGACCCTCGATTGTGGTTGTTCGTGCAGGGCCAGCAGTACTTTGACTGCTGCATCCCAGGATGGCGTCGCCATGAAATCGAGTGCAGCCTGTTCGGCGCTATTTGCGGGTTTGCGTGCACGACCGGCGCTCAGTGTTTCAATCCGCCGCAGCATGTCATTTGCACTTGAGTGGGTCAGCATGCGTTCTGCAAAGGTTAATAACATCTCAGTCGATGCGGACGTTAGCGTGAACTTTTCGGCGAAGGCAACGAGCTCTTTGAGATCCACGGCCTCTACAACTACAGCACCCGGTGTAGATGCCGCCATCATGTGTCGGCTTTCGACCCTCATTGCATCCCCGATCACGAGCACGCGATGATCTCCAACGGCAGGCTTTGTGCTAGCTGCTTGCAAACGTCTTTGTGCGCCTTGCTGAGCATCTGTAGCGATCCAAGTGACGTGCTTGCTCGGCCCCTGGCGAATGTCGATCGGTCGTCCCTGTGCCAGTTGACCTCGAACATGCAGAAGCCACTGCCCGAGCGGTTCAGCGCCAGCATTGCGCCAACGCCAAGGCGTAGTGAGGTACGCATGCTCCTGAAAGTGTGAGCGCACTTCATTGTCCCAGTGCGCAACTGGCTCCGAGAAATTGAAAATTGCTTGCATCGGATCGCCTAGGACACACGAAGGTAGCAAGGCCGTCAGATGCTGCATGATTCGATGCTGGGTAACAGAGCAGTCCTGGTACTCATCCACGATGAGATGGGCGTAGCTCGATCGGATTACGTCGCTGACATGCCCGGCTGACAGCAGAGCTAACGCACGTTGCCTAATCTCTGGGTAGTCATTCTTCGGAGACCGGACGTCTAGCAACTTGGGTGCGTGGCCGCTTCGTGCTGGGAACGTGGCGATCAGTCGCATCAACCATCCGTCGATAGTCGAGAGACGGTACTTGCGCGTATCGACACTGGCACGCTGCAGACGATCCCGCATCGCGGCGACGCCCGCATTTGTATGTGTCAGGATTAGAACAGGCTTAGTACCGGTATAGCTCCGCAGTGCGCTTCCGATCAGATGGGTTTTGCCACACCCCGCAGGGGCTGTAACTACCCCGCGGGTGGCAGCTAATAGCTGGCACTCAGCCTCCATGGTGGTCGATCCAGCCGAAAAGGCGCTCGATCCTCTGGACGAAATCCGGATCACTCTGGTGCAGACTAGGCCCCACGAAATGCCATGCAACGTGCTCCATGAGCCCAATCTGTTTGAACCATCCGGTCGACCTGCGTGTGGAGGCCAAGGCCAGAAGCGCGCGCGTTTGCTGTGAAAGGTTCCCCGTGGAGGCACGTTCTTGCCATACCGCTTCGAGCGTGGCCTGGCCGTTGGATGCCGCCGTAACGTGCTCGCGGACGAGGTCGCCATGTACAGAATGCGCGTAGTGGACCATCTGCAGGCACGCATCAGCTGGTAAAGCCTGGAACAGTTGTGCCTCTGTGCAGTTCCCAGGACGCCAAGTGACTAGGGAGTCGCTGGCGAGGAACGGTGAGTCATAGTCCGGAGGCACCGGCACATCATTGTCTCGTAGGATGAGTACTGGATAATCAAGGCTACGGAACGCATTTGCCCGACTGTAGATCTGACTTATGTCTCCATTCCCGTCGACCAATGCGGCTCCGCGCGCGAGGATTGACGGGTATCCTTGGGTCTGCCGGAACAGGTCGAGACCGCGGACCAAGCCCACTTCTGTTGCGCCTTCGCACACGATGACCGACCGAGCTAGCAACGCCTCCGGATAGCGCCGAATCGTCCCATCGGCACCTAGGCCGGCAGCGCTCTTGGCCTCGGACCCGAAGACATCATTGGTGCGAATGATGATCAACTGCTCGGACGCTAACTCGCGCACAGCAACCGGCGAGTGTGTGCTCATGAAACATTGGCCTGCCGATGGCGAGCGCTTGGCTCCCAGTGCATGCAGGAAGCGGATGAGCCGATGTGGCTCTAAACCGTGTTCTACCTCGTCGACTAGCACGATTGGAACTTTCTCAGCTGCGGATTGTTGCAAACCGGCCACGATCAGACGCGTCGATCCAGTGCCGAGATTCCGCAATGGAACCCCGTCGCCATTGTGCAACGCAATGCCTCCCGCCGTGAATGAAGTGGCGTGGGCATCAAGCAGTGCCTGCGGCTTAGCGCCGATGTTGACCCCTAAAGTTTGCGCAGTTGTCGCGACCACGTTGAGTGTCGCGCTTAGTTGTGGCTCTGCAGCGGAGCCGAAGCTCTCGCGTGCCGTCCGTGCCGCTGCGGTAAGCGCGCCAGAGACGGCGAGTTCTTCTTCCCCAAGCCGCGTGAGAATTGAGCCACGTTGCCAACTGAAATTCTGCGCAGCATGCGCCCCGATTCGCAGTGGCGCGATCTGTAATCGGTCCTTCCACGCAAGATTCCTTGCTAACCCCTGCGCTGCAGCTCGATCGGAAACCAATTCCCAGACGGGCTCCAAGTCTGCGGCGACGGACAGCCGGAGCGTAAGTACAGTCTCCAGGCCGTGGGCTGGCTCGTCGATGACAGTTCCAGCCTTTGCGTCAAAACCTCGTAGGAAGTGGCCGTAGGTCTCAATAGAGCGGAGGCTATCGGTTAGAGCACCCAGCGTGGCCGTGATGCTCAGTGTCCGGGATGTGTCCAGCGCGTAGAAGTCTGAGTCGGCGAACTGGACCGTGCGACGAGCGCCCAGGCAGAGATCGATGGCATCCAGAATGGTAGATTTCCCGCTATCGCCCGGGCCGACCATGCAGTTGAGCCCGGACGACGGGCACCAAGCTAGATGCTGGATGCCACGAAACCGATGAATCTCAAGACGTCTAATCACGGCGGACACGAAATTCCCCTATATCCTTATGTGTACCTTCAGATAAGGCCGGATCGACGATCCGTCTTTCTGTTTGTAACTCAATCCGCACTTTCTGTGCCTGTCTCGGCAATTGCTGTTGCGATCGAATGAAGTTTGTTCAACATATCCCGGCGAGGCTTGCAGTCGACTCAGCTAACGGTAGCCACTCCTCAACAATGACAAGCCGTCTTGGAAAGACTGCTCAATGTACTCCGGCTTGCGGATACATATACCGACCTCATCACGGGGCTTGCCCCTCGCGTCGCCTTTGTAAGAGAGCCAGTTGAAACTGGTAACGACGGCAAAACGTTGGTCACATACCAGCATCTTCCGATGGGTATTGCCGACCTTGATGAAGGTAAAGCCGGGGTGGCGCTTGGTCAACCCTGTCAAGGCGGACTCTGCATTTGGCGTGATTGAGGGCTTTTCGTTGGCATTTCCCTCCTCCAATCCATATCCGATATACACCTTGACCCCGCTCCGGAGAAGGGCATCGAGTTTCTGTACGAAACGGTCCGTCACCACTCCATCGCGAATCCATGGCGAGATGATCAACAAGCGATCCTTGCTATTTAGGAGTGCATCTTGCAGCAGCATAGGGTGATCTTGGCAACGGATATGAGACAGCGTTGGGTTGGCTTCCGATTTAACCAGCGCTTCGACATCCAAGTTTTTACCGGAAACCAATCTTCCTCGACCAAAAGAACCCTTTGCTGATTCAGGTTGAGACGATGCTCCGGTCGATGCATCCAGTGGTGAACTCGCATCCGTCAAGCGTATTTGGCTAGCCACCTCCGACAATTGATCAGCCAACACATGAGCTGCTCCCACCTCCTGAGGACCACCTAGGTCGCGGAAAACCGCTTCATGCTCGAGTGAAACTTGGTCATCCAGATAGAAGGCCACTTGCGTCTCCCTGCCTACTTCCGCTCGAAAGTACAGTAAGGTGCAGGGCCGGAATAATGTTTCTCTGCGCTCAATGCGTTGTATTGCCAACAATTCGCGCGACGCCTTTTCATCCCGCTTTCGTAACTCCAGAAGTCTGTCTATTCCTTCGAGTTGGATGTCCGTCGCCTCGGGCTTCTTTGACCCACATAGGGGAATCTGCATTCGTCCCATAGCTTTCACTACAGCCGGCTTATACAGAAGTTTCGGATCCAACATTTCGACTCGCTTGAGGTACGGGTCATAGACCAACTGCAGTGGAACTTCCTCCACCGTCAATTTACTAGCGGCTTCCACCGCTAACCGGCCCTTGATGGTCAATGAAGCACTGGCATCTCCCTTGCCACTCCCCACGTAGTTGATTAACTCCTGAGCGTTGAGACTGGCCAGGATCGAATTCAGCACCACCTCGCCTAAACCCAAGAAAGCCTGGATATCTCGAGTCTTCGCGAGGCCCGCGTCAATTGCGCGAAGGCAGCCTTCTTCAATCGGATTGATAGGTTTTCTTTCCTGAACCAGCGCCTTGACTGTTAGCGTATAAACCGGCAATGCTGCATCTTTGAAAGAAGCTAACTTGAATCCAGGCCTGGCCACACGATCCGGGTCGAAATCCAGCCCGAGCGCCTCCAGGTCACCGTCATTGATGTTTGCCATGGTTTGGTGCTTGGTCATGGCTTCACTTCTTCGATCAGGCAGAATTCCGGGTTTCTCTGCATGTAACCAATCACATCCTTGAGTGGATTAATGCTGCCTTCGGCTTGCAAGCAGTAGGAGTGATCACCCACGATCACCAGTTGTTCCTTGGCGCGGGACAATGCTACGTTGATGCGCTCCATTTCTTTCAAAAAACCCATTCCTTGCGCTTCAGATCGCGTGACAGAAAACACGGTCATGTCCGCCTCGCGTCCCTGGAAGGCATCGACAACGTTCACAAAAATGTGTGAATAGCTCATCCACCGATGTTGGTTTGTATTAATGACAGTCTGCAAGCGACGTTTCTGCTCGCCGTAGCCTGTCAACACAGCCACCGAAATTTGATCGCCTTTTCCCTTGCCGTGCCGGATTTCAAAGTCCAGTCTGCTGAGAAATTGTTCGATAATCTTTACTTCGAACTCGTTGTAATGTGAGGTGCCCACCTTCTTGGATGCCCGATTCGGTGCCCGACTCGTGGACTTCCAGATTACGGGCTTAGGCAGGGCCGCATCCAGGGCTGCTAGGGGGCGACGCGGGAAGCTAATCAACTGACCGTCGTAGAAGCACTCAGAAACTAAGTTACCGATCTCTGGCAGCATTCTATGCTGCGACTTGAGTACCTTGTGCAGCTCTGGCGGCAAGTGTTTGGTCAGATGCCGAAACAGAGTGGATTGTTGGTCAGCCTCGGTTAGATGATACTTTTTCAACAAACCACTTGTCTTAAGGTCAGGGTCCTGAAATGGAGATAACTGCTTGTTGTCGCCTACAAGCACAGTGCGTTTTGCCCGTGACATTGGGACCAAGACCTCTGTGGGCGTGGCGATGGATGCTTCGTCCACGATACAAAGGTCATAACTAATTTCATTTCGACCAGGCACACTCATCACACCCAGGCAGGTGCCAGCTACAATATTGGAGGAGGCGATCAATGCTGCACGGAATTCCCGACTGCGGCCAAACCGGGTCTCCCAGTCGGCATGCGCGATGATCATCTTCTTGAGTTGGCGACCTTCCGGCGTCTGCGTCGAATAAGTGTCGGCCCAGATGCGCAAGTCCTTTGCGCTACTCTGCACCAGTTCTTGCACCATCGATTTATCAGATTCATATCTTCGGAATTCAGTCATGGACTCCTTCAGAGCCTTCTCCAGCCCGGTCCGCTCGATTACCAATCCACCAAGCCGATCTTCTAGGCCCACACGAGTCTCCGGTTCAAGGTCTTTGCGTTCCGATTCATCCATTGCTTGAATTCGTGCAACTTCTTCTTCGACCACCTCCAGGCGCTCCTTCAATCCCGCATGGGTATTGATCGCCATGGCCATGCGAGTGCTAGCAATATCTACTCCACGTTCTGCAGCCCACTCCTCAATAAACTGGCGGCCACTAGCAATGGCCTCTTTGCGCATCTGGAGTAACTTGCGATCCAGCAACAATGGCCTTGATGAGGCAGCGATACGTTCATCGTCTTCGTGGCCAATGCGCACCGCACGGATCTGACTACCGCCTTCCTTGGTAATGCGTTCCAGTGAATTATCTACGGCTACATGGGTTTGAGATGTCAGCAATATGCGAGTTGTAGGATCTGACTTAATCGTCTGCAAGATCAATTCGGTTATAAAGGTCGTCTTCCCCGTGCCAGGCGGTCCCTCGACCACCATCAAGGTTGGGCCTGCTACTGCCGCACGCACGGCGTCCTTCTTGTCTTGATCAATGTTGGTCTGATGGAATTCCAGTTCATTGATACGAGGAAACTGGATAGTGGCTGGCTCAGTGATGGCGGTGCCGAGTTCAGTGTTGATAGAGCGTCCATAGCGTATGGCATCAACTGCCACGCGCTGCTTGTCTAAAGCCGAATCAGCCTTAGTCGTGTCCACTACGAAACTGCCTCTGTCTGGTGCTGAGGTTCCTTTCACGCGATTGCGTTCGCTTGGCTGCACCTTGATTTTGTTCCCGGAAACACTGATCACACTCCCAACAAAAGTTCCATCTGAGGTTTCGAGCTGGATATCCTTGTCTTCCAACACAGAGGCGTCTTGTCCACCCCGGAGCACAAAGACGATTAGCCCGCCGCTGGATTCATGCCTGTCGTAGAGAAATGCTTTTTTTCGTATGTTCTCCAAGTCGGTTTTAGCGGACAACAAGTCAAGCCAGGTTTTGAACATTTGTTGGCGACCCTGCTCCAGTCGTTGCAGCTTCTGCTCCGACGTGAACTCGCTGAGCCGCATACGAATTTCGGCAAGGGCACGCTGCGATTCCTGACGGTATAGCCCTACTAGGCTGAAGTTGCAGTTCATGGGCATGGCATTGTCACGGTCGCGCTCCATGTCACTCAACATAATTTCACTGGCTGAAATCAGTTTCAACACTCCAGGGGATTCATCTTCTGCTATAGCAATATAGCCATATCGATTGCCAAGCAGGCGCAGGGCGCGTTCCTTGCTCGGATCTTCGCCAGGCTTTGGCCTCGCGAACTCACAAAATGCACTTTCCAGATCACCAAGAACATATTTTCTAACGCCTTCCTCATTGGTCGCCGCAATATCAGAAGCAATGAGATCTCGTACTTTTCTACTTAGATCGATATAGATCGTCCCAGACTTTTCCGTGCCGACCTTCGGTTGAATGCGATTCAGCTCAGAAAGTAGTACTTGGGCATTCGCAGGTCGTTCTGCAGGGTTCTCCAACGACAGGCTTTTTCGCAAGCAACGCTTGATAGGATCATCAATTGAAAGGCCTTCCAATGCATTTTGCAAATCCGCATGAGTCTTTAGTTGTGCATTGGAAAACATTGCCACGCTGAATGCTGCAAATCCAAAAACATCCCGCGAATAACTGTAACTACCATCATCCATTTCTGGCGGCGCATAAGGCATGGACGCAAAGTGCGACAGCGTTACACCAGGATTGATGAAGTGTCGCAGCTTGGAAATGCCAAAGTCGCAAATACGAAGTTCGCCGTTTTTTCCAATCATAATGTTGGAAGGCTTGATGTCACGATGGACGATTGATTTGGAGTGTGCATAAGCCAGGGCAGAGAGAATAGGGCGTCCTAGTTTGACGTAATATTCGTCCCAGCTAATCTGACGTTCGGAATGCTCATTCAAAACGGTTTGGAAATCATTCTGGAGCCACTCCATCACGACGAAGTGCTCACCCGTTTCATCATCCAGGCCAGACTCGAGAATGCGCACGATATGTTCGTGTGTTAGTTCGGAGAGAGCGCGAACTTCCCGGCGGAACGACTCCTCGACTACGCAATCTGTTCCATTCGAAGCGCGAAAGACTTTGATCGCCACTGATCTATTCGTTGCAAGTTCAAGTGCCTCATAGACGCCGGCAATGCCACCGGAACGAGGCGCGCCCTTGGTTACATACCGGTTATTCGAGAAAAAGCGCGGCTTTACCATTGCTTTGCCACCATTGGGACCTGAACTCCTGAGATCTTCTGTCATGCTGTCCTCTAGTCACTAGTCGTCACTGTTCCTGCCGCCAGTAAAGATCGGCCAATTTATGATTTCTCAGCAAAGGTGCTGTCGACCTCTACCTAAGCACAAGTCACAAACTAAGTCAGCGACGACTAGCAATTTTGCGAATCTGTTGAAGCGATTGGCGATCTTGTTAGTATCGTTTTTTTCAAACAAATTGCTATGAAAAGAGCTTTCTTGCACTTCACTCTTGGCTAATGGCACACGCATAGAATCATGCTGCCATCCGATATTCATAGAATGGCCGCTGGTTATCGTCAAAAATTGCGTATATATCTGAGAGCTTTTTCGGGTCCGGATTGAGCCAAGCGTCTAGATGTTCCTCCCTGATCGGAATGATGCAGCGATCATGGCCTGCCGCAGCAACTTCCTGTGGCGGCTCATCGGTGATCGCCGCAAACGACCACAACTCCTCGCCGTCCTGCTTCCAGTGCGAATAGAGGCATGCAATGAGCATGTCCTGCCGCGGTTGCGGACGGAACTCCAACACCACATTCTCCTCAGCTTCACCCTCGGCGAGTTCGCGTCCTTCGACCTTGTGCCGACTGACGTTCTCGTAGAACGCATCGCAGACGATGATGCCGTGGGCGTGGCCGAACTGGCCTTTCCAGAACCCTTCCAAGTTGTCGCGCCTGGCGTTGTAGGTGCCGGGATACTTCTCGTCGTAGAACGCGGGTTTGCCTGCTGGTCGGCACTGGTAGCGCATCGGCTTGATCACGCGCTTACCGTGCTCCATCACCATCACGGGTGCATAGACACCGGGGAAGATGCGGCGATCCCGATCCTCCAGTGTGGTCCGCCGCAGATCCGCCAGCTTGCCCTTCGCCCATTCGATCTTGTTCGTGGCGATGCGCTGGTCGTCGAGCGCCTTCTTCGTCGACTTGATGCGCAAGCTGCGTTCGGCATCGGCCAGGCGTTTGCGTTGGCGGAACAGCAGTTGTTCGAGTTCGGACGCCTGCTGCGTGTTCCAGGCCTCGATGCTTCTGGCGATCTCGCTGGTCTCGGGCGTGCCTGCGCGCAGGAAGGCGTCGTCCATCGCCTTGGCCGTCTTGATCTTCGCCCCCTTCTCGCGGCTGGCGTACAGCTCCACGAATTCCCGGATGCTGATCTCCGCGCCGAAGCGGCGGACGTAGTCCTGGTAGGCCTGCCAGACCTGAGCCGAGTAACACACCGCAGCAACCCCCTGTCGCTTCGCTTGCGACCGAATTTGCACCTGCTACGGCAGGTTGTCCAGCCAAGCCCGCGTCGGGACTAGCGTTTTAGTAATTCTACTAAATCGGAGTAGGATGCGCCGTCTCAGGACGTGATACGACCTGCCCCGAGACTCCGGCACCATGCTCGCCTATTCATCTTCCCAAACCCGGTTCCGCGCTCAGGGAAGAGCGGGCTGATGGGGGCCGTCGTCGCCCTCGATGGCCTGCTGGCCGCACGCCGGGTTTGGCGTGGTCAGCCGGTCGCGTCGCCCGTTTCGGCGCCCGAGCCCACCGGCCATGCCGCGCTGGACGAGGCGCTGCCCACGGGCGGCTGGCCGGAACATGCCCTGAGCGAGGTGCTGTTGCCGGCCGATGGCGTCGGCGAGTTGGCGGTGGTCTGGCCGAGCCTGACCCGGCTGACCCGCGCCGGGCAACGGGTGGTCCTGGTCGCCCCGCCCTACCGCCCGCATGCGCCGGCTTGGCACTCCGCGGGGCTGGACCTGCGGCAAGTGCAGGTGGTCGAGGCGGCCGCACGCGATGCGCTCTGGGCCACCGAGCAATGCCTGCGCTCGGCCGCCTGCAAGGCGGTGCTGTGCTGGCCGCAGAAGGCTGACGACCGCGCCCTGCGCCGGCTGGCAACGGCCGCGGCCGACGGCCAATGCCTGGCGATCGCGTTCCGCTCGCTGCGCGAAGCCGCGAATCCGTCGCCGGCCGCCCTGCGCCTGGCGATCGAACCTGCTGAGCGCACGATCCGCGTGCTCAAGTGCCGCGGCGGGGCCTCACCGGCGCGGGCGTTCGCGCTCACCGGCACCCACTGAGGTGCGGTCACATGCGCTGGGCCTGCCTGCTGCTGCCACATTTGGCGATGGATGCTGTCCTTCGTGCGCATCCCGAGCCCGAACGGCCGCTTGTACTGATCGGCGGCCCGGCGCAGCGGCGCGAGCTGCACGCCGTCAGCCCGGCCGCCGCCGCGCTCGGGCTGCGGCGCGGCATGCTGGTGTCGGCTGCGCAGGCCCTGACCAGTGCCTTCGTCCCACACGAGTACGACCCGAAAGCCGAAGCGCAGGCCCGCGACCTGCTGGCGACCTGGGCCTACAGCTTCAGCTCGCAGGTCAGTCTCGATTTCGCACATGCGCTGGTGCTGGAGATCGGCGCCAGCCGCGCCTTGTTCGGCGACTGGCCGATGCTCTCCCGACGTCTGCGTTCCGAGCTGAGCGACCTCGGGTTCCGGCACCGGCTCGTCGCCGCACCGAACCCCTACGCCGCTCGCGTGCTGGCCAACGCGCATGACGAGATCGGCATCGATGACCCCCAGCTCGACCAGGCGCTGGGTCAGTTGCCGATCGAGCGCAGCGGGTTGCCGGTCGAGATCGCGACCGCGTTCTCGCGCATGGGCATGCGCAAGCTGCGGCAGGTGTTCGAACTGCCGCGCGAGACGGTGACGCGACGCTTCCCGAAAACCGTGCTCGCGCATATCGACCAGATTCGCGGCCACGTCGAACCGCCCTTGTGCTACTTCGAGCCGCCCGATCGTTTCGAGGCGTTCATCGAGTTCGAACATGAGGTCGAGACCAGCCAGGGGCTGTTGTTCCCGCTGCGCCGGCTGACCTCGGACCTGTCGGCCTTTCTCTCCAGCCGCGATGGCGGCGTGCAGCGGTTCTCCCTGCAGTTCGCCCACGAGTTCCACCCGGCCACGGTCATCGCCATCGGCCTGCTCTCGGCCGAGCGCGATGCCGGCGTGCTGTTCGACATCGCCCGCAGCCGGCTGGACCAGATCCGGTTGCCTGCCGCGACGCGGGCATTGCGGCTGATCGCCGACGAGCTGCCCGCCTTCGTACCCGCGTCGCGCGATCTGTTCGACACCCGGCCGCAGCAGGCGGTGCCGTGGGAGCAGTTGCGCGAGCGATTGCGCGCCCGACTCGGTGATGACGCGGTCCACGGCCTCGGTGTGGAGGCGGACCATCGCCCCGAGCGCGCGACGGGCACGGTGATGCCGCGCCTACCGCCACCTGCGTTACCGCTGCGGCCGGGCTGGCTGTTGGAGCGACCGATCCCGCTGCGCGACACACGATTCGAGATTCTGTCCGGCCCCGAGCGCATCGAATCCGGCTGGTGGGACGGCGACGATGCGCGTCGCGACTACTACGTCATCCAAACGGCGCAGGGCCAGCGCGCCTGGGTGTTCTGTGCGTCGGGCGAGTACGGCCCGTTCCACCTGCACGGCTGGTTCGCATGAACGATGATGCGCCGCCCGAGTACGCCGAGCTGCACTGCCTGTCGGCGTTCTCCTTCCAGCGCGGAGCATCGACGGCGAAGGAGCTGTTCGAGCGCGCGAAGCGCTGCGGCTATCGCGCGCTCGCGATCACCGACGAGTGCTCGATGGCCGGCATCGTCCGCGCCTACGAGGCTGCGCGGGAATTCGACCTGCCATTGATCGTGGGCAGCGAACTGCAGATCGAGGATGGCCCGAAGCTGGTGCTGCTGGCGGCCGACCTCAATGGCTATGTCGCGCTGTGCAGGCTCATCACCGTCGCGCGACGTAGCGCCGCGAAGGGCGACTATCGGTCGCTGCGGACGGACTTCGTCGAGTTGCCGCCGGGGCTGCTAGCGCTCTGGATACCCACGGATCGGCCCTCGGAGGCGGATGCCGCATGGTTGATCGGCCTATTTCCGCAGCGGCTGTGGATTGCCGTCGAACTGCATCGCAGTGCGGACGATGCCGAGCGTTTGTCGCGGCTGCGAGCCTTGGGCGAGCGTTACGGTCTGCCGCTGGTGGCTGCGGGCGATGTCCACATGCATGTACGGCGACGGCGCGCGCTGCAGGACACACTCACTGCGATTCGGCACCACACCACCGTGGCCGATGCCGGCTGGCGCCTGTTCCCCAATGGCGAGCGCCACCTGCGCACGCGCGACGCGCTGGCGGCGCTGTATCCCGCGGATCTGCTCGCGGAGACCTTGCGTGTCGCCGAGCGGTGCTGCTTCACGCTCGATCAACTGCGCTACACCTATCCGCATGAGTTAGTGCCGGACGGCCACACGCCAACTTCCTGGCTGCGCACGTTGACAGAGGACGGCGCTCGCTGGCGCTGGCCAGATGGCGCTCCTCAACGCGCATTGGATTTGATCGAGCACGAACTGGCGTTGATCGCCGAGCTGCAGTACGAATCCTATTTCTTGACCGTCCACGACATCGTCCGCTTCGCGCGCAGCCGCGGCATTCTCTGCCAGGGCCGTGGATCGGCCGCCAACTCAGCCGTGTGCTTCGCGCTGGGCGTGACCGAACTCGATCCTGGCCGCATGAACCTGCTGTTCGAGCGCTTCATCTCGCGAGAACGCAATGAACCGCCGGACATCGACATCGACTTCGAGCACGAGCGGCGCGAGGAAGTCATCCAGTACATCTTCGACCGCTATGGACGCGATCGCGCGGCGATGACGGCGGTCGCCAACAGTTACCGCGGCCGCGGTGCGGTGCGCGATGTCGCCAAGGCGCTCGGTCTGCCGCCCGATCAGGTCGATCGGCTGGCGCGCACGATGGATCGCTGGGGCGGGCATGCGCCGGTACCGGACTATCTGCGCGAGCAGGGCTTCGACCCGGACACGCCGATCCTGCACCGAGTGATCGCGCTGACCACGGAATTGATGGACTTCCCGCGCCACCTGTCGCAGCACCCGGGCGGCATGGTGATCTCCGAACATCCGCTGTACACGCTCGTGCCGACCGAGAACGCGGCGATGGAAGGCCGCACCGTGCTGCAGTGGGACAAGGACGACCTCGACACGCTCGGTCTGATGAAGGTGGATTGCCTGGCGCTGGGCATGCTCACTGCCGTGCGCAAGACACTGGATCTGCTGCGGGCCACCGGGCGCCGCGACCTGTCGATCGCCACGATCCCGGCCGAAGACCCCGCCACTTACGCGATGATCGGCCGTGCCGACACCGTGGGCGTGTTCCAGATCGAATCGCGGGCGCAGATGGCGATGCTGCCGCGTCTGAAGCCGACCTGCTTCTACGACCTGGTCATCGAAGTCGCGATCGTGCGTCCCGGCCCGATCCAGGGCGACATGGTCCACCCCTACCTGCGCAGGCGTCGCGGCGAAGAGCCGATCGATTACCCGCCGCGTCTGAAGCACGTTTTCGAGCGCACGCTCGGCGTGCCGCTGTTCCAGGAACAGGTGATGCAGGTCGCCGTCGACGCCGCCGGCTTCGCGCCCGGCGAGGCCGACCAGTTGCGGCGCTCGATGGCGGCATGGAAGCGCCGCGGCGGCCTTGAGCCTTATCGCGAGAAGCTGCTCGCCGGCATGCTCGCGCGCGGCTACTCGCGCGAGTACGCCGAGCAGACGTTCGAGCGGATCAAAGGCTTCGGCAGCTACGGCTTCCCCGAGAGCCACGCTGCCAGCTTCGCGCTGGTGACCTACGCGAGCTGCTGGCTCAAGTGCCACGAACCCGCCGCCTTCGTCGCCAGCCTGATCAACAGCCAGCCGATGGGGTTCTACACCCCGGACCAACTCCTGCAGGATGCCAGGCGCAAAGGCATCCGCGTGCTGCCGGTCGATGTGCGCTACAGCGACTGGGACTGCGGGCTGGAATTCGCCGATGGCGATACCCGCGGCAAGCCAGCGATCCGGCTCGGCCTGCGGCTGGTCAGCGGGTTCTCACAAGACGTCGCCAAGCGCATCGCCAGCGCACGCGCGCCGCACCCCTTCGCCGACGTCGCCGACTTGTGCCATCGCGCCAGCGTCAACCGTCGCCACCAGGCCTTGCTCGCCGAATCCGGTGCGCTCAAGGGCCTCAGCTGCCACCGCCATCGCGCACGCTGGGTCATCGCCGGCGTCGAAGCACCGCTGCCGCTGTTCGACGGCGTACAGCAGACCGCGGAGCCCGACCTCGCCATCCCGCTGCCGAGCGTCGGCGAGGACATGGTCGCCGACTACGCCTCGATCGGCCTCACCCTCGGCAAGCACCCGCTGAGCCTGATCCGCAAGCAGCTCACCGCGCGGCGCTGCTTGTCCTCGGCGGATCTCGCCAAGGCGCCGCACGGCAAGCGTGTGCGCTTCGCAGGCCTCGTGCGCATGCGCCAGCGGCCGGAGACTGCCAGCGGCGTCACCTTCGTGACCCTCGAAGACGAACACGGCATGGTTAACGCCGTGGTGTGGAAGCGCACGGCCGAAGAACAAAGACGTGAGCTACTCGAGTCGAGCTTGATGGCGATCGATGGGCGGTGGGAGTGCGTCGATGGCGTGCAGCACTTGATAGTGACTCAGATGAATAACTACGGAGCGCTGCTGGTAAATCTCCAAACTAGAAGTCGGGATTTCCACTAATTCAGCAGAGAAAACGAACGCTTCTGCAAAACTAAGCTCCGACATTGAGCAAGCGTGTCGCCGTCACGATGTGCCCGAACGCCCCTTTAACGAGACGATGGCCGTGTCGCACTGGCTGATTTCGGACGACATACGTCAAATAGATGCGCGCTTCCGGTCGGCGATGTGAAAGACGAGTTAGGGGCTAAAAAGTGCTCGGGGGCGGAAGTGGCACGTTTGTTTCCTGCGACAGATTACGCAACCCGAATGTACTCAGTTGGTCGCCGACTCTGCCCACGCGAACTACGTACACAGGAATACTGACCTGCGGGTCAGTCGCGGGTGAGGCAAACACCATCAACGGCGCGTCGTGTTCTAGAGCGAAGCATGCGCCTGCCGTAGTCGGCCCGGTCTCCTGGCACGGAGGAAGCAGAGCCGGAAATGCAAAGGAGAACGCCTGATCTTTGGGATTGGTCGTTAGGGCGCGCAACGTCAGTAGGTTCGTACGTAGCGCTTCTTTGTCGAGCGAGCGATCGAGGAGAAAGGACAGAACGGTTCTCTTGAGCACGTTCTCAAAGTGGCGATTCACTTCGGCGCCGATAGCTTCACGTCTTGCCCGCGCTCCAAGTGCTATGCGCAGGCGGTCCAGCTTAACACCCTTGATGCGTTCGATTCTAATAGCTTGCGCCAGTAGGAACTCACTTAGAGCAGCACGCAACCTAGAGCTCTGCTCTGCAAGCGCAGCGCGCCTTGCCTCCAACTCGGCGATGCTGTCGGTGGCGTCGCCGCGCTGCATAACCGCAGCTAGCGTAGCATTAGCTTTCCCCACCGACGTCGCCAGCTCTCTACCGGACTCTCGAAACTTCTTTGAATCGACGGAACGTGATTCGAGGGATTTTCCGAACTTTCTTGCGGCGATCCTCAATGCATTTGCCTCGGTAGCCACCAGTACAAGTGCTTCGAGATTGGACGGCCGGTTGCGCAACTCTTCGATTGCCGCGTCGACCTCCGCGATTCTACTGTCAAGGCGCCCCAGTTCTGCTTCGACGGTTGCCCGCTCAACTGTAGTATAGATGTTCAACAATTGCTCGTTGACATTCGCTAGATCTCCTCGAATTCCGGCCAGCGATTCGGAATTGTCGGATAACAAGAAGCGGATACCTTCAAGAACGACCGTTCTGCCAGGATCGCTGTCTTCGATTCGGAGCAGTCCTCCGGTGTTGGTTAAGTAGCTGACGAATTTGTTCTCAGTCGGGCCGCAGTACGGGGCTGCTCGAGCAATAAGGTTTCGAGCACGCGATGGGTGGGTCGTCGCGAGTGGAGGTCCGGGGCAGATCATCGTCGGCGCTGACGAGACGAGCATTGGTCCTTCACTTAGCAGGGTGGCGAGAGCAGAATCAACGACTGCCGTTTGCTCAGAACGGATCAGGTCGGCGCTCTTCTGGCCGATGTAATCCACCCAGCCCGTCGCGGTAACCGAACTGTCAGCCTCAGCACGCAGGCCCATTTCTCCCATGTCGTAAGCCACTAGCGTGTCACGAGCGTGGGCAATGGAAAGCAGAACGTCCAGCGCCACTGCCGGCGCGACAACACTGGATACTATGTCGCCCTCACTGCCCGCCATTGGCAACTCAGTAGCTGTGCTTTCAATTGGGAAATCTTTGTCCAGTTTTCCCGAGAACTTGTATGCCTCTCCGCGCGGGCTGCGCCTCAGTTCCGGAGGGCCGGCGCGACCAGGAGAACTCTTTATCGATGTGCTTGAGAGCGATTGGCCAGAGGTGCCAAACAGGAAGATGTCGCCGGCGTCGCCACCTTTCCCTCCTGGAGCACTCAATGCACCGAGGCCGTAGCCAAGACAGGAAATATCTCCTTCGCTATTCGGACCAATGCACCCTGGAGGCTGGCCGAGTCCACCGACGCTGCCGTTATTGCCTTCCACGCTCACGGCTACACCATCATCAACAATGAGCGTTTTGGCGAAAATGTAGATGGATCCCGAGCGGTACGTGTCTTCGTCAATGAACGCGTCGGGCGCAGGGACGCCATCATGTTGTCGATAACCGTAGGCGATATGGGTTTTGGATAGCGCCCAATCAAAGAATGGATGAGTGAGCCCGCTAGGGCGATCGAAGCAATACACAACTTGGCCACGCGTGATGGAATCGTCGCATCGGTAGTGCTCCCGATATGCCTGCTCTAGACTACGAGTGCCGGAGAGCCGCGACTTCCTGATTACACTGAGGACGTTCTTGTATCCAATCGAAGTTTCGCCTGGCCGCCACCGAAGGCCCTTATACGGTTCGAGGAAGTGTTGCTCGAACGAATATGGTAATCCGATTGTCGTGCGAATCGGAGCACTGATTCGCAAACTATCTGCGAAGATAACCACATCGCCGCCATTTGTGAGGATGGGTGTAGAGATCGTGACCGACTTACCAACACACAGCACGTCGTACTTGGCAATCTGCTCAAGCTTGGAAAGGCGACTCCCCAACATCACGGGGATTTCGACGCCCGTACGCAGTCCGCTCTCCGTCGTCGATTGAGCGTGGCACTCATCCGGCCACTGAGCGAATCCGGTGGTAGCCTGCGCCGCCGCCGCGCCCCACGCGAAACCTAGCCCTAGTCCGACCGCGAGGACGGCGCCTGCTAGGTGCTGAATTCGGGGAAGCTCACCAAAGGTGAGGTGGGGCTGCGTCGGTATGATCGCACGGTCCATGGGCTCCCTCCATTGCCGACCGAACCTAACATATACCGAAACCTGTTAGTGGGTTAATCGCCAGCGACACCTAAAAAGCGGACCTACTCTTCGGAGTGATGACTAAGTCAAGACTAAAAGCCGTCCGTCGGAACAAATACCGCAGTGGATTGCCCCTGTTCCCGATGTGTGGTACGTTTTTCGAACACATATGTGCGATTTTCTGCGGAGGCGCGATGAGCGACAGGAAAGCCGAGATTGAGGCGGTTCTGGGCCAGTTCTGGAATGAGATGGCCATCGAACTTGGCGAAGACCCGCAGGACACCTCAGGGTTACTGGGCGCGCCACTGGACTCTCTCACGGCGGTGGAGGTGCTGTTGCAGGTCGACACGCTGCTGGGTCGGAGCATCCCGGCGGAGGTCGTTATCCGCAAGGGCGGGTATGAGTCGAAGGAGCAGTTTGTTGAGCTGTTGACCGGCCAAGTACTCGACTACATTGCAGAGCATCCTCATGACTAGTTCGGAAAAGGACGACCAGCGCGCAGAGATGGCGGAACGACTGCGGCTGGCGCGGGAGTACGTCGGCCTGACTCAAGAAGAAGTCGCCGGGGCTTTAGGAATTTCCCGCCCTGCCGTTACAAAGATCGAGTCAGGGGCCCGCAAGGTCGAATCCACCGAGCTCAACATCCTGGCCCGCCTATATCGCCGGACAATGGAATATTTGTTGACGGGGACGGAGCCTGCCCCAAAAGGACCCGAACAGTTGGCGTTTTTAGCGCGTGCTATCAAAGGCCTGTCGGAACACGATCTCGACGAAGTGGCACGGTTCGCCGAGTTCTTGAAGCAATCACCCAAGGCGACGCGAAAGGAGTAAGGAATGCTCCCTCAGATTATGGCTGCAGCGCGTCGTGCGTCGGAGGTTTATCGCGGTTCGGGGGCCAAGGAGCGCGTCGAGCAAGACGGGTACACGCGCGTGGACCCCTTTCTCATCGCCGCTAAGGAGCGCGTGCCGGTCTTGCTGCGGCCTCTGGACAAGCTACTGGGTGCGTTCATCCGGGACGATGTGTCCGGAATACTGATCAACTCCGAGCGGTCTGCTGGACTCATCCACATGACCTGTGCCCACGAGTTGGGACACTATTTTATGGGGCACGACACTACAGGAGACGACTCACTGGACTACGGGCCTCAAGCGGCTCGCCATGAGCAGGAAGCAGACTGGTTCGCCTACCAGCTTATGGTCCCTCGGGCATTGCTGGCGCACGTAATGCGCCGTAAGGGCTGGACCATGCAGTCCCTTGGGGACCCGCGACGCCTCTATCAACTGTCGCTCCGGCTTGGCATCAGCTATACGGCGGCGGCTTGGTCCTTGGCACGCTACAAACTGATGGCGATCGCTGAGGTGAATCGGCTTCTGAAGGTCCAGCCGTCGGACATCAAGCAAGCGCTGCTTGCCGGCAAGGCGTTCGATGCGCGCAAGGAGGTTTGGCTGCTGGATGATCGAGATCGCGACAGCGTTTTGGAACCACGCGCGGAAGACCAGATGATCGTGCGCCTTAGGAGCCACGCGAGTGCAGGTTACCTCTGGTCGCTGGATGAACTGGCGTCGGCAGGTTTCAGGATCCAGCCGACTCACACACCAAGCAAGGAGGCTATCTTGACTGACTCAGTGTTTGGCGACCTCACAGATACCGAATTCTTGCTCTCGCATGACGTGGTCGGAACCAGCGACAGCTTCTCCGTGCTAGCGATGGAAGAGGTGCGTCCATGGGCAAAGGAAACGCCAGCGAGCACCTTTAAGGTCAAGACGTTACTCGAAAGCATTTCCCCCGGGCTTACAAGCATCGCCAAACAGAAGTTGCTTGAGGAGAGTTCGATCGCGTGACAATCAAGGAAGAAGTCATTCTTGCGCATGCTAGGTGTCCCGCGCGCGATCAAGGGCTTCGGCCGACATGTATCGCGTTCGCTTTGGCAGAGTTGAATTTCGACGCAGCGACCGGCGCCGAACCGCTCAGTCCGGAGTACGCCTACCAAGGTGCCGCCTACCTTGTTCCATCGTGGGTACCTGGCACCGGCGTGCCCTTGGGCGCCGCATTGCGCGCGACTTCCAATGGGCAGCCGGTGGAGTCCGATTTCCCCTACCAAGCTGCAGAGCCTATCGCACCGGTGCCTGCCCCGCCCGCGACGCTCGAATTGCATGGCGGCAGCGTCGATATACTGAATTTGGATACCGAGGCCATGTCCTCGATATTGCGTCAGCATCGCCCGGTAGGGATTGGCCTTCGGCTTACACATAGCTTCTACGTGCCCGTCGACGGTCTGGTCACTTTCGAAGCCGAGGCCATCAAGCCAGTGGTTCTGCATGCAGTCGCCATTGTAGGTCTCGGCTGGAAAGACGACGAAGCGTATTTTTTGATTCGTAACAGCTGGGGGCGTGGCTGGGGTCAGGATGGAGTCGCCTGGGTATCGGCCAAGTATGTTCGCGAGCATGCACTCTGCACTTTTGGAGCCTGACAAATGGCAAAGTTGTTCTGCTCAGAGCGGATAGTCCCCGTATGGTTGAGCGCAATACGCAGCTTGGCCACGACGCCTGGGCGAACCGAGCGTAACTTCGTTCTCGAGATCGCGTCGCCGACCACGCTTACTGCAGACGACGTCGCGGCCATCAACGCCGTCAACGCAGAGCTTCACAAGACGGATGACGGAATTGGCGTGTACACCGTTGCCGCGACGATCTTTCCGCAACGAATTTATTTGCGTCACGGGCGCCCCGACTTCTATGCGCAATTCCTCGCGACCATGAAAAAAGGAAAGAAGCCGGGAACCTGGGGGACATACGCCATGCGCATGATGGAGCGGATCCACCCGCGGACTAGAGAGACGATCAACCCGCTCGAGGTCATCGTTAGCAAGCTTCAAAAGACCGGGGCGGGGACCAAATACCAGTCTGCCTACGAACTGGGCCTTCATGACGTGGCCGATGTGCTGGACAACGAGACCGGCGGAGAACTGCCGATTTACGCGCCTGCCAGCGATGGCGGGAAAGCGACCAATATTCCTTGCCTAAGCCATCTCAGCTTCAAGCTCGACCCCGAGCGCGAGGCGATCGATCTCACGGCCGTGTATCGGTCCCATCATTACGGGCGTCGTGCGCTTGGGAATCTTATCGGCCTGAGCCAACTGCAGGCGTTTGTGGCAACCGAGTCCGGTTATACGCCGGGAGTGCTGACCTGCGTTAGTACCTTGGCACATCTGGACGTGGGGGCGTTCGGCGGTGTGGCAGCCACCAACGCGCTGCTCAAGCGCCTGCCGCCCGCGGCTACCTAGATGAGCGTGGCTTGCGTTGCCCGCCTCAGGGCGCTGTCGGGAAGCTGGTATAGCTTCTGCATCCCTTCCCTGAACTCTCTGACGCCTCCATAGCTCGGGTGCCTGATGGTGATCACCTTGACACCGAACCGCTGCGCGTACTGCGCTGCGTCCTGTCCGATCGCAACAATTTGACGGATCTGCAGCCAGGCAATGAGCGCGCTATTGAGCTCATCAACCTGACCCAGCTCGCGCGCAGTGAAGCGTCGGTTGCTGAAATGATTGTCAGGCTCGTGCGGATGGAACGGAAAGACATTCCACAGCAACGGTGGCGTGTCAATCACCCGCAGCACGGCCCAGATCTCAGCAGCTGTGCGCTCCGCAACCGCGGGCCCGCGTGTCGCTTGGCGTGACTGACACCCTGGGTACCGCTTCGCGAGTTCCGCCAAGTGATACTCGTCCGTCAGCGCCAGTCCCGTGCGTCGTCCACCCCGATAGCCGAGGTCTCGGCCCATCCAGATCGTGTCCACGCCAATTTGGGCAGAGGCGGCCAGATACGTACGCAGGTTCCGCCGGCGCGACTCGGCGGCATCGGCGCGATCGTGCACGGCACACACGTCTGCGTAGGGATTGAAGACATTGTCGAGGCTGAATGCAGCCAACGCCTTTACGAAAGCAGCAGGAGTCATGGCTTATGGCTTGGCTGGGTGCGGATGGAAGGTAAGCGAGTGCTGCTGCATGTCAACTGTGACGATTCCACCATGATGCTGTCGCAGTAGACGAAACACCTCGAAGCCTTTGAGGATCGCCAATTCCCATTGCCATAGCTTGCAAGTTTCGACCTCGTAGCCTTCGACCATGCTCTGGATCTGCTTGAGCAAGCTGTAGTCTAGCTTGCCGATTCCAACGTTCTCATATAAGCCAAACCGCCGGGCGTGATTGAAGATCCAAGTCGCAATGCCTTCTTCTATGATCATGGCCCGAGCGCCATCCTCGTTCTCATCAATGCGCGGGTCCGACTTCCGCTTGCGCTTCAGCAGGCCCCTGATCACTGGTGACCAGCCGAGGTAGGAAATGTAGGCGAGGTGAAAGACGTCATGGAAACGGTAGTGATCCTCCTCATTGCTGTTGTCCGTCAGCCGATCGCCTATGAACACGCCTTTAAGACTCTGCACGACATAGCCATCGCGTTCGATGAACTCAATTTCAAACTTGCGGGGAAACTGCTCGTGCTCGGGAAAGTGTTCGTCGGAATCAAAGAAGGCCGGATACGATTTCTCTTCGCCCGGCCAGCGGCTGGAGATCTTTTCGAGGTTACTCCGGGCGATGTCTTCTGTGCGCAGATCGAAACATCCGCACGTAATGACCCATTCCGCAAACAGAATTCCAAAGTGCTCGCGCAGTGCGGGAGAACTCATTGCTTGGAATTTGGTGATCGTCATGCTGGCCAGGTTTCCAGCCGAATGAGCTAGGGTTCCCAGCTGCTCGATCCGGTCCAGGCCCCAGCCTTCCTTATAGGTGTCGAGCAGAGCGTCGATCTGCCGGAAGCTGACTGGCAACACTGCAGGACGGTCGTTGTCACCGAAGCGGTGTCGCAGCCGCCTGAGGCAGTGTTCGCCCAGGTCGTCTGCGGAAATGCCCAGCAGATGGGCGGTGCTGAACAAGTACCACAAGGCGTCGCCAAGTTCTTCGGCCGCCAAAGCGCTTTGCGGTTCAGTGAGCTGGTCCCGACCGGACTTCTTGATGGCTGCTAGTAGCCCGCCGATCTCACCAAAGTAGCCGAAGCGAAGGTTGTCGAACTCCTCCGGGTTGTTCTCAAACCGGTTAGTGCGGCGTGCCTTTAACAGGTACTCCGGCAAGGAGAGCGGCTGGGGCTGAGGCAGCGCAGGTGTCATCTGCAATCCTTCGCGACGATATGGGTTTGCGCCAACATGGCCTTAGTGCGTTGTTTTTGCACAAAGTGAACCCGTCTGCAGCATGCAATCAAAGTCGCACGGTCGGCGTCAATCGCCCCCATGTTCAACGCCCTCAAACGTACGGCCGCGGTGACATCATAATGGGGGTAGCGACCACGATCCTGGAACCAGCGTCGCCGCAAGCCGAGGCGTGCCGCGAAGTCATGGAGTTCCTCCAGAGTGTCGGCGACCAAGTGACACCATTCGCGACCCCTCCAGCGAATCGCTTCCGAATCAACGTAGACCGCCATGCATAGTCAGCTTGCAAATAATATGCAAAAATCTAGCACATTATGGCAGAGCGATTCAAGACCCCTGGCGACGCGGTACGGCTTGGCGTATCAATGCGTTCGGCCAGAAAAAAGAGAAGAATGACTATAACGTACGTGGCTGAGCAGACGGGTGTGGATGCCGGGCAGCTCTCGAAGATGGAACGAGGTCAGATGGCTACGGCATCAAAGAATGTGCAAAAAGTATGCAATTTCTTTCAAATCCCAGCGACCACCGGAAAAGCTTCACAAACACGCGTCGGGAGCATGCTTGATCAGCTGATTGACGATCTACCTGGCAGCGAACCGGCCGTCGCACGTCTCGTGGCCGCAATCCAAGAAATGGTGCTGAGTCTCGCCGCGCACTCCACACATAAAAAGGTTGACTGATCGCTTTCGGCAAAGCTCCTTGAGCAAGCGGTACAGGAACGTCTCAAACATCCGGCGTATCAAGGCATCTGCATAGCGCTTCGCGAAAACAAGTAGTTACCACTTCGATCCGAAGAAACCAGAAACCGATACGCCCGATTCGCCCCCGGATACTTGTTCCGCGCGAAAGCGTCGACAGGCTTCTCCAGCGGCACACCCGCTCGCCGCATCAACGTCTTACGGTCGATCGATGCACCCTCCAATCCCCACAAGACCCGCATGATCGCGGCCTGCGCCGGAGTCAGGGCAATGGGCGTCTCCTCGCCCGGCAGGGTCACCTCCCGGAAGTCATGCGAGAACGGCCCGTGTCGGCGCTGGGTCGCGCTCAGGCCGACCGGTATCTGGACGCCCGCCCAGACGGCCTCGTCGGCGACCAGGCCGCCGCCACGCAGGCGGAACGCGGCAGGGAGGGAGACGAGGGTGGCCGGGACGCCAGGCAGGAAGACTCGGTCCGGGGGTGAGGTGGTCACGATGACGGCCTGGGTCTCGCCTACGTGGGTCGGCCAGGCGGCTAGCAATACCCTCAGCACCATCATGTCGCCGATCTGCTGACCGAACAGGACCCGGCGGCGCTGAGCGTGAGCGGCGGTGCGGATATCGCCGATCTTCCAGATCCGGCCTGGGACGATCACCAACGCCGGCTCACCGGCCAGGCCCAAGGCCTGGGCGATGCGCCGTCGCAGCCAATCGCCGTCCGGGGCGAGGCGCAACGTGTCTCTCGCCGTAAGGCTGACCAGCCCGCAATCAATGCAGAACCCGGAGCCCACGGCGAGTATGCGCACAGTGCGGATTTCGCAGTGCGGGCAGAAAATCACGTCGGCGGGGGCGAGCGTCATCGCCCCGAGCTGCTGCAATTGGTCGAGGCGTTCGCGTTCGATGGGACTGACCAGCGTCGGCGCAATGGCGGTTCGCCCCTGCTCGATGCAGGTGGCCAGCAATTCCAGAAGGTCCATCGCGCCTCATGCTGTGGTCTGAAACGTGGGACCGGCCGATAGGTCGAACCCTGGCGCGAGGTGCCAGAAGTGCAGCCACGCCTCCAGCTGCACGCGCGTACCCGAATCGAATTCGCCCAGATTGCTCCCGCGCCGCCGCAGCGCGACCAAGACCGAACGCCCGATCGACTGCCCTGGCTCGGGAAAGAAGTCGATGCCGAGCTTGGCGGCGATCAACCGAAAGCGGCCCTGCCGCATCGGGTTCTCCATCGGCATCCAACACGCCAGCAACTCCAGCACGCCGATCCGTGGATTGCCCTCCGGCGCCCGGATGGCGATCTCGCCGCCGGTGGTTTCATCGAGAAGGGTTGCCTCCAACAGGCGCACGTTGTCGACGACCAGGGCGTCGGGGCGTCCAAGGGGCTGTCGCAGGGTGTCGAGCAGCATCGGTTCATGCCGCGGCGTATGTAGTCCGCGTAATCGAAGCGCCTCATCAAACAGGTCGCGGTGGCGCAGGTACATCCACAAAGCGCACTGCGCCGGGGCATCGGGCAGATGCAACGCATTCACCGGCCCGGCGTGGGCATCGTTTACATCCCGCAATGCCGTGAGACCGGCTTCGTCGGCCAGCAGGGCGATGCGGCGTAGGCTGGCCAAGACGCACTCCCGAACGGGCGTCGGCGCGCGCTCGATCTCGGCGACGATCTGACGGATCACCGACGGCGCATCATCCGTGTCGACGATGCCAAACCGTATCGGCAGACCGCACCGTGCGAGAAAGTCGAACAGCACGTCATCCGGGGGAATCTTCGACAACACATTCAGTTGCACTTCAATGCTGGACACAAACGTCTCCAGCGTAAACCCCGACCGGTCGTCGACAATCCCCTTTGCCGACAAAGCGCACCGCAGATCCACGCTTGTTCACTATCGACATACTTACAGTTCAGAGTCTAGAACGGCGACAAAGACTGTCAATCACCAGAAGTCATACAGTGGTAAATTCATTCATTCATGTTTCTGCGCCGAATGTCGGCGCCTCCGACCAGGGGAGAAAGCGTGTGGCGACGGCCTTCAGCCTGCGATTGCGACGACTACGGAAGAATTCAAGTCTTACGATGGACGAATTGGCCCGCGCGGCGGGGATCAGCAAGAGTTACGTTTGGGAACTCGAAAACCGCGAGGTACCGAACCTGTCGGCGAAGGTGCTGGTCGATCTGGCCAAGGCCCTGGATGTCACCCTTCAGGACCTGCTCGGCGAGCCGCCACCCGTGAAGGCCTCTCCCGAAGACCTGCGGTTCTTCCGCAAGTACATCCGCATGGACCGGGTCGACAAGGACCGCCTCAAGAAGATGATCGAGTTGTTTGAGATGCCCACCTCCAAGCGCGCCAAGCGCGGCCGGTAATGCCCGTCGGGCATCAAACGTCTCGATACCGGGATCGGGGTTGAGGGTGGAGCGCCTTGTTGGGCGCTGTGACTCGGAGCATTCGGGGCGAGCCTACGACAACTCGGATCAGCCGAAGATCAAATGGCGCGGTCGCAGACCGAGCATCGGAAGGGGGAAGCGAGTCGCATCACGCTCCTGTCGGTCGCAGGCAGCTGTCGGATTCCGATCGGCCCAAATGAGTGCTCTCGGTTGCGATCCGGCATCAGGCACTACGCACGGTTGCGATTGCGCGGCGAAGCGATGGCGTCATCGCACAAAACGCCGTGGTTCCTCTTGGCAGGCAATGACGCCATAAAACCGCTTTCCCGAGACCAAGCGTAAGACGTTGATTCGCAAGGAAACCGAAAATCGTCGCTTGCACTTGACAAGCATGAAGTCCAAGGGGACGGAGAGGAGAGAGGGAGAAGTGGCGAATTTATCGCCAATGGTGGCGATGCAGCGCGAGGTCGAAGTCCAAGGCCGAAACGCGAAACCCCTGCGGAATGCAGGGGTCGTCGGGTCCGCAGAGCGCGGTTATCACTGTCGGATTGGCGCGCCTGGAGGGATTCGAACCCCCGACCAACGGCTTCGGAAGCCGCTACTCTATCCGGCTGAGCTACAGGCGCGAGCCGGGTATTCTCTCCGATTCGCGGCGGCGGCGCGAGCTTTCCGCTTCCGAGTGTTCTTCTACGACTCTTGATCGACCCGTCCTGATCGCCCCGATGAGCGCACCCCGTACCGCCACCGCTGCCGTCCCCGCTTGGCGCCATCGCCTGCGTCTGTATTGGGCGCTGGTGCGGGGGGACCGGCCGATCGGTTGGCTGCTGCTGCTGTGGCCGACATGGTGGGGGCTGTGGTTGGCGGCCGAGGGCGTGCCCCCGTGGTGGACGTTGGTGGTGTTCTCGCTGGGGGTGTGGTTGACGCGTTCGGCCGGTTGCGTGATCAACGATTACGCCGATCGCTGGTTGGACCCGCAGGTCGAACGCACGAAGGACCGGCCGCTCGCCACCGGTGCGGTGCGCGGGCGCGAGGCTTTGCTGTTGTTCGCGCTGCTGATGGTGGCGGCCTTCGGTTTGGTGTGGACGTTGAACCGGCTGACGGTGTGGATGAGCGTCGTCGGCATGGTCTTGGCCGCCAGTTATCCGTATCTCAAGCGCTACACCTATTTGCCGCAGGTGTATTTGGGGCTGGCGTTCGGCTGGGGCATCCCGATGGCGTTCGCGGCGATCCGCGGCGAGGTGCCGGCGGTGGCTTGGGTGCTGTATGTGACCAATATTTTTTGGACCACGGGCTACGACACCTGGTACGCGATGGTGGACCGCGAAGACGACTTGCGCGCCGGTTCGAAATCCACCGCCATTCTGTTCGGCGATCTGGATCTGGTCGCGCTTGGGGTGCTGTATGCCTTGTTCTTCTTCGGGCTCGGGTTGATCGGTGTGCGCGAGCAGCTCGGTGCGGCGTATTGGACCGGTGTCGCCGTGGCGTTCGCGCTGGTGGTGTACCAATTCGCGATCGGCCGCAGCCGCGCGCGCGAGGCCTGCTTCAAGGCCTTCCTCAACAATCACTGGGTGGGGATGGCGGTGTTCGCGGGGTTGGCGGTGTCGCTGTGGATGAAAGCCTGAGGGCTCGCTTCGAAATCGATCGGATGGGTGTCGGCCCTGCCGGGCCTCCCACAGTGCATCGGCTGTTCCGGGCTTCCAAATCACGTATCGGTCTTGTCGGGTTTTCCACAGAGCATGGGGCCTGCCCGCTTGCCGCGGCGCATCGGTTTTTTGGTTTCTTACAAAAGCAAAAGCATCGGCCCTGCCGGGCTTCCCACAGTGCATGGGTCCTGCCGGCTGACGCAGTGCATGGGCTTTTTGAGCCTTCTTACAAAAGCATCGGCCCTACCGGGCCTCCCACAGTGCATGGGTTCTGCCGGCTGACGCAGTGCATGGGCTTTTTGAGGCTTCTTACAAAAGCATCGGCCCTGCCGGGCTTCCCACAGTGCATGGGTCCTGCCGGCTGACGCAGTGCATGGGCTTTTTGAGGCTTCTTACAAAAGCATCGGCCCTACCGGGCCTCCCACAGTGCATGGGTTCTGCCAGTTGCCGCAGTGCATGGGATTTTTGAGGCTTCTTACAAAGCATTGGCCCTACCGGGCCTCCCACAGTGCATGGGTTCTGCCGGCTGCCGCAGTGCATGGGCTTTTTGAGGCTTCTTACAAAAGCATCGGCCCTGCCGGGCTTCCCACAGTGCATGGGTTCTGCCGGCTGACGCAGTGCATGGGCTTTTTGAGGCTTCTTACAAAGCATCGGCCCTGCCGGGGCTCCTACAGAAAGCGATTGTGGGAGGCCCGGCAGGGCCGATCGGACCGCCTTGGACGTCATCCAGCCGCCGCTCCACGCCCGCTAGATCTCCACGCAGGTCGGCCGGGTCGAACTCGCCCGGCGCCAGTCGATCGATGCGCCGCCGGCCTTGGGCGCGTTCGGCCGCGGCCGCACCGGCCGACAGCTCGTCAGCAGGCCCGGCAGCGCGACACACAGCCCGATGCGACCGGGCCGGTCGGCGGATGGGGGGCAGGGTGGGTCAAGTCCTCGGCCGTCGTTTGGGCGGGTCGATCGGGAGGTTCGACTCCCGGGCCGAGGCGACGACCCCCGCCGAGGCGCACCGCACCGTGCCCCGTAAACCGTGCCCGCAAATCGTCCCGATCGTGGTAAATCGTCGGAAAACCAGCATTTTTTAACTAAAACCGAATGAATACGTATGCAGCGCACGTTTCACGGGCCGGGGTCGGACTACCATCCCGCTGCGCGTCGGGGACTGGCTGGACTCCGACGACTGCGCGCGTCGCTCGTTCGCGCCGCGTCCTAACTAAATTCCAGTTGCTGTGGAGGGGATCCATGCAGCCTTTGAAGCGAAACCTGTTGAGTATGGCGTTGGCGTCGGCGACGCTGATGCTGGCCAACGGCGCCTATGCGCAGTCGGCCGACCAAAACCAAACCGCCGACGACGCCCAAGATCTGGACGCCATCCAGGTCGTCGGTATCCGTGGAAGCATCGAGAAATCCACAGAAACGAAACGCGAATCGACCTCGATCGTCGAGGCCATTTCGGCCGAAGACATCGGCAAGTTGCCCGACACCTCGATCGCCGACTCGATCGCCCGTCTGCCCGGCCTGACCGCTCAGCGCTTCGGTGGGCGTCCGCAGGAAGTGAATATCCGCGGCTTCGCCGGCGACTTCTCGACCACCACGCTCAATGGGCGTGAGCAGGTCAGCCTCGGCAACAACCGCGGCGTCGAATTCGATCAATATCCGTCCGAACTGGTCAGTCAGGTCTTGGTGTACAAGACGCCCGACGCGCAGTTGGTCGGTCAAGGCCTGTCCGGCACCGTCGACCTCAAGACCGTCCGTCCTCTCGCTTACGGCAAGCAGGCGTTCGCGGCCAATCTCCGCGGCGACATGAACAAGGTCGGCGACGAAAAAGAATACGGTAACCGCTACAGCGTCTCTTACATCGATCAGTTCGCCGATAACACGGTCGGCATCGCGCTGGGCTACGCGCACCTCAACAATCCGGGCCAGAGCAAGCAGTTCGGCGATACCTGGGGTTACGACGGCGGCGGCATCTACGGCGGCGGTAAGCTCTACGACCTGCAAAACGAGAACGAGCGCGACGGTTTCATGGGCGTGCTCGAATTCGCCCCGAACGAAAACTATCGTACGGTGATCGACGTCTTCTATTCGAAGTTCGATCGCGAAGAACAGAAGCGCGGCATGGAGTTCGCAGCCGCATTCGGCGGAACGGCGGTCGCAGGGAATACGCCCTCTCGCGCATCGTTCACTGGGATCAATCCGGTCATCCGCAACGACTTCAACGCAACCTACGACGATTTGTTCGCATTGGGTTGGAGGCATGAGCTCGTGCTCAGCCAGAATTGGAAAGCGTCGGCCGACATCAGCTATTCGGACGCGAGCCGCGAAGAGCGTATTTTGGAAACCTATGCGGGCGTGAACCCGACGTTGACCCGCGATACGTTGACCGTCACGCGGAACAGCGACGGTTATTTCGATCACGACTTCGGCTACGACTACGGCGACGCCAGCATTCTGCGTCTCGGCGACCCGGGCGGTTGGGGCCAAGACGGCTACATCAAAGACTTCGAAGTGAAGGACAGCCTCACGTCGCTGCGCTTCGATTTCGAACGCACGTTCGATGATGGTTGGTTCAGCAGCGTCGAATTCGGCGCCAACCTGACCGACCGCAGCAAGAGCCGTGCGTCGAACGAAGCCTTCCTCGATCTGACCGCATGCCTCGGCGGCATATCGCCGTCTTGCCCGGATGGTTTTTCGGCGCCGATCCCGACGAATCTCGCGACGACGTCCGCCTACAACGCGTACGGCGTGGGTTCGATCTACGGCTACGACGCGCTGAGCGCCTATAACAGCCTGTATACCCGTCGGGGCAACGTCAACTCGGACATCACCAACAAGAATTGGGAAGTGAACGAGCAGGTCACGACCGCGTACTTCCAGGCCAATATCAACACCGATATCGGCGGGGTATCGCTCAAGGGCAATGTCGGCATTCAAGCCGTCAGCGTCGAGCAAGATTCCACCGGTAGCGAAAGTTTCCAAGGCAACCCGCTGGGTCGGGAAGTCACGGAAGGCATCAATTACACCGATTTCTTGCCGAGCCTGAACCTCTCGTTCGGCCTTCCGTGGGAGCAAGTCGTTCGCGTCGGCGCCGCCAGACAGGTCGCGCGCCCGCGTATGGACGACATGCGAGCGAACAACAACATCAACGTCAACCGTTCGCGTGCGACCAACCCGATCACGGGCGCGCCTAACCCGGTAATCAACCCGGTGACCGGCGAGCGCGTCGCCTGGTGGGAACGCAACGGCGGCAACTCGGAGTTGAAGCCCTGGGAAGCGAATGCGTTCGATATCTCTTACGAGAAATACTTCGGCGACGGCAAAGCTTACGTCAGCGCCGCGTATTTCTATAAAGATCTGAAGACGTACATCTACAACCAAGAGACGTTGTTCAACATCAACGATACCGTCGTCACGCCTGCGGATTACCCCACCAACCCGCCGCCGAACCCCGTCGGCGTCTACACGCGTCCGGTGAATGGCGATGGCGGCACGGTCAAGGGCTATGAGTTGGCGGTCTCGGTGCCTTTGGATGTGTTGTGGGAACCGTTGATGGGCTTCGGTATCCAAGCCAACTACTCCGACACGACCAGCAGCGTCCAGCCGCTTGGCCCGAGTTCTCCTAACGAGCCGTTGCCGGGGCTGTCCAAGTACGTCTCCAACATCACCGCGTACTACGAGCGCTTCGGTTTCTCCGCTCGCGTGAGCCAGCGCCACCGCTCGCAGTTCGTGGGCGAGGTGCAAGGTTTCGGCGGCGATCGCACCCGTCGTACGTTCGAAGGCGAGACCGTCACCGATCTGCAGTTGGGCTACACCATCCAGTCGGGCATGCTTAAGAACCTCGGCTTCCTGCTGCAAGTCAACAACCTCGAAAACGAACCGTTCCGCTCCTCGTTCGATGGCGACAACAACCGCCCGCGCGAGTACTACGAGTACGGTCGTACTTACCTGTTCGGCGTGAACTGGCGCTACTGATCTCTCTAGAAGCGAGCAACACTTGGCCCTTGCCGGTTCCCGCCGGCAAGGGCCTTTTCTTTGGGCGATCGAAATTTGAGATCGGGCCGACGCGCTATTCGCCTAGCGTCGCGACGAATGGATGTTTCGCGAAGCGACAAACGACAGGCAAGCATGACGGGCAAAGGCCGTCGCCGCGATCGTTAATTCCCGGGCACGCTGCTCACTTTCCCATCGCATCGGCGACCGCAGACGTTAGCCGCACTTCCCCACGCCGCCACGAGCGGCGGCGATGACGAATCGCGGAGAGCCTGCGTCTTTCGGGTCTTCTGCGGCGCTGTCGCAAGCCCGCTTCACGCGTCTACGGGAAGCCTCGGAAACAACCCCTCGCCCTTTTCGATCTTCGTGCCCGGTGCGATGCCGCCCCAGGCGCACCAGGCATCGAGGTTCTGTTCGGCGGTCGGTGCGAGATAGTGCGCGCAGCCGATGCGTTTCCAGACTTCGGCCATTTTTTCGGGCATCACCGGCCACAGGAACAGCGAGGCGAGGCGCAGCGATTCGATGCAGGTGTAGAGCACGCCACCGAGCGCGTCGCGCTGTTCGGGTGCGGTCATCTTGAACGGTTGCGCGGTTTGGATGAACAAATCGACTTCGCGCACGATCGCAACGGCCGCTTGGGTCATGCGGTCCACCGCCAATTCGTCGGCGGCGCGGCGCGCTTGTTCGACCAAGTCCAGCACCGCTTGCTTGGGCGATGCGGCATGTTCCAGCGGCGCCTGCACCACGCCTTCGAAATACTTGTCGAGCATCGTCGTGGTGCGGCTGACGCTGTTGCCGACCGTGTTCACCAAATTCGTGCTGTACGCTTCATGGATGCGTTCGCGCGCGAAATCCGCATCGGCCGCGCCGAGCGGTCCGGCGACGACGAGGAAGAAGCGCATCGCGTCCAAGCCGTACTTCGCGACGTAACCGTCGATCTCGTTCAGATCCACGAAGTTGCCCATGCTCTTGGACATCTTCTCGCCTTCGCGAATCCAAAACCCGTGCGCATGCACGCGCGTCGGCGGCGCGATCCATTCGTTGCCCGGGCGTTTGCGCAGCGCCAGCAACAGCGCCGGCCAGATCACCGCGTGGAACCAGAGGATGTCCTTGCCGACCAGATGCACGTCGGCCGGCCAGTAATGACGGCGACCGTCGGTATCCACGGCGGACAGATAATTCAGCAGCGCATCGATCCACACGTAGATCACATGCCGGTCTTGCCCCGGCACTTGAATGCCCCACGACTCATCGCTGATCCGCGACACCGGCACGTCGTTCAAGCCGTCGCGAATACGCGCGAGCATTTCCTGCTTGCGGCCCGGCGGCTGCACGTGCATGGCGTCGGACTCGATCAGTTCGATCAGCGCATCGGCGTAAGCGCTGAGCCGAAAAAAATAATTCTGCTCGCGACGACGCACCAGCGGGCGCTTGTTGATCGGCGAGAGGAAATTCGATTCCTCCGCCGCGGTTTGGGTGACGTACTCTTCCTGACCTTCGTCGTACCAACCTTCGTATTCGCCCAGATACACGTCGCCCGATTCCAGCAACTGCGACACGCGCAGGCGCACTTCGTCCTTGTGGCGTTGTTCGCTGGTGCGGATGAAATCGTCGAAGCCCAAACCGAGCCCTTGGAAACAGGCTTTGAACGCATCCGCATTCTGCTTCGACCACGCCTCGGCCGACATGCCGTTCTCGTTCGCCTTTTCGATCACCTTGTTGGAGTGCTCGTCGGTGCCGGTGAGCAGGAAGGTGTCGTCGCCCTTCAGCCGGTGATAGCGGGCGATCACATCGGCGATCAGCGTCGTGTAGACGTGCCCGATGTGCGGGCGGTCGTTGACGTAATAGATCGGCGTGGAGATGTAGAAACGGGACATGGGGACTTCGCGGTTGGAGGGTGCGCGCGATCGGCCTTCTCGCGCGGACAGATCGCCGGCCCGCCGCATCGGCGGCAGGTCGGCAATGGAAATGGGGCGCCGAAACGCCTGCGCGTATCTTAAAGCATCCGGCAAACCCTCATCCCGGGCGCAGCCTGGGGCGCCTCAGCGGCCGTCGGAACCGGGCGGCGGACTTGCCGTTGCGGGCGCGGCCGCAGCCTTACGCCTTGCCTCCAGAGCATCTCCGCCAGGTCAGCCAAGCGGCGAGCCGACGTCGATCTGCGGTCTGCAGCCGCCCGCGTAGCTGGTGAGGTCGGCAGGTTCGAGCGACCCGAAGGCCGGCTAAAGGCCGAGTACCGCCTATCAGGCTATTGAAAAACAGCCCGACCGGGCGGCACGGATGGCCGACTCGAAAACGCGCAGGAAGCGCGTTTTCGACGACGTGCTAGCGATCGCCATATCTGAACTTGTAGATGAGGCGCTTGATGCCCGCGTTACCTAAAATCAGGCACATCGACAGGATCAATTCGACGACGGTGGCCAGCATGTTCGCGATTTGATCCGACGACCAATCGAAGCCCGTTTCGGCCGCCTGCCGGGAGAGGACGAAGAACGTCAGCCAGTACGAGGCGTCGACCAAACCGCTGGCGAGAAACCAGACGCCGATCAGCGTGATTCCCAACGAAAACGCGATCGAAGCATCGACCGTCTGTTCGGAGCGCGGTTCCCGCATCACCGGAAGCAGCTTCCTCGCCACCGTCAGAGGAAAAAACCAGAGCAACGCGCAGACGCCGAAACCGAACGCGATGCTGAGTGCGTAAAGCGTGAGCATCAACGGATCGGTGCCCTGGATCGTCGTCGACACGATGCCGGGAAGCGTTTGGACGAGACCGAACAGCAAGTAAGCCGAAAACAATCTTGAAGCGATCGCGACGATATCTTCTCTACTCATTGGATCCTCCTGTGATCCGGACGTGACGCCGAAACGGGTTTCGACACGATACTTGCATGCAGACGTCTGCGGTGTTCGCGCGAATTTCGAGGCATCGCATCATCGCTTTTGCGAATCGATATCGACCTCAGTCGCTTCGCCGAGACGACGTAAAATGCCGCTCCACGAGTGCCGTCAACTCGTCGAAGTTGATGGACAACGCATTCGACGTGATGGCGACAGGGCTCGAAGACATCCGCATATTCGCTTTCAGCAGCATCCGTTTGATCGGTCCGAACGTGGCGACGAAGGCATGCGGGTCGTGGAGCAGCACGTACAGAATGCGTTGCCGCTGAATCCGGCGAACCTCGAAACCGATGATCTCCGACCAAGGAATGAACCCCGCGGACAACGCGCTGGTGTTGTCGGTAAGACCGCGCGCGTCCAGGATCAGACCCGGTGCGGGATCGATCAGCTTACGCGCGAGCGCGAGCGCACACAAACCGCCGAACAGCATCGATACCAACCCGATGCCATGCACGACGATAGGATTGTCGAATCTTCGCCCGGACGCGATCTGGGTTGCATCCAGACCGAACAACCAAACGCCGACGAGCACGAACGATAGCGAAGCCGCGAGCAAAAACACGATCTTCGATCTGCTCAGAGGAATATCGATTTTTTGCATGCGCAACTCCACGGCACTAACGGCATCGCTCACTCCGGCGCGCGCATCGATCGACGCAGCGAATCGATGCCCGCAACGCGACCATCGAAAAAGGGGTCACTGGCCTTCCGGCGGCTCCCACAGTTCGACCTTGTTGCCTTCCGGATCCACGACCCACCCGAACTTCCCGTATTCGGATTCCTCGACTTTCGCATCGACCTCGCAGCCTTCGGCCCGCAGTTGCGCAAGCAGCGCATGCAGGTCCGCGACGCGATAGTTGATCATGAAAGACGCTTTGCTCGGCGCGAAGTAATCCGTTTCCTCTTTGAATGGGCTCCAAATCGTGGTTCCCGTTCCCGAGGGGTTCTCCGGCGAAGCCCATCGAAAGGCTGCGCCTCCCCACTCCTCGACGCCGATGCCCAAATGCTCTCGATACCAAGCGCCCAGCGCTTTGGGATCCTTCGCTTTGAAGAAAATACCGCCGATGCCGGTGACTCGGGTCATGTTCGGTCCTTTCGGAGTGGTGGGGAACGATCGCGATAGTACGATATGACAGGTGGAATATGCCGCCGGTCGCCGATGCTGCGATGCGGGAGCGACTTGAACGAATCGTTAGGCCTCGACCGGCCACCGATGATGCAGATACGCCGCTAGATGGCCATTGCCATCGTAGATCTCAAAACGATGCCTTAAATCCGCCGCCGCCAACGCGCTGGACACCCGTTGCGCATCCCGAATCAGACGGTCGGCGGTCTCGGCCTCCGCAGCGATGATCGGATCGCCAAGATCGCCGCCATATTGCTCAAAACAAAAGCGCTCGCAGTCTTCGATGCGAACGCAATAGCGGCCGACAGCGATGCGCAACCCAGAAGACTCCAGTATGTTGGCCAGCGCTTCTTTCGACGGCCAAATCGCGAGCTGCCCGACGAGAGTCGAAAAATCGTCGCTCATGAAACTTGGTGCCCTACATCTTTAATTTTCCATCGCTTACACGCCCAGCGCATGATATGCGCTGCTCGCATCGCGTACGCACATGGCCGGCCTAGCGATGCGGGGAGACATAGAACGAACCCTCAAGTCACGCGCTTTCCGTACATTCTGACCGTCTGAACAATAGCGGCTATGGATACGACGAGCAAAAAAGGATAGATCAGCAGCAGGTCAACCCGGATGTTGCACTCCCCTGAGCACAGCACACGCGTTAGCATCAGGCTCTCGTAAGCCGCATAGACTCCCCACGAAAACGCAGAGAACACAGAGCTTTTCCTGCGTTTCCATGCCCAGAGAATTGCGAAAAACACAGCTACAACGATGGCGATCCAAGGGTATGCAATGAAGATTGCCATGAGTGGCCCTATCGGCTTAATGCCGGAGTTAAGCCACCCCGCAACGGAGCAGCGAACATGTGTAAGCGTAGCGTAAAGCGCATGGCTGCCGCCACGACACGTTACGACTCAAACGAATCGTTAGGTGTCACTACCCGTGATGACCTTGATCTGCTCACCTACCGATGACGGAAGACGAGCGAACGCAGCTAACACAGGCAAGGCGATGGCATAAAGTGCAGCGACGTAGAGCCCGATGCCGATGGCATGATGACGTTCGAATGGGGATTTCGTTTCCCATGCGACGCCACCGATTACGAGAAACGTCGCGCAGAAGGAAAATAAACCGAGTAGACCGACGATTTTATACGGCCGAGGAGACCATTGAAGTACGCGCTTCAGATCTTTGAGCTTGAGCCCATCGAGTTCTCCATCGGTCGGCCGATCCGGATTCAGGCGGTTCGCCAGTTGCCCGAACAGCGATGCGATCGTCAGCGCAACGATGAAATAGAAGCCAAAACCGATCAGTAGCGGAAGCTTCAAATGGCTGACATAAGCGCTGTCCGACGATACCAAGATGACGGCCGCGACATTGACCCCCGCGAGGATCATCGATACGACTTCTATTGCGTATATCAAAGGCCGATGAATGGTCATGACATCGAATGCCTTATGTCTTTAAGCCCACGTCACGGGGCGATGGACGCATGCTGACGTAGCGTTAGCGTGGCTGCTGCGACGACATGGGGTCGGCTTGAACGAATTGTTACGTCTGCTGCCCAGCAACACGTCCGTCTTGGCCCGCAGAGAAAATGTCATTGGCGAGCATTGGTGTTCGGAGCCGCCGGGTTCGCCGCAAGCGACGAAGAGCACCGCGTGTGTCGTACATGAGCTGCAGGTGGTAGTAATTGATGTGCTCAAGTGTGGCGAACACCCATAGACCAACTCCCCAAGCAAGGTCATTGGCAGTGGCGCCACGCCATACCGCAAGAATGAGCGCGACGGCCGCCACGGCCAACCCGACGACATTGGACAAGCGAAAGAACCGAAACAGGCTTGGAAACCAAAGTGGCAGCGCTGCATTGTGCGCGTACTGGCGATACTTCAGTGCCCAGTACAGGGTGCCTTGGGCGAGGATGTAGCACACTAGCAAAAGCGTAGGGACGCGAGCGGGCCAGTCCACTTCGGCGCTGGCGCTCGACCAGTATCCGGCAAGGACCGGCATCGTAACGACAGAGAAAATTGCTTCCGAAGCACAAAGGTACTTCATGCGTGCGGCAAGGCTTGAGACAGATGACACTTACGATGTACTCCCTACAGAGGCCTAACGCTTGAATTAAGCCGCGCCGCAGCGGCAGTGGGGAGCCAGTATTGCGCCGGCCGGCAGAACTTTCAACGAAGCCAACATACGGCGTCGGCTTGAACGAATTGCTAGGCATCAGGCGAGTGCACAATGCTGGCACTTCACCGACGAACTCGGCAAAGTAGTTCGTCTTGGCGCGTCACTCCGGGCTACCGCGTAGCCATACGATGATGAGCACGGCAAGCGGGAGGATCACGAAGAATAAGCCGAGTGTCACCCAGATGAAGTGAGCTTCTGCAACATTAAGCAAACGGTTGCTCCACGTTGGTGCCTGACGTTCTGCGATATATCGACGAGTTTCTTCTTCCGCTATTTGGGTGTAAAGATGGATAACGGACTGGGCTGTTGATCGCCCGTTCGGTGCAAGCGGAAGTGGAATTTCGTATAGGCCTCTCTCCATCTCCACCCGAACCCATGTGTCCTCCAAGTGGAGCGCAGAGACTTCGTTGTACAAGAATGCTAGACACCAAGGACCAACGAAAATCGCATCGTCGCGGCAAACCACTTCGATGCCAAACACAGAGTGTTTTTCGCATGTGTTGAGGAGGTCAATGGGGGCGAAAGGCGACTTACCGTAGCGCGTGCGCATCTGTTGGGTGAATGCACGTAGGCGAGCGGCGTCCACTGTCCACCGAGCCAACACCAATTCTTTGGAATGCCGCGTAGTCATGCCAAAGCTCCACAAGTTCTGGAAAAATTTCCTCTGATGCCTAACGTCTGAGTTAAGCCGCGCCGACCGCAGCGATTGTGAGCCAGTATTGCTCGCGCGGCGGCAAGTTTCAACGAAGCTAAGATTCGGCGTCGGCTTGAACGAATTGTTAGACGCGTGGCAGCCAGCCCTCACGCCTCAGAATGTCCATGATTGCCGGCAACGTGTACTGCTGCCAAGCAATGACAGCTGCAGGGTCACTTGAACGATGGTACTCGCCAGAGTCAAATGACTGGTAGATCTCAAGCGGAAGGCCCGCCAAGTCGGTGTCATGCAATTCAGACAAGCAGTTCATGGCACAACTGGCTTCACCATAGCCGATCTCGCCATAGGCAAACTCTACGGCGACATGCTTAGCAAAAACCAGTGCAAAGTGCGATAGATCGACACAATGTTTCGTGCAGAATACGCCTACGGAAACAGAACTCAGTCCATTAGCCGGGGAGGCGATGTAGCACTCTTTTACTAGTTGCTGAAGTTCTTCTTCCATCACCTAACGCCTGAATTAAGCCGACCCGCGAAGCGGGTGGGAGTTCCTACGCAAAAATGGACACCGTTGAGTTAGGTGCATTGGTTTTCGTATTCGACCGGCGAGTGATCGCCCAGTGCCGAGTGTAGGCGCTGATGGTTGTAGAAGTCGACGTAACCTGCGATAGCCCGGCGTAGCGATAGATCGTCGTCGAAGCGGCGTCGATGATACAAGTCGAACTTCATCGATTTTCAGCGTCCGCCGCGTCAAGACCGTGGTGCGGTCCGTGCCCAGCGACCAGCCCAGCAAGCGACGCGAGTAACGGTCCATCACCGTGGCCAGATAGCGCCACTGTCCGCCCGCTTTCAGGTACGTCACATCCGCCACCCACACCTGATCGGGGCGCGTGGGTTCCACCGAGTGCGCATGGCTTTCCACACCGGCCAGGAACCGTGCCAAGCCGGGGCGTCGACGGTAGAGTCGCGCCGAGCACGCGCGGACGCCATGATCGCGCATCAGACGCTCCACTCGCCGTCGGCCGACCGTTTCGCCTTGTCGCCGCAGCACGGCGTGAACGCGCGGGCTGCCATAGGTCTCATGACTCTGCGCATGCACGATGCGGATGCGTTCCAGCAGCCCAGCATCGTCCATCGAGCGTTGGCTCGCGGGCCGCTGTCGCCAGGCGTAGAAACCCGACGCGCTGACGCCGTGCAACCGGCACATCGTCCTCACCGGGTGCTCTTCCTGGTGGTGGGCGATGAAGGAGAAGATGTCGTCTTTCGTGCGGAAGTGAACGCGATGGCTTTTTTTAAAAGCGCATGCTCGACCTGCAGCCGTTCGTACTTGCGCTTCACCTCGCGCAGCGCCTTCAGCTCGGCAGCCACGGCGTTGTCTACGTCAACACCCTTGCTCATGATCGCTCCCTCGCGGGCCAGTTTGCGCCAACGAGACAACATGAAGGGGTGAATGTAAAGCGACTCGGCCACATCGCGTACCGCCACGCCGGGAAGCTGGCTCAAACGGACCGCTGTCGCCTTGAATGCATGGCTGTATCGATACGTCGTGCGTGGACCGGGTGTTGGCATGGGGAACCTCCTGAGTGTTAGATCAGGGTGTCCACGAAACCGTAGGAACTACCGGGTCGGCTTGAACGAATTGTTAGGCCTTGGCTGCCATCATTCGATCTCACATAGCTCCTCTTGAATATATTTTTCAAGTTCTATGGATGCGAAAATTTTAGTCAGGCGCTCCATTGGATCTTCGGCTTGTTGATACCAAGTGATGAAAACAAATTTCCTTACACCACGGCTATAGTCTGGTTCTTCAACAATCTTTGCCGTCCAGCGCTCGTTCGGCGCCCAGATTTCAGTGTCTCTTTGAGTTTCTTTAATCTCACGTTCTAGCTCATCCATGCCGTGCACAAAGTGCCCAGGACTATTCATTAGATTTCTGCCTTGAAGCAGTCGGAATCGTCTTGCTAGATACGGCGTTCCTTCAAGCATCCCGGCATACGCATCTTCGCCACGAATATTCTCAATTTTCGCAGAAAATCCTGCTCTATCGATTAGTTGACGCATAATTTCCACCAAGGCCTAACGCCTGAGTTAAGCCGACCCGTGGCGGGGCGGCGGACGCGTGCTAGCGTAGCGCAAAGCACGCGGCTGACGCCACGACATGGGGTCAGCTTGAACGAATTGTTAGGCTGCAGTTACGAATACCAAACGCGCAATATTTGCACCCATTGCGACATGATTACCGCGCCTAGATCAACACCGAAGCTATTACCTCGAGATTCGTCAGATGAGCTAGGTCGAACAATTGTTTCCACATTTAAGACAGTGACCCCAGATTGATCTATCCATGCATTGATTCTAGCCAGAACCTCATCCGCACTTTCGTACTTCCTGGATACGGCAAGCATTGGCGTCACATCTTCCGGTACAAAATCTTTGAATTGAACTTTCATTTATGGCCTATTGATCGATTATGCTGCCTGATTTCTGCCGGCTAACGCCTTATGTCTTGAATCTTCCGTAGTCTAAGCGCCGAGAGCCCGGTATGCGCGCCCGATAACGCCTCGGTGTAAACGGCACCGTCACTCAGCTTGGGCCGCATACCGGCGCTCGCCTTCAACGCCCGAACAGTTGCACGAGGTTTCCCTCGCACCGATAAGCGTGGGCCGAAGGTGAGCCGCTCTCGACACTCCTACTTTAGCGGAGAACGATGATGATCGCAGTGGGTATCGATGTCGGCAAGACGGCGCTGGACGTGGCGATGGAAGGCGACCGCAATGTCCGCCGTTTCCCCAACACCCGCGCGGGGATCGACCGGTTGCTGCGCTTGCTGTGCGAGCAGTCCGACGTGCGCATCGTGATCGAAGCGACTGGCGGCTATGAGGACGCCGTCTTGGCCGCGTGCGCCGATGCCGGGCTGTGGATTGCGCGAGTCAATCCGCGGCAGGCCCGCGACTTCGCACGCGCGACCGGCCAGTGGGCGAAGACCGATGCGCTGGACGCCCGCATGCTTGCGCACATGGCGCAGGCGTTTCACGCCCGCCTGCGTCCGCATCGGCCGCTGCCGCCTTGGCAAGACGCCTTGAAGCGTTGGCTGCGACGGCGCGGCCAAGTGACCGAAGCGTTGCAGCGCACGCGGCAACAGTTGGCGATGACGCTGCCGGAGATTCGTGTCCTCATGAAGAAGACGATCGCCGCGCTACAACGCGAACAAGCGGTCATCGATGCGCAGATCAAGACGTTATTGCACACGCATGCGACACCGGCGCTACGCTCGTCGAAGGGGTTGGGGCCGGTGTTTCAGGCGAGCATGCTGGCGCTGCTGCCGGAGCTGGGACATCTGCGTCGGCAGCAGATCGCCAAGCTGGCGGGGGTGGCCCCGCACAACCGCGACAGTGGACAGACGCAGGGCAAGCGCAGCATTTACGGCGGTCGCCCCGATGTGCGTGTGGCGCTGTATATGGCGACGCTCTCGGCCGTGCGTTGGAACCCTGAGATGAAAGCGCATTACCAGCAGCTCCGCGCACGCGGCAAGGTGGCGAAAGTGGCCCTGGTCGCGTGCATGCGCAAGTTGCTGACGATCGTCAACGCGCGGCGCCGAGACGAGATCAAAGCGCATGAAGGACACGCCGCAATGGTCTGATCAAGCCACGCTGTTCAAGACAGTTGCTGAGTTAAGCCGACCCGTGGCGGGGTGGCGGACACGTGCAAGCGTAGCGCATAGCACGTGGCTGACGCCACGACATGGGGTCGGCTTGAACGAATTGTTAGGCGTCGCTGTGCTTGGGCACTACGTCACCGGTGCATGCCGAACGATTCGACGAACCCATGAAAGTGCTACACCAAAGATCAATAGCGAGAGTGCTGCGCTTACTATCATGACCACACGGCCAATCAGTCCGCCAGACACACCAAGACCTTCAAGCAGGTCTAGTGCCCAAGCAGTACCGGAAACTACCCAGAAGATGTTGGCAATGATGTACCAATAAAATGCATTCGTTAAGCACTCGCGGGCTGCTTCAGAGCGAACAGACGCGTCATCTGACTCAAGGCGGCTCTTCCACTTCTGCTCCTTCGCTGGGGACTCTTTCCAGCGCTCCCAAATAGCAGTCGCAACCAGGTTGCCGCCGATGCCGAGAACAAACCAAAGTGCGTTTGACCATTCCATCCTTGACCTCTCCGTGGTGGTTAATTGTGGCGTAGTGCTGTTGGAGTTGCAGTAAGCGGAATTTGCGACGCCTAACGTTGAGTTAACCGGACCGCGGAGGCAGGCGCCGTAAGGCCGGGCTGTGACAATGCACCGTGTGCCACAGCCCGGCCTTACGGCGCCTGCCGTAGCGGGTCCGGTTGAACGCCAAGTTAGGCGTCAATCGTTGCCGAGGTGGATTACTTGCTAGATTTGCCACGAACTAGCAACTTAGGGTAGTCAGACCAGCAGTAAGCATGGCTATAGAAAGGCACAACGAAATTGACGGCGGCACACTTGATAAAACCCGTCTGGTCTGCTCTCCTTGCCAAGTAGATGACATTTCCACCCGTCGTTCTCGCAAGTCTAGGGAAAACCTCCTCGTCAATAAACAGCTTACCAGTCACCTGGTCGCCGATCTGGCGATCGACAAGTGTCCACAATTCTGCATCTGTTGGCAGACGCCAGTCCGAGTACCCCTCGGCTGAATAATCTTTGATGCGGTCATCGGCCTGCTCGATCGTGAGTTGCTCGGGCGTACCAGCGCACGTACCCTGTGTCATTGTCATGCCAAGCGCGCACCGACGCCACATCAACCCGGAGTTCGTGTCAAGCGCGATACCTCGCGTAAGTGCAAACCGTCCGCGATGGCGCGGGGAAACCCCTGATGCAGGGCCTTCGATAGGCTGTTGCTTGAGCGAACTTGCAGCTTCGAATGACTTGATTTCAAGCCTTGCCAAGTCAACGTGCCTACAAACTTTGCAAGTATTGACGTATTGCGAGTACGCGCCAAAGGTATTTACGCGCCGTGCATCCTCAAAGTGTTCGTCATCTAGGCGCACTTCCGCCAAGCGAGAAATCCTTAGTGCTTGAGCGGTGGCTTCCGTCTTGTACACACATAGGTCACAGGCCTTGACATATTCGGCGAATGATTCAGCGGTGCCAATGGCCACAGCGCGCTTGTACTGGAGTGCATCGGCGGCTTTGGCCTCGACTAGAGCGCACTCCTGCTTCTGAGCCTTTGGCAGGTTGTCAAAACTCTTTGGGTCGGAGGGGCAATCGAGTGCTGCAGCGCCCCGATCTTCTATGCCAAGTTTTCGAGCAACGAAACGGAGTGAGCCAATGCGCTCGGGATCGTGCGTTATGTAGTGGTACGCAATGTCACCGCCAAGAGCTATCAGACACAGGGAGCTGAAAATCAATATGAACCAGTGCAGCGCGCCTCGTTTTGCAATCTCCGGCTCAAGAATCTGCTTGAACAGCAGACCGCCGCTTATCGCAAAGAACAGTAGTTTGATCCACATGGCCGTTTACTCGAGTCTCGTGAACTGGTCGATGCCGCGCTCTTGTATGTAGAGCAGTTCGGCAACGCGTTGTCGTGCTTGCATTGACGCCTAACGCCAGAGTTAAGCCGCCCTGTGGCGGGGCGGCGGACGTGTGCAAGCGTAGCGCAAAGCACACGGCCGATGCCACGACACGGGGTCGGCTTGAACGAATTGTTAGGCCCAACCCAGCTTACTTGATCGACTTTGCTGTGAGATCTGCCTCAACTGTCTTCACAGCTGTCGCTGCTTGATCTTGGTTGCTCGCACCGGACAAAATCTTTGCTGCTTCTAATGCTCCAGTAGCAAATGAAACCATTTTGTCTTCTAGCTCTCGACGCCGCTCACTGCCAGCAGGATGTGTTCGAGCAAGCTCGCAAACAGTTTTTTGTGAGAAATCATACTGCATTAGCAGGTTGCTGGCTTTTTGAAGCGTAGTCTGAGTGTATGCAAATTCACCAAGTGTGTAGGTCACTTTTCCGCTTGGAATGCTTATTCCTTTAAATGTAACATTGTGCCCGACTATTTGAAGCTGTCGTTCGCATTTCAAAGGCGCCGCACGGTCTATGTTTCCGCCCCCTGTGCTGCATGCATTAATGAAAAAGCAAAGAATGATTGCTGTGCATTTTAAGTGATTAAATTTCTTCATTTTAGTGCTCCTGTTTGTGGAATTTGTTTGTCTTTCTCGACGATCGCTGGAACAAATTCTTCAAGAACTTCTATGGTCCATAGTTCAGCATCTTCATTTGATATCTTTCCTTGTTTTCTGAGTTGACAGATACGGCATTGAATCTCGTCTAATGCTTCAAGTTCAGGTGGCGGTTGTTGTATCCATGCTCGTTCTATCTTGAATCCTGAAATATACGAGACTTCGCCGGGCTCTAGGGGAAGATACATTGGACAGTCATTCCAACTGAAGATGTTTTCTGCCTTGGCGCTAGCCAAGTTTTTAGCCGTAGGAGACTCCGCAATAAGAGCACTCAACTGAGCACTATCTAGGCGAGTGCTGGAGCCCATTTCTATTCGCCATGATGGGGTAAAACTTGTGATTTCTGGGAAGCGAATTTTCGTAGTACTGCTAGAGATTTGTGCTTTAGCGGTTAATGCGGTGAGCGAGAATGCGGTAATCAAAGCAAGTAGGATAACTTTTTTGATATTCATCTATGCACCTCCAGTTGTCGCTGAACATAAGTTGGGCCTAACGCCTGAATTAAGCCGCGCCGCGAAGCGGTGTCGGCTTGAATGAATTGTTAGGCATCAAGCTAGACACGTAGAAGCTCAAGGCCACTCTTTTGCGACAAAGTTTTGGCAGTGTGGGCATACAGAACGCGAGCGAGTGAATGCACGGGATGTTCATGAAATGCGAAGATATTAAATTCATGGCCATAGCGAACTTTTACAAAATATTCGTTAACTTGAGTAAGAAGGCCGTCAAGCGTTGGTTGTTGGACGTACTGAGCGTATGCGGTTTGAATTGTATTTTGGTCAGACACAGGAATGAGAGAAAAAAGATCTACAAGCTTGTGTGATCGAGGCGCTGCATTGCCAGTCTGCAGAACAAGAGCTTTTAGGAAAAGCTCGATAGAAAGGCAGAGGTTTACAACACCAGGTGATACTAAGCATTGTGTAACTTCTGGGCCAACTTCGATGTTAAGCAGGCAACGGTTGCCAGCCAAGAAGAAGCCTTGACCTAAGTGGTAGACGGACACCGGATTTCGTGGTTCCGGTGGGGCAAGATTTACAGTGAGAGTAATGTCTGTCATTGATGCCTAACGCCTGAATTAAGCCGCGCCGCGAAGCGGTGTCGGCTTGAATGAATTGTTAGGCGTGACGGATGCCAAAAACGGACAAGCCACCACGCCTTTCCCGAAAAACCGAAGCCGCACGAACCGGGCGCGCCCCGCACACCAACCACGCGGCGAAAAGTGAAAAACCCACGCCGCTTCACCCCCCATGGCCCCGTCGCGAAGCCACGCCTGAGCGCGCACCACGCCGCGACCGGAGCGAAAACACACCGACCAACACTCCGACGAGCACTACCACCGAACCCGGAATTTCTGAAGCGACACCACAACCACAAACGAATGCTTTTTGACGCCTAACGCCTGAGTTAAGCCGCCCCGCAGCGGGGCGGCGGACGCGTGCTAGCGTAGCGTAGGCACGTGGCCGACGCCACGATGCGGGGTCGGCTTGAACGAATTGTTAGGCCTCAACGTATGCACCCTGCACGTGCGTCATCTGCCCGTGCCAGTTCTTTACCTGCTTCCCAGCCAAAGTTGACCAAACTAAAAACTAGTAGCACGGAAAATCCAATAGCAGGCAATGCTTTTCGTTTAGCCGTAGAGAGCCACATAGCGCCTATAGCGAGTGTAATGAAGGGTAGCCAGATTGGCCCCCACAAAAGAGAAGCCTGTGTTACCGACATGATTACAAGGAAGAATGTGTCTGAGTATCTCTGCTTTCCTGCAATATCCATCAATATCTCCATTGAGGCCTAACGCCTGAGTTAAGCCGCCCCGCAGCGGGGTGGCGGACGCGTGCTAGCGTAGCGCAGGCACGTGGCCGACGCCACGATGCGGGGTCGGCTTGAACGAATTGTTAGACCTATTTTATGAGGCCTATAGCACCGCCCACGATTGCTGAAACAAGCGGATGCTCCAAGAGTTTGTGAACGAGTGACTTAGCAGCAGCTTTTTCTTCAGTGGTTGCACTTGATTCGTCAATTTGTTGAAGCAGCGCCTGAATCCCGACTGATATTGACTGAGAGTTGTGGTCGCCAACCTGAAACCCGGATGATTCCGTGATGTTGATCGTCTGGCGCCGATCAACTTGAATAGCAATTGGAGGCTGGATATTTCCCTCCATGACATCAACGCCGCGAGCAGTAAGTCTCGCTGTAGCTCCCAAGTGGCGATTGAGAACTTTAAGTTGAATCAAACCGTGCTCGTGAAGTTGTTGCGCGATTCGTATTTCTTCACGGGCATTCGGGCTGTTCTCTGCATCGTGTCCAACTATCACGTAATCCTCTGAGCGGGATTCGTAAAGTCGGGCAAGCAGTTTTGATCGGAGTTCCGTATCTGTCATATAGGTCTAACGCCTGAATTAAGCCGTGCCGCGAAGCGGCATCGGCTTGAATGAATTGTTAGCGCGCGTCATCGGAAACCTCAGCGGCGAGCTTTTGGTATACCAACAGCATGGCTGGACTAAGCTGACCTGCCAAGCGGTTGTAGTTAACAAGCGCTCTGCCAAGCATGGCTGTGGCCTCTCCTGGCTCTATGGCCACAGTGTCCTCGTCTGCCTCTCGGGCATGTTTAAGAGCGTTGCGCGCACGATTGACCTCTGCGTTAACAACGCTAAAGGGTCTACCGCCAGTCAGCTCTCGATCCATCTCCACGATGCGATCAATCATGGCCTCTTGGCCAGTGCGACGTAAGAGACTACCTAATATCTCCTCAGCGGCGCCTGCAAGTGTGACCACGGCAAGGTAGTCAGCACCGTCAACGTAAAGACGGGCCGCCACCTCCAACTGCCTCTGAGCAATGACTAGCTTGGAAAGAATCATAGCGCGCTAACGCCTGAGTTAAGCCGCCCCGTGGCGGGGCGGCGGACGCGTGCAAGCGTAGCGCATAGCACGTGGCCGACGCCACGACGCGGGGTCGGCTTGAACGAATTGTTAGGCGGGTGGGATGCCGACGGAGTTGAAGCTCTGGCGGACTTGCCGAAAGCCGAAGCGGGAGAGCATGAGCGCGCCCCGCGAACTTTCCGCCGGCCGTCTCCGAAGGAGCGGGTCCGGCGCTGCAGAACTAACAGCAGATGAACATTGCTTCCGAAGCCGGTAAGCACAACGCACATGTGAAGATTAAGCGCGCCCTGCAGACTTGGACGAAGAGGCAACGCGCCGACAGTCTGTCCGACGAGCGCTGCCGACCGAAGCCGGTAAATCAAGTCTGTGAACGGCACATTTGCAGAAAGCTTTTCTGCCGCCTAACTAGATTAAGTTAAGTCGCGCCGTAGCGCGAAGCGCGGAGGGAATCCCGATCGCGCAGCGATCGGGACGTCGACTTGAACGGGAGTTAGGCGACGAAAACAGCGCGCTCCGCAACTTCGATCGTAGCGGGTTCGGCATCCCCAAAGCGACCGGCGCGATCAGCATGGATCTCCGCAGACAACAAAGCGCTGTCGCTGCCGGATGAACTCCGTTATCCGGCAGCGGCAGCGCTTTGTTGATAGTGCGGTGGCGATCCAGGCTGGTCAATCAGGCGACTCCGCTTTGTTGTGTCAGATTTCTACTACATCGGGGGTGCGCTGTTTTTGTTGCCTAACGCCTGAATTAAGCCGCGCCGCGAAGCGGTGTCGGCTTGAATGAATTGTTAGGCGTGACGGATGCCAGCAACGGACAAGCCACCACGCACTTCCCGAAAAACCGAAGCCGCACAAACCGGGCGCGTCCCGAACCCTGTCCGTTTAAGCCTGCAATGAGTAGTCGACACCGCCGCAAATACCGCGACCCCGTCGCGAAGCCATGCCTGAGCGCGCACCGCACGGCTACCGAAGCGAAAACGCACCGACCAACATTCCGACAAGCGCTACCACCGAACCCGGAATTACTGAAGCGGCACCACCACCACAAACGAATGCTTTTTGACGCCTAACGCCTGAATTAAGCCGCGCCGCGAAGCGGTGTCGGCTTGAATGAATTGTTAGGCGTGACGGATGCCAGAAACGGACAAGCCACCACGCCCTTACCGAAAAACTGAAGCCGCACGAACCGGGCGCGCCCCACACACCAACCGCGCGGCGAAAAGTGAAAAACCCACGCTGCCTCACCACCCATGGCCCCGTCGCGAAGCCACGCTTGAGCGCGCACCACACCGCGACCGAAGCGAAAATGCGCCGACCAATATTCCGACGAGCACTACCACCGAACCCGGAATTGCTGAAGCAACGACCACGCTACAAACGAATGCTTTTTGACGCCTAACGCCTGAGTTAAGCCGCCCCGCAGCGGGGTGGCGGACGCGTGCTAGCGTAGCGCAGGCACGTGGCCGACGCCACGATGCGGGGTCGGCTTGAACGAATTGTTAGCCGTCACTCCGGGCTCCACAGAGTGAGTGGAAGTAATTCAAGAATGCGCGCATACATTGGATGCAGCACGTCAGCCCCATAGCCAGAGAAGACCCTGAAGTCAGCGTTGGTAGGTTCTTCTGCATCAAACGACATATGCCAGATTGACGGATCAGCGACTATGACCGGCGATGGGGCATCATTGAACTGGTCAGCTGTAATGTCTACTACACACGAGGCGCGCTGAAGCCATGCATGCGATGTCCATGAGTTGTCTGTGTAACTGCCCCGTTCTCCGCAGATATACTCAAAACCATGGATGCCAACATCTACAAGATAAGCACCGAGTAACAACGATGCATCTCCACATGCCCCGCAGGGGAACTGTTTCATGCCGATTGGGCGAACACTTTCTGGAATCGCCTCGATAGCGATGCGAAAGTGCATAGCAATATCGCGAAGGACAGGTGTATGCATTTGTGACGGCTAACGCCTGAATTAAGCCGCGCCGCGAAGCGGTGTCGGCTTGAATGAATTGATAGGCGTGACGGATGCCAGCAACGGACAAGCCACCACGCACTTCCCGAAAAACCGAAGCCGCACAAACCGGGCGCGCCCCGAACCCTGTCCGTGTAAGCCTGCAATGAGTAGCCGACACCGCCGCAAATACTGCGGCCCCGTCGCGAAGCCGTGCCTGAGCGCGCACCGCACGGCTACCGAAACGAAAACGCACCGACCAACATTCCGACAAGCGCTACCACCGAACCCGCAATTGCTGAAGCGGCAACACCACCACAGACGAATGCTTTTTGACGCCTAACGCCTGAATTAAGCCGCGCCGCGAAGCGGCGTCGGCTTGAATGAATTGTTAGGCGTGACGGATGCCAGAAACGCACAAGCCACCACACCCTTCCCGAAAAACAGAAGCCGCACAAACCGGGCGCACCCCGCACACCAACTGCGCGGCAAAAAGTGAAAAACCCACGCCGCACCACCACCCATGGCCCCGTCGCGAAGCCACGCCTGAGCGCGCACCACACCGCGACCGAAGCGAAAATGCACCGACCAACATTCCGACGAGCACTGCCACCGAACCCGGATATGCACAAGCGGCGACCACGCCACAAACGAACGCTTTTTGACGCCTAACGCCTGAATTAAGCCGCGCCGCGAAGCGGTGTCGGCTTGAATGAATTGTTAGGCATCATCACTCCACACCTCACGCGCGGCGTAGAAGAAATGACAACCAAGCGATGCAAGTAATTTAAGCTCAATGCGTGTGAACTCCTCGTTGCATAGGCTTGGACAAGTGCGATGCATGTGAAGAACAAAGCTCGTGGCACCAGCGGCCTGAAAGGCAGGAAGTAACTGAAGAAGATGAGTGAGCGCGACCTCAAACTGACTTGCATCCGGCCCGAAAGTAAGTCCATCAGGTACGCGATAGATGGCGCCGCCGTAGCCAACAACCTGGCCATAGCTCCCTCCAAACGTTGCCGCCATGCCTGGCTCGAAAGACTTGGTCAGCACAATGTCCATACTGCCCGGCCGGAATTCAGTTCCTATGGCTTTAAACAACAATGTACGCCACTGGTCCATATGATGCCTAACGTCTGAGTTAAGCCGCCCCGCAGCGGGGTGGCGGACGCGTGCTAGCGTAGCGTAGGCACTTGGCCGACGCCACGATGCGGGGTCGGCTTGAACGAATTGTTAGGCGGCGACTAGGGGATTTGCACATGCTTGACCCACATGTCTGCAGTGAAGCCAAGGACGAGACCTAGAGCCGCTGCCAGAAAATACCCTTCAAGCGAAGCACCAAAAATTGCTGCTATTGCGCATGAAAATGCTATGCATAGAAGTGTTTGGTTGAGGACGGAGAGCGTTCGTTTCTTGTCAGATGTGCCTAATATGACAACGGCACAGTAGAAGCCGAATAAAAACACGGATACAACGCCGCGCGTGGTGTGCGAATCGAGAGTCTCAACACCCCAAAACGTGAAAAAGGCAAAAATGCTTCCGAAAACAATCGCCCCGACTAGTGACCAAAGATTCATAGCCGCCTAACGCCTGAGTTAAGCCGACCCGTGGCGGGGCGGCGGACGTGTGCAAGCGTAGCGTAAAGCACATGGCCGACGCCACGACACGGGGTCGGCTTGAACGAATTGTTAGGTGGCGGTGGATGCCGATGCGAACCGAGCCCCGACGCACTTGCCGAAGAACGAAGCGGGAAGGCCCGGACGCGCACCTGAGAACTTTCAGCCTGGTGTCTCCGAAGCGACCGTGTCAGTCGCGGAACACAGACCGCACCAACCACAGTTTCCGAAGCGGGAAAACGTAACGCTTGCGAACCTTGAGCGCGCCTGACGAACTATCCGAAGCATTGCATGATTGCTGAATACAACAAGCTCTGCAGCCAAAGACGGCGACGGAGCGAAAATGAGCGAAGCGGCTGAGCAGGCAAAGTGCGGCTGAAAACGAATGTTTTTCTGCCGCCTAACGCCTGAGTTAAGCCGACCCGTGGCGGGGCAGCGGACGTGTGCAAGCGTAGCGTAAAGCACATGGCCGATGCCACGACATGGGGTCGGCTTGAACGAATTGTTAGGCGGGTGGGATGCCGGTAGATTTGAAGCCCAGGCGGACTTGCCGAAAGCCGAAGCAGGAGAGCATGAGCGCGCCCCGCGAACTTTCAGCTGGACCTGTCAGAAGTGACAGCATGTGAAGCCCAGAAGCTTCACGAAAGAAGACGAAGATGCCGAAGCCGATGAACGCAACGCATGTGATGTGTGAGCGCGCCTGGAGATGTCACCGAAGTGGCAACGCGCCGGGAATCTGTCCGAAAAGAAGCACCTACCGAAGCCGGTGAGTCAAGCCTGTGAGCGGCACATCTGCAGAAAGCTTTTCTGCCGCCTAACTACTAGTAGACCCCAAGTCGGGGTATAAGCCGAACATTGCCATCGGCTGCGAACCTCTGTCAATCAGAAAAACCTTACTGATTTCAGCGGAGTATTCCGATAGCGGGGACGTTCACGGGGAACCACCATGGCCGCAATAGACGGCATCAATCCCCCGATATGAAATATCACGGCGACAAGCCCCCGATATCAAACTCCGATCGACCGGCTGTTGCGCTGGTTCGCAATCCGCGTTTGTTGGACGAAGTTCGCGCGCGTTTGCGGGTGAAGCACTACAGCATACGTACGGAAACGGCGTATTTGTATTGGATTCGCCGGTATATCCATGCCAACGGGCTACGTCATCCGCGCGAACTTGACGGGGTGGCGGTGGAGCGTTTTTTGTCCCTGTTGGCGACACGGGACAACGTGGCGCCGAGCACGCAGAACCAAGCGCTTTCGGCATTGTTGTTTTTGTATCGCGAAGTGCTGGGCGTGCGGCTGCCTTGGATGGAGGATGTGGTTCGCGCCAAACGATCGCGACGATTGCCGGTGGTGTTATCGAAGGGCGAGACCGCGGCCTTATTGCGGCATCTATCCGGGCGCGAGGCGTTGATGGCGGGACTGTTGTACGGCAGCGGGCTTCGCTTGATGGAGTGCGTGCGATTGCGCATCAAGGATGTGCATTTCGAACGCAGCGAGATCACGGTTCGCGACGGCAAGGGTGGAAAGGATCGCAAGACGGTGTTGCCGGCGTCGCTGCGCGAATCTTTGCGGTTGCAAATGGATACCGCACGATTGAAACACTTGCGCGATCTCGACGATGGCTTCGGCGAAGCGTGGTTGCCGCATGCGCTGGCCCGCAAATATCCGAACGCCGGCAAGACATTGGCGTGGCAGTATCTGTTTCCGGCATCGCGTCGTTCGATCGATCCGCGCGACGGTACGCAGCGGCGGCACCATATCGACGAGAAGCAGTTGCAGCGCGCGGTGTCGGCCGCCGCGCGGATGTCGGGGATCGACAAACCCGTCACTCCGCATACGTTGCGGCATTGTTTCGCGACGCATTTATTGGAAGCGGGTTCGGATATTCGCACCGTGCAGGAATTACTGGGGCACAAGGATGTGGCGACGACGCAGATTTACACGCACGTGTTGAATCGTGGACCGGGTGCGGTGTTGAGTCCGTTGGATCGTTGATGGTTAATCGGTGCGATGACGAATGATGACGGATTCGACCGAGCTTCGGTGCGACGTTCGCGTATGCGAAAGGGTGGGGTTTTCAGCGGAGCTTCGCTCCGCTCTACGGCATGGGGCACGAAAAAACGCCGGCGATGTTCTGCCGGCGTTTCGTGTCGTCTTAAAACGTTTTTATCGCGATGTTCTGCGATCAATGCTGCGATCAGTTCAGCGTGCAGGTCGGCGGTTTGGCCGAGGTGAACAGCCCGCTGGTGGCCCATTCGGGGTGATCGATGAACGGGTTGCGGTTGCCCTGGAAGCTGTAGATCACTTCGTTGCGCGCTTGCTCGGCGGCATCCGGCGGGTCGGCTTGGTGCCACGCGATCAGCGTGGACAGCAGGCCCATGTAGGCCGGCGAGCTGGAGGTGGCGACGATCAACGCGGGGTTGTCGGTCAATTCCAAATCCGGTTCGTTCTGGCCCGTGGTCGGATGCGTGCCGCCTTCGTAGCGGATCGCCATGTACAGCACGGCGCGGGCCATGTCGCCCTTACGCTTGCCCCAGGTTTGGAAATAGCTGGCGTTGAACCAGTTGGAGTTGCCCGGGTACACGCCGGTGCCGCCGCCCGCGCCGTTGTAGACCTCGGTCGGGCGCTCGGTGCAGCCGCTGCAATTGCCGTAAGGCTTATTGCCGCGATCCGAGTTGTAGTTGGCGTCCGACGCATAGAGCATATGCGTGTCGGTGTGCGGCGAATTGGGCAGACCCAGGTTGCCGGTTTCGCTCGGGAAGCCCAACGATTTCGGCCAAGTGTGCTCGCGGTTGTATTTGATGCCTGCTGCGCCGCCGGCCCGATCGGTCACTTTGATGTAGCTGTGGTTGCGATAGACGTCGAGCACGTTGTTGGCGTTCGACGGATCTTCGTCGGCGATTTCCAGGATCGTCCAGGTGTTGGTGGTGCCGCCGCTGTACGGATACGCGGTGTGGCCCTTGATCGTGGCGTGCAGCGAGCAACGCAATTGGGACGGGCTGCTGGTGTTGACGTGCTGGTAGTAACCGGTGCCGCCACCGCCGCCGGACGCGACGTTGAAGTTCACCACCGTGTTAGCGGCCGGCTTCGCGCCGCCGGCATCGGTGATGTTGTTCGCGACGACAGTGAAGGTGCAGGCTTCGCCCGCGACCAGCGCGGTGTTGGTGGAGATCGAGAAGCTGGTGCCGCTGCTGGGATAGGTCAGCGTCTTCGCGCCCGAGGCGCAGGACAGCGTGAACGCGCCGGCCGCGGCGGTGACGCTTTCGCTGAAGGTCGCGCCGAGATTGCCGGCGGCCGGGAAATCGGTCGCACCATTGACCGGCGTGGTGCCGGTGACGGCAGGCGGCGTGTTCGGCGGCGTGGTGGTGAAGGTCTGCCCGGCGTTGCAGCCGCCGAAGCTGGCGGTCGCGGGGGCCTGCCACGTGAAGTTGGCCGAACCGGTGCCGGTGCCGGCGAGACGCAGCGAACGGCCGGCAGGATCGGAACCGGTTTCCGACACCGACAAGTTGGTGCTGGTCAAACCGGCGGCCGGGCCGTTGCTGGCTTTGATCTGGCCTTCGTAGCTGATGAACTTGACGACTTGGCCGCTCGGGTTCACCAAAGCGATGCCGTCGTTCGGGCCGTTCTGAATGCCGTTGGTAGCGTAGGTCAGCGTGGCGATGCGCACTTGGCCGCCGCAGGTGACCAAGCTGCCCGCGGGCACCAAGTCGTTGTCGTAGGTGACGGCGGCGGTCGGCGTCGAACCGTTGTACAGATAGACGCGGTAGCTGCTCAGCGTTTCGCCGGCGGTGGCCACGATCTCGATCCGCTCGCCGGTGTCGCCGGTCGAGGTGGAATCGTCGTAGTGGAATTCGTTGATGAACACTTCCGCATGGGCGGCGCCGGAGCACAACAACAGGGCGCAGGCCAGGGGTGACACCTTGGACAACAGACGCGTCATAAGCGGGATCTCTCTCGGATGGAAGGAAGGAATCCGTACGTCCCGAACGGATTCCGTGCGACGGGTCCGCATTTGCCGGCCCGCGACGTTCCTGCACGGCCCCCTGCCGCGGGAACGAGCCCGAATGACACCGATCGACGGGCTTGTGAAGCGCCGAGACGCATATCGTCCACGGCGAAGGACGCCGCAATCTAGCCGAGTCGTGTGACAGCCGCTAGCGGGGACGCGAAAAAAGCCGCAAAAAACGCGGTTGTCCGTACCCACGCGAAGATTCGGGTATGGAAATTCGGCGTTATTGCGAATGAAGCGCATCTGCGTGCGCGAGGGCTTCCGGTCGAATCCGCTTCGATCCGATCACGCCCGCCTGCTAGCCTGTCGCGATGCCTTCGCCTTCCGCCTTCCCGATCGCCGAATTGCTGCCCGCGATCGTCCGCTCGCTCGCCGATGTCCCGCGCCTCGTGCTCGAAGCCCCGCCTGGCGCTGGCAAAACCACGCAGGTGCCGCTGGCCTTGCTCGATGCGCCGTGGCTCGCGGGGCGCAAGATCGTGATGTTGGAACCGCGTCGCGTCGCCGCGCGCGCGGCCGCAGGGTTCATGGCCCAACAACTCGGCGAAGCCGTGGGCGAAACCGTCGGCTACCGAATTCGTTTCGAGAACAAGACGAGCGCGAAGACGCGGGTTGAAGTCGTCACCGAAGGCATCCTGACGCGGATGCTGCAGGACGACCCGATGTTGGACGGCATCGGCGCGCTGTTGTTCGACGAATTCCACGAACGCCATTTGGCTGGCGATCTCGGCCTCGCGCTCGCGCTCGATGTGCAGGCGGGATTGCGCGAAGACCTGCGCATCGTCGCGATGTCGGCCACGCTGGATGGCGAGCGGCTGGCGCAGTTTCTCGACGCGCCGCGATTGAGCAGCGCGGGCCGCAGTTATCCGGTGACGATCGCGCACATTCCTGCGCGCCGCGACGAAGCGATGGAACATCACGTCAAACGCGCGGTGGAACACGCATTGACGCAGCATCCCGGCGATGTACTGGTGTTTCTGCCCGGGCAACGCGAAATCGGCAAGGTGCAGGCGCTGTTGTCGTCGTATGCACATCTCCCTCCCCCGCAAGCGGGGGAGGGTCGGGGTGGGGGCGATCACGACGACATCGAAATTCTGACCCTGCACGGCGAACTGCCGGTCGAACAGCAAGCGCGCGTGCTGCAGCCTTCGAACGACGGTCGTCGTCGCGTGGTGCTGGCGACGAACGTCGCCGAATCCAGCGTGACCTTGCCCGGCGTGCGCGTGGTGATCGACAGCGGCCTCGCGCGCGAGCCGCGCTACGACCCCAACAGCGGATTTTCGCGCTTGGATGTGGTCAACATCGCGCAGGCATCGGCCGATCAACGCGCGGGCCGCGCCGGTCGCGTGGCCGACGGTTGGGCGTATCGCTTGTGGCCCGAATCGCAGCGTTTGGAGCCGCAGCGTCGGCCCGAAATCGCGCACGTGGAATTGGCGGGATTGGCGTTGGAACTGGCCGCTTGGGGCAGCGATGCGCTGCGTTTCGTGGACGCACCGCCGCCCGGCGCAGTGGCGGCCGCGCGCGATTTGTTGCAACGCTTGGGCGCATTGACGAATGCGAACGGCATCACCGCGCTCGGCCGCAACATGCTCGGTGTCGGCACCCACCCGCGTCTGGCCGCGATGTTGTTCTCCTCGCACGACGCCGACGAACGCGCGCTCGCCTGCGACATCGCGGCGTTGCTCGAAGCGCGCGATCCCCTGCGCGCGGGGCCCGGCATCGCACGCAGCGATGCGCTCGCCGCGCGGTGGCAGGCGTTGGCGGCGTTCCGACGCGGCCGCGCGCCGCACGACGCATCGCGCACGGGATTGCAGGCGATCGATACCGCCGCCGCGCAGTGGCGACGACGCTTACGCTGCGATGCCAAACCGCCGACCGATATTCCCGCGCACGCGCTCGGCGATGCGCTCGCGCATGCGTTTCCCGATCGCATCGGCTATCGCCACGCCAGCGACCTGCATCGCTATCAACTCGCGAACGGCCGTATGGCGCAATTGTTCGACGACAGCGCGTTGATCGGTGAGCCGTGGATCGTCGCCCCCGACCTGCGTTTCGAAGCGAAAGACGCGAAAGTGCTGCGCGCCGCGCCGGTGGACGAGGCGCGACTGCGTCGCGATTTCGCCGCGCGTTTCTCCGATCGCGACGAAGCGCGTTGGGACGCGGCGAAACGCGCGCTCGTCGCCGAACGCGTGCAGCGTTTCGACGGCATCGTCATCGATGCGCGCCCCGCCGGTCGCGTCGATCCCGCGCACGCCGCGCGCGCGCTCACCGACGCCGTGCGCACGCTCGGGTTGGACGCACTGCCGTGGCGCGAATCGCTCGCGCAATGGCGCGCCCGCATGCGCTGCTTGCGGGTCTGGATGCCGGAATTCGCGTTGCCCGATCTTTCCGACGAGGCTTTGCTCGCGACACTGGACGCGTGGTTGATGCCCACCTTCGTCGGCAAAACGCGCTTGGACACGTTGAGCGAAGACGAATTGGCCGAAGCGCTGAAATCCGGCATCGATTGGGCCACGCGCCAACGCATCGACGCGCTGACGCCCACGCGCATCGTCGTGCCGTCGGGCATGGAACGCGCGATCGACTACGCCTTCGATAGCGCCGCGAACGACGGCTCCGGCGCGCCGGTACCGCCGGTGCTGGCGGTGAAACTGCAAGAGCTCTTCGGCCTCGCCGACACCCCGCGCATCGCCGACGGCCGCGTCCTGCTCACCTTGCATTTGCTCTCGCCCGCCGGCCGCCCACTGCAAGTCACGCAAGACCTGCGCAGCTTCTGGGAACGCACGTATCCGGAAGTGAAAAAAGAAATGAAAGGGCGATACCCGAAACACCCGTGGCCGGACGATCCGTGGTCCGCGACAGCGACGCATCGAGCGAAGCCGAGGGGCACGTAATCGCAAAAATAATATTTCGTGAGATCGCTGGGCACACGTTTCCGGCCTTGGATTCCACCGACTTTTCGAATTCCGCTCTTCGCGAACCATCAGGTCGAACGATGCGACGCTGGCAAGTCGCGCAAAACGCACGGAACCGAGCCCGATCGATCGCTCTCACGGCGTCGCTTTGGCGCTCCTCACCCCATCTGCTGACCACCCCGCTGTTGCGTACGATTTTCTTCCTGCGGGGGCATAGCCAAGCGCTGATCGTTGTTGAGTGCGATTTGCTGCGCTGTATCGCGCGCGGGGACGACGACCGATGCATTGACATCGACATAGTCGTTGAACATCGGCGTCCTGTCGCCGTAGGGTTTGTAGACCATGTGTACGCGGACGCCGCCGTCGTCGGCACCGCCGCGCACAGCGACGATGTCGTCGAGACTCCGCATGGTCGGGTTATCGCCGATGCGGCGGGTCATCGCCATCGCGAGATTCTGGGTATCGTCTTCCGGCAGACCGAGGCGACGCGCCTGCGCAAGCGCTTGTCCGTGATGTTCGCGCGCGGCCACGGGCAACAGCTCGATGCCGTGCGGATCGAGCGCGGCGAAGCGCTGATCCGCATTCGGCGTGTCGCCTTGGGCGATCGTACGCGGACTGCGGAGAATCGGGTGCTCCTGGCTGCGGGCGGGGTCGTCCGTATGAAAACGTCGGCTGTCGGCCTGGCGCTCCAGTCGCACTTCGCGAGCATCGTTGAGTTCGGAGATGACGCGAGCGTCGGTTTCGCGGCGCATCAACGGCCCGCTCATGCCGCCCGAACTCACCGACCACCATTCGCCGCTCTGCCGATCGCGCATGTGGTAGAAACTGGTGCCGCCGATAACATCGGGGTTGACGTTGCTGCGCATCTGCATCGCGGTGGCGTAGGCCAAACCCATGCGTCCGGTGTACGCGGCCGCGTCGAGTTGCGCGTCGTCGTAGCGGGCGATGTCGGCTGCGGTCAGAGCGCCGCGTCTGGCGCCCAGCGCGGCGTTGTTGAGCATCCGATCCCACACGCCTTCGGCGGCTTGCTCGCCGCCTTGGCGGCGCGCGGCTTCCAACAATTCGCGCGGGGTCCACGCGTTCGGGCTGATGCCCGCGTTGCGAAACGCTTGGTCGTGCGCGCGCTGCACATCCGACACCGGTAGATTGAGCGCCAGATCCGGGCGACCTTCACGCATCCGCGCTTCGCGGCGCTCCAGGTCGCGCCGCACAAGATCTTCGCCGAAGCGTTCCCATCCGCGTTCGTCGAGCGTCCGATTGTTGTGCTCGCGCGCGTAATGCTGCGCATAAGCGTTCGCGACTGCGCCGGGCATGTTGTCGTTGCGCACCACCCCCATGGCAAGCAGGCCGTAGCGGTCGTTGCCTTCCACCCGCGCAAGATAGTTCCAGTACAACTCGCGATTGCCTTGTGCGGCGTAGTAGCGCAGCACACCCATATCGCCTTCGGTCAAGCCCGACATCTCGGAATCCTTCGTGCGTTCAACGCACGCGATAAGTGTCGAAAAGCGCCCGCACCGCGTCTTCGATGCGGCGCCAGTCGCGCAGCAACGCGCGCGGATAGTCGATAGACACCCGCACGCCGCCGTCGGCGATCGTGGTGTGATGCGCGCATGTCGCGACCGCGTCGGCGTCGGGGTCGCTCGTAAGACGACCGCTTTCCTCGCGGAGGCCATCCGGCACGCGCGCTTCATCGCAGACGATCACCGACAACAAGCGGTCAGCGTCGCGCGCCAGATACCAGTCGGTGAACGTGCTGTCGGCGAATAGGTTTTGCGCATCCGCGCCGCTGCGACCGCGCAGATACGCCTGCGCAGCGTCGACGTCGATGTAGTATGGCGTCAAGCCGTGTACCGGCGCGCCTTCGCGACGCAGCGCGAGATTACGCATCGGATCGTCGCGTTGCGCGGGCTCGGTTGGATCGGGTTCGACGAACCGCGCGAGCGGGGCCTGCGATTCGGACGCCGCCACTGCGACCGCACCAATCCGCACGCGCGCCGCGTCGTCGGGCGCATCGCGCGACGGCATGGCGCCCGGCGCAACGGGCAAGAGCGTCGGCCACATCAACACCAGCGCGACGCTGCCGTCGTCGTAAGGGCCGTGCTGGTCGGCGTATGCATGGGCGGGGAAGCGATACGCATGCGAGCCAATCTGCGCGAGGGGCTCGGAAGCATCAGCGGAAAATGCGGCGGACTCGGTGCTGGGGCGATCATGCATGGCGACAGCGCTCGTCTCGGACGTCATGGGCGAACCGTCTCGCATCGTATCGCGGGTACAACCTAAAAGCGGCGCGCAAACAACCATCGCGAGCGCCAATGGGGCCGAGCGAATCGAAGCGGCGGAAACGCGGAAGGTACGCATGCTGGGAAACAATGGTCGGGCGAGCATCGTAGCAGGGCTTTCGGATGGAAAAACAACAGCGGCAGCCCGCTTTCTGCACGCAAACCGCAGCCATCAACGGGTTTCTGCCCATACCTCCGACCACTCACCCGGTTTCAATTCTTCCAATCCCCACTCGCCGATCGCCGCGCGCACGAGGCGCAGGGTGGGCAGGCCGACGGCGGCGGTCATGCGGCGGATTTGTCGGTTGCGGCCTTCGCGGATCGTGATCGCGAGCCAGGCGTCGGGAACGGTTTTGCGGAAACGCACGGGCGGGTCGCGGGGCCACAGCGCGGGCGGGTCGATGCGTTCGGCCTTCGCGGGTAGGGTGAGGCCGTCGTTGAGGCTCACGCCACGGCGCAGCGCATCCAGTTGCGCGTCCTGCAGCGCGCCTTCGACCTGCACCCAATAGGTTTTCGGCGCTTTGTGGCGCGGGTCGGTGATGCGATGCGCCAGCGCGCCGTCGTCGGTGAGCAGCAGCAAGCCTTCGCTGTCGTGGTCGAGCCGACCGGCCGGGTACACGTCCGGCGGCAAGCCGAACTCGGCCAAGGTGCGCCGCGGCGGGTCGCTGCGGTCGGTGAATTGGCAGAGCACGCCGTAGGGTTTGTTGAACGCGATCAGCATGCGAGGCGATGAAGGCGGGACGAATGGTTCGGAAAGCGACAGCCTAACCGCTGCGCGCGACGTATGCTGATGTCGGCATTCATCGGAGCGCACGCATGAGCAACCACGACCTCACCCCGCTTTCGCAGCGTTGGCTCGGCAAAGCCTGGGAACACGCCAGCGCCGCCGAGCGCACGGTGTTGACGCAATTGCATCTGCGCGAGCGCACCAATCGCGGACCCGCGCACTCGGCCGCGGACGATCGAACGTTCGGCGAACGCGTCGCGGATAACGTCGCCCGCTTCGGCGGCTCGTGGGGATTCATCGGTGGCTTCGGAGTTTTTCTCGCACTGTGGGTCATCGGCAACGTGTGGTTGTTGCGGGCGCATCCGTTCGACCCGTATCCCTTCATCTTTCTCAATTTGCTGCTGTCGATGCTGGCCGCGCTGCAGGCGCCGGTGATCATGATGAGCCAGAACCGCCAAACCGCGCGCGACCGCGAGGCGGCCGAGCACGATTACGCCGTCAACCTGAAGGCCGAGTTGGAAATCATGGCCCTGCACGACAAGCTCGACCAACTGCGGGTGGAGCAATTGGAGAAAATTCTCGCCGCGCAAAGCGAGCAGATCGGGTTGTTGCGGCAGGTGCTGGACAACAAGCGGTAAGCGAACGGTAGAGCGGCCTTGAGGCCGCTCGCTTACGTCGAACGAGTGTCGTCGGCTTCGATAAAGCGGCCTGAAGGCCGCTCTACCGGCGGATTGAATGCGCTGCGATCGAAAGGCGCGGTCTGCGGCGCGTGGTTTACGGTGCAGGTTTCACGAACCGCAACGTCATGCGATCGCTCTCGCCGATGGCGCGATAGGTCGCGGCGTCTTCAGGATCGTGACGATTCGTCGGCGGTAGCGTCCACACGCCGTTTTTGTGATCGGCGGTGTCCTTCGGATTCGCGTTGGCCTCGCTTTTCGCATCGAGCTTGAAACCCGCATCGGTGGCGAGACGGATCACTAATTCTTCGGTGAGATACCCCGATTTCTTCATCGCATCAAGATCGGTGCCGGGCTTGGCGCGATGTTCCACCACACCCAGCGTGCCGCCGGGTTTCAGCGCGTCGTAGAACGCTTTGAAATACAGTTCGGCGGTGCCGCCCCCCACCCAGTTGTGGACGTTGCGGAACGTGAGCACGGTATCGACGCTACCGGGGTCGGCGAAGGACGGTTGTTTCGGCGCGAACAGGCGCAGCGCGACGCGGTCGAACTGCGCCGGACGCGCGGCGAGGCGCGCTTTCAGATCGTCCAGATATTTTTGCTGCCCATCGCGGCTGCGACCTTCGGCGGCGGCCATCGGGTCGACCATCGCCGCGGTGTAGACGCCGCGTTCGCGCAGATAAGGTCCGAGGATTTCGGTGTACCAACCGCCGCCGCCGGGCGTGATTTCCACGACCTTCTGGTCCGGCGTCACCGCGAAGAACGTCAGCGTCTCGCGCGGATGACGATAACCATCGCGCGCGGCGTTTTTCGGGTCGCGCCAATCGCCGGCGATAGCGGCGTCGAGCGCGGCGGCGTGCGATGCCGTCGCTGCGGGAGCTTTCGCGACGTCTTCGCGTGCGGTCGCGCACGACACCAGCAAGGGCGCGCACAACGCGAGCGCGAGCAACGAACGGAGCGGTGAGGACGGCGGCGGAAGTAGGCGCATGGCGGCGAGTCGACGGGGGATGAGGGTCGACAGCGTACCGCAATTCGCCTCGGCTGCATGCGCGCGTCGCGGTTCCGGCATTAGCCCGAGGGTGGCGGCATGCGCATCGCGTCGGGATACGGCGGCACGTCGAAGCGTTCGCCCCCGGCGAGTCGGGCCTGCACCTCGCGCCACCACACCGGATCGAAGATCTCGCCATGCACCGCGCGTAAACGTTCCCGCAACGCGGGCAGGATACCCAGGAACTGCGGAAACAATTCAGGAAACACATCGTCGGGCCGCGCGTACAGCCATTCGTCGAGCGGACGCGTTTCGTCTTCCTCGCGCATCGGCGGCACCGCGCGGAAGGCGCATTGCTCGACCAAGCACAGTTCGTCGTAGTCGTAGAACAGCACGCGCCCGTGGCGGGTCACGCCGAAATTCTTGAGCAGCAGATCGCCGGGAAAAATTCCGCTGCGCGCGAGATCTTTGATCGCTTGGCCGTAATCGAGCACCGCGCGCTCGGCCGCGGGCGCCGACGCTTCGCGCACGTACAAGTTCAGCGGCCGCACGCGCCGTTCGACGTAACAATGCCGGATCAGCACGTCGTCGCCGTCGAGCTGCGTGGTCTGCGCGCATTCGCGCAGCAGCTCATCGAGCATCTCCGGCGCGAATTGCCGCCTGGGAAAACGCAGGCGTGTGAATTCCTGCGCGTCGATCAACCGACCGATGCGGTCGCGGCGAAACACGAGGCGATATTTTTCCTCGACATCGGCGCGCACCATATCTTTAGGATAAGCGAAACGGTCGCGGATCAGTTTGAACACCACCGGATAGCCGCGCGGCGTGAACACCGCCATCACCATGCCGCGTTCGCCGTCGGCGGCGACCAGCTCGCCTTCGGGATACTCGGCCAGATGCCGAAACACTTGGCGATAGCGCTCGGTCTTGCCTTGCTTGATGCGCCCGACGAGCGTGAACAATTCGTCCAGCGGTTTGCGCGGCAACAACCGATGCAAGAACGCGACGGCATCGCCGACGCGCGCCAGATCGACGTGGAAATAACTGCGCGAGAACCCGAACAGAATCGAAAGCTGCTGTTCGTCGGCGATCACCGCGTCGGCGCGTACGCCATCGGCATGGCTCACCAAGGCGATGGCGATCGGATAGGACGCGCCGGAAGCGCCATGCGCGCGGCCGATCAAATACGCGCGGCGCTCGCGATAAAACGGGGCGGCGAGCATTGTCGTCGCCACCACGCCGCGGCTTCGTAACGCATCGGCGACGGCGTGCGCGCTGGCGTCGAGATCGGCCCAGCCATTGCGATAGTCCAACGCCGAAAACAGTGCGCGCCACGCCGCGGCATCGTCGTCCAGCGGCACTTCACGGGTCTGTCCGGGGCAAGCGGGGTCGCCGGTCGGCACGATCTCCAACGCCAGGAATTCAAGATCCGGCGCGACGCCATCGATCAGAAAGAACCGACGCACCAGCGAGTTGTAGAAGGTCTTGTACAACTCGCGATCCGGCAGCGCGGCGATGCGCTCGGCGTAGGCGGCGCGGATCGCGCGCCACAACGGCCGCGAACGCACGCGCTCTTCCAACGCGGCTTCCAGCCGCGCGAGGGTTTCGCGCAAGCAGACGCCGTACAAATCGATACGCGCGGCGTTGTCGATCTGCGCGAATTTCCAGTCGCGGCGCTCGAAGCGTTTGCGCGCGCGGCGCGTGATGTCGGAGAAACGCGCGTTGTAGTCGTCGAAGCCGTCGAGGATCAGCGCGGCGGCGCGGCGTTCCGGCGCGTTCGCGCGCGGCGATTCGGAAGCGTTCGTCATGGCCGCAGTCTACTCCGAAGCCGCCGCCGCGGCATCGCCCCGCGACGCGATCCCGAACGCGGCGAAAACGCCGAAAAACGGCCGAAAACGGTTAGAAAAGACGAAAAAAAGCGATTCGGCCGAGGAGCGAAATCGCAGGATATGAGACCCCCGACCGGCATACTTTGCCCTCACCGGAAGACGCGATTTCGAGCGATTCCCCGCCGCAGAAATCGGCCTAAAAAGCGGTCCGAAAATCGGCGCGGAAATGCGCATGCGAACGGGCCCGACAAGCGTACGGCAGATCGACGCGAACGCAGCGATTCGAGCATGCCGATGCGATTCGCGAACGGTGAGACGCAGGACGCGTAAAGTTTCGCTCGGTCCGCAAGGATGCGATCAGGAAACGAGACATCACCGACGCAGCCGCCGAGGCGCGGGTGAGCATCGTCTCACGGCACAAGGATGTGCCGCCGGGCACCTCGTGTCGTCTTGCACTGCCTGAGATTCTCGTTCGTACGCACTCGACGCGCGCGCACGACGCGCTTCCCCAATCCCTCGACGTTCGCATTCCGCGAATGCTTTCGACCATGCGTCTCGCACGCCGTCCGCCGCGACGGCGCGGTGCGCGTCGTCGTCGCACCGCCTTTTTGCTTTTTTGTTCCCCCCGTTCTCAAGGAGAGACCGATGCAATTGTTCCGAACCGAAATGATCCACTTCCATCCGCCTCAGCGCCCGCTCGCGTATCGCCTCCGCGGCGGACGCGTGCGTTACGGCTGTCGCGCCGCGCGCCCGCGGCTCGCGCCGTTGGACGCGCTCGCCGAAGCGGCGCGCTTCCCCGCGCCGGAGGCCATCGTCGTCGATGTCGACGCGACGCCTGCGATGGACCGTGCCGCATAAGCGCATGGCGAATCGACCGCGAAAGCGATCGTGTCTTGCCGCAGAGGCCGCCGAAAGGCGGCCTTTGTCGTTTTCCTCGCCCGCAAGACCGCGGGGGATACATACAGGAAACCCGCTGGGCATCCGCTGAAAACAGGCCTCCCCTGCCATCGGTCAGGGTTGACCGCAGGCATGTGTATTGTTGTAGTAATACACATGGACACCGTGATGCTCCACATCCAGCCGCAGTCGCCCGAGCCGATCTATCGGCAGATCGGCGACCAGATCCGGCGCCTGGTCGCCGGAGGGCAATTGGCGCCCGGCACGGTGCTGCCCTCGGTACGTGAGGTGGCGGCGACGTACGCCATCAATCCGATGACCGTGTCCAAGGCCTACAGCCAGCTCGAAGCCGAGGGCGTGCTCGAACGCCTGCGGGGCAAGGGCATGGCGATCGCCGCGAAGACGTCGACCGAGGCCGCGACGGATCGTTGGCGACTGATCGACCCCGCGCTGGACGTGGTCGCACGGCAGGCCCGCGATTTGGAATTGGACACCGACGCCGTGCTGGCGCGGCTCGAACGAAAACTAGGGGAACACCAGGCATGAACACCATGATCGACACCTTCGACGCGCAACCCGCACTGACCGCCGCGCACGAGACCATGCACGCGTCCGCGCCCATGGCCGCCCGCGGACTCGTCAAAACCTATGGCAAGCGCCGCATCCTCGACAGTCTGTCGTTGACGCTGGAGGCCGGCGCGGTGCTCGGCTTGATCGGCCGCAACGGCGCCGGCAAGTCCACGCTGATCCGCAGCCTGCTCGGATTGGTCGAGCTGGACGGCGGCGAAGCGTCAATTTGGGGCCGGCCCGTGCTGCGCTTGGACGACGCGGCGAAAGCGCGCATTGGCTACGTCCCGCAGCAACCGGAAGCGCTGGGTTGGATGAGCGCCCGGCAGATGTTCGACATGATCGCCCCGTTCTACCCGCGCTGGGATCGCGCGTTCGTCGACGCGACGCTGGCGCGTTGGCGATTGCCCGCCGACACGGTGATGGCGAAGCTCTCGCCCGGCGAACGTCAGCGTGTCGCGATCCTGCGTGCGCTCGCGTCGCAACCAGAACTGCTGGTGCTGGACGAGCCGGCGGCCGCGCTGGACCCGGTGGCGCGCCGCGATCTGCTGCGCGAGATCGCGACACGAGCCGGCGAGTTCGGCACCACTGTGCTGTTCTCGACCCATATCGTCTCCGATCTGGAGCGCGTGGCCTCGCACGTCGCGTTCGTGCATGAGGGACGCATGCTGTTGCAGAGCGATCTGGATACGCTGAAAGAACGTCATCTGCGCTTGCATATTCCCGCTTCGGCCGCCGATCAACTGGTCGGAAAGGTGCCGGGCGAGGTCGCGCGTCGCGCGAATCCCTATGGCGGGCTGACCGTGGTCGTCATTCGCGAGGAAGGCCGGGCGTGGCCGGCGCTGGTCGACGCCCCGGGGGTGCAGCGCGAACACCTGTCGCTGGAAGACTTGTTCGTCGAGGTGGCGGCATGAACGCGGCGACGATGCCCTACCCGACGCGACGCAACGCGTTCGCGGGGGCGTGGTCGTTGTTCTGGCGCAGCGCGACGCCCACCACGCGCGGGTTGGTGATCGGCTCGGCGCTGATGCTGGCGGCCTTGAACATGGCCAACGCCGCCGTGCCGGTGCTGTACCTCGGCACGCTCCTGCTGTGGTGGTTGTGGGTGCCGCGCCTCGCACTGATGCAGCGCGAAGCGCATCAAACCCGTATGCCGAGCATGTCGCGGGAGACGCTCGTGTCGTTGCTGCTGGCGACGCTGCCCGCATTCGCTTTCGCCTTCTCGGGCGATGGCGGCAAGGCGCATGATGGCGCGTGGTGGCTCGCCGCGATGGTCTCTACCGCGGCGGTGGGCGTGATCGGGTCGTTCCTGTCGTTGCGGACGCTCGGCGTACTGTTTTTCGTGCATCCGTGGCCTTTCATCGCGGTGTACTGGATGTCGAAGAACGGCGCACTGCCCGCGAATTCCTTGGACATCATGGTGCGTGGCGCGCTCGGCACCGATCTGCGGATCGGGCTCGTGGCAGCGGCTTTGTGCGCGATCGCGGCGATGCTCTGGCGGCGGTTCGTGCGCATGGAAACCGCGAGTTTTTCGTGGTACCGCACGCCGCTGATCCTGTTCTCGAACGACCGTAAGGTCGGCGGTGCGATGCTGACGCAAGGCAACGGCATCCTGGTCGCGACCGACCCGCTCACGCAATGGTTGATGCGCGAAACGCGGCGCTTCGGGCCGGAATCGCCCGCTCTGGCGATAAGGCGCCTGATCGGCCCGCCGTTCGCGCCCCAAACGAAGCGGCAGATCGTCTTCTCGACCGTGTCCTGCCTGATGCTGCCGTTCCTGTTCGTGAGTAACGGACTCGTCGGTGTCATCGCCGGGAAGACGGTCGCCGATGCCATGTCGATCGGCGCCATCGCAGGCGGCGGCGGCGTGCTGCTGCTGTCGTATCTGCTTTTTCCGTATCGCATACGACAACTGATGCGTCGCCCGGCAGCCGAACTGTCTGAACTGGCGTTGCTGCCCGGGTTGGGCGATGCCGCGGCGGCACGCTCATCCCTGTTGCGCGGCATGCGCAGCGTTCTGGGCGTCGCGCTGTGCCAATTGGCGGCCGTCGTGCTCGTCGGGGTTCTGTTCGCATGGAACGTCGACGGCGTTTCGCCGCAGCGATGGACGCTGTACGCGCTGCTGTTCGCGCAAGTGGTTGGATTCGTCGTCACGATCAGCCTGTGCTGGCTGGCAGGCGGTCGTTTCCGCCCAGAGATGGAAGCCCTGCTCTGGCTCGGCGGTATCGCCCTCCCCGTCGGCACGATGCTGTGGTTCCGCGGCGAGGGTCGACTCGCATGGCCCGAATTGACGGTCGCCGGCATCGCGACGCTCGGCCTCGGACTGGCCGCGGTGAATGCCCTACTGCGGAAATTTCGCGACCGTCCACATCCGTTCTTGCAAGCATAGACGACGCATCGCAGTACCGCCGCCGCAACGCGAGAGGCCGCCGATCGGGCGGCCTCTCGCGTTCGACATGGGCGCAAACGAAGCGAGACCTCAGCGCTCGCGTCCGCTCATGTGCGTCACCGATGCGCCCTCGCGACGCCCGGTCAACGCAACCACGTCTCGGCGTCGACCACGTCGATGTCGTGCATCAGGCCGAGATAAGCGTCGAAATACGGCTTATGCGAGGCGCCGACCAGCGACAGCACCCTCGCGCCGGGCTGGTTACCGATCGCCGCGCGGATGTTGGCGACCATGCGCAGATTGCGCGTTTCCCACCACGCCACGTATTGGCGGCCGTCGTGCTGCGGACTGCGGTGCTTGAGCGCGGCGCCGAAATCGAAGGCGATGAAGTCGCGCTGGGTTTCGACGGTGTTGTAGAAGCGGTAGACCGCGAGCATGTCGCCTGCGGTCTCCAACGCTTTGGCTTTGCTCAACACCGGGGCGTCGGCGCTCTGCGCCCAGATGGACTGCATCGTTTCGCCCAAGCGCGGGCCGGCTTTGGCGGTGATCCCGTCGGCGGTGTGGTCGTCGACGGCGTACACGCGTTGCAGGCCGAGGCGCGCGGCCAACGTGGCGGCGATCAGTATGTTCTCGTTCTTCGATTGCGCGATCTTCTCCATCTGCGTCAACAACGCGGCATCGAGCGTGTCGCCGACACGGCGTTCCGCCACCGGCAGTTGCAGCCACTGCACCAGCATCGATGCGCGATCGTTGGCCGCCGCGAACAGCGCGATCAGCCGTCGGCGCTGCGCGGGCGTCGGACGCTCGGGCCATGCCGCCAGCGTCTTGTCCACTTCGGCGACCGCCGCCGGCACATCCAACCCGGTCGCGGCTTTGCCCGCGTCGGTGTCCCAACAATAGTCCTTGGCGGCGTCCTGGTAGGTCGCGACGTAGCGCTGCAATTGGTCGCAGGTTTCGCCCGACAGGGCTTCGATGGTGATGATCTCCGGCTCGAAGCGCGCCAGCCGTTGCAGCACCGGCTCCAACCGCTCGGGCTTGAAGCTGTCGGGCATACCCGAAAGATGCGGCGACCCCAGCACCAGGACTTGGGTGCGCGGGCCGTCGATGTCCTGTTCGAATGCGGCGAAATCCACCGATTGTGCGGAAGCGGGCAGCGCCGATAAGCAAAGCGCGATCGCGATCAGCGTTCGTTGCGTGAGGGAGTGCTTCATCGGGGCGCGCCTTATGGTCGGGTCGGATCGCAGCGTGGATTCACGCACGAACGCCGTGCGACCGTCGTGTACGAATCGAGGACATGCTGAAGCGCGCGATGTCGAACCGACAGGTCCGAAAGTCATCCACCCGCAGTCCATGCGCGACGCAGAAACGAAGAGGCCGCCCATCGGACGGCCCTTTCGTTCGCGACACGGACGATCTCGATCACAGGTGCTTGATGATCTCGTCCGCGAACTCGCTGCACTTCACTTCGGTGGCGCCGTCCATCAAACGCGCGAAATCGTAGGTGACATGCTTGCTGCCGATCGCGCCGTCCATCGCTTTGATGATGGCATCGGCCGCTTCGGTCCAGCCCATGTAACGCAGCATCATTTCGCCCGACAGAATCACCGAACCCGGGTTCACCTTGTCGAGGTCGGCGTACTTCGGTGCGGTGCCGTGCGTGGCTTCGAACACGGCGTGGCCGGTGATGTAGTTGATGTTCGCGCCCGGGGCGATGCCGATGCCGCCGACCTGCGCGGCCAGCGCGTCGGACAGGTAATCGCCGTTGAGGTTGAGCGTGGCGGACACGTCGTATTCGCGCGGACGCAGCAAAATCTGCTGCAGGAAGGCGTCGGCGATGGCGTCCTTGATGATCAGGCCCGCGCCGGGCTTGCCTTCGGGAATCACATGCCAAGGGCCGCCGTCGAGTTCCACCGCGCCGAAGAAATCGCGCGCGACCTTGTAGCCGAAGTCGCGGAACGCGCCTTCGGTGTACTTCATGATGTTGCCCTTGTGGACCAGGGTCACCGACTTGCGATTGTTCGCGATGGCGTAACCGATCGCGCTATGCACCAAACGCTCGGTGCCGAGGTACGAGACCGGCTTGATGCCCACGCCGACCTGCACCGGCAAATCGCGTGCGGGCGCGCCGATGCCTTCCAGCACCTTGTTCCACTCGTCGCCCTTGGCCTTGGTGCCGAAGCGGATTTTGTCGAAGCCCTTCGGGAATTCCTTTTCGAGGAAATCCAACATCTTCTGCGCATCGGCCGAACCGGGCTCGAATTCGATACCCGCGTAGATGTCCTCGGTGTTCTCGCGGAAGATCACCATGTCCACGTCGCCGGGCTTCTTCACCGGCGAGGGCACGCCTTCGAACCAACGCACCGGACGCAAGCACACGTACAGATCGAGCATCTGCCGCAGCGCGACGTTGAGCGAACGGATGCCGCCGCCGACCGGGGTGGTCAACGGGCCTTTGATGCTGACCAAGTAATCGCGACAGGCGGTGACGGTGGCGTCGGGCAGCCAATTGCCGGTTTGGTTGAAGGCTTTCTCGCCGGCCAGCACTTCCATCCATTCGATCTTGCGCTGGCCGCCGTAGGCCTTGGCCACCGCGGCGTCCAACACGCGGACGCTGGCGCGCCAGATGTCCGGACCGGTGCCGTCGCCTTCGATGAAGGGGACGATCGGACGATCCGGCACGTTCAAGCCGGTCGGGGTCTTGGTGATCTTGGCGCCGCCTGCGGGCACCGCGGGTGTGAAATCGGCCATCGAGTCTGAGTCTCCGTCGGCTCCCGCAGCGGATCCGCGGGTAAGGCCGCCATTATCGCGGATATCCCGAGGCGAGAGCAAAAACGGCCGATGCGCGACCGATACGGCGCCCAAAAACATCCGGAGTCGCGGATCGCGACCGCTGCCTGCGGATGTGGGCGTCGGTCTGACGCGATCGAAGCCACATCGACACGACGAACATTCGGCCGCAATCACATTGATCAATTGTGCTTAACACGCGCGCTTACGAAACTGCCTAGGCTTCGCTCTCGATCTGCGTGACGCGCGTCGAGCGCGAACGGATGTCGTTTCTTCGCGGCGAATCGCGGTTGACGAGACCGATCGGGTCGAGACTGCGCTTCTTCGATCATTCAATGAGATAGGGAGTTCGTCATGCGAGCGAGCCGTTTTGGAGCGTTTTCCAGTGCTGTTTTGGCCGCATGCGCACTGCTGTCGTCGATCGGAACCGCATCCGCGCAAGCGAGCGACACGGAATACTGCTACGCCGGGCAGTGTTATCCGAATCTGTCGAGCGCGGAAGGCGCGATGCGCGCGGCGCATCCGAATTACGCGTCGTACTTGACCCAGAAAGACAGAACGGTCGGCGTCGTCGGCGGCGCTTTGAGAACGCTCTCCATCACCTATTACGTGCCCGATCAAGCGCCGGCATCGTTCAACCCGCCGGTGTACAGCTTCGGCGCCATCACCAATCCTGCGCCGCAATTCTGCACCCCGAGCGGAGATCCGACCTATCCCAATGGCTGCGCTTCGGAACCGCAGATGGTCGCCAACGTGATCGCCAGCCAGAGCGCGATCTACGGCGCCACATCGGCGGTACCGACGTACAGCGGAAGTTATGTCGTGCCGTTTTCGGAAACGCATACCGTCGGTATCGTCAACGGCATTCCGTACGGTTGGATGAGGCACAACCACGACATCAATTCGTCGCTCAAAAAACGGGTCACCATCACATACCAAGGCCCCGGCTCGAATTTTCCTAGAGTCGATGTCTTCGAACTCAGAAAAATCACCTCGTTTCCTTGCCCTGTCGGGTTCACGGCCAACCAGGGTTCGCACCCTTCCTACAATCCGAACGCCCTGTATGTGGCGACGGAGCCCTTGTGTCATCCGAACATCGCCGAACAGGCGATCACCACGCGACTGCATCTGACGACCTGCCCACCCGAGGGCTGTCCGAGCGCGAACCCGCCGGTCGGCCCGAACCCGACGTATCCGGCGACAGGCGACAAAGCGCGCTTCGAAACCGATTTCGAATTCGCCAACACCTCGTTCACGCGGACTTATCACTCGTTGCGCCAAGCAGGACAGTTGCCGGAACTCGCGCCGGGCTGGGTACACGCGTATTCCGACCGTATCTCCGGCAACCCAGGCGTTCTCTCCGGGCTGATGTCGTGGACGACCGATCGCGGCTACGTGGAAGTGTTCAAACGCATCGGCAGTTCCAATCGATTCGTATCGGAAAGCGGCGCGAGCCATATTCTCGACGTCGAACCGAGCAATACGCTGCCGCATAAATACATCGTGACGGGCCGGGACACGCTCATCAGGTATTTCAATAGCGCCGGTAGATTGATTCGCATCGAGGATCGGAATTCCGCCTGGAAAATCGAGTTCGCTTATGACAGCGACCGCTTGATCGCGGCCACCGATCACACCGGTCGGCAGTTGTTGTTCGACTACCAGAACAATCGGCTGACCACGATCCATTTGCCGGACGGGCAGTCGGTCGTGTATGGCTACGATGCGAATAGAAATCTTCAATCCGTGCTGTATCCCGACACCACCACGAAAACCTATCACTACAACGAAGCCGGCTTGTCCGACGCCAACGATCCGCATGCGTTGACCGGCATCACCGACAACGGCCAGCGGTTCTCGACCTACGCCTACGATACGAAGGGGCAGGTGCGGTTGAGTCAGCTTCACACCGCAACCGGGACGGCCGAGAAAGTCGAACTCGTTTACACCGGCGACACCCAGGTCGCCGTCACCGGGCCGAACGGCAACGTCACCAATTACACGCTGTCGAGCACGAGCGGCTATCGCCGTGTGGTCTCCGCTGCGGCTTCGAACGGCACCGCATCCAACACCTACAGCGGCGCGCTGACGTTCGAAACCCGCGACCATCTGCTGAACGTCACTCGCTTCGAATATGCGGCGGACAATGCGTACGCCAACGCGCGCTACGATGCGTTCGGCACGCCCGATGAACGCAAGACGGTGACCGTTCGCGACGCCAGTTACCGCGTCACATCGAAACAGACGCAGGCGAAATCCGGCGCGACGTACGTGACCAAGCAGACGCAAGCCTTCGTCTACAACACGCGCGGCCAAACGATCGCGATGTGCATCGTCGACGCGAGCAATGCAACGGCCGCCGCGTACGCCTGCGATTCCACCGCGGTCGCGCCTGCGGGCGTGCGTAAAATCATCAGCACCTACTGCGAACAAGCCGACGTGACGGCCGGTACCTGCCCGCTGGTCGGTTTGCTGAAGACCGTGGACGGTCCGCGTACGGACGTGTCGGACATCACCACGTACACGTATCACCAGAGCGATGCGCCCGGCTGCATTCCTGGCGTGAACCCGTGCTATTACCGCAAGGGCGATCTGCACTTCGTGACCAATGCGATCGGTCAGACGGTGTATTACTCCGACTACGACGACGCCGGCCGCCCGACCACGGTGTCCGCCCCCGATGGCGTCGTCACGAACTTCGAGTACGACCCCCGCGGCCGGCTCACGGCCCGCAAGGTGCGCGGCGCCGACGGCGCGGTCGAGACCGACGACCAGATCACTCGCATCGAATACTGGCCCACCGGCCTGGTGAAGAAGGTCACGCAACCCGACGGCGCGTTTACCGCCTACACCTACGATGCCGCGCATCGAATGACCGGCATCGCCGACAACGCCGGCAACACGATCTCCTACACCCTCAACGCTGCCAGCGAACGCACGAAGGAAGACACCAAGGACTCGACCGGCACGTTGATGCGCACGCTCTCGCGCACCTACAACACCCTGGGTCAGCTACAGACCGCGACCGACGCCTACAACCGCAACACCGGCTTCAGTTACGACGCCAACGGCAATTTGGACCAGACCACCGATGCGCTGACGCGAGTCGCCGACAACAACTACGACCCGCTGGACCGCCTCAGCCGCACGCTGCAGGACATGGGCGGGATCGCGGCGGAGACCAAGTTCAGCTATGACGTGCTGGATAACCTGACCCAGGTGAACGACCCGAAGGGGTTGAACACCACCTACACCTACAACGGCCTGAGCGAGCTGACCACGCTGGCGAGCCCGGACACCGGCACCACGATTTACACCTACGACAGCGCCGGCAACCGCAAGACCCAGAAGGACGCGCGCAACAAGACCACGACCTACGCCTACGACGCTCTGAACCGGCTGACCTCGGCGACCTACGCGGCGACGGCGCTCAACACCACGTACGTCTACGACACGCCGCAGGCCGACTGCCTCGCGGGCGAGACCTTCGGCAAGGGCCGGTTGGCCAAGTTCACCGACCAGAGCGGCAACACGACCTACTGCTACGACCGCTTCGGGCAGTTGGTGCGGAAGGTGCAGCGCACGAACAGCCAAGTGTTCACGCTGCGCTACGTCTACGAGACCAGCGGGCGACTGCAGAAGATCGTCTATCCCAACGGAGCCGAGGCCGATTACCTGTACGACGCGCAGGGCCGCATCATCGAAGTGGGCGCGAAACCGGCGGCTGGCACGCGCCAAGTGCTGCTGACCGGCGCCGTCTACTACCCGTTCGGCCCGGCCCAGCAGTGGAATTACGGCAACGGCCGGGTGATGCAGCGCAGCCTGAACCAGAACTACCAACCGGGCTTCGTGCAGGTCAACGCCAGCGGCGGCATCGATGTCGGCTACGAGTTCGATGAGGTCGGCAATCTCAAGAAGTTGCGCGGCGCGAATCAGGCCGATCCGCCGAAGCGGCTGTTCGGCTACGACGCCCTCAACCGACTCACCGAGAACAAGGACGGCGTCACCAACGCCGTGCTGCAGGGCTACGCCTACGACAAGACCGGCAACCGCACCAGCGCGACGATCGGGGCGAGCACAACCACCTACACGTACCCGGCCACGAACCACCGCCTGGGCCAGATCGGCGCGCTCGCGACCCGCGTCTACGACGCCAACGGCAACACCACCTCGGCCCCAGGCACGACGACCAAGAACTTCGTCTACGGCGATCACAACCGGATGACGCAGGCGAAGAACGGCACGACGGTGGTGATGAACTACGTCTACAACGGCCGCGGCGAGCAAGTCAGAAAGTACCTGGGTACCGCCAATACCTACAGCCTGTACGACGAAGCGGGCCATTGGCTGGCCGACTACACCAACGCGACCACGCCGACGCAGCAGGTGATTTGGATGGGCGACCTGCCGGTGGGCGTGATCGTCGGTACGGGCGCGAGCCAGAAGCTGCATTACATCGAACCGGACGCGCTAGGCACCCCGCGCGTGGTGGTCGACCCGACCCGCGGCGCGACCGGCACGGCGGTGTGGACGTGGGATCTACAAGGCGAAGCCTTCGGCACCACGGCCCCGAATCAGAACCCCGACGGCGACGCGAACCAATTCGTGTTCAACATGCGCTTCCCGGGGCAGCGGTACGACAGCGCGAGCGGACTCAATTACAACTACTTCCGGGATTACGAAGCGACCACGGGGCGGTATGTGGAGAGTGATCCGATTGGGTTGGATGGGGGGTCTTCTACATACGCATATACGTTTTCAAGCCCGCTGTCAGGGATCGATCCAAATGGGCTGTTAGGTTTGGTTTTTGTTCGACGGACCAATTCTCTTTGGGTAACTCCTGAGACTGGAACGCCTTATAAAATAAAGGCGACATCTGGCAGGCCTGATTGCGATAAGTGTACGGAGAAAGATCGGGACAAAGGGCCTATCCCGAAGGGATATTACAGATTATATGCAAAGGATATTAGTAACCCTCCTGTGTTTGGGGACACCTTGCGCAACATGCGCGGTGACTGGGGGGATTGGCGAGCAAAGCTGTGGCCCGATAATCCATCCGCTACTTACGGTCGAGATGGTTTCTTCTTGCATGGAGGCGGGCTGCCTGGTTCGGCTGGCTGTATTGATGTCGGCGGAGGTATCTATGGCTCTGACATCACTGACCGCCTAGCAAATGAAATTAGAGCGGATTCTGACGGTATAGTTGATGTATGGGTTAGATAAATATAAGAGAGTATTAGTTATGTTTTTACGTTTCGCGTTTGGTTGGTTTTTTGGGTATGTGCTGATACTTTTTTTAACAAAAGGTCTTGATGCCAGCGCTAACTACGCGCTGTTATCAGGCTGGTGGTGTTCCACCGCACTTGTGCGTGGAACCAAAGGAAGCAAATGGGAATGGATCGCGGCGGTCGTGGTCGCTTTCTGCTTATCGGCTTGCAACTTAGTTTTCGGTTTAAAGACCAACCTTCTTAATGAAAGTAATTTTTTCCGATTAATAACAGGTGCAATCCTTGCGGCATCACCAATCAGTGCGGCGCTCTTCCTTGATTTTCTATCTCGAGCTTTTGCTTTTTTTGAAAAAAAAGCGGTAAAAGAAAGGACTGTGATGTAGGCTTTGTGCCCACAAAAACGCGTCATTGAACAATCGTCAATGGATGATCCGTCGATGAGTGCGTTGGCGCCGTCTTTTTTCTCGACAACTGACAAATGGCGATGGTGTGCATAAAGCCCACCCCACGCGACTCCCGCGTTCACGCAGAGGGTGCGCTTCGGCGCACCCTTCTTCGTTGTTCGATGCGCGGAGATCGCATCGATCTTGTTCATATTTCGCGCGAGTCGGACTTGCAGAGACATCCCTCCATACGCTCGCGAATTGCTGCGCTGCACAGGTCGATATGCGTTTCCGTTCTTTCGTTTTCTGCGCTAGCGGTCGCAGTCCGACGGTCGTCGCTTCGGTTAGCTTCGCGCTGCGCCGATGCAGTGAACATCGACGCGCGACCGCCGCCGATCGCTATCGCGTGCGCGGTCGATCATCCGCGATGCACACATCCATTCAAGGAGCGCAGTTCATGTCTGATTCGCATCACCTCCGTCCCCTTCGTCGTACCGCCGTCGCCTTGTCGTTGGCAGTCGCCGCGTTCGCTGCCGGTCAGGTCTCGGCCGCCGAGCGCGGGCCGGTACTCAGCAAAGCAGTTGCTCATGCGATGAAGCGCGATCTCGGCATGAACGACGCGCAGCTCGCGAAATATTTCAACGCCGAGCGCACCGCCTACGTCAACGAAGCGCGCATGACCAAGCAATTGGGCGATCGTTTCGCCGGTAGCTGGTTGGAACGCGGCGCCGACGGCGAATACCGTTATGTGGTCGCCACCACCGGTTCCGCCAAAGTCGCGGCGGCCGGCGGAATCGAAGTGCGTCAGCATCGTTACACCGTGCGCCAACTGGACAATGCGGTGGCCGAATTGAACGCCATCCACAACGCGACCCGGCAGAAGAGCCGCCTCGCCGGCGTGCATGCTTGGGCGGCGGATGTGCCCAAGAACAAAGTGGTGATCACGGTCGCGCCCGGTTATTCGATGCGCGCGGTGGATTTGATCGCGGCCAGCAGCATCGATACGCGCATGATCCGTTTCGAAGTGTCGCCGTACGAAGCGCCCACGCCGTTGCTCGGCGTGATCGGCGGCATCGAGTATCAATCCGGCGCCGGTCTGTGTTCGATCGGTTTCCCGGTGACGCGCGGCGCCACCAAGGGCTTCGCCACAGCGGGCCATTGCGGCGGCGTCGGCACGCCGGTGCGCCTCTCGGGCGCATTGGTGGGCTCGGTGCAGGGCCAGTTCTATCCCGGCGGCGATCAAGCATGGGCGAATGTCCGTACTACCGACACGCTGGTCGGCCAAGTGACGCGCTACAACGGCACCTTCCAGAACATCTTCGGCAGTGCTGTGGCGCCGATCGGCGCGGCGGTCTGTCGTTCCGGTCGTACCACCGGTTGGCGCTGCGGCACCGTCGTGTCCTACAACAACACGGTGAACTACGGCACCGGCAACGTGAACGGCCTCACCCGGTCCACCGCTTGCGCCGGTCGCGGCGACTCCGGCGGTTCGTGGATCACCGGCACCGGTCAGGCCCAAGGCGTGACCTCGGGCGGCCAGTTGCCCACCGGTCAAAACAGCAGCTGCGGCGTGGCCGCCCCGATCAGTTGGTTCCAGCCGATCAACCCGATCCTCACCCGCTTCGGTTTGACCTTGAAGCTGTTCCCCTGATCCTGGCTGCATTCGCGTGATGCACGATGCCCCGGCCAGACCGGGGCATCGTCGTTTCGGATCGCAGACGCCATCGCATCCTCGTCGAAGGCCGATACGCTGACTTCCGGCACGGGCTGCAACCGACGTTTCGGAGAACGATGGCGGGACACTTCCGACGGAATACGCACATGCGGCTGCAACGACGCGATCTCTTGAAACTCGGCGCATTGGGAATCGCCGCCGCCGTCGGCGGCCCTGCCGTGGCGCAATCCACACCCTCGGCGAAGGCCGGTGCGCCGCTGGACATTCTGATTCTCGGCGGCACGGGACTGACCGGTCCGCATCAAGTGCGTTATGCCTTGGCGCGCGGGCATCGCGTGACGATCTTCAACCGCGGGCGCAAACAACCCGAGTGGCCGAGTCACGTCGAACAATTGCTGGGCGATCGCGACAAGAACGATTACGCGTCGATCGCGGCCGAAATCAAGAAAGGCCGACGCTGGGACGTGTGCATCGACAACCCCAGCAGCGTGCCGCTGTGGATTCGCGAAGCCGCCGCCGTGCTCAAAGGCCATGTCGGCGCGTACACGATGATTTCGAGCCTATCGGCCTACGCCGATAACGCGACGCCCGGACAAGACGAATCCGCGCCGTTGGCGAAATTCGACGGCGATCCGATGAAAGAAACCATGGCCAGCCTACGCGCGGACATGAACAAATACGCGGGTCTGAAAGCCGCGACCGAAGCCGAAACGCGCAAACATTTCGGCGCGAACGCCACGATTCTGCGGCCGGGTTTGATCGTCGGCCCCGGCGACGAAACCGACCGCTTCACGTATTGGCCGTTGCGCATGCGACGCGGCGGCGAAGTGTTGTGTCCCGGCGACGGACGCGACCCGGTACGCATCGTCGATGCGCGCGATCTGGGCGAATGGATGATTCGTCTCGCCGAAAGCAAAACCCGCGGCGTGTTCAACGCCTTCGGCCCGGATTACGACCTCGACACCGCCGCGTTGCTGTACGGCGTGCGCGCCTGCACCACGCAGGGCGCGAAACTCGTGTTCGTGCCCACCGAATTTCTGGACGCGCAGAACGTCTCCGCCTGGGGCGATATGCCGGCGTGGGTGCCGGCCACCGGCGACAGCGCCGGATTCCATACACGCAGCAACGCGAAAGCTGTGGCCGCGGGACTGACGTTCCGCAGCATCGCCGATACCACGGAAGCGGCCTTGGCGTGGTTCGATTCGCAACCCGAAGAGCGCCGCAAAGCCGGCGCGCGCGCGGGCATCAAACCCGAACGCGAAGCCGAAGTGTTGGCGGCGTGGAAGGCGAAGCAGGGTGGATAAACAACGCCGCGAAGCCACGAACGGGAATATCACCGGCCGCGGGCGCGGCATCGACAAAGCCGGCACTTTATCGCTGAGGCGGGCCGGCATCAAACCCGAACGCGAAGCCAAAGTGTTGGCGGCGTGGAAGGCGAAGCGAGGCGGATAAAACAACGCCGCGAAGCAATAGACGGCAACATCACCGGCCGCGGGCGCGGCATCGACAAGGCCGGCGCTTTATCGCTGAGGCGGGCCGGCATCAAACCCGAACGCGAAGCCGAAGTGTTGGCGGCGTGGAAGGCGAAGAACGCCAGTTGAGCCGACGATCTACCGCTTTTGTGGGAGCGCCGGCAGGCGCGATAGAAAGCACGGTGATCGTGGGGATCGCGCCTGCCGGCGCTCCCACAAAAGCGGGCGCTGGTTCGAGCGTGTCGCTGCGGCGTAAGATGCGCGAATGAATACCACGCCTTTCAAAATCGCCAGTTGGAACGTCAATTCCCTCAACGTGCGCTTGCCGCATCTGGAGCAGTGGCTGCAGGACGCCAAGCCCGATGTGGTGGGGCTGCAGGAAACCAAGCTGGAAGACAACAAGTTCCCCGATGCGGTGCTCGCGGGTTTGGGTTATCGCAGCGTCTTCGCGGGGCAGAAAACCTACAACGGCGTCGCGCTGTTGGCGCGCGGGCATGCGTTGGACGATGTGACGATCGGCATTCCGAATTTCGACGACGCGCAGCGGCGCGCGATCGCCGCGACCGTCAAGGGCGTGCGCATCGTGAACCTGTACGTGGTGAACGGCCAGGACATCGGCACCGAGAAATACGACTACAAACTGCGCTGGTTCGAGGCCGTGCATGCGTGGATCGCCGACGAACTGTCGCGCCACCCGCGCTTGGTGGTGATGGGCGATTTCAATATCGCGCCCGACGACCGCGACGTGCACGACCCCGCGATCTGGAACGACGACAGCATCCTCACCTCCACCGCCGAACGCGCAGCGTTGAAACGACTGCTCGATTTAGGTCTGCACGATGCCTATCGCTTGCATCACAGCGAAGGCGGTTTCTTCAGTTGGTGGGATTACCGACAAGCCGGTTTTCGCCGCAACCTCGGCTTGCGCATCGATCTGACGCTGGTCTCCGACGCGCTCCGCGAGAAGACCGTCGCTGCCGATATCGATCGCGAACCGCGGACATGGGAGCGCCCGAGCGATCATGCGCCAGTGTGGGTGCAGTTGGGCGAGTGACTTCGATAGCGCAGAACGCGCATAGGGTGCGCATCTGCGCACCGTCGTTTCGATCGCGGCGATGAGTGCGGTGCGCCCAAGGCGCACCCTATGCGGGTTTTCGGTTTACGGTGCGTTATCGCTCGCCGCCAAAAGGAAACGCCCGGCATCGACCGGGCTTTTTTTCGTGTCGCAAATGTCGTGCGATCAGCGCGCACGGCCTCGCGAAAACAAATTCAGCAGCAGCAGTAACACGACTGCGCCGCCCAAGGACGCCAGCAAACCCGGCACCGAGAAATCGCCGCTGTTCACTGTGCCGGACCCCAGCATCGGCGCGAGCAGAAAACCGCCGAGAAACGAACCGACGATGCCGACCACGACATTGAGCAGAATGCCCTGTTGCCCGTCGCGCTTCATGATGACGCTGGCGAGCCAACCGATCACGCCACCGACGATCAACCAAATGATCAAGCCCATGTGTGCGTTCCTGAAATTCCGAAGGGAATACGATTGTCCCCATGTCGGCTGACGCTCACCGAAATGAGGGCCATGCATTCAGCGCAAGTTCCTGAGCGCGCGCGCAACGCATCCTTGCGCCACCGGACTGTCGCGGCGAACGGACATGCGAATCGCGGCGAAAGAGAAACGGCGCGACGTTCGCGCAAGCGATTAACGATCTCAACGATCGCCGCTTTTGCTGTCCGCCGTCGCGGGTTTGCTTTTGAGCGACGCCGCCATCAACCCCAAGCCCGCGGCCAACAGGCCGAACATCATCAGCGTGTTGAACAGGCTGGTGGAGCGGAAATAAATCTGCAGATTCGACAGGATGCCGACGAACACGATCACCAAGCCCGCAGCGAGCAACAACCAGCCGGCGATGGATTTGCCGTTGAAGAAGATCATGCCGACGCCGAGGATAAAGGGGATCAGCGACAGGCCGAAGCCGTTCATGCCCCACAGGTACCAACCGCCGCCGCTGCTGACGTGGACTTGGTTGGTGAGCAGCCAGCCGCCCGCGACGGCGCACATCAAGCCGATGAAGAATTGTCCGATGCCGCCCGGTGTGCCGCCTGCGCCGTTCATGTGGTTCGCTCTCCCCGATGAAATCCCGCGGCGATGATAGCGCGCTCCGTCCCGAGGATATTCAGCGGACGCTCGGTGGAGCGCGACGCGCCTCATTCGTGGTGGGATCGGGCCCGGCCGGGTCAATCTTTCCAGTAGCGCACGCGTCGGCGGTACAGCCGCCAGACGGTGGGGGACTCGAACGTGCTGACCGGCGCGTTCGCGTTCGCGGCGGTGTCGGCGTCGAAAGTCGCCGCGTCGTCGAGGATCGCGCGGGTCAGCCAACGTCGCGGCAGGGTCAAGCGCAGGGCGGGCCAGTCAATCGGCCGTCGCGAGGCCATCACGAAGCCCCATTCGCCGAACGACGGTACGTAGATGCGGTACGGCCGGGTCCGCAAACCGGCGGCGCGCAAGGTGGCGTCGATGCTCCAAAACGCCTCGCGGGTGAAGTACGGCGAACTGGCTTGCGTCGTCAGCACGCCGTCGGGCTGTAACCGCGACAGCAGGCGCGTGTAGAACTCGCGCGAATACAGCCGGGCGATGGCTTCGGTGCGCGGGTCGGGCAGGTCCAACACCACCGCGTCGTACATCCGCGTGTCGTGCAGCAGGAAGCGGTAACCATCGGCATTCACTACCCGCACCCGCGGGTCGGACAGCGCGTCGCGGTTGAGCGCGACGATCGGGCCGAAGCTGCGCGCCAGCGCGGTCATCTTCGGGTCGATATCGACCACGGTGACGCCGAGTACGCGCCGATCCTTCAACACTTCGCGTACCGCCAGGCCATCGCCGCCGCCGACGATCAATACCTGTTCGGGATGCCGCACCGCCGCCAGCAGCGGATGCACCAGCGACTCGTGATAGCGATATTCGTCGCGGCTGGAGAACTGCAGTTCGCGATCGGAATACAAGCGCAGATCGTCGCGGAAACGCGTGACGACGATGCGCTGAAAACGGGTGGTTTCCGCATGCAGCACTTGGTCGCGGTACAGCAGTTCCTCGAAGCCGGACACGATGCGGTGCGCGCCAACGATGCCGGCGATCAACAGCGCCAGCGCGACGAGCGCGAGTCGGCGCAGGCGACGCAGGTCCGGGCGCGCATCGCGCGGCGACAGCAGCCACACCGCAGCGAGATTGACGACGCCGGTCAGCAGCGCGGTCTTCACCGCGCCGAAGGTGGGCAACAGCACGAACGGAAACGCGAGCGAACCGATCAGCGAACCGAAGTAATCCAACGACAGCGCGCTGGCGAACGCATTGCGCCAACCGCCCGCGCGCCGCAGCAGCTCGGCCAGCATCGGCAGTTCCATGCCGACCAGATGCCCGATCGCGGCGACCAGCGCGACCATGCAGGCGAGATAGCCACCGGGAACCAATTGGTTCGCGGCGTACAACAACAGGCCGCTGAAGCCGCCGAGCAGCGCCACCGCGATCTCGATGCGCAGCAAACGCGGCAAGGGGTCGTCGCCGACCTCGCGCGCCGCGAACGCGCCGGTGCCCATCGCCGCCAGAAACGTGCCGATGGTCAACGAGAACTGCAGCGCGCTGTCGCCGTTGAGATAGGTCGATAGCGTGCCGATCAACAGTTCGTACACGATCGCCGCCGCCGCGGTGAGCACCACCGCGATGCCCAACCGCGCCGGCGCGAGCGTTTCGTTCACTTCCCGCCCCAACTGCCGAAATTGCGGTTTCCGCCGGAACGCATGCCGTCGTCGCAATACGTTTGGTATTTGCCGGTGGTGGGATTCAGGCGCTGCTCGCAATCGTTATCGCAGTGCGGCAACAGGATCACCGACAGCATCACCGCGCCGCCGACGAGCCATTGCCAGATCGGGTGGGTGCTATCGAACATCGACGACGCACGACCCTTCGCGCCGCCGGCTTGGACGCGCGATGTTCCGAGATCGCGCACGCGGATGGCGAACGCACCGCCGGCTTCGCGCGACCAGCGCAGCAATTCGTGGTTGCCGACTTGCCGCCCCAGCGTGGCGTCGACGCCGCGCGCGTTCCACTTGATCGACAATTGCTGCGGGCCGCCGCGCAAATCCACGGCGTCGAACGATTCCTGCAGCGATGCGTCGCCGCCGACATCGCCGAAGATCTGGGGAGCATGGAAGCGATACCGATCCTCCACGCGATAGTCGTGATCGCGATAGCGCAGGCGATGTCCTGGCTTGAGCGCAGTCGCATCGACGTCGTTCGGCAACGCGATCGGCGTCCACAGCCGCAAGCCCTCGCCCGACTCTCGACTGAGCCAGCGATGACGATCGGTGCGCAGAGCCTCTTCCGCAGCGATGTCGCGCGGGGCGAGCAGCCATTCGCGCCATTCGTCGCCGTCGGCTGTGCGCAGGGTCATGCTGCCGACAGCGGCGTACTCGACATCGTCGATGCAAAACGCATCGCCGACGCGCAATAAGTCGAACGGGGCGACCATGATCAGCCGACGATACTGGCCGCGATCACGATCGACAGCCCGAGCACGAACGCACCGGCCAACACGGCGACCGCGACGTTGCCTTCCTCGAAAATTTTGGCGTGCATATCGCCGGGCGTGAGCCGATCGAACAACCGATAGCCCAGCCACAACATCAACGAACCAGCGGCGGCATAAGCGAGCGTGAGCAGGAAAACGGTGAGGCCGTGCGGCATGGCGGACTCCGAAGCGAGGGAGGGCGCGAACCGCGCGCGCGACGCGGTTCGAGCGATAGAAAAGCGGAATTCAGGTCGACAACATTCAGTTCAACAGCCGCAACAACGCCGCGCGCGGCAGTTTGCCGGTGTCGTTGCGCGGCAACGCATCGACGATGCGCAGTTTGCGCGGCAGGAACACCGCGTCCACGCTGTGGCGCAGGGCGTCGAGAATGCGCGCTTCGTCCAGCCCCGGCGCCACCGCGAGCGCGGCGATGCGACGCACGCCGGTGAGGGCGCAGGGGTCGAGTTGGAACATCACGCCGTCGGTCACGCCGGGCACCGCGAGCAGGCGCCGGGTGAGGTCGCCGAGCGAGGCGCGTTTGCCGGCGATTTCCAGCAGATCGGCTTGTCGCCCGCACAGCGCGAAGCGTTCGTCGCCGCGCAATTCGACGATGTCCGCCAGCGTCACCGGCGCGGGCAGATGCGGCGCGTGTACGACGGTGCCGTCGGGCTGCGGCGACAAACGCACGCCCGGGAACGCGTGCCAGATCTGTTCGTGCGCGGTGCGTCGCTGCGCGATCACGCAGGTCTCGGTGGAGCCGAACAATTCGCGCACTTCGCAACCGAAGCGCGTTTCCGCGGCCGCGGCCATCGCGTCGGACAACGGCGCGGTGGCGGTGACGATGCCGGCCAGCGGCGGCATCGTCACGCCCGATTCCACCAGCGCGCGCAGATGCACCGGCGTGGTCACCAGCAAACACGGCGCGTCGCTTTCGCTCAGCACGCGCGCCACGTCGTCGGGAAAGAACGGGCGCCCGCGATGCACCGCGGCGTCGCCCAACAACGGCAACAGAACCGACAACTCCATGCCGTACATGTGCTGCGGCGGCACGGTCGCGACGATGCGCGCATCGCGGCCGCTCGGCCACAAATGGCGCAACGCAGCCAGATTCTGCGCGGTACTGCGATGCAAACTGCCCCAGGTTTTCGGATTAGGTTTCGGCGCGCCGGTGCTGCCGGAGGTGAAACCGATCATCGCCAGCGCATCCGCATCGACGTGCAGCGCGTCGGTCTCCCGTCGCGGCAACGTCGCGGGCAACACGTGCAGCCGCGTCGGCGCGGGCGACAGCGCTTCGTCGGCGATGCAATAACTCTCGGGATGCTGCGCGCGCACGTCGTCGATGGCGTGCGGCATGCGCGAGGGCGGCAGGAGATTGATTTGGCCGCGCACGGCGACGGCGCAGAACGCGACCAGAAAACGGTAGCGGTCTTCGCACAGCAAGATCGCGCTCGGCGCGTCGGGCAGCGTCTCGGCCACGCCGGCCACCTCGGCCAGAAAACGGGCGAGGTCAGTCGGCGCACCGCCGCCGAAGGCGATGGTGCGTTCGCCCGGCCCTGCGGCCAGCGCGAGCGCGCGGGCGGGTGCGGTCGAGAGGTGGAACACAGCGGACATCCCGCAATTCTCCTGCAATTTCCGATGCCGGCGGCATCGCCCCTGGGTCGCGAACGGCCGCGTTGCGGGGCGCGGCAGCATTCGCAACGCCCGTACTTTACGCTGGCGGGCCGTTCGCTCTCAAACCGCACCCGCCCGTGGACCCGCTCCATTTCGATGCCGTCGTCTGTCGCTTGTGGCCGTATCGTCGCGGCGAATCCGCCGAGGCGCGGGTGCGGGCGTGGTTGAGCGAGGTCTTGGGCCGGCCCGAAACGCGGATCGACGTGGTGCGCGATACATACGGTCGCCCGCATGTGGGCGCTAACGACGGCGAATTAGCGGGCATCGGCGGTGAAATCGATGTGAACTGGAGCCATAGCGGCGATTGGCTGCTGGCTGCGTACGGCGTCGATGCCCGGGTCGGCGTGGATATCGAATGGCTGCGGCCGCGCGCCAATGCGCTGGCCCTGGCGCGTCGGTTCTTCGCCCCGGAGGAAACCGAGGCGCTCGCTCGCTTCGCCCACGAACCCGCGGCCCTGGAGCGGCGGTTCGTGCGCCTGTGGTGCGCGAAAGAGGCGGTGCTGAAGGCTCATGGCCGCGGGCTGTCGTTCGGGTTGGAGAAATTGCGTTTCGAGCTGGACGACGACGACGCCCCCGACGAGCGCCCGGCGGCGACCCCGCGCCTGGTCGCCTGCGACCCCGCCCTGGGCACACCGGACGACTGGCATCTGCGGACCTGGAGCCCGGCGCCGGACTACTTGGCGACGTTGGCGTGGCGCGCCGCAGTCCGGTAGAGCCGCCGTCTGAAGGTCGCGCCGCCGAGCCGTCATAATTCCGTGCATGACCGCATCTGTTCCCCCCAACGCCGGCCTCCCCGAACCCGCCCGCGCCGATCTCGACGCCGGCCTGCCGGCGCTCGGCCTCGACCCCGCCTTGGCCGAACCGCTGGCCCGGTATCTCGCGCTGATGCTGCGCTGGAACGCCGCCTACAACCTGACCGCGATCCGCGACCCGCGCGAAATGGTGACGAAGCATCTGCTGGATTCGCTGGCGATGGCGCCGTTCGTCGGCCCGGCGGCGGGCGTGACGACGCTGGCGGATCTCGGCACCGGCGCCGGGTTGCCGGGCATCCCGCTGGCGATCGCGCATCCCGAATTGCGCGTCACCCTGGTGGAGTCCAACGGCAAGAAGGCGCGGTTCATGCGCGAAGTGCTGCGCCAGTTGGGGCTGAGCAACGCCGAGGTGGCCGAATCGCGGATCGAGGCGCTCGATCGCCCCGGAGCGTTCGATGCGATCACCGCCCGCGCTTTGGCCACGCTGCCGCTGATTTTGGAGCTGGGTGGGCATTTGATCGCCCCGGGCGGGGCGCTGCTGGCGATGAAGGGCGCCCGGCCGGACGAGGAGATCGCCGCCCTGCCCGCCGGCTGGGTGCTCCGATCGGTCTCGCCGCTGGCAGTGCCGGGATTGGGCGCCGAACGGCATCTGGTGGCGGTCGGACGCGCCGATGAGACCAAAGAGCGAGGCTGAAATCCGCCCGCGCCGCTCCCGAGCCGGGATCGAGCAGGCATAATCACAGGTTCGGCCCGCCCCCCGGACATGCGCCGGTCACGCGATACGAAAAACGCACAGGACGTCCGTTTTTCAACACCCTGCTCGTTCCGACACCCGAGGTTCCGATTCCGTCCATGGCCCGCATCATCGCCATCGCCAACCAGAAAGGCGGGGTCGGTAAGACCACCACGTCGGTCAATCTGGCCGCCGCCCTCGCGCAGGCGCCGCAACGGGTGCTGCTGGTCGATCTGGACGCCCAGGGCAACGCCACCATGGGCAGCGGGGTGGATAAGCGCGAGCTGGCCGGTTCCACCTGCGACGTGATCCTCGAAGAAATGCACGCCGCGGACGTGATCGTCCGTACGCCCGAGGGCTTCGACCTGATGCCGGGCAACGGCGACCTCACCGCCGCCGAAATCGAACTGATGGACGAGCCCGGCCGCGAGCAGCGCCTCAAGCGCGCGCTGGAAGGCCTGCGCGAGAAATACGACTACATCCTCGTCGATTGCCCGCCGGCGCTGTCGCTGCTCACGCTCAACGCGCTGACCGCCGCCGACTCGGTGCTGGTGCCGATGCAATGCGAGTACTACGCGCTGGAAGGCTTGAGCGCGCTGCTGCAAACCATCGACGCGCTGAAAGCCAAGCTCAACCCGGCGCTGGAAATCGAAGGCGTGCTGCGCACCATGTTCGACGTGCGCAACAACCTCGCCAACGCGGTGTCGGCGGATTTGATCGAACACTTCGGCGACAAAATGTTCCGCACCATCGTGCCGCGCAACGTGCGCTTGGCCGAGGCGCCCAGCCACGGCCAAAGCATCGTGGCTTACGACAAAGGTTCGCGCGGCGCCATCGCGTATCTGGGGCTCGCCGGCGAAGTGATGCGCCACGAACGCGAGCGCGCACAAGAACGCAAACAAGCCGCGACGGCATCGTCGCGTCGTCCTTCCTCGGAGACCGCCGCATGACCGCCGCCAAACAAGCGCCCGCCAAAAAACGCGGCGGCCTCGGTCGCGGTTTGGAAGCCTTGCTCGGCCCGAAGGCTGCGGCCGAAGCGCCGACCCTGCAGGCCACGCCCGCCGACACGCTGCGGATGATGCCGATCGACGCGCTCACGCCGGGCAAATATCAGCCGCGGCGCGCGATGGACCCGGCCAAGCTGACCGAGCTGGCCGAGTCGATCAAAGCCCAGGGCGTGATCCAGCCGATCGTCGTGCGCGAAATCGCCAAGGACAGAGGCGGCAAGGTCTACGAAATCATCGCCGGCGAACGTCGCTGGCGCGCCTCGCAGCAGGCCGGGCTGAAAGACATCCCGGTGGTGCTGCGCGAAGTGGACGACCGCACCGTCGTCGCGATGGCGCTGATCGAAAACATCCAGCGCGAAGACTTGAACCCGCTGGAAGAAGCGCAAGCGCTGCAGCGCTTGATCGACGAATTCGATCTCACGCATGCGCAAGCCGCCGAAGCCGTCGGCCGCTCGCGCGCGGCGGTGTCGAATCTGCTGCGCCTGCTGGAATTGCCGCCGGATATCCGCACGCTGGTGGAAACCCGCGCGCTGGAAATGGGCCACGCCCGCGCGCTGCTGTCGCTCGCGCCGCAAGCTGCCGTCGCCCTGGCGCGTCAGGCCGCCGAGAACGGTTGGTCGGTACGCGAAGTCGAACACCGCGTACAACAATTCGCCGCCGGCCAAGTGCCCACCGCCAACCGCGGCAAAAACGCCAAACCCGCGAAAGCCAAACCGCAGGCCGACCTCGTCTCGCTGGAACGCGAACTCTCCGAATCCCTCGGCACCGTCGTGAATGTCCTGCACGGCCGCGGCAGCAAAGGCCGCCTGGTGATTCACTACAGCGACCTCGACACGCTCGACGGGATTTTGGAGCGGTTGAAGGCGCGGGGCTGAGCCGGATTGCCGTAGCACACTCGTGCTACATTGCCGCCCAGCCCGCTGCCGGAGCCATCGCATGGCGACGCCCACCACCACCATCCGCATTCCCGACGAGCTGAAGGCCAGGTTGGCCAAGCTCGCGGAGCAGGAAGGCACCTCGACTCACAGCCTGATCCTCGATGCCATCGCCGAAAAAGCCGATGCGCTGGAACGTCGGCAGTCGTTTCATGAAGAAGCGCGGGAACGACTCGCGGAAATGCAGGCCACCGGCATGGGGATCGAATGGGACGAGATGAAAGGCTACCTGCGCGCGCGCGCGGCCGGCGAGGACGTTCCGATGCCGGTCGCGAAACGGATTCGGGATTGATCGCTTGGCGAGGATCTACTTCACGCAACGCATCGATATCGACCTTCGGCGGATCATCGATCACATGCGCGAGCATGCATCGACCGACGACGGCGAACGCTTGAAGGGGCTGATCGCCGCGATCGATGTGCTGGCGGCCAATCCGTTGATCGGACGGCCTTGCGACGACGGCCTGCGCGAGTTGGTGATCGGGCGCGGGATGCGCGGCTATCTTGCGTTGTACCACTACGACGAACGGGTGGATCTGGTGAGGATCCTCGCCATCCGTTCGCAACGCGAATCTGGATACCAACCGCTATGACTACACCCCATCTTTCCGTCGTCGTCCCGGTCTTCAACGAACGCGACAACGTCGAACCGCTGATTCGCGAAATCATCGCGGCGCTTCGCGGCAGCCCGGCGCTGAAAGGCGACGCGTTCAAGATCGCGGCTTTTGAGATCATTTACGTCGACGATTGCTCGCGCGACGACACCCGTGAAGTGCTGGTGCGGTTGAAGGCCGAAGTGCCGGAACTGCGCGTGATCAAGCACGTTAGTCAGAGCGGGCAAAGCACTGCGGTGCGTACCGGCGTGAAGGCCGCGCGCGGCGCGTGGATCGCGACGCTCGACGGCGACGGCCAGAACGATCCGGCCGACATTCCGAACCTGCTCGCCAAGCGCGACGAATCCGCGGCGGATGTGAAGTTGTTCGCCGGTTGGCGCGTGAACCGCAAGGACACCGGCAGCAAACGGTGGGCGTCGAAATTCGCCAACGCGATCCGCAGCCGCATGCTGCGCGATTCCACGCCCGACACCGGCTGCGGCATCAAATTATTCGAACGCGCGGCGTTTCTCGATTTGCCGTATTTCGATCACATGCACCGCTATCTGCCGGCGTTGATGCAGCGCGCGGGTTGGAAAACGATCAGCGTGCCGGTGAATCATCGCCATCGCGCCAGCGGCGTGTCGAAGTACAACAACCTCAATCGCGCGCTCGTCGGCCTGCGCGATCTGCGCGGCGTCGCGTGGTTGATCGTGCGCAGCAAGCGCACCGCGACCGAGGAGTTGTGAGCATGGAACCCGTCGTCGCGGATGTGATGAATTCGCCGATCCCGTGGCTGGCGTGGACCGGGTTGCACGCTTCGCCGTGGAAGTTGATCGGCTTGACCGGCGCGCTGATGTTCGGCGGCCGGTGGCTGGTGCAATTCATCGCCAGCAAACGCCAAGGCAAGCCGGTGATCCCGCGCTTGTTTTGGTACATGAGCATCGTCGGCAGCCTGATGACGCTCAGCTATTTCGTCTTCTCTTCGAAACAAGACTCGGTCGGCATCATCCAGAACCTGTTCCCGGCGTTCACCGCTTGCTACAGCCTGTATCTCGACATCAAGCACCGCGGCTGGCACCGGGACCGCAATAGCCACTGAGAAGGTCCCGCGGCCGGCCCACGCCTGCCGGCCAGGGTCTTTCGTCCCCCTGCGGTACGAGACGCGCGTCGATTGGTGTAGTCTCGCCTCGGCCTCTGGGGAGAGGCATCGACGAACCGAGGGCATCATGGCGCGCTGGCGACGTTGGGGCATCGTGGGAATCGTGGCGGCCGCGGGGGCCGTATCGGCGACGGCGTGGGCGCAAACGGCGACCGCCGAAACGACCACCGCCGAGATCGTGCATTCGGTCTGGATCGCGACCTGCGCGGGCTTGGTGCTGATGATGCAACCGGGCTTCGCGCTGCTGGAGAGCGGGTTCTGCCGCGCCAAGAACGCGGTCAACGTGATCATGAAGAATTTCACCGATTGCGCGATCGCCTCGCTGGCGTATTGGGCGGTCGGTTTCGGCCTGATGTTCGGCACCAGCTACGCGGGCATGGTCGGCACCAGCGATTTCTTTCCCGGCGGTGAAGGCGCCTCGCTGGTGAACGTGCTGTACCAAACCTTCTTCGCCGCCACCGCCGCGACCATCATCAGCGGCGCGGTGGCCGAGCGCATTCGTTTCGTGCCGTATCTGATCGGCAGCGCGATCATGGTGTGCGTGATCTATCCGCTCTACGGCGCTTGGATCTGGGGCGGGACCGCCGAGAACCCGGGTTGGCTGCGCGGGATGGGTTTTCTCGACACCGCCGGCGGTTCCGCCGTCCACGTCATCGGCGGCTTCACCGCGCTGGGCGCGTTGGTGGTGCTGGGGCCGCGATTCGGCCGGTTCTCGCGCACCGGCGAAGTCCGCGAAATTCCCGGGCATAACCTGCCGCTCGCCGCGTTGGGCGCGTTTCTGCTGTGGGTCGGCTGGTTGGGCTTCAACGGCGGCGCCGTGGATTCGGATTTCAAGGATCTGGGCCGCATCGTGCTCAACACCCATCTGGGCGCCGCCGCCGGTGTGCTCGGCGCGATGGTGACGCTCGCGATCCATCGCCGCCCGTTGCTGATGTCGGCGGTGATCAACGGCGCGCTGGGCGGGCTGGTCTCGATCACCGCGGGCGCGAAATACATCGATCCCGCGTTCGCGGTGATCGCCGGTTTGGTCGGCGGCATGATCTGCGTGGTCGGGCCCGCGGTCCTGCAACGCATGAAGATCGACGACGTGGTGGATGCGGTCTCGGTCCACGGCTTTTGCGGTCTATGGGGCACCATCGCCACCGGCATGTTCATGCGCGACCATCTGTTCGACGTGCAGCAAATCGGCGTACAAGCCTTGGGCGCATTGGTCGCCGCCGCATGGGCGTTCTCGATCGGCTGGTTGCTCTACAAACTGCTGGATATGACGGTCGGCGTGCGCGCCAGCACCGAACACGAACAACGCGGTTTGGATTACACCGAACACTACGAGATCGGTTACGGCGAATTCATGGCCGCGCGCACCCATCGCGACCTCGGCGGCGAGAACTGAGCATGTCCGGCGCGGACGGCAAACTCGGTTTGAACTACCGGCGCCGCGTGATCTATCGCGCGCTGCAGGAAACCTTTCGCGACCCGCAAGTCGTGCGCGGCTATTTCGAGCGGTGGCAGCGCGATCACAGCCACGAGGCGCATTTCGTCGTGACCCGTTTCGCCGCGGTGGTGGCCAAAGAAGCGGGGTTCGATGCGCAGCAGAAGTCGCAGTTCCAGCGCAGGTTGTTTCAAGGGTTGACGCAGTCTTACGACACCCTGCCGCGCGTGCCGGATGGCTGGATCATCGATGCGGGCGCAGCCGACGGCGCGAGCGACGAGGTCGCCCCCATCAAGGCCGCGTCCGTCGAGACTGCGCCCGTCGAGCCTCGCTCTGCGCCGAGCCTCGCATCGCCCAGCGCGCCCGCTGTGCGCGAGCCGGCATCGGAATCCGCCGTGTTGGCCACGACCTCGCCCGAGCGCGCCGTGTTCACGGCCTTCGCCCAGCCCATCAGCGCCGCGATTTTGGCCAAAGCCGATCGGCACCCGGGCGTGTTGAGACAAGCGGTCGCCGATTTGCCCGCTGGGGACGAAACGCACGAGCGCGCGCTGTCGCCGCGCTTCGGGCTTTGGGCCGAAACCCGCTTCCGGGCCGATGCCTTGCCGCCACTGCGCCACCCCGAGGAATTGCGTTATTTCGCGCATCAGTTGTATCTGCTCGCGGCCGATCTGATCGGTCCGGTGCAAGCCGATCGCCTCTTGGCCGAAGCCGCCGCTGCGGCCTCGCGACTGCCCGAAGCGGCGTCGTTTTCGCCGCAAATGCTGCTGTAGCGCGCGACGGCTTAGAACCTGTTCAATGTCTTCATACGCATTGTTCGATCACATAAAAACACGTCGGTTCTGTGAGCCGACTTGATCGTGTTCCCTCCCTTTCGCGCAGCGAAGGAGGCGACGTCGAGCGCTAAGAATCACCGATTCGTGCTCCACTGAGCGCCCGAGCCTATGCGAGGGCCGGACGGGTGAGGGAGGGATTGAACGCTATCTCGGCCCTTCTCACCCCCTCCCAACCGTCCGGCCCATCGGCACCGCCGATGGGCGTTCAACTGAGCGCGGGCCAATGGCCTAAGGTCTCCCCACTTTTTCTGATTGCCGTTCAATGAGATAGGGTCTAGGCTTCGTAAAAACGGTGCATGCATGACGCGGTTTTTTCCTCGGGGTGTCGAAGCCTGAGGACCGCGCCATGCACGC